>Ga0182739_1004041_pt1 | contig 12375 bp, 8 predicted proteins | sample eDN5th30CBELigBY_FD_128873 | JGI IMG/M metagenome (GOLD analysis project Ga0182739, IMG submission 128873) | Enriched backyard soil microbial communities from Emeryville, California, USA - eDNA 5th pass 30_C BE-Lig BY (version 2) (version 2) | ecosystem: Environmental > Terrestrial > Soil >... | reverse complement strand
GCTGTGCGCCGGTCTTGCCAAACAATGGCGGGGTGTATCGGACGGCCGGTCGATCGGTCCCACACGATCGTTGTTTCGCGTTGGTTGGTGATGCCGATGGCTGCAATAGAGGAAGCCTGAAGGCCTGCTTTGGCGACTGCTTCGGTGGCAACGGAAAGCTGGCTTGACCAGATCTCCCGAGCATCGTGCTCCACCCATCCTGATTGGGGATAGTACTGTTTGAATTCCTTCTGTGCAAGTGCAACTGGCTTTCCTTCCTTGTCGAAAATGATTGCGCGCGAACTTGTTGTTCCCTGGTCTAAAGCTAATATATATTGGTTCATCATGTTGGTTATTTACAGTATTATCAGTTTGTTTTACCTATTATCATCACACTTCATGTTACCGATAGTGGTTTACCTGCCAGGTAGCCGAGGGCCAGTTTTTCGTAGTCGCTGAGTTGCCTGGCCACCCATTCATCGTTTCTGGAAAGTTGTCCCGCCATGATGGCTGCCACTTTTGGTGCCATTTCTACAGATTTGGCTGCATCCAAAAACAGTATGCGGAAGCGGCGAGCCAGTACATCTTCCACGGTACGGGCCATCTCGTGCTGAACCGCCCAAACGACTTCCGCGGCAATGTGATCAAAGTCTACGTGCAGCTTTTCCGCCAGTTCAGGGTTAAGCTCACAGAGTGCGCGGATAAGAGGTGCGTCGCTGCCGTAGCTGGCCCAATGATCGCGCTGTTCTGATGTCAGGTAACCATGTATTTTTGTAGTCTCCGTACAGCAGGGGTGGTGTTCAAGGCCAGCGACGACGATGGCTTTATCGACCGTTTGCTCGGCCATTTTCCGATAGGTGGTCCATTTGCCACCTGTAATGGTAATCAGTCCCGACGCACTGACAATTAGTTTATGGTCGCGGGAGATTTCCTTGGTTGACCCGTCGGATTTTTGGGGGGCAGCGAGTGGTCTCAATCCCGCGAATACACTACGGATATCTTTTCGTTCCGGAGCGGTTGTAAGATATGCAGCGGTAGTGTTAAGAATAAAGTCAATTTCGGTTTCCAACGGGCGTGGCTCAAGGTTATGGGTATCCAACGGTGTGTCTGTGGTGCCCAAAAGTACGTGGTTATGCCAGGGGACACCGAACAGAACCCTGCCGTCGCTTGTTTTCGGAATCATCAGTGCGTCGCTATTGCCGAGAAAGGTGCGATCTACTACGATATGGGTGCCCTGGCTTGGTCTGACAAGCGGGCGATGCTTATCGATATCCAGCCGGAGGATGTCATCTACGAAAACACCGGTGGCATTGATGATTGCTTTCGCGTTGATTTGAAATTGCTGGTTTGTTTCGCCATCCGTAAACACAAGGCCGTTTATTCTGCCCGTATCATCTTTTTGCAGTGCGGATACTTTGCAATAATTCAGTAGCGTGGCCCCATAAGCCGCCGCGGTCTGCGCCAGATTGATGGCGAGACGCGCATCGTCGAATTGGCCATCCAGATAGCGTATACCCCCCTTGAGGCCGGCGGTCTTTATGTTTGGGAAACATTCGGTGATTCCTTTTTTTGATACGAAGGAAGATCGCCCGATACGGAATTTACCAGCCAGCCAATCGTAGAGTTTCAATCCGATGAGGTATTTCCATTTGCTGAGGTTCGAGTAACACGGAATGACGAATGGCCGCGCGTGCGCGAGGTGGGGGGCATTGCGGAAAATCAACCCGCGCTCTCGTAAGGCGCTATAAACCAGTTTAATGTCGCCCATGGCGAGGTAGCGGACACCGCCATGCACTAGTTTGGTGCTTCGACTTGAAGTGCCTTTAGCGAAATCGTGCTGTTCAAGCAGCAGGGTTTTATAGCCCCGCGTAGCGGCATCCACCGCGATCCCCAAACCAGTTGCACCGCCGCCGATGATGGCCAAATCCCATACGGAGTTGGTGGTGGCGCTGCGGAGTGCAGACTGGCGATCTAACGAAGGGCTGCCCATATGAAGATATTAAGAGTAATGATATGTAAGTATGTGAAGTTTTTAATTACGTTTACAAACGTAAATAATACTTTATATAAAATGAAATGAAATTATAATATTTATATTCGAAAGTAAATGAAGGTATTTTATTTTACTTTTCGCTATTGGCATTAACGTCGAATATGTATCTTAGTAGCCAAGACAACCGAGATATGAATAGTGTAGAGCGCCATCAATTTATAATGAATAAGTTGCAGCAAAATGGTTCGGCAAATGTACTGGACCTATGCAAATTACTGAACGTGTCTTCCGTTACGATACGAAAGGACTTGAAACTTCTTGAGGATAGGCAGTTGCTGTTTCGCACCCATGGCGGTGCTACGCTGATTAACCCGTATACCGCGGACAGGACCGTGTTTGAAAAAGAGCGGATACAGGCGCCGGAAAAGACGGCCATTGCGAAGGAAGCGGCCTCGATGATTGGAGATAATGATTCGATTATCATTGCTTCGGGAACGACGGTACAGGCCATGGCAAAGGAAATCCAGCCGATAGGTAATCTGACGGTGGTGACATCCGCATTGAACGTAGCGGTGCAGCTGATCAAGCATCCGAATATCGAGATACTGCAGTTGGGCGGAATTCTTCGGAAAAGCTCCACGTCGGTAGCGGGACTTTACGCGGAGCGTATACTTGCCGACTTTTTCTGCAGTAAGCTTTTTCTGGGGGTGGATGGAATCGATCTTGAATTTGGATTGACCACGACAAATGCACAGGAAGCACATCTTAATCGAAAAATGATGGAAGTATCACAGAAAGTGGTCGTGCTTGCAGACTCGACCAAATTCGGGAAGCGGGGGTTTGGCCGAATTTGCGGCATTGAGGAAGTCGACCGAATTATCACGGATAGCGGCATCCCACAGCACACCGTTAAGGCCCTGGAGGGTATGGGGGTGAAGGTTACCGTGGTTTAGCGTACAGTCTGCCGATTTGGTAGCGCAAGCTGAATTGTTGTTGATTGTCAACGGCTCCGGGGGTAATATGGATGCTTAATGTAAATTGGCCTTCCAGCCCTTTATATTGCAACGGTTTCCAGCCCAGGTCCAGTCGGTTATAGCGGGTGGCGGTATAGAACCGATCGCCGTACACGATGGGTAGGTTTTCCCCTACGTAAAAACTATTGGCAACGAAAAAACTCCGATATGCTGCATAGAGGTCGGCAATAAATCCTTTCGGTGTACGCCATCCGTACACACCACGCAATCTGTCGTAGGCGAGAAGTCCGCCGCTACTTATATCTAATGAATCGAGAAACCAAATAGAGGTAAGGTCGACCCCGAATTTAACTATCGCAGCACCGTTGTCGCGTATCGGTAGTTGATCAATGCCGGCTATCCGCTTACTCCCTGCATTGTGCCAGAGCGTAATTTGGTGGGAAAGGTAGGTCATACCTATATTGACATGGCCTGATGTACCTGCGAGAAACTGCTCCCTTTCGGTTGATGTTTGTCTGCTGGTCCAGTCAATCCATAGTTGCTGATGAAACGCCTTATCGGTGTAGCGCCACAGCAGTCCCTCGATATTGGGCCGGTAATAGCGCAACGTATCGTTAAGCACTGCCCGATGGTATCCCGAGAGTAGTCCTTCGCGGGGGAACATTCCGATATAAAAATCATGGCCCTGCCGCTTATAATTATAATAGATGGTCGGTAAAACGGTGCCGGACATATTTTCCTGTGAACCAAACTCGTGCAAGTAGTTGATGCCGGCATGCAGGAAATGGCTGCTGTCTAATGAAAAATAAATTTCGGGGGCTATCCGAACACCGAGTATGGATTGGGAGTACAGGCCTGAATGCGCATACTCCCGATTGTCGGCAAAGCCGTGAAAACGAACCTGCCACCCGACATCTTGTGCGCGTATTACTACCGCGGCCAACAATGCCAAAACAAGCATGGGCAGACGGCGACCGATGGCAGTCATATTCAAACGGGACGCCGAAAGATTAAACTTCCAGTAACAGGCGTGCGGGATCTTCAAGCAGCTGTTTTACACGCACCAGGAAACTTACCGATTCCCGACCATCGATAATGCGGTGATCGTACGACATCGCGATATACATCATCGGGCGGATAACAACTTGCCCGTTTTCCGCGACCGGGCGTTCAATGATGTTATGCATACCAAGGATAGCCGATTGTGGTGCGTTGATTATGGGTGTAGACATCATCGATCCGAAAACGCCACCGTTGGTGATGGTAAATGTGCCCCCGGTCATCTCTTCGATGGTCAACTTGTTGTCGCGGGCTTTTGTAGCCAATTCAACGACGGCCTTTTCAATCGCGTGAAGCGATAAGGAATCCGCATTGCGGATTACCGGTACAACGAGCCCCTTGGGGGCCGATACGGCAATGGATATATCTACGAAATCACTGTATACGATTTCATCATTTTCTATGCGGGCGTTTACGGCAGGCCATTCTTTCAATGCAGTGCACACAGCTTTACTGAAGAACGACATAAATCCTAATCCCACACCGTGTTTCTCTTTGAAAGTTTCCTTATACTTTGAACGGAGGTCCATGATAGGCTTCATGTTCACCTCGTTGAAGGTAGTGAGCATGGCTGTTTCATTTTTCACCGTGACCAGTCGCTTGGCAATCGTCTTCCGCAGCGACGACATTTTTTCCCGACGTTCCTCGCGGGCACCTGCCGGCGTGGCAGCGACGGTGGCCGGTTTGGCTTGTGCTGCGGGCTTAGCCTGCGGAGCCGATGCTTTTTCAGCATCCTCTTTAGTAATTCGTCCGTCCTTACCGGTTCCTTTTACGGAAGCCGGATCGACGCTTTTTTCCCGAAGAATTTTAGCTGCAGCGGGTGAGGCGGTTCCGGCGGCGTAGCTGGCGGAACCACTGCTGTCAGCCTGGGCTACAGGTTCAACTCCGGTTTGCGATGCTGTTTCTTTCTCGGGATCGGTGGCATTGGCTTGCTCAGTATTTGTGGGGGCTTCGCCCTCTTCGATAGTTGCAACTATGGCACCGATTTCGAGGGTGTCGCCCTCCTGGGCTACGATTCGCAGGACCCCTGCTTTTTCTGCGGGCAGTTCGAAAGTGGCTTTATCCGATTCGAGTTCGGCGATGGTTTCGTCCATCTCCACGTAATCGCCATCCTGTTTCAACCATTGTGACAAGGTTACCTCCGAAATGGACTCACCTACGGTCGGTACTTTTATTTCTAAGCTCATATGCGACTGTTTTATTTCTTGGTTAATCTACTTTGGCAGCAGTTTTTACACTCTTTTTTACTTTTTCTCTCACCTCTGTTCCGGCCTTGTCTTCGAATGCGCGACCCACTACAGCGAGTTGCTGGGCGATGTGCTGTTTAGCGTACCCAGTAGCGGTACTGCTGCTTTCTTTACGCGAAACTACGTCCAATGTAATGTTCCGGTTTCTGAATTTACGGCAGATATAAGGCCAGGCACCCATATTTTCAGGCTCTTCCTGTACCCATAGGAATTCACTCGCGTTTTTATACTTATTACGTATAGCGCGAAGTTTATCCATTGGGGTAGGGTAGAGTTGCTCCACACGAACAAGGGCAACATCTTTGCGATCGTCCGCTTGTTGTTTTTCAAGCAGATCGTAGTAGATTTTGCCCGAACAGAAAAGCACCCTCTTTACATCTGCGGATTTTACGAAACTGTCGTCAATTACTTCCTGAAACTGAGACTTGCCGATAAACTCACTGATGTCGCTTACCACTTTGGGATGGCGCAGCAGACTCTTCGGCGTGAAGACAACCAATGGTTTACGGTAATCGCGTTTAAGCTGCCGACGGAGCACATGGAAGAAGTTGGCCGGCGTCGTGCAGTTGACAATCTGCATGTTGTTTTCGGCACAGAGTTCCAGAAAACGTTCGATACGTGCAGATGAATGCTCAGGTCCCTGGCCTTCCAACCCGTGGGGGAGCAGCATTACGAGGCCATTAGAGCGCCGCCACTTGGTCTCGGCACTTGAGATATACTGGTCGACAATAATCTGCGCGCCATTATAAAAATCGCCAAATTGGGCTTCCCAGACGGTCAGCGACTGCGGGTTCGCCAATGCATAACCATATTCAAATCCCAATACACCATATTCGGACAGGTGTGAATTGTAGATATTGAACCGTTCGCCACCCTTGATTTGCTGCAAGGGGATGAATTCTTCTTCGGAGTCTTCCAGCGTAAGTACCGCATGTCGGTGTGAAAACGTGCCACGCTCCACATCCTGGCCGCTCACACGTACCCTGGAGCCTTCGTTGAGTAGGGTTGCGTAGGCCATCAATTCACCCATTGCCCAATCGAAGGTCTTGGTTTCTATCATTTTAAGACGCTCGTCAAAGAGGCGTGAAATTTTGCGAAAGACTTTCTTATCCTCTGGCAACGTATTGAACTCCCTGGCAAGCGATAAAAAAGTTTTTTCGGTAACACTGGTTTTTGCCGGCACGAAAATGTCTTCATACTTTGCTTTACGCAGTCCCTTCCAGGCGCCGGAATACATAGGGTTGTCTTGGGTGAGATTCTGGTCGTCTTTCGAATCGTCGAGCCGTTCCTGGAGGAGCTTACGGAAGTCCTTTTCCATCTCCTTGGCCAGGTTGGCATCTACGCTACCCTGTTCGAGCAGTTTCTTGTTGTAAATCTCACGGGGATTGGCGTGTTTTTCAATCGCTTTATAAAGCACCGGCTGGGTAAACTTGGGCTCATCCGCCTCGTTGTGTCCGTACCGGCGATAGCAGAGCAAATCGATGAATACATCGGTATGATATTTCTGGCGGTATTCCACCGCAAGATTGATGGCATAGACCAATGCTTCGACGTCGTCACCGTTCACGTGGAAAACGGGTGATAAGGTCACCTTCGCGATGTCTGTACAATAGGTGGAGGATCGGCCGTCTTTGAAATTGGTGGTGAACCCTACTTGATTGTTTACGACGATATGTATGGTGCCTCCCGTCCTGAAGCCCTCCAGTTTAGACATTTGAATGACTTCATAGACGATTCCTTGTGCGGCAACGGCGGCATCGCCGTGAATTAAGATGGGCGCAATTTTGGTGGCGTCGCCGTCATATTTCATGTCGATCTTTGAGCGTACCAAGCCTTCCACCACCGGGTCTACGGTTTCCAGGTGCGATGGGTTGGGCACAAGGCTAAGGTGTACCGTCGCGTTGTTGTCAGTAACAATATCTGTAGAGTAGCCAAGATGGTACTTTACGTCGCCACCAAAGTCCTGCTCAGCCTCTTCTGCGTAGGTTTTACCTTCAAATTCGGAGAAAATACTTTCATAGGATTTGCCAAGGATGTTGGTGAGGACGTTAAGCCGACCACGGTGGGCCATACCGATAACAAACTCCCGGATACCGAGATCGGCACCTTTTTCGATGACTGAGTCGAGTGCTGGAATTAAGCTTTCAGCGCCTTCGAGCGAAAAACGCTTTTGGCCAAGAAACTTGGTGCCCAGGAAATTTTCGAAGACGACAGCCTCGTTGAGTTTCTGCAGGATTCGCTTTTTACGTTCCAGGGGGAAATTGGGGGTATTGCGTTCACCCTCCATCCGTTCCTGCAACCACTTTATCTTATCCGGGCTGCGGATATATTTAAATTCCGCCCCGATAGAGCGGCAATACGTTTCTTCAATCAATTGCCGGATATCGCTTAGCTTGGCTGGTCCGAGCCCGATTTCCACGCCGGCATTGAATACGGTATCCATATCGGCTTCACTCAGCCCGAACGTTTCCAGTTCCTTACCCGGATAATATTTCCTGCGCTGGCGTACAGGGTTCGTTTCGGTAAACAGGTGACCACGATCCCGGTAACCATTTATCATGTTCAAGACATTGATTTCTTTCAGCACATGGTCCGGTGTTGCCGGTGTGCCGGACGCGGCACCGTTCTGTCCGAAATCAAAACCCTCAAAAAATTTTTGCCAACCGAAGTCAATCGAATCGGGGTCCTCTTTATAGGCATCGTATAACGAGTCGATATAGGCCGAATCTGCGTTACTAAGGTAAGAAAGCTTGTCCATTTAGTTGTTTATACTATACTGCGTCAAAGGTATAATTATTAAATCGATTGCCATAGCAATATACTACAATTTTGTAGCCAAATTTTAGCGAGAGCCCGATTTTGGGCCAATATTCATCTGACAACGGATGGTGTAGGTCGTCGTTTGCCCAAAGCTAGTTGCCCAGGGCCAGCGCTTCCTTTGGGCAAAATTGTGCACTTAACTTTTGAATGTCGGCAGGTTTGTTATCCTTTACGCTGCTTCCCACGCCAGCTGCATGTGCCCAACTGCCATAGTTGCTGGCTGGTCCATAATCCAATAACTTCTCTTCGAACCAGGCCGCACCTTTGAGCCAATTAACTTTCAACTGATAAATTAAATAAGTAGCAACAATGACGCGTTGGTGATGCGTAATATATCCGGTTTCGTTGAGCATCTTCATGCTGCTGTCTACGACGGGGTGGCCGGTTTTTCCGGTCTTCCACTGGTCAAACAGTTTTTGGTCGTCTGCAATGGTTTCTGGTGGATTTCCCGTCATACCATCTTCCTGGAAGAACTGGTTGCCATGTTTCTTGAACATAAAACGGTAGTAATCGCGCCAAAGCAGTTTCAGTATAATCTGCTCAACCCGTTTTCTGTCGAGCATCGTGCTATCGGCATTTTTCAGGGCATGATAGAACGTGTTGGGTGATAACGCACCGATGGCGAGGTAAGGCGAGAGGCGGGAGTATCCAAGCGCTTCTTGGTCGCCCTCATAGAGAAAAGCATTCATACGTTCCAGCGCTACTTGTTCGCCACCCTGGAAACGACGATTACCGACATGCTCAATGGCTACCTTATCGAACCCTAATTCGGAAAGATCGGGCAGGTGGCCGATGTCCATTTCCTCAGGTATGCGGATGGCATCCGGACGACCCAATTCGGGGCGGATCTCGCTTTCCCGCTCGGTCTTCTTTCGGAAGGTTGCAAAGGCATTGGGAATGTCTTTAATGGGGAAAGGGAGGTCTTCTTTGTGATATAGGGTATGCCCTATGAAATGGCGTAAATTTATCTGCATTTTCCATAGTGCCGCTTCAACAAACGCAGATATCTTCGTTTCTTCGTCGGCCACCTCGCGGTGGTGGTACACCTCATCCACGTTATATTTTTCGGCAATTTGGGGAAGTAACTTTTCGGGATAACCCTGGGTAATAAGCAGGTCACCACCCAATGCCCTGAGATCACGCTGAAGGGCAGCTACGTTTTCGCGTAGAAATGCAGCTCTTAATACCCCGGTTTTCTGTGTGCCAAACTTGGTGTCAACAAAATACCTGGGGTCGAAACAATAAACGGGAACAATCGTATGACTGCGTTCTACGGCACGAAGGAGTATCTCGTTATCATGGATACGCAAATCATTCCTGAACCAAACCAAAATCGTCTTCTTGTCCATACCCGACCGGGGATTAAATGCTACAAATATAACCTTTATTGTTGAGGAAATGTGGCCTCATGTGGCTGAATAGCGAATATTGACAATAAAATCACAAATGACACCGTCATTGCATTTTTGCATATTTCATCAATTTGTCTAAGTTTGCAGCAATAATAGCTGTTCACCGGAAACATATTCGGTTTTCAATTGTAATAACTATACGAGTAATTTACCGAATGCCTTATTAAGCGTGGTAACATTTGCATATGAAAGTCCAGATTACCGGCCTCAACAACTATTTAGCAAGAAATATAGCGGTGTGCTTGTCTGAGGAGGGGCATGAGGTAACCTGTTTGATACGAAACAGGAAGTTTTTCTATAAGCACGTACCCGAAAAATTTGGTATACGGGTTCTTGAAGGGGATTTATTCAGAGGTGCATTGCCGCCCGGTTTTGATAACGAAACCCGTGCGGCTTTTTACTTTAACCAGTCGCCTGTGAATGAGATTGGTATCCGTATGGAAATGGACCTTATTGCATTACAGCGATATATTCGGGCACTCAAATTTACCGCGTGCCAGCATTTGATTTACGTGACCAAATTGGCGGATGAGAATGTAAATACGGTAACGGAATACCTTAGTCGCAGCGGCCTGGATTATACCGTTGTGAGGATCAGTAATATCATAGGAAAAGGGTCGGTACTGATGAATATCCTGTCGAGTTTGGCGAAATCGAAGTTGGTTGTTCTTCCGAAGGAGTTTGCCATAAGCCGGTGTCAGCCCATCCACCTGTTGGATGTATGCGCATACCTAAATAAGATCTTGTGTGACGCCAGTACATACGGAAAAGTTTTTGACGTGGGTGGTCCCGAAGTAATGACGTACAAGGAGGCATTTGAACAGTATATGGATATTGCGAAATTGAAAAAGAAAGTGTTGGCTCTGCCGGGCCTAAGCAAACCCATGTCTTTTCTCCTGGGTCGTTATATCTACAAGTTTGAACAGGATGTCGCCGCTGCGTTCAACGTCTATATGCAGAAAGACCTGGTGACTGTGAATAATGAATTGAATACGCTCTATCCCGCGATTCACCTCGCCTCTTACCATACTTCCGTACGTGACGCACTAGCTTGACAAAGCGTCAACAGGAGTTACTCTCTTACCTTTACGGAAACTTCACCGTCCTTACCTGGCGAACCCGAATATACCATGCCCTGAGACAATCCCCCCAGGGGCCTGCCGGTCATACCCCGGTTGATCATACTGTAAATGTTGCGTAGGTCGTTCTGTGGGTTAACCCGATATCCGCCTGCACGGACATCTACGTGCAGGTATTCGGGGCTCTTCTTATTGTCGGTTTGTGGAACAACACCATCGCCATCATACGTCAAAGTGACATCGCCACCATTACCGTTGGGGTGGGTGCGCGACCCATTATTGTTTGCATCCTGACCTCCGGCCAGCACATATAGCGAACCCAGTTTTTCGAACCTGATATCAATGTTGAAGTCCGTTCCATTATTTTTACCGTCGGTTCCGTAAATATATCCGCGTTTTTCGATGGTGGCATGGCGTACGTGGAGCTGCACATCTTTTTTGCCAAAAAACACCAGTTGGCTTTTGTTTTTCATCACCAGCGTGTCGATATAAACGACCAGCGATGAGTCGCGACCGTCGAAGACCTCTTTTTTGTTTTTTTCTAATTCCAGCCTAGAGATATGAATGGCGTTGGTATCCTGTGCAAAGACAGCAGTTGCCGCCATAACTGCTATGCAGGTGATGATTGTTTTCATGATATGGAATCTCCTTTCCCTGTTAATCATTGTATCTCGATATATTAGACGTCTGATAGGCGACAAAGTTTAATGTTGGCGTCAATTCACCGCTACGTGTAAGTTTATAGATACATTGCTGCGATAAAAGTATAATCCGTAACTTCGCGGCACCATTTAGTTAAATCCATGATTCGTTTACTTGCCTTTGTTTTTGCAATAGTTCCTCTGGCCGTGTCGGCCAATACACAACAAGACACCACGAACCACCTTGAGGAAGTAACGGTACGTGCTTATTTTACCGAACAGCCCTTGTTACGTCTTACCGCTTCGGCAGGTGTAATCGGCCAATCGACGCTATCGAGCCAGCCGGGAGCTACTTTATTGCCCGCGCTCAATGCGGTGCCGGGCGTGCGTATGGAAGAGCGGTCGCCAGGTAGTTATCGTTTATCCCTGCGTGGCAGCTTGCTGCGTTCTCCTTTCGGTGTGCGTAACGTAAAAGTCTATCTTGATGAGATCCCGCTCACGGATGCAGGCGGTAATACCTATCTCAATCTGCTGGACGCCGGGAGTATAAGCGGCATCGAAGTACTGAAGGGGCCTGATGGTAGCCTTTTCGGAGCCAATTCAGGTGGTGTGATGCTGCTCAGGCCGTACGGTAGTATGAGTGGAGATACTGCGCGCTCGGCCGCATTGCAGCTGAGTGGGGGCACTTACGGCTTGTTCCACGAGCAGTTGTCGGCGTCTGTCCGCCCATCGGGCAACTATGGTTTTAGCGTTAATCAAGCTTATCAACGAGCCGACGGTTATCGTCAACATTCTGCGATGAATCGAAAATTTTTTCAGACGGTACAGCGATGGAATTATCGACCCGATAATGAATTGCGATTGGTCGCATTATATTCCGATTTATATTATCGGACGCCGGGAGGGCTTACAGCAGGGCAATTTGCCGAAGATCCACGGCTGGCCCGCCCGGCCACAGCGACAACTCCCGGGGCGGTAGATCAGCAGGCAAGTATTACGAACAAGACATTGATAGGTGGCCTGGTGCATGATGCAAAAATAACCCCTAAATTCAGGCACGTTGCGAGCGTGTTCGGTACACATACCGATTTTAGTAATCCATTTATCACTAATTATGAGTTGCGCGATGAGTATAATCTGGGATTCCGGACATATTTTGATTATGTCGATG
>Ga0182739_1004039_pt1 | contig 12377 bp, 10 predicted proteins | sample eDN5th30CBELigBY_FD_128873 | JGI IMG/M metagenome (GOLD analysis project Ga0182739, IMG submission 128873) | Enriched backyard soil microbial communities from Emeryville, California, USA - eDNA 5th pass 30_C BE-Lig BY (version 2) (version 2) | ecosystem: Environmental > Terrestrial > Soil >... | reverse complement strand
ATGCGACGCGACGATCGCCGGTTCGCTTGCCCAACGACAGTTCACAAGCAGCCTCTATCAAACCACTGTAACATCCGCGGGCCCCATTCTAACGAGACGGCGGAGCGCGGCGGTCTGATGGTGTGGTGGTGAGGGGGTGGCTTCGGTTTAATGGTGCAGTAGTCTGATGGCTTGATGGTGAGTTGTCGGCCGCGCCTCGCGACGCTGGATGAGCGAAACGTCAAAAGGCGGACGCTCTCCTCCGGTCTCGCGCGTATCCCCGCACATGCTCACGGTAGCCCGAACGATTGAGCCCCCGCGCCTTAATCCGAGTCCACCCCAGATCTTGCATCAGTTTCGCGAGGCGACGACAGGCGCCAGTGGTTCGACTTGGCTGCGGCACTTCCAGCAGGTCAAACAATGCTTGCGTGCTGACCCTCTCGACGCCATCTGCGCCGATGTTGCCGCGAACCCTCTCCAGGCGGAGTCGCCACGGGTCTGCCGATTCTGCCGCGGCCTTGGCCCGCACATCTCGCAGCAGCGTTAAGAACGACATAGGCGATCTACCCCCTCTTGCACTACCTGATCCTCGGGAACTGCCACCGGCCTCGCATACGACCAGCACCTGCAGGTCAACAGCTTCCGCTCGGCGCGTGTTGACACAAGGGCGGCGGGTGGCAGGGTGGTTAATAGGCCCCCCTAAAAGGGGGGGGCCATTAACCACCGCACCTGCCTAGGGCAATTGGTCATTGATTGACCAGATCATTGACCACCGGGCATCGAACTGGTGCAGGGTCCCTTCAGCGTCCTCAACATCCACTTCACCGACACTCTCGCCTGAATCGGAGCACCAAGGCACCCGCAACTTGTCGACCCGCAGCGCCCGCCCCCTTCGAAAGCGGCCCTCCTTAATTTCATCCTCGAAGATTATTCCCTCCTTCTTCAGGCCGTTGAGCTCGCGTGGGATAATTACTTCGAGATCCTGGTCACTCCACTCGCGCGACGCGGTAGTTTTCCGTACGGCCTCGAATGCGTCCGCGAGAAGTGCACGCGCATTCCTTGCGCCGGTGGTGGCTGGACTATACGGCACGAACACACCGTCGATGTTCTTGCCGCGATCGAGGAGATCGACTATCGCTCGTCTGATTGCCTGTTGATCGACGCTATTCTTTGGCAAGGCAGAAAAGTTGACGCGCTCCACTGCCTGCACGCGATCCCCGGTCATGTAGGTCGGCGGCTCAGGGTTTGGCAGCGTGACACTGCATAGCTTGTACCACTGAGCATCAATCGAACGTGGACCGAGATTCGCTTTGGCTTCGACCGCCCTGAAGAACGACAACCTCTCCGTGGGCAATACTGCTAGCTTGGTTGCCTCAGCTTCACTCATCGGGACGGCCATGATTGCGCGCCTAGCCAAATTGACGATGGCCGCCGCACCGCCCACCGCCTCGGCGTTCGACAGATCGCCGCCTTTACGGGTGTGGTGGAGCACGAGTACGGCACTGTCGAACTTTGACGCCAGCCGCTTCAGCGCCCTCATAACGAGCGACATCGCCGCGTTGTCGTTGATATTTCCCCCGCCGCATAACGCCACGAGCGGATCAAGCACGAGCACACCGGGTCTGAACTGATCGAGGATACTTTCGAGGTGAGCAAATCCCGATTCGTCAAGAATTGAATTTCCTCTGTCAGAGCGGAGAAAAGAAAGCCTCTGGGTCTGCCAGTCGTCGGCTCCGAGCAACACCAACTTGCCGATGTCTCGCTCCGTCAAATTGTGCTTCTGGCAAAATGCCCAGATACGGCGCGTCATCTCAACTCTGCTGTCTTCAGCGTTGATGTAGAGAGCCGCCGTCGGCCCTCCGAAAACCTTCTCACCGAGGAGTGGCCGGCCCGTCACCAAAGATGTCGCCACGCCCACGGCCAGAGACGACTTGCCCACGCCGCCTGGGGAAGCGACAACGGTGATCTCGCCGCGCACGAGATCGACGCCATACAACCATTGACGATGAGGGACGTTAGAGAACGATACGCTGAGATCGTGGGGCGCTGATGTGATCAGCGGCGACATGGAGTTACCCACCGGGGTAACGGTCGGCGGGGACCAGCCCTGCCAGCCATTCTTGTTGGCGACGTCGAACACCGTGGCGATCGTGATCGGCACGGTCCGGCTACACGCATCGCGCACATATCGGTCCCAACGACGCTTATTGTCGATCGCGTCGTATCCGGGCGCCGTACGCGAGAGTTCGTCAAAAATTTCCCAGATCTCTTCCGATTGAGCCTCGTAAATGCAGGCTCCGTGAGCGAATCCCATCGCCAATCGAACCCAGTCCGGTTCGGACGTCAGCGCTTTCGGCGGTATTGCGGCTGCCGCGGAGCGGAGTTCCTCGATGTTCGTTTCGAGTCCCGCGGCCAAGTCGTTTAGCGGCTCTGTGGTAATGTTGAAGAGTTCGCGAAGCTTTTGACTAGCTGGCGCAAGTCCCAGGTCGTTGTGGCGCGAGTGCTTGCCGGTCCGGCTTCCGAGTTCGAGACCAAGCCGGTCAATGAGATCGCGCGCTTTCCACCGGTACCCCGCACCGTTCACTTCAAGTTCGACAAACTGTGGTTTGCACGGGTCCTTCAAGTGCAGAGTACCCGGGAGTCTCATGACACGGGGAAGGTCTTTGACCGCGGGATCTGTACCACACGAGCGCGCCAGCGCGGCCTGCAGCTCCGAGAACTCATCCAACCCCAAATCATCGCATACCCAGTAATGATGGGCGCGGCCACTTGATGACCGCACGCTCATGCTTGGGGCGACGCTGCGTGCTTGGAACAGCTCATTGCAATGTCGCACCTGATCAGGGCTATCGGCGTCCACCCACAGCGCCCGCGCTCGAATAATGTCCTCTCGCCTTCGCCCTCCTCGCCCATTTGTTTCGTTGATGGTGACGAAAACGCCGATGCCCTGCTCGGGTGTGTTAATTTCGGCGATCCTCGACCACGTGTCGTCAAGCGAGCAATGGCGAGTCTCAGCATAGTGGCGTCCGCCTTCGCCGAGAAACTGGAACGTGAACGTGAACGCCGCAGGCTCTAGCACATGCAGAAATTTCTCAGCAGCGGCCCTGCTGTGGGTCGCCGCAGCGGGCTTTGTGATGGCTATCATCTCAGCCCTTCCTGACTGCACAAATACCGCGCTGCCTTCAACGCCACATGCGTCGCGACGTCGAAAGAAAGGTGTCGAATGAGATCAACAGCGTCGGAATTTGGAGGCGCCGCCCACTCTGGATCAGCATAGTAACGTACGCAAGCGCGGATAAGCCAATCGCCGTCTTCGTCGTTTAGTTGATATGCCTCCTGCGGACGATTGGAATAGGGCAGGATGGCGCAATGGTAGTGCAATTTCTGCATAAGCGTTTCCGCCAACTTTGCTGCCGCCGCCGCTCCCGCCCGCGCGGGGTGAGAGCCGAAAAAGTTTATCAAGGCACTTTCCGCTTCGAGCTCATCCATCACATGATACAAAGCCGTCATGCTGCCTTACTCGCCTTAATTGTTCTCGGGCGTCTATCGACGCTCACAGTAACTATGGTGCGAGGGTGTGCCGCACGGTCGGTCTGAACGACCGTAAGGACGCCGACGTGGAGACATGCCGCCATTTGTGACCGGCTAACGAGGACGACGCGATGAAAGGTTTAAGGAAGAATGTTCATTGATGGGACATCCGATCATCGTGGCCGCTCTCAAGACGGAGCAGTTCGCCAAGGCGATAACGGATCAGGCGACAGCCAAGCTTCGTAGCCGTCGGCCATTCGCCCCGACTACGGCGCGTTGCCAACGCTTCGACACTTATACCCAGTACCGCGGCTGCCTCTTTCGGAGAGACCCACGCTGAAGCTGGAAGACGGAGGAGTTCGTGAAGAGGACGCTTGTCCAAAGGACCGTCGGGATTTACGGGCATTGATGCCTCTTGTTATTATGGGGCGCTAAACACCCCTTATGGTTTCGCCTCGACGTATTGTGTGAGGTTTTAAATTGCAATAGCTCGGCAAGAATAAAATTTATGGAAGCGCGGAGCGACTTCCATTCCGAAATTTGCGCTCCCGTTTTCCCACGCAACATATCGCTAGCTGTGAGGTCGAGGAGCGGCTCCAAGGGCGTCTTTGTGCTTTCCTTCGACGCGGCACATCGCGTCGGTCACCTGTGTTAGCGCGGTTCGAACTGCTTCAACGTCTAGATGTGCGTACGCCTTTGCAGAAGCCGCACTTTGGTGCGTCAGCGCCTTCTGGATAACGAAGGCATTTGCTCCAGAACCAGCTAGCCATGAACCGATAGTTCGCCGCAGGTCGTGTGGTCTCACGTCACTCAGCCCAGTGCCTGTAATCAGCGCACCCCAGGCTTTGGCAACATGTGCGACGTGCCCGCTGCTGCTGGCCGCCGGAAATACCCATGGCGAGCCAGCACAGAATTCCCGCCGTGTATTCAAGATCTCCATTGCCGGCCTGACTAACGGTACCGCTGCGGCTTTGTCGTTCTTCGCCCTCGCAGCCGGTATCCGCCATAGGCCCTCCTGAAGATCTATGTCCTTCCACTGCATGGACATTACCGCGGTCTTCCTAGCGCCCGTCCAAAGCAGTAGACGGAAAAGATCACACCACGGCTGCGGCTGAGTCGCGCAGCCTGCTAAGAGCGAATGGATTTCATCAGCCGACAGGTAGCGTGTACGTGGGCTCTCATGGTAACGCGATAAGCCGCGTGCAGGGTTTCGAGCGATGCGGTCGCAGCTAACGGCATGGCCAAAGAACGCACCTAATAGGGCGGCCATCCTGTTGGCCTTTACAGGGTGCTTAGTGCCAACATCATCAATGACCTTTTGGCAATCTGTCGAGGTGACTTCAACCAGTGGTTTCCGGCCAAGCCGAGGCGCAATGTCCACGTTCCAACGCTGCGCGTCTCGTTCCCAGGCTCTATTCTTACGCTTGATGTGAGCCAGATATGTCGGCCAAAAATCGCTGCAGGTTTCGGCGCGCAATCGAGCTTCTCGACGTTTGGCGAGTGGGTCAACGCCGGAGGCAACCTCTCCTTGAATTTTCAGAGCAGCTTTGCGCGCATCGCTCAGTCGGAGCCCGGGGCTGCGGCCGAGAGTGATACGTTGGGTCCTACCGTCTACTTTTTTGACCATTACAAATGTTCGGACACCATTGCGCGTCACTCGCAGCGCAAGCCCGGGCACGCAGTCGTCGTAGGTATACGTCGCTCCTGAGGGGGGCATAGGAAGCGAAGCGACACGCTCTTCTGTGAAGCGAACGCGCTCCGTCGCTTTTCTATGGGAGCCTACGCCCTTCCGTGTGGGGGGTACCTGCAAGGTAACAACCGAGCCCATCCATCTCTCCGCACCCCAAGCTGTTGCAACCACAGTGCAACCGAGCGGGTTAGTTTGCGTTACCGGGAGACATCAAGATAGGCAGATAAATCAGTGCGTTCAAGCTCACGTCAACCGTGGAATGCTTGCGAACGGCAGAACACTGAGACTGAAAATCACGGTGTCGGTGGTTCGATTCCGCCCCTGGGCACCATTGCTTTATTCCTGTTACTTTAGCCGTGAAAGCGGAAGCGGACCGCCGCTCGATGCGGTGTGCTGCGCACAGCAGTGCAGCATCGAATGGGTAGAAATCTGGGTAGTTCAATCCATAGACCGCTTATCCCACTCATGTTGATGACGCGACAAAGACACCATAGTGACTGTTGAGATAAAGATGTGAAGATGGGCGGCATTCGCGCGCCTAGATTAAACGGCCCGCTTGATCGTCTCTTCAAGATCGCACGAAGGAGGGTAAGAAGCCGCCTTCCACTTGTCGAACAGCCCGAATAAACCCATCACACTGGTCGCACCTAGGAAGCCAACATTTATTTGCTTATCGAGCCCATGCTCGCGGTGTGAAAAGAAGAACCGAAGTGGTCCGATCCATGCGTCAGACTTGAAGAACCCGCGTCGAAATTTGTAGCCCGTCATGCTGAGTTTCAGGAACGGATAGTCTGAGATCTGATGCCACATCGAGTCTGGATGCTCGGTCCCTAGGTTGCTTCCGCGCCAAATGCCGCGCAGTTCCCACTCGTGAACTGGCACGTAAAAGTCTAGGTGCCCATCAACTCCGACTCTTTGGCACTCTGGATCGATGATGCTTCCTGTCCCGAGCGCGTCCTTGTAACCTCGAAGGCAACGCCCCCAAAGCTGTCGATCCGAATGTGTTGCGAGAATTTGCGTGAACTTCACCGCCACCCCCGTCAGTTCAACGAGAGCATAGCGTATCATTGCAACCTATATTTTTCTGGGTAGGAATATGCGCCGAGCGCCAGTTTGAGTGGCCTGCGCTCTCTAGGCTGCAGCGGATGCGCGAACAGAGGTAGCGCACGGGACGCCGGGACGCCCGCAATGCCCTCAATCTCCGCTCACCGCCGCGGTGCGGCCACCCGTGGCGCGCAGCGCACGAAAATCGAGGTGCCGTAGCGGCCGGCGACTTCCTTGTCGACCCACCGCAATTCCATCACCCGCCCGTCGAAATTGACGATCTCGCGGTCGAGCGCATCGCCCGCCGGACCGGCAGGGCCGAGATAGCGCCGTCCGTCGGTTCCGCCCTTGGTGACCAGTTCTGATGGCTGCTGCTGGTCGGCCAGATGCATCATCACGCCGCCGCCCGGCCCGCGCTCGATCGCATAGGCGTTGTTGCACTGGCTGCGCGCCTGGTTGGTGGTGCGGCCGCGGTCGGCGTCGCGGTGGAACGACGCAAAGCCCCAGCGTCCGACCAGGTCTTCGTTGGCGATGCCCGGCGCCGGCGGGGCATTTGCGGCAGGCGGCGGCGTTGCCGGCGCGCTTCCATACTGCGAACTCGAGGCGCAGGCGGCGAGCGCCAAGCTCGCGAGAACGGGCAGGATGAGGTGACGCGGCATTGCAGGGGCCTCCAAGCTTGCCGGGACTATAACCGATTAGACGCCGTCGGACGACCCTCGGTCAAACAAACGCCGGACGTTCAAAGGACAGCGTCAAGCTAGAACGGCCAGACGAAGGTAATCAGCGGCACGCCGACCAGCACGACCATGATCGAAAGCGGCAGGCCGAGCCGCCAATAGTCGCCGAACCGGTAGCCGCCGGGGCCCAGCACCAGCGTATTGCTTTGATGCCCGATCGGCGTGAGGAAGTCGCAGGCTGCGCCGATCGCCACCGCCATCAGAAAGGCGTCCGGCTTGTAGCCGAGCGTGGTTGCGAATCCTGCGGCGATCGGTCCCATCACGAGCACGGTCGCGGCATTATTGAGGAACGGCGTCACCGCCATCGCGGCGACCATGACCAGCGCCAGGGACGCGAGCGGAGGCAGCAGGGTGCCGGCATGGGAGAGCCAGCCGGCGATCAGGTCGGCGCCGCCGGTCGTTCGCAACGCATCGCTGACGGGGATCAGCGCGCCGAGCAATATGAGGATCGGCCATTCGACGACCTCATAGGCTTCGCGCAGCGAGAGCGCGCGGATGGCCAGCATGACCACCGCCGCCCCGAAGAAGGCCACCGACACCGGCACGAGGTTGAGGCTGACCACACCCATCGCCACCACCAGCACCAGAACCGGCAGCAGGCTCTGGCGTCCCGCGCCGAGTTGCAGGTCGCGCGCCGCCAGCGGCAGGCAGCCGAGTTCGCCCAGCGTCTCGGGCATGGCCTTGAGGTTGCCCTGCAACACGACGACGTCGCCGGCCTTCAGCCGCAGCGACCGCATCTGCTGCGTGATGCGCGAACCCCGCCGGCTGACCGCGAGCAGGTTGACCTGGTAGCGCTGGAACAGCTGCATCTGTGAGGCCGTGCGCCCGATCATGATCGAGCCGTCGGTGACGACCGCCTCCATCACCCCGACATCGTCGCGCGGCGTGTCCTTGTCGTGATCGGCTTCGTCGCGGACGAGCTTGAGCTTGGCCTCGCCGACCAGGCGCTCCAGCGCGTCGGGCTCGCCCTGCAGCAGCAGGATGTCTCCGGCAGCGAATTGGGTCTTCTCCGACGGGGAGTACAGCCGCCGCATCCCGCGCAGCAGCAGCACGACGTCCACATTGTCTTCGGAAAGTTTCCGCAGATCGGCGACCGTCTTGTCGATCAGCGAGGATTCCTCGCCGACGACCGCCTCGGTGGTATAGCCCTCGATATTGAAGGCGGCGTCGATGGACGCCTGTCCCTTGCGGGCGCTCGGCAGCAGCCGATAGCCGAATGAAAGGAAAACGACGCCGCAGAATGCCAGCACGATCCCGACGGGCGTGAAGTCGAACATGCTGAACGGCTCGCCGGTAAGTTCCTGCCGGACCCTCGAGACGATGATGTTCGGCGAGGTGCCGATCAGCGTGACGATGCCGCCGAGCAGCGAGCCGAAGGCCATCGGCATCAGCAAAGCCGAGACGGGCGTATCGTGCCGGCGCGCGATCTGCAGCGCGATCGGCATCATCATGGCGAGCGCGCCGATATTCTTGACGAAGGCGGAAAGCACCGTCACCGCCGCGGTCAGGACCAGTACCTGCGTCCCGGTGCGCGACAGGTGCGGCGCGATCGGCCGGATCACGCGCTCGATGATCCCGGAGCGCGCGACCGCCGCGCTCACGACCAGCGCAGATGCGACGATGATGACGATGTCGTCGGAGAAGCCGGAGAACGCCTTGTCGTAGGGGACGATGCCGACCAGCACCGCGGCCAGCAGGCCGACCAGGGCCACGAGGTCGTAGCGCCATCGCCCCCAGACGAACATCGCCATCATGACGAAGAGAATGCCGAAGGCGAACGCTTGCGGGAGGGTCAGCGGAATGGCGGACATCTGATGGTGGTACGAAAGGAGTGACGGTGGCGCGATCTAACGCGCCACGCGCCCCCGGGTTCCACTTCGCCGTGCAGTTTCGAACATAAACCGATCGGCCTTGATCGGATCATGCCCCCTCGGCGTTGCCCCGCCCCTCGCTACTTCGTCTCGCCGGCCTCAGCATCGGCCATGTTCGATCGCCAGTCCTTGCGGCCGAAGAAGAAGGAGTAGGCGGACAGTGCCAGCAGGCCGGCGCTGATGCAGATGAGAATCAGCGAGACCGGCCGCTGCAGGAAGATCAGGTAGTCGCCGTTCGACATCACCAGCGACTGCCGCATGCTCATCTCGAAGATCGGCGCGATCACGAGCCCGAGCACCAGCGGCGCGGGATCGAGCGAGAGCTTGCGCAGGCCGTAGCCGACGACGCCCATGATCAGCATGATCCAGACGTCCACGATGGAATTGTTCACCGCGTAGACGCCGACGATGCAGAACATGATGATGAGCGGGTAGAGGTAGGCGTAGGGGATGCGCAGCACGCTCACGAACAGGCCGACCAGCGGCAGGTTGAGCAGCAGCAGCATCAGGTTGCCGACATACATCGAGGCGACGAAGCCCCAGAAGATGTCCGGGTGCTCGTTGACGAGCTGCGGGCCGGCAGCGACGCCGTGAATCGCGAGCGCCCCGATCAGCACCGCCGTCACCGGCCCGGTCGGCAGGCCGAGCGCCAGCATCGGCACGAAGGCGCCGGTCGAGGCGGAATTGTTGGCCGATTCCGGTCCGGCGACGCCGGCGACGGCGCCCTTGCCGAACTCGTCCTTGTTCTTCGCCACGCGCCGTTCGAGCGCGTAGGACAGGAAGCTCGAAATGACGTGGGCCGAGCCGGGAATGATGCCGACCAGGAAGCCGAGCACCGATCCGCGGGCGATCGGCATCGAGGCTTCGCGCCATTCCTTGCGGGTCGGCAGGAGGTCACGCAGCTTCACGCGGATCACGTCCGCGACGATGTTCTTGCTCGGGGTCGAGAGAATTTCGCCGAGCCCGAACAGGCCGACGGCGACCGGAACGATGCTGAGGCCGTCGCCAAGCTCGGGAATGTCGAAGGCGTAGCGGAAATGCCCCGTCATCGTGTCGATGCCGATCATGCCGAGCATCAGTCCGGTGACCGCCATCAGCAATGTGCGCAGCAGCGACGTCGACGACATGTAGGACAGGAAGATCAGCCCGAGCACCAGCAGGGCGGTGTATTCGGGCGGGCCGAAACGCACCGCGAAGGTCGCCAGCGGCGGCGCGACCACGGTCAGGACGATCAGGGCGAACGTGCCGGCGATGAAGGAGCCGACAGCCGCAATGCAGAGCGCGGCGCCGGCGCGGCCCTTGCGCGCCATCGCATAGCCGTCGATGCAGGTCATCACCGACGAGGCCTCGCCGGGTATGCGCATCAGGATCGAGGTGGTCGAGCCGCCATATTGCGAGCCGTAATAGATGCCGGCCAGCATGATGACGGCCTGCGTCGGGTTCAGCCCGAAGGTGATCGGCAGCAGGATGCTGATGCCGGCGAGCGGGCCGACTCCCGGAAGGACGCCGACCAGGGTCCCGACAAGGCAGCCGATAAATGCATAGATCAGCACGCTCGGCTGCAGCGCAACCGAAAAGCCGAGCAACAGACTGTCGATAGTGGTTTCCACGTTCCGGCCTCGTCAGAAGCCGAACGGACCGCTCGGCATCGGCGCGCGCAGCGCGCTGAATAGCCACCAGGTCATAAGGCTTATGCTAACGCTGTAGACGCCCGCCACGATGAGGCTCTTGCGCTCGATGATCACGAGCAGCGCGAACATCATCACGGGCATCACAAGAAGAAATCCCAATGAGTCATAGAAAGCGATCGCCCCCGCGGTGATGGCCGTCACCATCGCGGCGTGGGGAAGATCGCTCCAGTCGACGTCGCGGAACGGCTCCGACGTGCCGCCGCCGACCGCCAGCAGCCCCCCGATCAGGATCAGGAGGCTGGCGATGATCATCGGTATGAAGCCGGCGCCGGGAAACGACAGCGAGCCGAACGGCAGGTCTCCGCTCATCGCGAAGACCAGAAGCCCTCCCAGGACGAAGAGGGCGCCGCTCACATGATCGGTGCGGATCATGATCGCGTTCAGGTCGGCGAGCGGCCGATCAACTGAACCGCCTCCTCCGACCGCCGGGCGTCGTTTTCCCAGAACTTGGCGAACTCGGATGCATTGAGGAACGCGACCTCAAGCCCGAGATTGCTCACCGACTTGGAGAACTGCTCGGAGCGTCCGGCCTTGTCCGCCGCGGCGGAGAGGGTCGCGACGACGTCGGCCGGCGTGTTCTTCGGCGCGAAGATGCCCACCCAGAGGTAATATTCCACATCGTGCCCGAGCTCCATCATGGTCGGAACGTCGGGCAGGTCCTTCGAGCGCTTGGCGCCGAATTGCGCCAGGGCACGCAGCTTGCCGGCGCGGATGTGCTGGATGGTTGCAGTGATGGTCTGCACGCTGGCATGCGCATTGTTGCCGAGCACCGCCGTCACGGCCGGGCCGCCGCCATTGGTCGGGAGGTGGCGCAGTTTCGAGATGCCGAGCGCCTTTTCCATCATCGCCACCGGCAGATGGGTCGCACCGTAAAGGCCGCCCGAGCTGTAGACGATGGATTCCGGCTTCTTCTTGGCCGCTGCGACGAAGTCGTCGAGCGTCTTGAAGGGCTGCTGTTCGTTCACCACGAGCGCGACCGGATTGGCGACGAGTCGCGCCAGCGGGATGAAATCCGTCCGCGTCACCTTGGGCTTGCGGCCGAACAGCTTGTCGACTTCGGCGTAGCCCGAGATGCCGTTGTTGTGCGAAAGCAGCGTGTAGCCGTCGGCCTTGGCGTTGGCGGCGACCTGGGCGCCGACCTGGCCGCCGGCGCCGGGCTTGGCCTCGACGACGACCGCCTGGCCGAACACGGTCTCCAGAGCGGACGCGAACGGGCGCGTCACGATATCGTTGGCGCCGCCCGGAGGGAATGCGTTGATGATGGTGACCGGCCGCGTCGGGAAGGCGCCCTGCGCCTGCGCCTGATGGGTCAGTACCAGTCCTGCTGACGCCGCCGCTCCTGCAATAAAGCTACGCCTGTCCATTATTCTCTCCCTTATCTGCCTCAAGCGGCGTTCCTAAAAATTTGTCCGGGCAGGCATCCGCGGGTCGGCGCGCCTTCCCGGACAAATATGCGGTCTGTTGCCCCGGTCGCTGGATCTGAGGTCGCTGGATCAGACCGGGGCCATGCGGATCAACTCTGAATCTTCCCGATCGTCTGAACGGCTTCCTCGACACGCTTGGCGTCCACGTCCCAGAATTTCTGGAAGTCCGGCCCGTCGAGATAGGCGACCTCGTCGCCGAGGTTCTTGATCGCGGCGCCGAACTGCGGTGCGGCGACCGCCTTGCCGGCCTCCGCGCGAAGTTTCTGCACGATGGCGTCCGGGGTGCCTTTGGGCGCGAACAGGCCGACCCAGAGATAGAACTCGACGTCGAGGCCCTGCTCCTTGAAGGTAGGTACATCCGGCAGCGAGCCGATGCGCTTGTCCGAATAGACGGCGAGCGCGCGCGCCTT
>Ga0182739_1004038_pt1 | contig 12377 bp, 9 predicted proteins | sample eDN5th30CBELigBY_FD_128873 | JGI IMG/M metagenome (GOLD analysis project Ga0182739, IMG submission 128873) | Enriched backyard soil microbial communities from Emeryville, California, USA - eDNA 5th pass 30_C BE-Lig BY (version 2) (version 2) | ecosystem: Environmental > Terrestrial > Soil >... | reverse complement strand
GAAGTGGACCATCCGGCCGTCCGCGCCCGAGCCGGCCTCGAAGCCGTGCACGCGGTTGAGCCAGGTGCCGGACGGCCCCGCGCCATAGGCCGGCTCGTCCGCGAGCGGGGCGCCATAGCCGCCGGTGTTCCATTCCTTGCACACGACCACGCAGGCCTGACAGCCGACGCAGGTGTCGAGGTCGATCACCAGGCCCAGGCGCCGGGGCGACGGCGCAGCGGGCAGCATCGTCATCGGCTGGGCCTCCAGGGGCGGAACCGGCTGCCATAGGCGACCTGGTCGGGTGCCGGCGGCTGGCCGGGCGGGCGGGCGATCGGCGGGAAGACCGGATGGACCCGCTCGTCCGGGCGGACGACCTTCTCGATCCGCACGGTCAAATCATACCAGGCGGCCTGGCCGGTAACCGGGTCGGCATTCGGATAGCGCTGGCCGTCCGCCCTTGCCGGCAGAAGATCGTCGATCAGGTGGTTCAACAGGAAGCCGCGCCGGGCTTCGTTGGCATTCTGGTCCAGCCCCCAGGTGCCGGCGCGCTTGCCGATCGCGTTCCAGGTCCACACCGTCTGCCCGTTCACCCCTTCCATTACCCGGACCTGGACCTGGATGGCCCCGTGGCGGCTTTCCAGCAGCACCCAGTCGTCGTCCGCAAGCCCGTGCCGTGCCGCTTCCGACGCCGGGATGTAGAGCCGGTTCTCGGCCAGGATCTGGCGGAGCCAGACATTCTGCGAATGCCAGGCATGGTACATCGCCATCGGCCGCTGGGTGATCGCGTGCAGGGGAAAGCGGTCGCGGTCGGCGGCTGCGTCGAACGGCGGGTACCAGAACGGCAGCGGGTCGAAATAGGTGGCGATCCTGGCGCGGTGCCGCTCGGGCGGCAGCACCTTGCCCAGGCCCTGGCCGGCCAGCCGGAACTTCTGCAGGGGCTCGCTGTAGAGCTGCACGGTCAGCGGGCCCACAGCCGGCATCATGCCGGTGCGCACCGCGAACTCCTGATAGTCCTTGTTGAAATGCTTCATGAACCGCGCGGACGGCGGCAGCTCCTCCTGAAAGAAGCAGCCATGCTCGATGTAGCGCTGGAGCTGGTCCGGGTTGGGCGGCCCCTTGCCGGTGAGCGACCCATCCTCGCCGCGCCAGCCGGCGAGCGGGCCGATGCCGGGGGTGCGCTCGTGGCGGACCATGTAGTCGGCATAGGAGTGGTAGCGCGGGTTGCCCTCGCCATCGGTGAAGGCATCCAGGCCCAGGCGCCAGCCGAGCTCGATCAGCACGTCCTGGAAGGGGCGCACGTCACGGTCGGGGCTGAGCACCGGCTGGCGGATCGAATCCTGGATGGCGTCGGCCGAGCCGATCGGCCGGTCCAGGAGCGAGATGCAGTCGTGCCGCTCCAGATAGGTCGTGTCGGGCAGGATCAGGTCGGCATAGGCGACCGTCTCGGAATAGAAGGCGTCCGAGTAGATGATCCGCGGGATGACATACTCGCCGCTCGCCGGATCGACCTCGGTCAGCCAGTCGATCGTTTCCTTGGTGTTCATGGCCGAGTTCCAGGCCATGTTCGCCATGTACATGAAGAGCGTGTCGATCCGATACGGATCGCCGCGCCGGGCATTGCCGATCACCAGCTGCATCAGCCCGTGGGCGGAGAGCGGCGCCTCCCAGGAATAGGCCTTGTCGATCCGCACCGGCTCGCCGGCATCATCGACCAGCAGGTCCTCCGGGCCGAGCGGGTAGCCCAGCGGCATACCCGGCAGCGGCCGGCCGGGGTGGATGTGCTCCGGCTTGCCGGCGGGCTTCGGGCCGGGCGGGATGGTCTTCGGATAAGGGGTCTCAAAGCGGTGGCTGCCCGGCGTGTCGAGCGCACCCAGCAGGGCCTGCAGGAGATGGAGCGACCGGCAGGTGTGGAAGCCGTTGCTGTGCGCGCTGATCCCGCGCATCGCATGCATCGCCACCGGCCGGCCGACGAACCGCTCGTGGCGTCGGCCCCACACGTCCGTCCAGGGCGTCTCGACCACCACCGGCTGCCCGAACGCCGCATCGGCCAGTTCCGCCGCGATCCGCCGGATGGTAGCGGCCGGGATCCCGCAGCGATCCGCCACCTTCTCTGGCGCAAAGTCCGGCTGGCCATAGCGACGCGCTATCAGCTCGAACACCGGCCGTGCCACGCGGCCGTCCGGCAACCCCACCAGGCCCGCCAGCATCGGGTCGACATCGGCGGCTTCCGCCGGCTGCAGCGTGCGGGTCGCGAGGTCCATGCAGAGCGGGCGGCCCTGCTCGTCCCGGGCGAACAGGCCGTCGCCGTCCGTGCCTGCGGCCTCCACCACCAGCCAGCCGGCATTGGTGAAGCGCTGCAGATAGGGGATGTCGACCTTGCCGGCGCGGAGCAGCTCGTGGATCAGGGCCATCACGAACAGGCCGTCCGTGCCCGGCGTGATCGGCAGCCATTCGTCGGCAATCGCGGAGTAGCCGGTGCGGACCGGGTTGACCGAGACGAACTTGGCACCCCGCTCCTTCAGCCGGGCCAAACCCAGCTTGATCGGGTTGCTGTCATGGTCCTCGGCCACGCCGAACATCAGGAAGTAGCGGGCACGCTCGTAGTCTGGCTCGCCGAACTCCCAGAACGAGCCGCCATGGGTGTACATGCCGGCAGTCGCCATGTTCACCGAGCAGAACCCGCCATGTGCTGCGAAGTTGGGCGTGCCGAACTCCTTGGCGAAGAAGCCGGTGAGTGCCTGCGACTGGTCGCGGCCGGTGAAGAAGGCGAGCTTCCTGGGATCGTCGTAGCGCACCCGCGACAGCCAGCCGGTCGCGATCTCCAGCGCCTCGTCCCAACCGATCGGCCGGAACTGGCCGCTGCCGCGCGGGCCGCTGCGCAGGAGCGGCTGCCGGAGCTTGGCCGGCGAGTGCTGCTGCATGATGCCGGCCGAGCCCTTGGCGCACAGCACGCCGCGATTGACCGGATGGTCGGGATTGCCGTCGATGAAGCGCAGCTCGCCGTCCTGCAGATGCACCCGGATGCCGCAGCGGCAGGCGCACATGTAGCAGGTCGTGGTCCTGATCTCGTCCGCGGCGACCCGTTGCCCGCCCCGTGTCACGTCCGGCATGCGTCCAGCCGCCATCCATCATTCCTCTGGAGGCGCGTCCTGGACGCGCCTCGGCCACCACCGACGAGAGGTTAGGCGGCGAAACCGCCCTTGGCGAGCACGCTATCCGGAAGGCGCTGGACTCGAAAGCGGGAGCCGGCTTGAGCCAGCGGCATCGCAAGGACGCATGGAACCAATGAGGCACAGGAAGGTTGCGTTGGTCAAATGCATATCACCTGCGTGGTTTTGTGCATTGCAGCAATCGCCCGAGTCTGGTTGGGTTGCTAGTGTCGTAACCATGGCTCGACGTCGCCCCTGACCCGCAGGCCGGCAACGGAAAGATCGCACGCGCGGTCGTTCCGCCGCTGCCGGCTGGAGACGAACCGCCATGATCTCTGCCGCCGCCATCCCGGAACGACGTTCAGCAGCGTCCGCCACGGATTCCAGGGCCACCTGGCGCTGGATGATCGCGTTCCGCTTCCTGCTCATCAACGCAGTGGGCTTCGCCCTGGTCGGTGCCGCCTGGATCGCGGGCATCCTCGACCCGGTCTTCGCCACGGACAGCACCCATCTGGTGAAGCTGATCGTCGCAGTGTTCGTGGTGGGGCTGGTCTGGTCGGCGCAGCGCGCTTTGATGCTCGCCCGCGAGCTCAATGCCCTGGACCAGGCGAACCCGGCCGAGGACAGCCGGGTGGGACAATGGCTGCGGGCTACCCTGCGCAGCGACGCTGGCATGCGGGCCAACCTCGCCGCCGCCCTCAAGCTCAAGATCGCCCAACGGATCGCTTCGGTCCGCCACCTTGCCGGCACGCTCGTGCTGCTGGGCCTGATTGGCACGGTGGTCGGCTTCATCCAGGCACTTTCCGGCGTTCAGCCGGACAGTGTCGGCGACGTCGCGGCGATCCCCGGCATGGTCTCCAGGCTGCTTGAAGGCATGGCCACCGCACTCTTCACGACCCTGGTCGGCTCCGCCCTGAACATCTGGCTGATGCTCAACTATCGGCTTCTGGAGGCGGGCAGCGTCCACCTGCTGGCGCGACTGGTGGAGCAGGGAGAAGCCAATGCGCGTGCTTGACGAGTCCGAGGACGACGCGGCCGACACCGTTTTCCGCGACACCATCATGCTGGCACTGGCTGGCTTCGTCACCGTGGTGATCATCATGCTCGCGCACATCCGGCCCGAGGCCAAGGCGGCCGCCACCGCCGAAGCGGCGGCCATGCCCGGCAACGTCATGATCGAGGCGCATTGGGCGGGTGACCTCGATACCGACGTCGACCTGTGGGTACAGGGGCCGGGCGACGTACCGGTTGGCTACTCCAACAAGGGCGGTGGCCTGTTCAACCTGCTGCGCGACGATCTGGGCAAGCAGATGGACCTGTCCGGCCAGAACTACGAGGTCAGCTATACGCGCGGCATCCTGCCGGGCGAATACACTGTCAACCTCCATCTCTACCGCAACCGCTCCAACCTGCAGTCGATCCCGGTCAAAGTCGTCGCCAGCGTCAAGAAAGACGGGAACGAGGTCTCCAGGCAGATCCTGGTAAGCGACACCCAGCTGGACCGCGAGGGTCAGGAGAAGACCGTGTTCCGCTTCCGGCTCGATGACGAGGGGGGACTTGTCCAGGACAGCGTGACGACGCTGTTCCGCCCGCTGCGTTCAGGGACCAAGACATGACCACCCTCACCCTCCTGTTCATCGTTTCGGTGCTGCTGACTGCCGGGCTGGTATCGGCGGTCCTGTGGTCGCGCCATCGGACCACGGTGAAGCTCGCCGCGCTCGCCGGCCTGCTCTGTTTCCTGCCGATCGGCTATGCCGCCTACGCGGACCTGCTCAGCCGGCCAAAGCCGGTGGCGCTGGAGTGGTGGCACCGCAATGCCGAGGAGGCCACGGTGATCGGCCAGCAGCTGCGCGAGGGCGAGGGCCTGTTCCTCTGGCTGCAGTTCTCCGCCGATCCCGAGCCCCGCGCCTATGTCCTGCCCTGGGACGGCAAGCTCGCCGAGCAGCTCCAGATGGCCTGGGAGGAGGCACAGAAGAACGGGACAGGCGTGCGCATGAAGCTGCCGTTCGAGGCGACCTTGGACGCGCGCGAACCCAAGTTCTATGCGCTGCCGCAGCCCCAGCTCCCGTCGAAGGACCGTCCGGCCGAGCAGGCGCTGCGGGTCGAGCCGCCCGGCGAGGACGCCTGATCGTTTCCACAGTCACGAGGTCCGTTGCCGGGGACGTCCCGACGCGCTACCGGCAACCCCTATGAATGGCGCCTTTCCCCGCGACGGCTGGCTGCTCCTGTTCCCGCCGCTGTTCTGGGCGATCAACTCGGTGGTCGGCCGGGCGCTGGCCGGGCACTTTCCGCCGATTGCCCTCTCGTTCAGCCGCTGGTCGCTGGCGTTCCTGATCCTGTTGCCGTTCGCGCTCGGGGTCATGCGGGGCCAGGGCAGCGTGCTGCGCCGGCACTGGCCGGCCCTGCTCGCTCTGTCCCTCCTGGGGGTGGGGCTCTACAATTCCCTGCTCTACACGGCACTGATCACCTCGCAGCCGGTCAACGTCCTGCTGATCGGGGCCACGGCGCCCAGCTTCGTGCTGCTTGCGGAGGCGGCACTGGCCAGGCGCCTGCCCGACTGGCGTGCCGTGCTGGCGACACTCCTGTCGATCGGCGGCGTGCTGGCGGTCGGCACGGGCGGCAGGCTCGCCAACCTGGCTCATCTCCAGTTCGCCCAGGGCGACCTGGTGATGATCGTGGCCACCCTGGTCTGGGCTGCCTACACGCTGGTGCTCAAGCGCGCCCGCCCGCCCATGCCCATGGCCCCCTTGCTGCTCGTGCAGATCGGCGTCGGGGCCGTCCTGCTCCTGCCGGCCTTCCTGGTGGAATGGCTGGTGTTCCAGCCGGTGATGCGGCTGGACGGACAGGTGGCGGCGAGCCTCGTCTATGTCGCGATCTTCCCCTCGATCCTGGCCTATCTGTGCTGGGACCGGGGCGTGGCGGCCGCCGGCGCCCAGGTCGCGGTAGTGCTGGCCAACCTCACCCCGATCCTGGCGGCACTGCTGGCCTGGCTGTTCCTGGGCGAGGCGATCGGACCGCAGCACCTGATAGCTGCGGCCATGATCTTCACCGCGATCCGCCTGGCGACGGCAGCACCGAAGGAAGCGCTGGCGAGCTAGGCCGGCGCCCGGTGCACGGGTGGGCGTGCGGCTTTTTGCCGGAAGTTGCGGCAAAACCCCGAAGTCATACTCGCACTGTCATCGAAGCTGTGGCAGGAGTGCCCGCGGAGCAGGCAGGCGGATGCGCGGGGTCGGCGTGCGCGAATGCCTCCGGGGCTCACCGGACAACAGGGCCGCAGGCGGGGCAGCATGCCCGCGCCATCGCACGATCAACGACAGCTTGGAGATCAACGTGGCTAGCAACAGGCTAGAGGAGAAGCTGGAGCGGATCCGCAAGGATTCGACCGTGAAGGACTTCGCGATCTGCGACGCGAAGGACGGCGACATGGGCGGCGGCATCCCGATGCCGGGTGCGGTGCGCGGTGCGGACGGCAAGCCCACCGGCAAGTGGAAGACCCGCGAGGCCCACCTCCAGCAGATCCGCGACATCGTCCGCCAGGACATCGTCGATCTGATGCTGGTCTCGGTCTCGACGCTCGAGATCCTGAAGGAAGAGGGCCTGTTCGAGGGCAGCCGGGTCGGCACCGCGATCCGCGCCAACGACACCACCGAGATCAAGGGCCCGCGCAACAGCCAGTACCGCAAGACCGCGTCGCTGCCATTCCGCACCGCCGAGATCCCGCATGCCATGTATGGCCGGCTCGACGTGGAGCCCGGCACGCCGCCGACCCTCACCGATCTGGGCCTCTACTCCGTCACCTTCGTGGGTGATGCTGAGCAGGACCGCGAGGCGCTCAACCACTATCGCGATTTCCGCGCCGAGGCCGAGGAGTGGGGCTTCAAGCACTTCCTCGAGGTGTTCAATCCGAACGTCGGCTTCGAAAACAACTCGATCGAAGAGATCGGCGACTTCGTCAACGACAGCATCCTCCATGCCATCGCCGGCGTGCCGCGGATCGCGCAGCCGCAGTTCCTGAAGATGCCGTTCAACGGCCCCAAGGCCCTGACCGAGCTGGCCGAGTACGACCCGCGCCTGATCGTGGGCATCCTGGGCGGCGGTGCCGGCACCACCCGCGACACATTCGAGCTCCTGGCTGCCTCGCAGAAGTACGGCGCACGCCTGGTTCTGTTCGGCCGCAAGATCAACCTGGCCGAGCACCCGCTGGCGATCGTGAAGCTGATGAAGGCGATCGTGGATGGCGAGACCAGCCCGGCCGAGGCGGTCAAGGCTTATCATGGTGAGCTGGAGACGGCCGGCATCCGCCCGTTCCGGGACCTGTCCGCGGACATGGAGATCACGGAGGCCGTCCTGAAGATGTGATCCCGCCAAGGGACTGCATCCAGCAGAACCAGGAGGGCCGCCCGGCAACCGGGCGGCCCTTCGCCGTTTCTGGGGGCCGGCTCAGCCGATCAGGCGCATGGCCTGCTCGACCGCCAGCCGGTCCGGCATCCCGTCCCAGCCATCGCCGGCCTGGCACTTGAGCCCGGCTGCCGCCGTGGCGAAGCGGATCGCCCGCTCGATCGGCATGCCTTCCGCCATGCCGCCGGCGAACGCGCCATGGAAGACGTCGCCGGCTCCGGTGGTGTCGCGGCAGGCCACCTGGATCGCCGGCACGTGGAGGAATTCACCGCCGACCCACCAGACCGAGCCTCTTTCGCCCAGGGTCACGCCGAGATCGCGCCCGATCCGGGTGCTCAGGCCCTCCAGGCTGGCCCGGTCCGGTGCGGCACCGCCGGCCAGCTTGGCGAACGCGCCCTCGGACAGGATCGGGTAGGTGGCGAGGTGGGAGAGCTGCAGCAGCCGGTCGCCGGCGCGGCTGTCCTCGCCGTCGAACACGCTCGGCACGTTCGAGCCCTGGGCTGCCTCCAGGACCGCAAGGGAGCCCTCGATCCAGGCGGAATCGGCCAGCACGGCGCCGGCACCCTGGAGCCGGTCCAGCGGCAGCCTGCCGGCCGGGCGCTCGAACAGGTCGGCGCCATGGGCCACGATCAGGCGCTCGCCCTGCCGGTCGACCATCACGATCGCGAGAACGGTCTGCGCGTCCTCCACCATGGCGAGGCCGCTGACATCGACGCCATGCCCAGCGAGTGCCTCGCGGGTCTGCATCCCGTCGGCGTCGTTGCCGACATTGCCCCAGAAGGCCGCCGGGATCCCGAGCCGGCTGCAGGCGACCGCGCCGGTCCCGGCCGGGCCGCCATTGCGCCGCGTCCGGCTCTCCGCGAGGATCTTGTTGGGTTCGCGCGGAATGACATCGAGCTGGAAGACGAGATCGACGACGGCTGCCCCAAGGCAGATGACCGGGCCGCGTGCCGCCGCCATCAGGTGCCCTCCACGCTGCGCAAACCGTCGCGACCGGCGCCATTCTGGCGCACTTGATGCATGTGAATACGCTCCCTAGATCATGCTCGCTTTTCCGCAGCATGCCCGCCGCCTCGTCGGAATGCCACTGGCACCGAGGCAGGGGACGCTCCGGCCGAAGCCTTGCTGGCTCACGGGCCCGCGCCGATGCCTCCGGGCAGGCTGTAGGAACTTCATCTCTGACCAGAGGTTCTGACGCAGGCTGCTGTCGCAAGGCTGAAGCATGAAGATCGCCCAGATCGCCCCCCTGATTGAAAGCGTTCCCCCCCGTCTGTACGGCGGCACCGAGCGGGTCGTGTCCTGGCTGACCGACCAGCTCGTCGACATGGGCCACGAGGTGACCCTGTTCGCCTCGGGTGATTCGCTCACCAAGGCGGAACTGGTGCCGTGCGTTGAACGTGCCCTGCGCCTGGGTGGCACCCATGACGACCATGTCCTGGCCCACCTCGCGATGATGGACGAGGTCGCCAGGCGCGCGGACGAGTTCGATGTCCTGCACTTCCACATCGACGGCTTCCACTTCCCGCTGTTCCGCCGCCATGCATCGCGTGTCTTCACCACGCTGCATGGCCGCCAGGACTTGCCGGCCCTGCGCGGCTTCTATCGCCGGTTCCCGGAATATCCGCTGATCTCCATTTCCGACCACCAGCGCCTGCCAGTGCCGGAGGCGAACTTCGTCGCCACCATCCATCATGGCCTGCCGGTGGATCTGCACCAGCCGACCTTCCAGCCTGAGGGCGGCTACCTGGCCTTTCTCGGGCGGATCTCGCCGGAAAAGCGCCTGGACCGCGCGATCGAGATCGCGACACAGGTGAACATGCCGCTCAAGATCGCGGCAAAGGTCGATGTCGCGGACGAGCGCTACTTCCGCGAAGTGATCCAGCCGATGCTCGACCGGCCGAACGTGACCTTCGTCGGCGAAATCGACGAGCGCCAGAAGACCCGCTTCCTCGGTGATGCCCTGGCACTTCTGTTCCCCGTCGACTGGCCGGAGCCATTCGGGCTGGTCCTGACGGAAGCCATGGCCTGCGGCACGCCGGTGCTGGCATTCAGGTCCGGTTCTGTTCCTGAAATCATCCAGACTGGCGTGAACGGGGTGATCGTCGATTCCATGGACGAGGCGGTGGCACAGCTCCCGCGGGTGCTGCAGCTGGACCGCAGGGAGGTGCGTCACACGTTCGTCCGGCGGTTCTCCGCGGAGCGGATGGCGTCCGAGTATCTGGACCTGTTCCGCGCCGCGACCGAGCGGCCGCTGGTCCGCAAGGTGCAGGAGCGGCCTGACGATCCTCTCATGGCGATGGCCAGACCCGCCAAGACGAGGACGCAGGTTCTGAGCTGAGGGACGCAGCCATGCTGCCCGTCGATCCAACGTCATCCGCGGGTCAGACGCCATTCTACATCGCGGCCGTCGGCCCTAGCTCCCGGCCCCGCCACACCCTCAAGCAGGGCGACACCTTCGCGGTGATCGATTCGCACGGCGAGATCGGCATCTCCGCGGGAGGGCCGGATGGGGTATTTCACGACGGTACCCGGCATCTTTCCCGCCTGTCCTTCGAGATCGACGGGGCAGCGCCGCTGGTACTGGGCTCGGGGATCACCGAGGACAATGCCGGGCTGGTGATCGAGCTGACCAACCCGGACATGCTCCGGGACGGTCGGCCCTACCTGCCCAAGGACACGGTCTATTTCAGCCGGTTCTTCTTCCTGTGGGACGGCGTGCTGCACGAGCGCTGCTCGATCCACAATCATGGGCTGGAACCGGTCCGCTTCACCCTGACCTACCAGTTCGAGGCGGATTTCGCCGACCTGTTCGAGGTGCGGGGCCTCCATCGCCCCATCAGGGGCATACGGCGTGCCCCCTCGGTGGAACCGAACGGGGTCACGCTGACCTATCTCGGGCTGGACAAGGTCGAGCGCCACACCCGTCTGCAGTTCCGCCCGGCTCCGACGGCGCTCGACAGGCGGATGATCCGGTTCGACATCAGGCTGGAGCCGGGGGGACGCTGCTCGCGCTTCATCACCATCGGCTGCAATCAGCATCCGGCAGCCGACGAGCTCGCCTTCCTCGGCAACATCAAGCGGGCCAGGCGTGTCGCCCAGCGGGCGCGGCAGCGTGCACCCCAGATCGAAATCGCCAACGAACGGATCAACCAGGTCTTCGACCGCTCGCTGGCCGACCTGTGCATGCTTTCCACCGACACGCCGCAGGGACCCTACCCCTATGCCGGCATTCCCTGGTACTCGACCACGTTCGGGCGCGACGGCATCCTGACCGCCATCGAGGCGCTCTGGGCGGATCCGATGATCGGCAAGGGCGTACTCTGCCGCCTCGCCGCGTTGCAGGCGACCAACTACGACCCGAAGTCCGACGCCGAGCCCGGCAAGATCCTCCACGAGATGCGCGGCGGCGAGATGGCCGCCCTGGGCGAGATCCCGTTCCGCCTCTATTACGGCAGCGTCGACTCGACCCCGCTCTTCCTGATGCTGGCCGGGCTCTATTTCGAGCGCACCGGCGACATCGACACGATGCGCCGGCTGTGGCCGAACTTCCAGGCGGCACTGGCCTGGATCGATGGTCCGGGCGATCCCGATGGCGACGGGTTCGTCGAATATCATCGCGCCACCGAGACCGGCCTGGACAACCAGGGCTGGAAGGACTCGCACGATTCGATCTTCCATGCCGATGGCCGGCTCGCGAAGGGACCGATCGCGCTGGTCGAGGTTCAGGCCTATGTCTTCGCCGCCAAGCTGGCGATGGCCAAGGTCGCGGCCGTGCTGGGCGAGCCGGACATGGCGCAGCGCCTGCGCAACGAGGCGGAGAGACTGCGCTACCGCTTCGAGGATGTGTTCTGGTGCGAGAAGCTCGGCACCTATGCGCTGGCGCTGGACGGCGACAAGCGGCGCTGCGAGGTGATCAGCTCCAATGCCGGCCATGTCCTGTTCGGTGGCATCGCCTCGGTCGAGCGCGCGTGTTCGGTGGCGCGGGTGCTGCTCGACAATGCATCGTTCTCGGGCTGGGGGGTGCGGACGATCGCCCAGGACGAGCGGCGCTTCAACCCGATGTCCTATCATAACGGCTCGGTCTGGCCGCACGACAATGCGATCATCGCGTTGGGCTTTGCCCATTATGGCCTGAAGCGAGAAGTGTCGCGGATCGTGGACGCGATGTTCGACGCAGCCTGCTGGATGGAACTCAGCCGCCTGCCGGAGCTGTTCTGCGGCTTCCGCCGTCGGGAGCGGCGCGGCCCCACCCTCTATCCGGTCGCCTGCGCCCCGCAGGCCTGGGCGGCGGCAGCTCCACTGGCCTTCCTGCGCGCCTGCCTGGGCATGTCGTTCGATCCCGACGAGCACCGGGTACAGTTTGTCGAACCCTATCTGCCGTCACAGTTCCAGCGCATCAAGATCCGTGGTCTGGATCTGGCTGGAAGCAGGCTCGACGTGGACATCCGGGGCAGGGGACGAGACATCTCCGTCGCCGTGACTGACCGCACCGGCGCTGGTCACGCCATCCTCGTGCTGTAACGGAGCCCCATGGCGACTGCTGCCCCTGCAATGATGCCGCTGGGAAGCTCCCTGCGCTACGTCAACCACGACATGCCCGGCATCAGCCGCCGTCGCTCCGGCAAGGGGTTCGCCTACCGCGATCCCGAGGGGCAGCCGATCAGGGACAAGGACACGCTCGCCTGGATCCGCTCGCTGGCGATCCCGCCGGCCTGGACAGAGGTGTGGATCGCACCCCTCCGCAATGCGCATCTGCTGGCGGTGGGGCGCGACGACCGGGGACGGATGCAGTACCGCTACCACCCCGAATGGCGGGCAGCGCAGGATGCCACCAAGTTCGAGCGGATG
>Ga0182739_1004037_pt1 | contig 12386 bp, 12 predicted proteins | sample eDN5th30CBELigBY_FD_128873 | JGI IMG/M metagenome (GOLD analysis project Ga0182739, IMG submission 128873) | Enriched backyard soil microbial communities from Emeryville, California, USA - eDNA 5th pass 30_C BE-Lig BY (version 2) (version 2) | ecosystem: Environmental > Terrestrial > Soil >... | reverse complement strand
GCAACTATGGTTGTCGCCCGTGGCGATGGCGACGACCCCGCTGGTCAGGCCGGTCACGTCGACCGGCGTCGAACTGTCCGTTCTCGTGCCGTCCCCGAGCTGGCCGCTCGCATTGGCGCCCCAGCACTTGACGGCGCCAGCGTTGGTCAGCGCGCAGGTGTGATTAAAGCCGGCCGCGATGGCGGCGACCCCGCTGCCCAGCCCGACAACGTCTACCGGGGTCGGACTGTCCGTCGTTGTGCCGTTCCCGAGCCGGCCGTCCCAGTTTCCGCCCCAGCACTTGACACCGCCTGCCTCGGTCAGCGCGCAGGTGTGACGGATCTGCGTGGAGATGGCGACGGCGCCGGACAGGCCGATGACATCGGTGGCCGTAAACCGGTCCGTGGTCGTGCCGTCCCCAAGCTGGCCGTTCGAATTGTGGCCCCAGCATTTGGCGCCGCCCGCGCTCGTGAGGGCGCAAGAGTTATAATAACCGGCGGACACGATGCCGATCCGGACCGGATCGACGGCGACCGGATCTCCCAGTTCGTCGGGGTGGTTAATGAACCTGACCGTACCGGTCGGGGAGCCGAGGAAGGGGGTCCTGACGATGGCCGTCAGCGTCACCGGCTGGCCGTAGTAGCTCGGATTGGGCGTGGAGGTCAGCGTGGTGGATGTTGGCACCGCCATGGCGCCGGCGGGCGCAAGGGCTGCCGCCCCGAGGGCCAGCGCGCCGATGACGATTGCCCGCCACGCGCGCGGCTTTGATGCAAATGATCCACCCGGCCGCCCGGCGGCTGCCCCCAGCACCTTCATCCCCGATCCCCTTGGCCTCTGGCAAAATCGAGCGTCGCGACAAGTGGGAGCGGCCATGCGGCCCCTCGCCATCAGCAAACGGCGACAGCTCGACGCAATTCGACGATTTTATTCGATGTCTATACGACTTCTGTATGAACGCTATACGATACGATCTCTGCTGCGAGCGTCGTATCGCCGTTCAATACTCAGAATTGCACAGTATGGACATCCCGAAAACCTTATCGGGGTAGGGAGTCGGCCGTCGGGAAGGCTGGTTGAACGAAAGAACGCGCTGCACGCCGGCTTGAGTGAGCGGCCTGCGTCGCCTCAGTGTTCATGGTGCTGCCGGACAGGATTGAACTGTCGACCTCTCCCTTACCAAGGGAGTGCTCTACCACTGAGCTACGGCAGCATCAGGGGCCGCGGCAAGCGCGGCCAGGTTCCTTGCGTCGGAACGCGCGATGCTTGCCATAAGGGCAGGGCAGGCGCAAGCATGGCTTGGAGCATTTTCCGGCGACAGCTTGCCCCGGACTTGATCCGGGGTGGATGCCGGTTCGCCGTCAGAAAATGCGACCAGACAATAACTACTGCAGCACGTTCCGATTCATTCAGACCGGATCGTGCTGCAAGGCCTGAAATGCTTCGGCCGGACGGAAATCGCGATGGGCTCGGCGGACGAGGATTCAAAGGCGCGTCAGCGCGCCGAGCGGGAAGCGCGGTTGCAGGTGGCGCTGCGGGAGAATCTGCGCCGCCGCAAGGTGCAGGCGCGTCAGCGCGCCGATCAGGACGAGCCGCCGGCGGACCCTGCACCCTCTCCCGACAAACGCATCGGACGTGACGGAGGCGCCTGAGCGCAGGGGCGCCGCGATCGCGATCGAATCAGCGGCGGGCCGAATCACCGGTCGAAAGGCTTCCTGTTCCGCAACTCCGCTGCCGGTTGCGCGCCGCGTGCCGACGCGCCTTCGCGCCGGGAAGGAATTCGGCTCCGCTCCGGTTTGGCTGTATGATCGGCTGTGGCTACCCGATTTTCGCCGCATTCCGGCGGCCGTGTGGCCAGCGGCCGTAGGGGCCAGCGCGTAAACCACCAGAAGCATCAGAGAAAGCAGCGGGGCGAATAAACCGGATGGATCGCATACGCATCACGGGCGGACGGCCCCTGCACGGGACCATCCCGATCTCGGGCGCGAAGAACGCCACGCTGCCCCTGATGATCGCCAGCCTGCTGACCGACGAACCGCTGGTGCTCGAGAACGTGCCGCGGCTCGCCGACGTGGCGCTGCTGCAGCGCATCCTCGGCAATCACGGCGTCGACGTCACGGTCAGCGGCAAGCGCCCCGGCGAGAGCCAGCATCAGGGCCAGACGCTGCATATCTCCGCGGCGCGCATCGTCGATACCACCGCGCCTTACGAACTCGTCTCCAAGATGCGGGCGAGCTTCTGGGTCATCGCGCCGCTGCTGGCGCGCATGGGCGAGGCGCGGGTCTCGATGCCCGGCGGATGCGCGATCGGCACGCGGCCGGTCGATCTCCTGCTGATGGCGCTGGAGCGCCTCGGCGCCAGCATGGAAATCGAGGCGGGCTATGTCATCGCGCGTGCGCCCAATGGCCTGCGCGGCGGCGAGATCGTGTTCCCGAAGGTCACGGTCGGCGGTACCCATACCGCGCTGATGGCGGCGACGCTGGCGAACGGCACGACCGTGATCCAGAACGCCGCGCGCGAGCCGGAGATCAGCGATCTCGCCGACTGCCTCACCAAGATGGGCGCACGCATCAGCGGCGCAGGCACGGAGACGATTACTGTCGAAGGCGTCGCGCGGTTGTGGGGCACGCGCCACCGCGTGCTGCCCGACCGGATCGAAGCCGGCACCTATGCGATGGCGGTGGCGATGGCGGGCGGCGACGTGCAACTCGAGGGCGTGCAGCCCGACTTGTTGCAGTCCGGCGTTGATACGCTCGCAGCGGCGGGTGTCGAAATCTCGGCCGTCAATGGCGGGATGCGCGTTGCGCGCAATGGTGCGCAGATCGCGCCGGTGACGGTCTCGACCGCGCCGTTCCCCGGCTTTCCGACCGACCTGCAGGCGCAGCTTATGGCGCTGATGACGCGCGCAGAGGGGCAGTCGCGCATCACCGAGACGATCTTCGAAAACCGGTTCATGCATGTGCAGGAACTGGCGCGGCTCGGTGCGCGGATCCGGCTCGACGGCGACGCCGCGATCGTCGATGGCGTTCCGGCGCTCAAGGGCGCGCAGGTGATGGCGACCGACCTGCGGGCCTCGGTCTCGCTCGTCATCGCCGCGCTGGCGGCGGAAGGGGAGACGACCGTCCACCGCGTCTATCACCTCGACCGCGGCTTCGAGCGGCTGGAGGAGAAGCTGCGCGCCTGCGGCGCAGCGGTGGAGCGCCTGAGCGGTTGAGGCATCGCTCCGAAAAGTGGGTACCGGTTTTCGGAAAAAAGCGATGCCAAACAAGACATCACAGCGCACCAGCGCTGCTTCGAGTTTCGCTAGAACAGCTTGAGGCCGGGCGGCAGCGGCAGTCCGCCGGTGAGCCCTTTCATCTTCTCCTGCATCACCGTTTCGGCCTTGCGGCGCGCGTCGGCATGGGCGGCCACCAGCAGGTCTTCGAGGATTTCCTTTTCCTCCGGCTTCAGCAGCGAGGGGTCGATCCCGAGCGCCTTGAGGTCGCCCTTGGCGGAGAGCGTGACGGTGACCATGCCGCCGCCGGCCGTGCCGTCGACGGTCACGCTGTCGAGCTCCGACTGCATCTCCTGCATCTTGGCCTGCAGTTGCGCCGCCTGCTTCATCATCCCCATGAAATCCATCACATCGCCTCCTTCAGCCAATTCCAGTACCCGAATCTGATCCGGGACAAAGATCGCTTTTTTGCGCGAAAATGCGCTCAAATAATCGCTTTAGGCACGATCCGATCCAATCGGGCCGGATCGTGCATGCGTTGAGACCGGATTACAGATCGTCGTCCGCATCCTCGTCCGGCAGGGGGGCAAAGTCGGCCGCCGCCGCATCGTTCCCGTCGCTTTCCGCGACACCGTCGCGCAGCTGCACACCGACGATCTCCGCGCCGGGAAAGCGCGCGAGCACGGCCTGCACCAGCGGGTCGGCCTGCACGCCATGCTGGAGCTGTTCGCGCCGGGCGTCGGCCTGCGCCCTGAGCGTCGGGGCGCCCTGCTCGCCCGACAGCACGATCATCCACGGCCGGCCGGTCCAGGCCGCGAGCTTGCGCGAGAGATCGTTCACCAGCGCCTTCGAGGCGCTCGGTTCGAGTGCGATCTCGAGCCGTCCGTCTTCGAAGCGCACCAGCCGGACGTCACGCTCGAGCGCCGTGCGCGCGAGTATGTCGCGCTGCGCGTCGGCGAGTGCGATCAGGTCCTCGAAGCGCGCGATGCTGCGGACCTGCGGCGATGCGTCCGCGCGCTCGGCCGCCGCATCTGTTTCGGGTGCGCGGCGGGCCAGCGTGGGACCGCCGTTACTGCGCGCCAACTCGCCGCGCGGCGCTTCCGTCCGTTGCGGCACGGCGTTGAGAGCCGGGCGGGCGGATGCCGTGCTGCCGGCCGGGGAGGGCGCACGCGGCGCGGCGCCGGCAGTCGTTCCGCCGGCGGGCGCTCCGCCTCCCTCCGCGAGCGAGCGGATCAGGTCGTCCGGCGCCGGCAGGTCGGCCGCATAGGCGATCCGCACCAGCACCATTTCGGTGGCGGCCACCGGCTTCGGCGCGGACTGCACCTCGGCGATGCCCTTGAGCAGCATCTGCCATGTCAGCGAGAGCACGCGCATCGAGAGACTGGCGGCAAGCTCGCGTCCGCGTGTGCGCTCGACCTCGGGGATCGAGGCGTCGGCGGCGACGCCCGGCACGATCTTGATGCGGGTGACGAAGTGGGTGAACTCGGCAAGGTCCGCGAGCACCACCGCGGGGTCGGCTCCGGAATCGTACTGGTCGCGCAACTCGCCAAGCGCCGCGGCCGCGTCGCCGCGCATCAGCGCCTCGAACAGGTCGATGACGCGCGTGCGATCGGCGAGGCCGAGCATCCCGCGCACGGCATCCGCGTCCACGCGGCCGGCGGCATGGGCGATCGCCTGGTCGAGCAGCGACAGCGCATCGCGCACCGAGCCTTCGGCCGCGCGCGCGATCAGCGCCAGTGCATCGCGTTCGGCTTCGACGCTTTCCTTGGCGCAGATGCCGGCGAGGTGTTCGACGAGCACGCCGCCCTCCACGCGCCGCAGATCGAAACGCTGGCAGCGCGAGAGCACCGTGATCGGCACCTTGCGGATGTCGGTGGTGGCGAACACGAATTTCACATGCGGCGGCGGCTCCTCCAGCGTCTTCAACAGCGCGTTGAAGCCCTGCGTCGTCACCATGTGCACTTCGTCGAGGATGTAGACCTTGTAGCGCGCGCTGGCCGGCGCATAGCGCACGGCGTCGTTGATCTGGCGGATGTCGTCGACGCCGTTGTGGGACGCGGCGTCCATCTCGATCACGTCGACGTGCCGGCTCTCCATGATCGCGCGGCAGTGCTGGCCAAGCTCCGGCATGTGGATGGTAGGGCCGGCAACGCCGGGGGCATCGTAGTTAAGCGCGCGGGCGAGGATGCGGGCGGTGGTCGTTTTGCCGACGCCGCGCACGCCGGTGAGGATCCATGCCTGCGGGATGCGCCCGGTCTCGAATGCGTTCGAGAGCGTGCGCACCATCGCTTCCTGGCCGATCAGGTCGTCGAAGGTGGCCGGGCGGTATTTGCGGGCGAGAACCCGGAACTCAGACGGGGCGCCGGGCGCCGCCATTCCGAGATCGAGGCCGAGGGACGGCGGGTCGTCGCGGTCTCCGGCGTCGTTCATGATGCCATCCGTCCGCGACTTCGATACCCGGTGCCGAATGATGATGAGTGGGAGGCTGACGAGCGACCCGAACCGGAGCTCGTTAGGGCTGCTTCCTTCCGGACCTGACCCGGTTGGCGAGTGGCTCGTCCACCGCCAACCTCCCACCCCCTATATCGACTGCCGGGCCGGAGAAAGCAAGCTGCCGTGACGTCTGCCGGGCGCCTATTCGGGGCGTGCGGGAAAGATGCCCTGCAGTGCGATGCATTGCAGGAGGGGATGGCCCGTCAGCGTATAGATCGGCTTGGCCAGCGGCAATGCGAACTCGACCAGGCCGTCGCCGCCATACATCGTGCCGAGCAAGGAAAAGAGCGCCGTGTTCTGGCTGATCTTGAGCAGTTGTCCGTTGAGGGGAGCCCACCCGGCGGGGCAGAAGTTGTAAGGGAAGGTCTGGATCTGGCCGAGGTAGTGCTCCTGGCTGTGAGCCGGTCCTAGGCTGGCGAACAAGGCCGCCGTGATAGCGATAAGTTGCTTGCGCACGGGACGAACCTCCCCCACGGCGTTGGATCAGGTCAGTAGTTGGCGACGACGACAAGGGCGCAATCGGGGAACCGCAGCCGGAACCTGACCTCGAGGCGCCCGGTCGCCGCGTTGTACGCTTCGGTGTAGTTGAGGAACTTCGGTTTCAGGATTGTGGCGGGGTAGGCTGTCGGCTGCACGAACCTGAGCGTGCCGCTGGTGGTGTTGGTGAAAGCCATCTGCGCCTGGCCGGACAGGCCGAAATAGGTCCCGCCGCTCAAGGTCGTCTCGGCGTAATGCAGCGGCGGCAGGGTGACCAGCGCCAGCTTGCCACGGACGCGCTGGAACAGCGTCGGTCCGACTTCGAGAGCGCACCAGGATGTTTCACCGACGCTCGCGACCGGACGCGCCGTCCCCGTGAACAGCGTATCGGGCACCTGGGCCGCGACAGGGCCGGTGCCAAGCGTGATCAGCACCGTGGCGACCGCTGCGAGCAGCCTCATCACGACCTCCTTGCCGGACCGGCCACGGTTGCCGCATTCAGGCAATCTGCGATGCGGCGCGTGCCGGAAATGCGACCGGAAGCTGCAAGCTAGGCTGGCGTCGATCGGCTGTCTAGTGGAGCGGATTTGACATTCGCTACGCACTCAGCCGCGAGTTCGCAAAGCAAATGTCAAATCCAAAGCTCCACTAGAATCCAATACTTGCTAGTGGTCCTATGATTCCAACATTCGCAAAATATCGTGCCGAGAAGGGATGCGAATGTTGGAATCGGACCACTAGAAGTATCCTGTGAAGCATGGCGCGGCCTGCTGCCGTGTCGTAAGACTTCGAATTATGCTGCAGGGGTCGCGTTCGGGGTTGCGTTTGGGCGTGGCAATGTCCGGACGTAAGATAATCGCCACCCAGATCTTCCCGTCATACATCTCAGTAAAGGTCGTTCATGCCTATTGACCTCGGGCCCCGGCCGCATCTCGGCTACACCGCGAGCGTGGTTGAGCGCGCCGCCGAGCGCCGCAACGACGAAGTCCATCTGGCCGCGTGCGAGGCCGACCCCGCGGCGGGCACTTATGCGATCGCCGGCGAACTGGTGATCCTGCAGAACCGCGGCGGGGAACTCGATCCGCTGTTCCGGCCGCAGGATGCGCGCGCGCTCGGTGCAGCCTTCGAGAACGTGTTCCTCGGACTCGACCACGGTGCTGCGCCGCGCTTCGGCGTCGGCATCGCCGGCGAAGCGGTCGAGGCTCTCAAGACCCGCAGCGATCTTGCGCTGATCGACCTGCGCTCGATCGCGGTGCAGGGGCTTGTCGATCCCGCGCACCTTCCGCCGCTCGCGGAAGCGAAGGCGATGCTGCACTGGCACGCGCGCCACCGCTTCTGCTCCAATTGCGGCGCACCTTCGCGGTCGGTCGGTGGCGGCTGGAAGCGCGATTGCGCGGCCTGCAAGAGCGAGCATTTCCCGCGCACCGATCCGGTCGTCATCATGCTCGCGATCGACGGCGAACGCGCTCTGCTCGGGCGGCAGACGCGGTTCGCTCAAGGCATGTGGTCGTGCCTTGCGGGTTTCGTCGAGCCGGGCGAGACGATCGAGGAGGCGACGCGCCGCGAGGTGCTGGAAGAGGCGGGCGTAAAGTGCGGCCCGGTGCATTACTTCCGGTCGCAGCCCTGGGCGTTCCCGATGTCGTTGATGATCGGCTGCCATGCGGAGGCGACCTCGACCGAGATCATCGTCGATCGCACCGAACTCGAGGATGCGCGCTGGTTCAGCCGCGACGAACTCGCGCTGATGCTGGCGCGCCGCCATCAGGACGGCTTTGCAACGCCGCCGCCGATCGCCATCGCCCACCACATCATCCGCGCCTTCGTGGAAACGGGCAGGGATGTCCTGCGCTGACCGCACGGCAACGCCGCGCCCGCGCGTGCTGTGCGCCGGCATGGCGGTGCAGGACCACATCTTCCGGCTCGAGGCGTTTCCGGTTCCCGGAAGCAAGACGCGCGCGAAGGAATTCGCCTCCGTCGTCGGCGGATGCGCCGCCAATGCGGCGACCGCGATCACGCGTCTCGGGGGCGAGGCGGCGCTGGCCTCCCCGCTCGGCGGGCCTGCCGGCACCGACGCTGTTGGGGACTCCGTGCTGGCCGCTCTCGCGCGCGAGGGCGTCGACTGCGGCCGTTGCGTTCGCGTGGCCGGCGCGGTGACCGGGCTTTCGGCGGTGATCCTCGATGCGTCGGGCGAGCGGCTGATCGTCAATCACCGCGACGAAGGACTGTCGGCGGCGCGGGTCGCAGATCCGGCGCAGGCCGTGCGCGGCTGCAATGCCGTGCTGGCCGACAACCGCTTCGCATCCTTCGTGCTGCCGCTCTGCGCGGCGGCACGGGCGGCCGGCATTCCCGCCGTGCTCGATGGCGACCGGCCGACGCAGGCGACCGACGAACTGCTGGCGGTCTGCTCGCATGTGGTGTTCGCCGCCGATGGCCTGCGCGCCACCGCGCAATGCGATGACTTTGCCGCGGCGCTTGAACGGATCGCCATGCGCTCGTCGGCGTTCCTGGCGGTGACCGATGGCGCGAATGGTGTGTACTGGCGCGAGGCCGGGGCGCTGCGGCATCTGCCGGCGCTCGCTGTCGCAGCCGTCGATACGCTCGGCGCCGGCGATGTGTTCCACGGCGCGTTCGCGCTGGCGCTTGCCGAAGGGGTTTCGGATGTCGCGGCGTTGCGGTTCGCCAATGCGGCAGCGGGGCTCAAATGCACGCGCTTCGGCGGCGGCGCGGGCGCCCCGACAAGAACCGAAGTCGAGGCCGCGCTGCGCGGCGCTGATAGAATCTAGCGGCTGTCATTGCGAGGAGCGCAGCGACGAAGCAATCCAGTTATCTGAACAAGCTGGATTGCTTCGCTCCGCTCGCAATGACGCCGGGAAATTCCGAAGTGCCTCCGAGCCATGCGATCGGACAACGACATCTGGCGCTTGATCTCATCTGATCGAATCGTGCCGTCAGCTGCAAGCCGTCAGGCCGATGCTGTCATACACGCGCGGCCGCGCGAAGGTCTCGTCCTTGAGGTTCACCGTTCCCGTCACCACGTAGCCGACCGTAGGCTTGTAGGCGTAGGACGCTTCCGCCCAGATCACCGATGTGCTTGGCACCTGCATCGCGGGAGGCAGCGTCACGGTTTCGCCCTTCGACCGGGCCGTGCTGTTGAACTGGCAACTCCAGTCGACCTTGGCGACGTTCTGGGCGTCGACCATCACGCTCGAAACGACCACCTTGAGCTCGTTGTTCGGATAGGGCGAGATGACCGCCTTGGCGGCGTTCATGATGTCCGACATCTCCGCGCCCGATATGACGTTGCCGGTCGAGCCTCCCTCGCGCTTCTGCGCCACGAGGTCGGCGACGGCCCAGGTGGTCAGCGAGAGCTTGCGGTCGATGCTGAGCCCTTGCGTCACCTCTACGCAGCCGAGATAGGCCGTGACCAGCAATGGCAGGATCATCGCGAACTCGACCGCGGACACGCCGCGCTCGTCGCGCCTGAGCGAATGCAGGCGCATAAGAACATGCCTCAGCGCATTCGTCATGGTCTGCATCTCCGGCCTCATTCGAACGGCTCGTTACGGAATGTGGAGGTCGCCATCAGCAGGCGCTTTCCGCCGGCCATGTTGGAGAGATTGAAGCCCAGCAGGGAAAGGCGCACTGGCCACGGATACATCGCGCGCACGACGACGATCTCGCCCGCCTGACCGGGGCAGAAACCGGCGGTGATCTGGATATTTCCCTGTTCATCGAGGGGCGGTGACAGTTCGGCGCCGCCGAATCCGGAATAGCAGCGCACATCAACGAGCACGCCGCCCTGGCAGTCGAACAGGCCGCTGATGCGGCTGCAGACGGCGTCCTTGAACTGTTGCTGGCTGAGCTTCTGGGTCTGTGCCTGGCCGGTCTTGATCAGACGCGACGCATCGCCGACGGCGGTCTCCAGCGTGTGGCTGGCGAAGAACACCAGAGCGGTTTCGATGATCGCAATGAGAAGCGCGAGAAACGGCGCGGCGATGAGACCGAATTCAACCGCTGTCGCTCCCTTCTTGTCACGGCGAAAGCGCCGGAGGGAGCGCGGCCAGGGCAGGCCTGCCAGCAGGCGCGCCAGGCGATGGGCGTATCGTTTCGGCATTGCGCGAAGGGCTCCACGTGCGGTCGTGCATGTGTCGCATCGAGCAATAGCAAAGACGTCTTGTTGAACTGTTGTTGAAACTGCAGAGAATGAGCGGGCTGGCGTTTACCGTTCGTCAACCCTCATGAAACCGGCGTGAACCGGGCGCTGGTTTAGCGCCCGCCGTCCGCCTGCGCCGTGCCCGACGCCTGGCTGTTGCGCAGGACGGTCTGGTTGAGCGTGGGGCCGAAGCTCTCGGGGCTGTCGCCGAGCGTGATGCGCCGTTCGCAGCGCGGCGAGCAGCTGTAGGTCTGGCGGTCATTGCCACGGTACACGACGAGAGTCTTGTCTTTAGCTCCGGTGACGAAGACCGGCTTCTCGAGCAGTACGTTGCCGTCGCGGTCGAGTGCGATCAGGTTGGTGGTGCCGTAGCCTTTGCCCGTCACGACGACAAGGCCGCCGCTCTGCAGGGTCACATCGGCGATAAGAGGATTGCCGATCACGAGCGTGCCCACCTTCTCCGGCAGCCGCATGAGGGTCGCCTCATCGACATGGACGGTGAGCGGCTCGGCCGCACGGGCGTCGCCCGCGAGCAGCGCGATCAGGAGAGCGGCAGCAGGCAGAAGGGCGCAGCGTTGGCCAAGCATGGATCGATGAATCCCAACAGGACGAGATCGGCGCATGCCGTCGGCTTCCTGCCGAAGCGGCATCTCCAAGGCTATTGGACGCGAAAATGGTGAATGAACTGCAAACGACAATTCCGGGCGCGTGCCCGCGACAGTGCATTCAATGTCTGTCGTGCTCTGTAGTGCCGCGGCACCGGTGGTCCGGTTCAAACATTCGCATGTCTTCCCGGCTCGCTGCTCTGCGAATGTCTGAGTCGAAGGACCACTAGAACGCACCCGATTCCAGTGGAGCGATGGATTTGACATTCGCTTTGCGCGTTCGCGGCCGGGTAGGTAGCGAATATCAAATCCGCTCCACTCGATGCGGCCACGATGTGATTTCGAAATATTCGTAAGAACACCGGATTCGGGTCGTGTAGTTCTCAGGACTACAGAGCAAAACCATTGTTTAAATATTTAAATAAATGTCCGATTAACTAAGCTAGTATTCGTGCAAAAGGTCCCGCTTTTCTGCATTCGAGTTAACTCGGCTGCAATATGTTCCGGTTAGATTGGCCCTCGATCCGGACAGGACGGGCGATAACGATCCGCCCGGATCTCGCTCAAACAGTCTTGTGGATCACAGGAGAGGACTATGAAGAATCTCGTTTCGCGTTTCGTTCGTGATGAGTCTGGCGCCACCGCGATTGAGTACGGCCTGATCGCCGCCGGCATTTCGGTCGCCATCATCGCCGTCGTGAACGGTCTCGGCACCAAGCTGACCGAGACCTTCACGAAGATCAAGGACGACCTGAACACCCAGTAAGGTCGAGAGACTGGCGCTCGCCAGCCTGTGCGACAAGGCTTGACGGGCTCCGGGCGAAACCGGGGCCCTCTCGCCGTCTCTTCTTCCGCGCGCATCAGCGCGCTGCCTGACCGGACCGGACGAAGATTTCTACCGCTGGCCGACCTGCGCAATATTCCTGCGCGGCGCGCCGCGTCCCGGTGACGGCAAGGAAATGTTGTTCCCATCGGAACTGGGTTGACGGTCATGGTCGATCTGCTCTGCCTGCTCGTGTTTCCTGCTCTGATGGCGTTTGCGGCCGCAAGCGATCTTGTGACCATGACGATCTCCAATCGCGTGTCGCTGGCGCTGGTGGCAGGGTTCTTCTGTCTGGCGTTCATCACCGGCATGAGCGCAGAGACCATGGCGATCAATGTGGGCCTCGCCTTCGCGGTGCTGGTCCTCGGCTTTATATGCTTCTCACGCGGCTGGATCGGTGGCGGGGACGCAAAGCTCGCCGCGGCGACCGTGCTGTGGCTCGGGCTCGACCAGGCGGGGAACTACCTGCTCTATGCGGCCGTGCTCGGCGGCGTGCTAACGCTCCTCATCCTCAAGTTTCGCACCTATCCGCTGCCGTTCGCGCTGTCGCGGCAGGCATGGGTGATGCGGCTGCACCAGCCCAATAGCGGTGTGCCCTACGGTATCGCGCTGGCCGCTGCCGCGCTGATGATCTACCCGGAAACG
>Ga0182739_1004035_pt1 | contig 12389 bp, 11 predicted proteins | sample eDN5th30CBELigBY_FD_128873 | JGI IMG/M metagenome (GOLD analysis project Ga0182739, IMG submission 128873) | Enriched backyard soil microbial communities from Emeryville, California, USA - eDNA 5th pass 30_C BE-Lig BY (version 2) (version 2) | ecosystem: Environmental > Terrestrial > Soil >... | reverse complement strand
CCGGGGAGCAGGACGATCGGGAAGGTAGAGGTCCAGCCGGACTTCCCGTCCTCCCTCGACGCGGTAGACCAGGTCCGCGTGCTCCGAGACGCCGTTGCGGGGTACCGAACGCTCCGCCTCGGCATGGACCAGGATGGCCGTCGCCCCCAGCAGCACGAACCAGGTCGCGGCGCGGATCATGGCGACGCCGATCGGGCGGGAGACGCGACCACGTTGGCGGTTGGTCGTCAACATAAGGAAGAACCTCGGGTGCGTGACTCAATCAGCAGGTCAAGCTCAGGTGGTATCCAGGTCATCGTAGGCGCCCCGGTTCGGGCGAATCAAGGAACGTTCTGGGCTTTGGGGCCGCCCGGATGACACGACGGTGACCGTTGTGACGGCCAGGGAAGATGGACAGGACGTATGCCGGTCAGAGCCGTTCACGTTCTTATGGTTTTGAATAAGAGCGTTCGTTTGGCGCGTGGTTTGCACGGTAGGTTCGACCAGAGCGGACGGATGTGGGTCTGCGGCTCAGAGGTTGTTGCTTAACCGTTGGGCCCGGGAGCGTCAATAAATTCGGATGGGGCTCAGGAGGAGCCGGGCACGATCGAGCGGAGTCGTTCAGGGTTGGAGTCGGTCCAATGTGGAATGTGTCTGGCAAGAGTCCTCGTCTCCTCCTGGTGGAGGACGCTCCGTTCTTACGCACCATCTTTGGGCGTGTGCTAAGAGAGCATGGATTCGAGGTCATGGAAGCGACCGACGGACACGAGGCCCTGGCTTGTATCAAGGACTTCCGGCCGCAACTGGTGCTGACCGACCTGGGTATGCCCGTCATGGACGGTCTCGAGTTGATCCAGCGCTTGCGCTCGAATCCGTCTACCGCCCACGTTCCCGTTGTGGCCATCACCGCCGATCCCTCGAATCAGGCCGAGGTCAAAGCGCGGGCCGCCGGGGCGGTCGACTTCGTGATCAAACCTATCGACCTGTCCACACTCCTCGATCGATTGCGTGCGATACCGGTCTGACCATGGTGTCGAGGCTGACCGTGCCTTAGCATGGAGCGGGTCGAGGGCGCCGAGACGACACCGTGAAATGACCATGCGAGGGTTGATCCCGATGGCTGCGGAACATCCCCGCGTCACCTTGCTCCATCAGCGTGAAATCGAGGCGCGGATCATCGGGCCGATCCTCCAGGCCGTGAGCGAGGAACTGGGGTCGGAAAAGACGCTCGCGTTGCTTCGCCGCGTGATCACCGACCTGGCGCGGCAGAGCGGCGCGGAGCTTGCCCATGCGTTGGGAGAGGCGACGCTGGAGGCGTTCTCGGGTTCTCTCGACCGCTGGCGCGAAGGGGGAGCGCTCGAAATCGAGATGCTCGAACAGAGTCCAGAACGGCTCTCGTTCAACGTGACGCGCTGTCGCTATGCCGAGATGTACCGCGCCTTGGGGCTCGCCGAGCTCGGCTCGAGCCTCTCCTGTCAGCGCGACTTCGCGCTCGTTGAGGGCTTCAATCCGGCGATTCGGCTGACCCGGACTCAGACCCTGATGGAAGGGGCTGGCTTCTGCAACTTTCGGTTCGAAGAGCCCTCGGTGAATGTGGACGGCGCTGGGCCGGGCGAAGAAGATCCCGCGCCTGACAAACCCGCCTGACCCTCAAGTCCGCTGGACAATCTGCCGATTATCGCGATGGTAGAGTGGGCTGGCCGAGCATTCGTCAGGATGACGAGCGGTCACGCTCGAGGGTCCGGTTTGGCCCACAAGGAAGGGGCTTTCCCATGCCGAGCGGCGCTCACGGTTCCTCCAGGTTCTCCTACTCCGGCACGCTTGCGATGCTGGGTTTGGCCCTGGCGTTTCCCATCGGCCTGATGATCTTCGACCCAACCTTAATGTTCGAGCGAGGTTGGGAACAGTACGTTGGTACGGCCATCTACTTCTGGGCCGTGATCGCACTGACGGTTGAGCTCTCCAAGCTCTGGGCCAATGAGAAAGCGTTCGACGAGGCGCCGGCTCTCCTCGAACAGGTGAAGTTCTCTTGTGGGGAAACCGACTCCGCTCGGAGCGACGATACGCCTCCCCATCCGATCGCGCTGGAGGAGCGGCGATTGCTCCCAGCTCGGGTTCGACAACTCACGACCTACCTCGACGAGACCGGCGCTCCTTCGGTGGCCCAGTTGATGGAACTCAACCGGGAGAGCTCCGCGCTCGACCAGGAGCAGGCGTCGGGGCGATTCACGCTCACCCGCTATATCCTCTATCTGCTGCCGGTCATCGGTTTCATCGGAACGGTCGAGGGGATCTCCAAGGCCCTGATGAATATCAGTAAGGTCTTGCCGATGGTCAAAGACCTCGACGGCTTCATGAATAACCTGACCGGCGTGACCTCCGCGCTCCAGATCGCCTTCGATAGCACCCTCCTGGCGTTGTTCCTCAGCGCGGCCCTGATGCTCGTTCAAACTCTGGTCTTCCGCCGCTCGGAAGACTTGCTGGCGCGGGTTGACCGCTGGGTGGTCGACTCGATCTTGCCGCGAGTGGGCGCGGCCGAACCGCTGGCCGCCGGAAGTGCCGACGCCAATGCGGCCCGCTGGAGCGAGCGTCTGGGAACGCAGCTCGAGCAGTTCTCGCGCTCGATCGAGCAACTCCCAACCTCGGTGGCCGGATTCCAGCGAGGCGCCGACTCAATCAGCAGGATCGGGGCCGAGCTCGACGCCCTGAGCGCCGCCGGCGACTCGCTCCGCCGCGGCGTCGCGTCGCTCAGCCGGATCGAGACCTCGCTCAGCACACAGGCCAATGGCGTTGAGCACTTCGACGACATCAAGCGGGGAATCGACCGGACGTGTGCGGCGATCGAGTCGCTCTCGAGCTCTTGGGCCGTGGCGTACGAACGCTCGAGTCGGACCACTCAGGACCAACTGGCCCGAACGTTGAACAGCCTCAAAGATGCGATCGACCTTCTGAATGTCAGCATGGAGCAAGGGAACGCCCTCTATCGCAACATCGTGAAGAAGATGTTCGACGAGCGGATGGCTCATCCAGGCCAGGGTCAGAGTCAGGGCCAGGGGCACGACTCGATCCGAGCCGCTTGAAGGAGGACCTATGCGTCGATCACGGCGGGGTGGCCACGGCGGTTTGGAGTTCGGCGGTTCGGGAGAGGATTCCTTTGTCGCGGTGGTAGTGACCAAGCTCACCGGCGCTCTCTTGTTCATCTTGCTGTTGACCATGGTGATCATGGCGCTGCTGCCGAAGGCGATCGACCTGCCGTCGTCTCCGTCGGGTGAGGAGAAGAGCGACGCGTTGCCGCTGGCGATCACCACGCCGGGGACGCTTCCCGAGGCGATCGCCGGTCGACCCTACGTGGTGGCCCTTGCGGCGACCGGGGGGAGCGGGCCGATCCGTTGGGCGGTCGATGGTCCGTTGCCCGCCGGCCTGACCTTCGATCCCGAATCCGCGCAGCTTCGGGGTACGCCCCGCGCAGGGACCGCCAAGCCGGCCTCGCTCGTGATTCGCGCTTCTGATGGGAAGGACCGAGCCGCTCAGGCCACCAGCCTCGTGGTCTATGAGTCGGATCGACCGTTGACGATTCCCTCGAAGTGGGCACCCCACCTCCCTCCCATTCCCTGGCGGGCGTGGCTGGAGCAGGGGGTTGGCTTTCTGATCCTTTGGCTTATCTATCTTGTCGGCATGAACACTCTGGCGGCGCTCCAGCGCCGGGTGCAGGCGCTGGCCCAGGCGGACGAGCCGGTGGAGCGGACCCGCCGACGCTTCGCCGCCTATCGGTGGACCGTGCGGCTCGGGGCCCTTGGTTCGGCCGCTGCACTGGCCCTTTGGCTGGTTCAACAGCGCGGCGCTTGATTCTGGTTGGTGCTCCCTGGCCGTAGTATGAATTCGTGCGGTCGCTGACTCTCCCTCCTTTGAGGATACGCCGGTTTCCACCCCTCGAAGCCGGCGATTCGAGCCTCGATGATTCCTCCTCATCCCCATCCGTACAGAAGCACTCTGGGCAAATGCCTTTATTGATTCCCACGCCATGGGGTATTCTGTGGCGAGGAAGGAGCGTGTTGCATTCCCCAAAGGTTTGTGGGACGCGTGGTTCCGGGATGTCGCTAGATCCTATTGTTGATCGCCCACCCCCTTAAGCGTTTGGCTGACAACCAGGCGCGACTCCCCGAGGAGGCCGACATGTCTCGAATTCGAGTGCTGTTGCTGAGTATGGGTTTGGTTGTCGCCGTGCTGATGGCCCAGTCGGTGAGTCAGGCTCAGGCTCCAGGAAACCGAGGTGATGGAGGCCGAGGCGGGCGGGGTGGCTTCGGCGGCTTCTTTGGACGGAATCGGGTCTCGTCACCTTTGCGTTTGGCCTCGAATACCTACGTCCAGGAAGATCTCAAGCTGACCGCGGCTCAGAAAGAGCAGATCAAGGCCCTCTCCGACAAGGTGGAGGCCGAACGAAAGAACCGGGGCGGTCGGGGCAACAATGGTGGTGGTCCGGGCGAGAATGGCCAGGGGCAGAGGGCACCAGAGGGCCAGGCCAAGGCGGCCCCTGGAAACGGCGACGCTCCCAAAGCGGACAACGGTGGGGCGAGAGACCGAGGGGGGCGCAACCGGGGCGGACCGTCGACGAATGGCGGAGATAACGCGGCCAATGGCGGGAACCGTGGCCCCCGTGGATTCAATAATGGTGGTTTCGGCGGCGGTCCCAACTTCGACAACGCCGGCTTCGCGGCGTTCCGCGAGCGCATGGAGAAACAGCAGGCCGAGAACGACGCCGCCCTGGCCAAGATTCTGACCAAACCCCAGCGCGAGCGCATCCTTCAGATCCAGCTCCGCCAGGAAGGTCCGATGGCCGTGACCAAAGAGGCCATGCAGAAGAAGTTGAATTTCAGCCCGCAGCAGAGTCAGCAGATCGCCATGATCCTGGAGGAACGCGATCAGGCGCAAAGCTCACTGCGAGATCAAGGTCGTGAGATGTTCGCCGCCTTCCGAACCCCCGATGGTAGGTTTGATGGTGAGGCGCTGCGGGCGAGGATGCAAGATCCTCAATTCAAAGCCGAGATGGACAAGCGGCGCGAGATGTCGGGTCAACAAATGGAGCACCTCCAGGACCAGACGATCGCGATGATCGGCAAGACGATGACCAAGAAGCAGCATCTGAACTTCCAGAAGATGCAAGGGCCTCCGTTCGATCTGGCGAAGCTCGATCCGAACTACGACCCGGCTGCCGCCAAGGCGAAGGCGAAGGCCGAGGGGGCCGACGAGAGCGACGAAGCCGATTCCAGCAGCAAGAAAGGTTCGAGCACGAAGAAGAAAACCTCCACGAGGTCGCGCCGGGGTAATTGAAGCCTTCGGGATGGCGCAGAGTGGATCCGTTCTCATCAGGGCCCGCCCCACCTCCGCAAGGGAGTGGGGGCGGGCTTCGTCGCTTGTGCCAATCGCAGGCGACGACGTAAGGACCAGCCGGCGCCTCCCTGGGGAATGCGAGGGGCAGGCCTGGGACCGGTGCTGGGACTGGAGTCTGACCTTCCCTGCCCTGGCCATTCCTCGTATAACGTCGACGCGCGGGAAACGATGGATCGATCGGTTCGCCAGAGGGAGTTCGGCCATGCGTCAGGGAATGACTGTCGTTGCGTCAGCGCTATGGATGAGTTTGGCGCTCGCACCCCAGCCAGCCCGTAGCGAGTCGGAGCCACTCCCTGACAGTCGGCTCGGTATCCGTACCGCACCGCTCCTGCTCCTCAGCCGTCAGGACGTGCAGGCCGACCTCCGATTGAGCCAGACCCAGATCGAAGCGGCCGAAGTGGCGATCAAGGACCTGTACGTAAAGGCCAGCGCACTGCGGGGAGTCACCGGCGATCAGGCTCTCGCCGCGCGTCGCGCGATCGACGAGCAGCAGCGTCAGTGGATTGATACCCAACTCTCCGAGACTCAACGAACCCGGATCATCCAGATCGACCTCCAGTGGGAAGGCCCCACCGCATTGGTCAGTCGGCCCGCCGTGACCGAAATGCTGGAGTTGACCGCCGAGCAACTCAGCACGCTGAAGAAGGCCGTTACCGATTTTCGGCAACGCCGCGCTCAGGGGGGCCGCTCCCACGAGGTTGAAGCGGAACTCGCTCGCCAGACCCTCGCCACGCTCACAGAGACGCAGCGCACCCGCTGGAAGGCGATGCTTGGTCACCCGTTCCAACCTCAGCTCACCAAGGCCGATCCGGCGGCCCCAACCTCGAAACAGTGAGGCTCGAAGAGCGGGTCTCTCCTCGCCAGGCTCGAACCCATCGCAGGGATTGGGGCAGGACTTCAGTAGGGAGGGAACCCGTTGCTCGAATGCGCGGCTTCCCTACCCGTGCTGGAAGACAACACGGGATCCGCGAATCCTTGGGATTCATCCAACGATCGCGGCCGTGTCAGGCCAAGGGAGCCGGGCCCACCGTGAGGCGTTCAAAGTCCGGGTTGCCCCGAAGCTTGTCGAAGTCTTGTTCGTTGGGGATGAGCGAACGAAGATTGGGATCGAGCTCCAGGGCGCTGGCGAGTTCGTCCAGGGCCTTGGACGAGTTGCCGGCCAGGCTCCAGTAGCAGGCGAGATTGTAGTGGAGGAGAGGCTCTGGATCATCGCGATGGTGCCGCGCTGCGCGTTCCAGGGCGTCGATGGCCTGAGCGAGCCGTTGGGTGCGTTTGTAACACCAACCGAGCGCGATCGCGACACTGATATCTCCGGGGCGCAGGGCCGCGGCGACCTCGAGTGGCTTGAGTGCTTCGCGATAGCGTTCCAGAGACCGCAACGCTTCACCGCTCAGGAAGCTGGCTTCGAACTGCATCGTGGCCCAATTGGCCCGGCGCTCGAGGATCTCGAGCGCTTTGCGGGGCAAATTGAGCATCAGATAGCCTTCGGCCTCATCAAGCTGGCGCTTGATTGTGTCGCGGATTCGGCTCATCGCTCCGCCGTCTCCCGTCAACAGGCGTCCCACCAAGGCCCTTCGCTCCCTCGAGTGCAACGACGAACCCCTTCGAAAAACCGCACGTCAAGCTTACCCCATAACCGAGGGGCGGGGAAGAGACCGTCGCCTCTTCCCAACAGGTCCTCAGCACTCGTGGGAATCTGGGTTAGAGGCGACGATTGGCACCCAGGTCGCCGCCATTCTGGGAGTGGGCCAGGAGTCGTTCGCGGCAGGCCCCTTCCATGGCGCTCAGTTCGTGCTCTTTGTCGACGAGGTCGGGGATGGCGAGCCCGAGGGCGGAACGGCGAACCAGGGCGTCGGCCCGGAGCTTGATCCCTTCCCGGTTCTGGAGTCGGGCCAGCCAGCGATCGGGGATCGAGTCGATGCCATAGTGGGCGCCCAGTAGGGCTCCCAGGATCGCGCCGGTGGTGTCGGCGTCGCCCCCCAGGTTGATGACCTCGATGATCGCTTCCTCGAAGCTGTCGGTCGTCAGCAGGAGATAGAGACAGGTTGGAATGCAGGCCGGGGGGAACCCCATCGTGGCGCGCTTGCAGGTGGGTTCGGCGCCGTGGCGGTTTGCCTCCTCAACGAGGGCGGCGAGAGCGCGGTCGCGGGGCAGGTCGAGGAGCGATTCGGCGTGGGCGATCGACCGCGAGAGGCTGCGGGGATGGGTCCGCAACGACGTGACGACGTCGCCATAGAGCGCCGCGATCCTGTCCTCGCTCCGGGCGACATCGGCGGCCAGCCAGAGCAGGAGCGAAGGATTACGCAGTTCACCGTTGGCCATTCGGCGGACGGCATGGGCGACCGCCATGGCGCCGGCGAGGCTCCGGATATCGCGGTGCGTCATCAGACTGGCCGCCATCACGGAGGTGAACAGTTCGTCGGCGTCGTCGTCTCCGAAGTAGAGGCCCAGCGGGGCGATTCGCATCGCGGCGCCGATCCCGGCGGAGACCTGGCCGGTCTGGCGGGGCGAGACCCCGCGCTCCAGCTCTCCCAGGACCAGTCGGAAGCTGCGGCCGACGCCGCGATGGGCCCCAACGTACGACCCCTTGGGGGTCGCGAGTCGGAGGTAAAGATCGGCCAGTCGGTCGGCCTCGATTCGGCCGTGCTCCAGCAAGACGTCGCAGAGCGCCAGGGCTTGTTGGGTGTCGTCGGAGTAGAGGCCGGGCATGCGCCAACGGTAGGGCTTCTTCTTCCAGGCACGGGCCCCGTCGACGTAGTCGGCGACAATCCCGTAATGGGCCCGGATTTGTTGGGCGCTGAGACCTTCCAGCGGAGCCCCCAGGGCATCACCGATGGCCAACCCGAGCAGACATCCCCGGGCACGGTCGAGCGGGGGCAATTGGGGCATCGAAACAAGCTCCTTCGGATCTCGGGCCGATCGGCCGGACGCCGACCCAGGCCCCTTCTCGTCGGGACGCAACGAACTGTAACCACGTGGTCGAACCACGCCAACGGAATTTTGCTCGCCCGCCCACGGCCGGCTCGTCTGCGACGCCGGCATGGCAACACGGGCGCTAGTCCCACGTTCCACTTAGGAAGCAATGAGGCCCCGTCGGTTTTTTTCCGGGGCCGCACGTTTTTCCACAGTCAGGTCGGGCCCTTCAGGGCCAACGCCGCGGAGTCTCGCGAGATTTGATGGTCGAATGAACACAGAGGATCGGGTCTCGAACCCTCACGTTTGGAGTCTGTGGTACCCTCATCTGTTCAAAGAATCGCTCCGTGGGTGACCGGGTCGAGCCTCGGTGGATACTATCGGCGCGCTCGGGCAGCCGGGAGTAACCCGCGTCCGGGTTCGCGACGGCTGCCTCATGGCGCAACCGTGCCGAACGGCGTGATACGTGAAATCGGGCCAGGTGAGTCGTGCCTTGAGCTGAAGAAAGCAACTCCCTCGACACACCGGCCGGGGGGGGACGGTGTCGAAGGTTGACGGCTGTGTCGTGTCGTGATGACATTAAACGCGATTTCCGGAAAAATTCCTATTCCTCGGTGATCGGTTTGCCACGGAGCCTCGACGCCAATGCCCCAGTCTCTCGTCCGGTTCGGCGGTTTCGGCCTTGTTTTCCTCACGACCACCCTGGTCGCCTACGCCCAGGAACCGTTCGGAGACATCGGCGGGCTCAAACTCGCCCGGCCGGCGGACAAGGTCGATGTGGCGCCGATTCCTCCCCCGGCCGGTGCGGTCGTCCTGTTCGACGGCTCGAGCCTTGACGAGTGGGTGAAGACCGACGGCAAGTCGCGTGCCGCCTGGCGGTTGGTGGACGGCGGGGCAATGCAGGTGGTATCGGGACGAGCGGGCGGGAGCATCATGACCCGTCGGCTCTTCGACGGCCACTTCAAGCTCCACATCGAGTTCCGGATACCCTACATGCCCGCCGCGACCGGTCAGGCCCGAGGCAACAGCGGCGTCTATCTCCAGGGCCGATACGAGGTTCAGATCCTCGATAGCTACGGGCTGAACAGCCAAGACAATGATTGCGGCGGGATCTACAAGGTGGCGGTTCCAAAGGTCAATGCCTGCAAGGCTCCGACGGTCTGGCAAAGCTACGACATCGACTTCCGGGCACCGATCTTTCGGGGCGGGAAGAAACTTGAGGTCGCCCGGATCAGCGTGACCCAGAACGGGGTACTCATCCACAACAATGTCCCGATCCCGCTCGACAATACCGTGGCGGGCCTCGGGGGCGATCCCAGCCAACCCGGTCCGATCATGCTCCAGGATCATGGAAACCCGGTGCAATACCGCAATATCTGGCTGCTACCGCTGAACGCCAAGTAGAGATCGAAACCCTCGGCCGCGTGCAAACACGCAATCGTTGGTCAGGCGGGAATCGACGGAAGGCCCCGCCCGGTCGATGCTGGAGATCGAGGGGGCCTTCAGAGTCTGTCTGGCAGGCCGCTGTCGAGCCGACGATGGACTTCGGGTGGCTGCGATTAAGCGCAGCGTGCTGCGGCGCCACTCTGAGCACCAGCACCGTTTGCATCCGGCGTACGCTGCGTTTGAACCTTCGTCGGCCAGGGGCGAGGCCCACCACAAAGGACGCTACTGGGAGAGATTCTCAAGGACCAAGCGGGAGGCGGGGTTCGAACAGCGACTGGGTGCGCACGATTGCGCATTCGGCAGGAAACGTGTGGAAGGAGTGCACCGAGAGACAGGTCGCCTGGGCATTGATCTGGAGGTGGCTCAACGGGGCCGGAGCCATGCGGTCGACCGGGCTGAAGCGATGGAACAGCCGACCTCGCCCGGCGTCGAGCGTCATCTCCTCGCACAGGTGGGCGAAGACCTCAGGGTCGACACGCTCGACTTCGAAGCAGGTCTGATAGGTCACGCCGGCACCGGGATGCAGCGACGCAGATCGTTCGTGCCGGACCGGTGAATGGAACAGGAGGCCCGGCTCGGGAAGCGGGGTCTCGGGGCCCGCGAGGATCTCGGCCACGCGAACCGGACCGGCCCGTAGAATCACCGAATGGCCCCCCTCGATAATCCGGATGTCCGCCTCCCAGGTCGCCTGCGTGACCCGCTTGTGAGCTCGGACTGCGAACCAGTCGGGATGGATCGCCTTGCCGAAGACCTGGAATGTCAGGTCGGCGACCCGCGAACGTCCGAAGCTCACCCCCATGCCCGTCACTCCTTTCGTCGACCGGCCGGTGTTGCGGTGTCGCGCGTGGACACCGTTTTAGGATCGTTAACATCATTCTATATCGCCGCGCGATCCCCCGCAAATCGAGCGCTGGAGGAAGTCAACGCGTTGATCTGAGATCCCCCGAGGAGGCCCGCGAGGCCGCCTTGACCGTAACTTCGAAGGCTCGTACACTCCCCGCGACCGGAGCCCGGCCAGGGGTGTCTCGGGGCCTGGCTCCGATGTGTTCGGGGTTCGATCCGGGTTGTCCGGGCCAAGAACCAATCCCGGCGGAGTCGCGCGATGGAACGCTCAGTCCCGCTCCCGTTACCGGTCCGCGCCTGGTCCGCCTGGCGGAGTCGTGGGACGCGTTACGCGTGGCACAAGGTGCTCCGCCGATCCCTCGGTCGCTGGCCGCACTGGAAGCGGCGGTTCCTCTATAACGACCCGCGCGCCTACTGGACGCTCCGCGGCGGATCAGATTACTTTCGCGAGCAGGAAGGACAGCCGGCGCGGACCGAGCGATCGGAGTGGATTGCGGATCGCATCGCGGAGTACCAGCCGACCTCCATCCTTGAGGTGGGCTGTGGCTATGGCAAGCAACTGCGGGCGATTCGCCGACGGATCGACGTGCCGATGGTCGGCATCGACTTCAGCCCCACCCAGTTGGGGCAGGCTGGCGCCTATCTCGAAGGGCTGGATCGGGTTGGACTCGTCCTGGGGACCGGGGCTCGGCTCCCCTTCGCCGATCAGTCGTTCGACCTGGTTCTGACCTCGGCGGTGATCCTTCACAATGAGCCCGCGATTGCCGAGCAGATGCGGCGCGAGGTGATCCGGGTCGCCCGGCGGTTTGCTGCCCACAACGAGGACACCGACGTCACCTACAATCGGTATGGCTATGACACCGCCGCGTGGTATCGCGCTGGTGGGATCACACTGGCGGAATGCACGCCGATTCCGACCGAGGCGGATCCCACGCCGACTCAGTTCTGCGTGGCCGAACCATGGCGACGGTAAGCTCGACGCTGCCCCGAGGGGTTCCCGACGCCGAGGGGCGGAGGAACGTTCGCGATAGTCTGGTCGTGACCCTGGGAGGACAACTCGAGCGTCTCCTCGGGACGTTCACGGCCCTGGCGCTGCGTTGGGGACTCGACCCGGCGCGGCTGGGAGTCTACACGGGCCTCCGGCTCTACCTCGACCAGACCAATCGTTCGAGCCTGGGTGTGGGCCTGGGCGCGGTGCAGGAGATCACGATCCTTCGCGCCGCCGGCCAAGAGGACGAAGCCCAGCGGATCGCCGACGTCGCCTACAGCACCAACACGATCACCTGCGCCCTGTATATCGCCGCCCTGATCGCCTGGGCCTGGATCCGAGCCCCCCTGCTGGCCGACGATCCCCTGGCGCGTGAGTGGACCTGGGGATTGGTGAGCGTTGCCGTCCTGGCGGTCCTCAAGCGCTATGAGAGCTTTCTGGTGGCCGTGCTCCGGGCTCACCGGGAATTCACTCTGACGACCGAGCTCGACATCGTGGAGTCGCTGGTGTCGGCGGTCGCGGTATCAGCTGGAATCTGGCTGGCCGGGTTCTGGGGCCTGCTGGTGGGAGTCGGGGCTCTGCTGACGACCAAGATCCTCTATTTGCAGGTGCGCCACCCGTTTCGTTTCCACTGGAACTGGAACCTACCCACGGCCTGTCGTCTGATGCGCATCGGCCTGCCGATCTTGGCCAATACCGCGGTCTTCGGCGCGGTATTGAGCCTCGACCGGGTCTTGATCCTCTGGCGCGTGCCCGATGGGGCCCGGGCCGTGGGGCTGTATACGATCGCCATCATGGGGACGAGTTGGAGCCTTGATCTGGCGGGTCGGAT
>Ga0182739_1004033_pt1 | contig 12396 bp, 12 predicted proteins | sample eDN5th30CBELigBY_FD_128873 | JGI IMG/M metagenome (GOLD analysis project Ga0182739, IMG submission 128873) | Enriched backyard soil microbial communities from Emeryville, California, USA - eDNA 5th pass 30_C BE-Lig BY (version 2) (version 2) | ecosystem: Environmental > Terrestrial > Soil >... | reverse complement strand
GGACTATTGTTTTCCTTACTAATTACAGGAATTGGTGCTTTAGTTGTCCTTTATTCTATTTACTATCTGGCAGAGGATAAAGAAAAACTTAACAACTTTTATGTTTATTTACTGCTCTTCATGAGTGCTATGTTGGGAGTTGTTCTTTCAGATAACTTAATCGTGATGTATGCATTTTGGGAGCTCACTAGCTTTTCATCCTTTTTATTAATTGGTTACTGGTACGAACGAGATAAATCTCGTTATGGTGCACAAAAGTCAATGCTTATCACAGTATTCGGCGGACTGGCTATGCTGGGTGGAATCATTCTTCTAAACATCATAACTGGAACCTTTAGCCTGACAGAAATCATGTCACAGGGTAACGAAATATATAGCCATGTATTGTTTGTGCCTGCACTGCTTTGTATTCTACTTGGTGCCTTTACAAAATCTGCTCAATTTCCATTTTATATTTGGCTTCCGGATGCAATGGAAGCACCTACGCCGGTTAGTGCTTACTTACACTCGGCAACGATGGTGAAGGCTGGAATCTACTTGGTCGCACGTTTCACGCCTGTGTTCGGGGAGCATGCCCTTTGGTTCTGGTTAGTTGCAGGTGCCGGAATGCTGACCTTGATCTGGGGTTCTATATTCGCGGTCAAACAAACGGATTTAAAGGCAATTTTAGCGTTTTCAACAGTCAGTCAATTAGGACTTATCATGTCATTACTCGGAGTTGGGGCAGCGGCACTGCATTATGAATATTTGGATGATAACATCTTTACGGTAGCTGTTACAGCTGCTATTTTCCACTTAATCAACCATGCTACATTTAAAGGCAGCTTATTTATGGCAGCGGGAATCGTCGATCATGAAACTGGAACAAGGGACATACGTAAATTAGGCGGATTAATGCATTTCATGCCGATAACGTTTACGATCTCTATTGTTGGAGCTTTCTCAATGGCAGGAATTCCGCCATTTAATGGATTCTTAAGTAAAGAGATGTTCTTTACGGCAATGGTTCATGTAACTGAAATGGATTTATTCAGACTTGAAACGTTGGGGATTTTATTTCCAGTGCTAGCTTGGATTGCAAGTATTTTTACATTTATTTATAGTATGATTCTTGTTTTTAGAACATTTTCGGGTAAATATCAGCCTGAAAAACTGGATAAAAAGCCACATGAAGCTTCAATTGGAATGCTGTTTTCACCGGTCATATTAGTTTCATTAGTCATCATATTTGGATTCTTCCCGAACCTATTATCCGAGAGTCTTATTTCACCAGCGATGGCCTCGATTCTTCCAAGTCTATTAGGAGAAGGAGGAGAGTTTATCGTTCACATTTCCTTCTGGCATGGATTTACTATTGAATTGTTTATGACTTTAGGGGTTGTTATCTTAGGAATAATTTTATTTAAAACACATCATAAATGGAAAAAAATCTATCAGGAAATCCCAGAAAAGCTTTCTCTTAATCGATTATATGATTCCATGTTAGAAGGGGTACAATCAGGCTCCAATAAGTTAACGAATAGTTATATGAACGGATCGATTCGATCGTATTTAGTTTATATATTTATATTCTTTATTTTTATTCTGGGAAGCACGCTTATAGGAAAGAATGCATTTAAATTAGATACAAGCAATGTATCCTCCATAGGCATATATGAAGTAGTCTTGGCCATTTTTGTTGTTGTGGGCTCAATTAGTATACTATTCGTTAAATCAAGAATGACATCTATTATCTTACTTGGTGCAATTGGTTATACCGTTTCACTGTTCTATGTGCTTTTTAGAGCACCAGATTTAGCTTTAACACAGTTAGTGATAGAAACCATTTCGGTTGCGCTATTCTTAGTTTGCTTCTATCACTTGCCAAAATTAAGAAAAATTGAGACACGTATGAGATTTAGATTAACAAACGCCCTCATCTCTATAGGAGTAGGTGCAATGGTAACACTTATAACCCTTTCCGCTCACAGCCATAAATTATTTGACTCCATATCACAGTATTACGTAGAGAATACGTATACAGAGGCTGCCGGTAAAAACATGGTAAACGTCATTCTAGTAGACTTCCGTGGCTTTGATACGCTCTTTGAAATTACCGTATTGGCAATCGCTTCATTGGGGATTTTCGGCATGATTAAATTACGATTGAACAGGAGGAAAGAAGGATGAGAAGAACTAACAATATCATACTTGAAACAGCTATTAAAGCTCTTCTTTTCATGATTGTCCTGTACTCAGTCTACATTTTCACAGCAGGCCATTATTATCCAGGCGGAGGATTTATCGGTGGATTGATGACAGCTGGTGCAATTATCCTACTTTTAATTACCTATGATATTAAAACCGTTTCAGAAATTTTACCGATAAACTATCGAATTCTTACGGGAATTGGACTGCTATTTGCCATTGGAACGAGTGCAGGATCGCTTTTATTTGATGTTCCGTTTTTAACCCATGCTTTCGGCCATATTCAATTACCGATATTGGGGGAATTATCTCTTCATACAGCCACCCTTTTTGATTTAGGTGTTTTCTTTGTTGTTGTCGGAGTAACGATGACCATTATTCAAACAATAGGGGAGGATGAATAATGGAAATAGTAATGGCCATTGTTATTGGCATTTTATTTATGACAGCGACCTATCTCATGCTGTCCAAAAGTTTATTACGCATTATTGTCGGTACAGGCTTGTTGAGCCATGGCGCACATCTCCTTATCCTTACCATGGGAGGATTAAAAAGAGGAGATGCCCCCATTTTAGGAGGAAATGCAGAAAGCTATACAGATCCACTGCCACAAGCGCTAATTTTAACAGCCATCGTCATCAGCTTTGGTGTAACAGCTTTTTTCTTGGTTTTAGCTTATCGCTCCTATCAAGAGCTGGGGACAGATAATGTAGAAGAAATGAGGGGAACGGAGAAAGATGACTAACTTAATCATTTTACCAATATTAATCCCCTTATTTACTGGGGCAATATTAATTTTTCTAAATAAAACTATCATGGCTCAGCGAGTTGTTGCTGTTATATCTTCCATCTCGACCATTATTGTATCATGGCTTGTCGTACAGAAAGTACGAGAGGTAGGGATACAATCCCTGAAGGTCAGCAGCTGGGATGCTCCATTTGGGATTACTCTGGTCTCTGATATGTTAGCCGCACTTCTAGTTCTAACAACGAGTGTAATCGGGTTTGTTTGTTTAATTTATTCATTTAAATCAATTGGTAAAGAACGAGAGGAGCATTACTACTATGCCGTATATAATTTTTTACTAGTTGGGGTAAACGGTGCATTTACCACAGGAGACATCTTTAATTTATTCGTCTTTTTTGAGGTTATGCTTATGTCTTCCTATGTGCTGTTAGTGCTTGGGGGAACAAAGCTTCAATTAAGGGAATCGATTAAGTATTTGCTCGTGAATGTTATTTCATCCGCATTATTCGTAATTGCCGTTGCTTATTTGTATTCTGTAGTTGGTACATTAAATATGGCGCATATATCCGCTAGAATTAGTGAAATTAGTGTAAACGGGATGCCTGGGATTTTAACGGTGATTGCAGTTTTGTTCTTAATCGTCTTTGGATTAAAAGGAGCCATTTTTCCACTCTACTTTTGGATGCCAGGCTCCTATTACGCACCACCTGTTCCTGTTCTAGCCCTTTTCGGTGCCTTATTAACTAAGGTAGGAGTTTATTCGATAACAAGAACTTATACACTTTTCTTTTATCATGATATGGATGCTTTTGGACTTCTTTCTGTTCTAGCGATTTTATCTATTGTATTAGGTGTGATAGGTGCCATTGCTTTCTGGGATATGAAGAAGATCATTATTTATAATATCATTGTCGCAGTAGGGGTAATTTTGTATGGAGTCTCCGTCTCGAACACAGCTTCCATAACAGGAGCTGTTAATTATTTGATTCACGACATGATTATTAAAGCAGCATTATTCTTACTGATTGGGATTGTCATTTCAATTACAGGGACAAGTGATTTACGGAATGTCAGCGGGCTGATGAACCGTTATCCAGGTCTTGGTTGGACATTTTTCATAGCCGCTATAGCACTTGCTGGTATTCCGCCATTAAGTGGTTTTGTTGGGAAACTTCTAATTGTAAAAGGTGGATTTGAAGGAGAAAGCATTTTTGGCGCTTCTGTTGTCTTGATGTCTAGTTTACTAGTCCTTTTTTCAGTCATGAAAATTTTCATTAACGGATTTTGGGGACTGGACCGTACTTATGCTGGAGAGGAAAAAGCTCCTGCAAGATATCTACTTGTTGCTCCTATTGTTTTAGTAGTCATTTCAGCTCTTTACGGAATTGGCTCTGAATCCATATTACCGTATTTTACGCAGGCAGCAGATACATTACTTAATCCAGATAGTTATATTGATGCTGTCTTAAAGGAGTGAATAAGCTATGGCATTTCAAATATTATTAAATGTAATTTTGGGATTTTTGTGGATGTTTATTAAGGTATCATACGATCCGATTAGTTTTGTAAAAGGGTATATTTTCGGTCTTCTCGTTATTTTTTTATTTAGACGCTATTTCCACAGCCGTTTTTATTTATTTCGGTTTTGGTCCTTTATAAAGCTAATTTTAATATTTATTAAGGAGCTCATTTTGTCCAATGTAGCGATCGTTAAAATTGTTTTAAGCCCTAAATTAGATATGAAACCTGCCATTTTTTCGATGAATACAGACCTCACTGAGGATTGGCAAATTACTCTTCTTTCGAGTTTAATTACCTTAACTCCAGGTACATTAGTGATTGATGTATCAGAAGATAATAAAACATTATTTATTCATGCAATGAATATCGGCGAGGTAGAAGACGAGATTGACAGTATCAAGAATTCGTTTGAGAAGGCTATTTTGGAGGTGAGCAGGTAATGCTTGAGATTATTATTCGATTAGCTTTATTATTCTGCTCGATTTCCATGCTCGGATTAATTATCGTGTTATAAAAGGACCCAGTGTAGCAGACAGAGTAGTGGCTTTAGACGCAATTGGCGTAAACCTAGTTGCGATTACAGCATTGCTTTCAGTTGTTTTAAACTCCTATGCTTTTCTTGAAATCATCCTTTTAATCGGTATTCTTGCTTTTATCGGTACAGTAGCGTTTGCAAAGTATTTGGAAAAGGGGGTTATTATTGAACGTGAGCGTAATCATTAATATACTCATAGGATTTTTTATTTTAGCAGGTGCCGTGCTTTGTCTCATTGCTACTTTTGGAGTGATTAGACTTCCGGATGTATATACGCGAAATCATGCAGCTTCAAAAGCTGCTACACTCGGAGTCATGTTTATTTTATTGGGAACTTTTCTATATTTTTATGCCCTTGAAGGTCATTTTAATTCCCGGCTAATTTTAGGAATCGTTTTTCTTTTTATGACTTCTCCGGTTTCCGGTCATTTAATTAACAGGGCGGCCTATCATTCGGGAGTTAAACTCTGGGATAAAACGGTAAGAGATGACTTAAAGGAATATAATAAGAAAGTAATGGATCAATCATCGGTAAATGAATAATAAAATTGGGAAGTCCTTTGACTTCCCTTAATTTATTCCTGAAGAATATTGTAATTATGGTGCCTTTTGTCATTTTTGTAAATCAAAACTGTACTTTTCTTACATATTCCCTAGGCTTAAATGGGTCATGTATTCTCCATTCAACATTTGTTAACTCAGAGTTAAGTTGCGGGTTAAACTCAGCGCTTTCATAATTTATTTGAACTGCATTCAAATAATTGATATTGGATTGCAGTTTATAAACTTTAGATTCTCGTTGATTTTGCTGCTGCCATTGCAGGAACCCTGCTGTTGAAAATAAGAGAGAAAATATTGATAAACTTAGTATAATTTTTAGTTTCATTTTGTACATACCTCCATAAGTATTAGTGTGTACAAAAAATTGGTCAATTATAAAAATCGAATATGTAGTTCAACTCCTGAGTCTATTTTAAAAGGTCCAATTATAAATCTTACGTTATTAATTTTTGGGCATTTTTGAAAAGGTTAACTCTGGCTCAATAGATTCTCAATATTTCTTTGGTACAGTGGTGCTAATAGGAAATTTCAAGAATGCCAATTTTCAAAGAAGGGAATGTTACAGATGCGATTTACAGTTATTCCGGAGATAAATGGAAGTATACGAACAATAAAGCGATATCCGGAAGATGTTGACATACAAGTGATGAGATATAGTCATTCAGTTTTCCATACAGCTATACCTATACCATTTAACCCTCCCATTCAGCGATTAACCTGTATCCCTCTTTTGCTGTGTCACAAATATAGATACCCCATGTACATGAATCAAGCCTTGGACAAAACCTGCTTGAAATCAATCACACAATCAGAGTAAATCCTTAATAAACGAACTTTTTATTTATAGAGGCGGTAACAACAAAGGAGTGGTGCTAACATGCGGAAGCCAAAGGTAGTAATATTAACAACCAATTACGGTAATGGCCACCTTCAAGTAGCGCGTGCACTTGAAGAATGCTTCCTTCATAAAAATCAGGCAAATGTTGTGGTGCGAGATATCTACCAAGAGACAAACCCACGCTTACATGAATGGACAAAGAAGCTCTATTTAAAAAGTTATACGAAGAGCGGCAGACAGCTATATCGGCTATTTTACTATAGCAGTCAGGAAATAACTAAAAGCAGGCCATTAAAAATATTCTCCTATGGCTATTCCCAGCTTATGAGGATTATTCAACAAGAGCAGCCCGACATCATCATTAATACCTTTCCATCCATAGCCGTTCAGCATTTTCTCATGAAAGCAAATTCTGCTGTCCGAACTTATAATGTAGTAACAGATTATTGCCTGCATCATTCATGGATACATCCTTCAATTGATAAATACTATGTTGCGACACAGGAGCTTAAATCCCATTTAATCGCCAATAACATCAAACAAAACCAAATTGTTGTTACAGGAATACCTGTTCAAGCCCAATTTTATCAAAGCTTCTGCCGACAAACCCTGGAACATAAATACCAGCTGAAACCAAATTGTAAGACCATTTTAATTGTGGCAGGTGCGTACGGGGTGACGAAGGAAATTAAATATATTTGCGATGACCTCAAGAAAGACAAAACCCTACAAATACTCATTGTTTGCGGAAAAAATAATCAGCTATATGAAGAAATGCAGCTGAAATTTAAGCACGAAACACGTGTTCGTGTTTTTGGATATGTCAACCAGCTGGCTGAATTGTTTGAATTAGCTGATTGTGTAATGACAAAACCCGGTGGAATTATCCTGTCAGAGGCAGTCGTCAAGAACGTACCAATTATTCTTACAGGTGCAACACCAGGGCAGGAAAGTGAGAACGCGGAATTTTTCCAAAGCAAGAGAGCTGCCATTTTATATGAAAAGTGGGACCTGCTAGTCGAGCAGACATATAAACTGCTTTATAGCGAGACCACATTGTCAGAAATGAAGAAAGCTTTAACCAAGCTGCATGTACCAAATGCCGCGGATACGATTGTAAATGATGTTCTGAAAACCTATTATTGGCAAGGTTCACAGAATAGCATGGTAAAAGGATAAGGAGGTCCACCAATGTGGATACATCAACACATGTACTAACAGGTGTGGGATTAGCAGGGTTGTCTTTACTAGATCCAACTGTCTCCAGTCATCCGGAACTGCTTGCCTCTATGTTATTTTGTACCATACTAGGCTCCAATGCACCAGATATTGATTTCATTTATAGGTTCAAGGGGAATAATGTTTATTTACAGAAGCACAGAGGGATGAGTCATTCTCTATATTCACAGCTTTTGCTGGCACTCACGATTGCTGTCATAGCTGCGATAGGTAATGGGGGAAAGTACTTTTTGACCTTTTTGATGTGGACATTGTTAGCTGTAATCCTGCATGTCATTTTCGATATTTGTAATATTTATGGAACACAAGCATTTCGGCCGTTTACACAAAAATGGTTCGCATTAAATCTCCTGCCGATTATCGATCCGTTCATTTCAGCTCTCCATGTCGGGGGAATTATTTTCTGGTTTGCCGGTTTTTCACCGCGAATAATCTTTTTGTTTGTTTATATAATAATCTTAATCTATATCTTCCTTCGATATTTATCCCAGTTGAGGGTGAAAAAAGTACTGCTACGGCTTCGTGAATCCGGAGTATCCTATACGCTTCTTCCAACGTCCAGCCTTTATCGTTGGGGGATTGTTGCCAGCTTTCAGCATCATTATAAACTTGGAAAATATGAGTTTAACCGAATCACCTGGTCAAAAGTCTTAATGAAAGCAAGCGATTATAATGAAATTATTGCCTCTTCAAAAAAGCATGTTTTTGTAAATTATTTGCGGATGCATACCGATTATCTTCATGCGAAGGTGCTGAAGATCAAGGACGGCTATGTGGTCCAATGGTTTGACCTGCGCTATCAATCTAAATTCGACGAACCGTTTGTACTGATAGTAAAACTAGATGAAGAGCTTAATTTAATCCATTGTGAAGTAAAACGTGGGTTAATTGCCGTTCCTGAAAAAATAGAAGCAGTAGAAAAATTATAAATGTTAGTATGTAGTCCCTTTCCCTAGCGGAGAGGGTTTTTATTTTAAAATAAGGATGACGAACTAAAGTGAAGTATAATAATATTATGTTAACTAAAAATACACAACAAATCCTGAATATAAATGGAATGGAAAATAAGTTATAATTAATGGTAATTAAACGTAGATAGGAGCTGTTGTTAGATGTCAAAAATGACAAATGCTGAGATTGCGCTAACCCGGGAGGTAGGTGCAAACTAATACATGCATGAGACCTCCCAAAAGTTAGGATTAAACTTTAGGAGGAAACAAAATTGAACCATATAGATATGAAAAACATTGGACTGACTGAAGAATTTATACAGGAAGCTAATAAATATAAAGACTTATATATAGGTCGAATCACATCTCAATATAAGAACGGTTATAAGGTCATAACGAGTAATGGAGAACTTTCAGCAGAAATATCTGGTAAGTTCCGTCATAATGTAAAAAGTCTGTCTGAATATCCTGCTGTTGGGGATTTTGTTCTAGTGGATCGAACCAATCACTCACAGGGCAATGGAATTATTCATCATGTATTAACCCGAAAAAGTGCTTTTGAACGAAAAGTGGCAGGTAACACAACGGATACACAGGTTGTAGCTGCAAATATTGATACGATTTTTATTTGTATGTCACTGAACAATGATTTTAATCTACGCAGACTGGAACGGTACCTTTCCATTGCCTGGGATAGCAGTGCTATTCCGGTCATTGTGCTGACAAAATCAGATTTATGTAACGATATAGACGTCAAATTAAAAGAAGTAGCCTCCATAGCTTTTGGCGTGGATGTACTGGTTACAACAAGTATTTCTAATGATGGGTATCGTTCCTTGCAAAAGTATCTTTCCAGCGGTAAGACCCTCGCATTCATCGGTTCATCAGGAGTGGGTAAATCAACCTTGATTAATTGTCTACTCGGTCAAAGTCTATTAGACACGAGCGAGATAAGAAGTGACGATAAGGGCAGACATACCACTACAAGACGTGATTTGATCATACTTCCGAATTTAGGTGTTGTGATTGACACTCCAGGAATGCGGGAGCTCGGGATTATTAGTGCTGACCTAACAAAATCCTTTGCAGATATCGATGAGCTGGCTTCAAAGTGTAGGTTTAGCGATTGCACTCATAAAAGTGAACCTAACTGCGCGGTGCAACAAGCGATTAATGATCAAATATTGTCTGTCGACAGACTGGAGAGCTATTGGAAGCTTAAAAAAGAGACGAAATATGATGGCTTAAATTCTAGAATGATTGAAAAAGAGAAAATAAACGAAATGTTTCACAGCATGGGCGGGATGAAAAACGCCAGGAAATATATTAAAGAAAAAAGCAGGAATAAAGGTAAGTAAAACCTACAAAGTCCTTGAGAGTTCTATTCAGTCTCAAGGATTTTTCTATGTAAGTATTTTGCAAAATTATTGAAATATTCAAATAAATAGTATAAAATTTCATTAAATCAATCAATGTCTTTCCTTTGGGTTTCTATCGGGAAGGTTCTTAAAAACCTTGTCATAAAGTAGATAAACTCAGTTCCACGCTACTGGACTGGGTTTTTTTGCGTCTATAGAAAAGGACATGGTTAGTAGAAAGGAGTATTTTGTGAGGACACATTTGGCGAAACAAGACCTACCAAGCCCATTCGTACAAAAAACTAGTAAAGCACAAGGAATCGCCATTAGTTTTCTTGCTATTGGATACGTACTTATTGAGCTGTTCAATCTAGCGTTTCTTGAAAACTTAGTCAGTATTCTAATCATTACCGTAATCATAGGGATTCTTCCTCGGATGAATGGGGCTGTAAAGAACATTTCTGTTCTGTTACTGGTGGCTGGAATTACATTTATGATTTACTATGATGCGACTTTACAACAATGGCTGGAAAGTGTAAGAAGTAATTTAACGCTAGTTGCCATCTTTTTATTTTCACCGTTAATGGGGATACCCGTTCGAACAGGAAATTACGTTGATTCACTAAAATTGGTTTTTTCAAAAAATATGAATCGTCCAACCTTTTTCTTTCTTGGTACAACTTTATTAACACATGTATTGGGAACAGTCTTAAATGTCGGATCCATCAGTATTGTCCATGAATTATCGAAAGCTTCAAAAATTAAGGCAGCTAGAATGGTGGCAAATGCAATTAATCGAGGATTCATTACCACAGTGTTTTGGTCCCCTTATTTTTCCGCAATGGCTCTTATATTAAGTACATTGCCACTCAAATGGGGATCCATCGTCCTGTATTCCATCGGCCTAGCCGTCATTGCTAACATCGTCAGCTTTCTGATTGAAAAGCCCTATAAATTGCGTGTCCAAGACGAGGAATCAGGATCGATTCATGATGGTAACAATCTATTGAAGAAGGAAAAAAGGAAGGTAGTCGAACTCTTCTTTCTTTTGTTCCTGATGATTGCTGGAATTTTAGTGGTAGAGATGTTCACGGCTTTTAGCATGACATTAATTATCTGCTTATTTTCATTAATTTTTCCCATTATCTGGTGTTCGGGTAAAAGGGAAGGCACATCATATATTAAAGAAATTCATACTCATATTTTCACAGGAACTCCCCGTATGAAAAATGAAATCGTTTTATTCTTGATTGCTGGATTCTTTAGCAGCAGTATCGTACATTCAAACATCAGTGATTTTCTAGTAGATGGGGTAAATGGCATTTTTCCTGAAGGAAGTATAGCCATTGCCTATCTTTTATCAGCCCTAATTGTAATATCAGCAGTTATCGGTCTGCATCCAATTATTGTCGTATCTATTCTTGCCAGCAGCATCAATCCAAGTATGATCGGATTCAGTCCTGAGTTTTATGCCGTTCTTTTATTATCAAGCTGGGGAATTTCGAATACTATTTCACCAGCCACCACTGTGAATAATATATTGGCAAATTTGTTTCAAAGCGATTTAATGGATGTCAGTTTTCGCTGGAATTTGAAGTTTGCTTTAGTCATGTTTATGATTATTCCACTCTATTTAAAATTGATAGGAATATAAAATAATAAAGGGAAGGGAAGGATAGATTTGTATAAAATTATTTCATCATCACCAACTTTTGGAAAATATTCAATGAAGCCGATTGAACTTCTTGAAAGTGAAAACTGCGAGGTTATCATTCTTCCAGAAAACGCAGCTCAAAACGAAGAAGGTTTGTCAAAGGCTATATATGATGCGGATGCGATCATCGTAGGAGTAGAGAAAATTAATTCCGTCGTTCTTGAAAGTGCTAAACAATTAAAGGTTATTGCCAAACATGGCGCTGGTGTCGACAATATTGATTTGAATATGGCTGACAAGCTAGGAATTCCTGTTACCTTTGCACCAGGTGCTAACCGTCATGCTGTTGCGGATTTAGCTTTTGGTCTTTTATTGAGCCTTGCTCGTGAGATTCCACAGGCAAATAGGAGAGTCATAGAAGGAGAATGGCCTAGATTAATTGGGGTTGAACTTTATGGAAAAACGATGGGTGTTATCGGTACGGGAAGAATCGGTAAAGAAGTGATTCGCCGTGCTAAAGGGTTTAATATGAATATTCTTGCTTATGATCTTTTTCCAGATAAAGAATTGAAAAGTAATGAGAAAGTAGAATATGTTACTTTAGAAGATCTTCTAGTAAATGCTGACTTTATTAGTATCCATACGGATCTTAATGAAAAATCAAAGAGTATGATTGGGCTGGAGCAGTTTAAGATGATGAAGAATTCCGCTTATATTGTCAATACTGCAAGAGGGGGAATCATTGAGGAAAGAGATTTATTCATTGCGTTAAAAGAAAGGATGATTATGGGTGCAGCACTAGATG
>Ga0182739_1004030_pt1 | contig 12402 bp, 11 predicted proteins | sample eDN5th30CBELigBY_FD_128873 | JGI IMG/M metagenome (GOLD analysis project Ga0182739, IMG submission 128873) | Enriched backyard soil microbial communities from Emeryville, California, USA - eDNA 5th pass 30_C BE-Lig BY (version 2) (version 2) | ecosystem: Environmental > Terrestrial > Soil >... | reverse complement strand
GTTCGACCGGATCACGCAATCGTATGGACAGCGCATGCGCATGGGAGGCCAGCGATGAGCAAGATCGAAGTCAAGAACATCTACAAGATCTTCGGAGCGCATCCGAAGAAGTGGCTGCAGGCCGCGCAGGGCGGCATGAGCAAGGAACAGCTGCTGGCCGAAAGCGGCCACACGCTGGGCCTGCGCGACATCAGCCTGTCCATCGAAGAGGGCAGCATCTACGTCATCATGGGCCTGTCCGGGTCGGGCAAGTCCACGCTGATCCGCCATTTCAATCGCCTGATCGAGCCCAGCGCGGGCCACATCCTGGTCGACGGCGTGGACGTGGTCAGCCTGAACAAGCGCGACCTTGAGGTCTTCCGCCAAAAGAAGATGAGCATGGTGTTCCAGCGCTTCGGGCTGTTCCCGCACCGCACCGTGCTGGACAACGCCGCCTACGGCCTGACCGTGCAAGGCGTGGGCAAGGCCGAGCGCGAGAAGCGCGCCCGCGAATGGCTGGAGCAGGTGGGCCTGTCGGGGTTCGAGAACCAGTACCCGCATCAGCTTTCGGGCGGCATGCAGCAGCGCGTCGGCCTGGCGCGCGCCCTGGCGACCGATGCCGAAATCCTGCTGATGGACGAGGCATTCTCCGCCCTGGACCCGCTGATCCGCCGCGAAATGCAGGACCAGCTCCTGCAGCTTCAGGCCAAGCTCAACAAGACCATCGTCTTCATTACGCACGATCTGGACGAAGCGCTGCGCCTGGGTAACCGCATCGCCATCCTGAAGGATGGCGAACTGGTGCAGGAGGGCACGCCCGAGGACATCCTGCTGAATCCGGCCAACGATTACGTGCAGTCGTTCCTGCAGGACGTGAACCGCACCAAGGTGCTCAACGCCACGCACGCCGTGAACCCGGCGCGCCTGACGCTGACGATGCGCTCGCGCCCGGCGCACGCCGTCGACCGCATGAACGCGCTGAACTATGAGTACGCGCCGGTGCTGGACGGCAAGCGCCTGGCAGGTGTGCTGACCGCCAAGGCGGCTGCGTCGGCGATGCAGGAAGGCGCGCGCGACGTGTCCCGTTTCGTCGAGGACCTGGCCTCGGTGCCCGCCACCGCGGGCCTGGGCGAAGTGCTGGCCCAACTGGTCCACAGCGACCAACCGGTCGCCGTGACGGGCGAGGACGACGAGTTCCTGGGCATGCTGTCGCGCAAGAAGGTCGTGGAGCTGGTGACGCCGGCCCTGACCGAAACGCCGGCCCAGGTGGAAACGCCGGCCGTGGGCGACACGACCCCGCCGCAGGCGGACGCCGAGACCGAGCGCCACGACAAGGCGGCCTGATCGCGGCCTTTCCCGCGAGCCTGACTGCGGCCCCGTATTGCGGCCCAATACTGCGGCCCAACACTGCGCCCGCGTGCATACCCTTGCACGCGGGCGCAGTCACGATATGATGGCTGGCCGGCCGGCTCGGCCGGTTTTCCTTTTATCGAAACATCGGAAACCGCCATGCCCATTTTGAACATCCAGATCATGCAAGGCCACACGGCCGCCCAGAAAGCCACGCTGCTGAAGGCGGCGTCCAACGCGGTGGTCGAAAGCATCGCGGCGCCCTTGCCCAGCGTGCGCATCGTGCTGCACGAAGTGCCGGCGGAACACGTGATCGTCGCGGGCGAGATCGGCAAGCGCATGGCGCGCGTGGACGTGGACCTCATCGAAGGCCGCGACGAGGCCAAGAAGGCCGCCCTGATCGCCGCGTTGAACCAGGCCGTGTGCGCCAGCATCGACATCTCCGGCGAAGACGTCCGCGTGCTGCTGCGCGACGTGCCCAAGACCGACATGGGCGTGGCCAATGGGCTGAGCGCGAAGGCGGCGGGACGGTAGTCGCATTCCCGTTCCCGTTCCCGTCCGGGGGCGGGGGCTATCGGGGATAGCGGCGATTTCAGACGCCGCTGATATCCCGCGCCGGACCCGCGCGTGACCATAACGTGGGTGGCTGTTTCGAGCCGCCAACTGGACACGCGAGGTGGGTCCCTGCATGGCAACGCTGATTCGTAACGACCGTTCTTCGCTTCCCCCTGAAATCGCCTTGGTTCAGGGCAACGCGCTGCTACTCAAAGTGCTGGGGTTGGGGCCGAACAAGAAGCACCTTGTGTTCAAGGGAAACCCGCCTTCCTTGCTTCGCGTCGAGGCAATCAACCCGGATGACAGGAACAGAGAGCAGTCGATCAGACTGGTCTCGCTTGCCACGCAAGCGCAGTTGGAAAGCGTGGTGGAAGTGGTCGCGTACGTGAACGAACAGCCCTTGAGCAGGGTTGATGCCGGCACGCGGCGGCTCAGGGTCAGGATCGTGCCGGAACTCCGGTTGCCGAATGAAGGCACTGAAGCCGGGTTGCTGGCAAGGCTGCTGATCGCGGAAGCCGCGGGTCCTGAAGATGAATATTACGCCGGCGAGGTGGAAGCGCTCGAGAGCATGAGATGGATCAAGCGCGTCTTGCAGAATCGGCTGAGTGCTGGCGCCCAGCATTTTTCATTTAAGCCCGCCTCCTTGCACCACTGGCTTATACGCTTGGCGAACAGCTTTGTCGGGCAGCCCAGGACCCAACTTCGTCTTTTATCGAACAAAAGGCGGCCAGGACTTCTACACCTTGACTCCGGCCTGCCGAGCCAACGTCCTCAAGATCCGTTGAATGAGCCTCTCCATGAAGACACTGCTTGCAATGCTGGTGTTGGCGTGCCCTGCGCTGGCCGCCGCGGGCGATTTGCCCGACGCGCCTTTCCGCATCACGCCGGACGAACGGTTTACCGTCTCGGCCAGCCCCTACTACCAGCAACCCGAAAAGGCCATCGCAAACCGGTTGGCATACCTGAATAAAAACGGACAGACGAATCATTTCTGCCTGGTGGGATACCGATGGAAGGCCGGCGGCTCGCAAGTCTGGCTGTTTTGGGGCGAAGACGACAGCCTGATTCAGTGGCATGGCAACCGGGATAAAAGCATCCGCGAATCAAGCCTCATGAACGACCGCGACGGCGTGAAGTGGGGCAGGGATACCTTCGAAGAAGGCGACCGGGCTGCCATGTTCCCACGCACCTTGAGCACCCGGGCGTGGAAACAGCTGGCAGCCGACTGTGAGGAGCATGGCGAAAAGTTCGTCTTCAAACCCTTCGTCCCCCCGCGCTAGTTAATCCAGCTTCACATTCGCCGCCTTCACCACCTCTCCCCACCGCGCGATCTCGCTCTTGATGTAGGCGCCATATTCCTGCGGCGTCGAACCCAGCGCCTGCGCGCCCTGCACCTTGAGCTGCTTCTGCATTTCCGGCGACTTCAGCGCGCGCAGGATCTCGGCGTTCAGCTTGTCGATGACGGGCGCGGGCGTGCCGCTCGGGACGACGACCCCTTGCCAGGCGCCCATGCCAAAGCCCGGCGCCACCGTTTCGGCCACCGTCGGCACATCCGGCAACTGTTCGCTGCGCGAGGCGCTGGTGACCGCCAGCGCGCGCAGCTTGCCTTCGCGGATGAAGCCCAGCGAATCGTTGAGCGTGTTGGTCATCACCTGGACCTGGCCGCCGACCAGGTCCGTCATGGCGGGGGCGCTGCCGCGGTAGGGGACGTGGACGGCGTCGATGTCCAGCGACCGCAGGAGCAGCAGCGCGCCCAGGTGCGTGACGTTGCCCGCGCCGGCCGAGCCGTACGATAGCTTGCCGGGGTGCTTGCGCGCATAGTCGACGAAGGCCGACGCGGTGTCGGCGGGCACGGACGGGTGCACCAGCAGCACCAGCGGAATGACGGCGGTGGTCGAGACCGGCGCGAAGTCCTTGACCGGATCGAAGGGCAGCGAGCGGTAGAGGTTGGGGCTGAGGGCGATGGACGAGGTGTTGTACAGCACCGTGTAGCCGTCGGGCTTGGCGGCGGCCGCGTACTGCATGCCGATGTTGCCGTTGGCGCCGCCCTTGTTCTCCACCACCACCGTCTGGCCGAGCTGTTCGGTCAACTGCTTGGCCAGCACGCGCGCCACCAGGTCGGTCGGCCCGCCGGGCGGGAAGGGCACCACCATCGTGACGGGGCGGTCGGGCCAGGCGGCCTGCGCGCTCGCGGCGCCTCCCAGCGCCAGGATGGCCAGCGTGGCGGCCAGCATTGTTTTTTTCATGGTTTGTCTCCTTGTGCTGTTATGGGTACTGCGGATGACGCCCGGGCGGCCGCGTCCTCTGCGGGACGCTGCGCCGTCCGGCGCGGACTCAGTCGGGCCTGCCGGCCAGCATGCGCACGGCCGTGTAGGCCATCACCGGCTTGCCGTGCTGGTTGCGCACCTCGATGGCGGAGGTGACGACCGCGCGGTTGTGCTGCGAGGTGGGACGCACGCCCGTGACTTCGATCTCGGCCCAGACGGTGTCGCCGGCCACCACGGGCGCGAGCATCTTCTTGTGGACTTCCAGCAGCGCCAGCCCCGTGCCCTGCACCATGCCCTGCATGATGAGACCCTCGATCAGCCCATACGTCAGCGCGCCTGGCGCGGGGCGGCCCTGGATCGCGCCGTGCGCGTAGGTGGCGTCGATGAAGATGGTTTCCAGCATGCCGGTGACGCTGATGAAATTCACGATGTCGGTCTCGGTGACCGTGCGGCGAAACGTCTGGAAGCGCTGGCCGACGACGAGGTCCTGCCAGTAATAGCCCTGGCCGAGTTGGGCGGCGGGGGCGGGGGTGCGGTCTTGGGTCATGCGGGGTCCTTGGCGTTTTCAGGAAGGGGATCGCTCGCGTCGCGGGCCGCGCCGGTATCGAGCAGCGCCGCGATGTCGGCGGGCGGCAGGCCCGCCTGGCGCAGCACCTCGCGCGTGTGCTCGCCCAGCCGCGGGGGCATGGCGGGCGGCACCTCGGATTGCGCCAGGCGCACGGGGTTGCGCGCGAAGCGATAGCGGCTGCCGGCGGCGCTTTGCAGCGGCACGAAGAAGCCGACGCTCTGCAGATGCGGGTCGGTTTCCAGGTCCTCCAGCCGGTTCACGGGGGCGGCGGGAATTTCCAGGCGTTCGCACAGGGCCAGCCAGTAGGCCGTGTCGTGCGCGGCGACGATGCCGGCCTGCAGCTCGTAGAGCGTTTCGATGTGCCGGGTGCGGGCCGAGATGTCGGCAAAGCGCGGATCGTCGGCCAGGTCGGGCCGGCCGGCGGCGATGAAGAAGTCGCGCCAGTGCGCGTCGGTGTAGGGCATCAGGCAGACGTGGCCGTCGGCGGTCTGGCAGGGCCGGCGCCAGGGCGTCAGCACGCGGGGATAGCCGGGTGCGCCGGGCTCGTCCGCCAGGTGCCGGCCATAGTAATGCTCCACCAGCGCAAATGACGCCATGCTTTCGAACATGGGCACTTCCACCTCCTGGCCGAGGCCCGTGCGCTCCCGCTGGAACAGCGCGGCCAGGATGGCGTGCGCGGCGACGAGGCCGCAGGTCTTGTCGGCGGCGACGGTGGGCAGGTAGCGCGGGGCGCCGGTCTGGCGGCCCACCAGGTCGGCCAGACCGGACAGGCCCTGGATGATGTCGTCGTAGGCGGGGCGCCCGTCGTAGGCGCCGCCCGCGCCGAAGCCGTAAAGGCCCGCGTAGACCAGGCGGGGGTTGCGGGCGCACAGCGTGGCGGGGTCCAGGCCCAGCGCGGCCATCTTGGCGGGGCGCATGCTGTGCATCAGCACGTCGGCCTGATCCACCATCGTCAGCAGCGCCTGGCGCGCGGCCGGCTGTTTCAGGTCCAGCACGATGCTGCGCTTGTTGCGGTTCAGGCCCAGGAAGATCGCGGACAGGCCGGCCTCCTGCGACGGGCCGGTGCGCCGGGTGGAGTCGCCGCTGGGCGCTTCCACCTTGATCACGTCCGCGCCATAGTCGGCCAGGATCTGCGACGCGTAGGGGCCGAACACGACGGAGGTCAGGTCCAGGATGCGCACGCCGTCCAGCGCGGCGGCGCGGGGAGAGGGAGAGGTTGTCATGGGGGCCATGCTATCGGCGCCGCACATACGCGTCTAATATGGCTTCGGTATTGCTTGATACGGAATCTGTTATGGCTATAGATTTGCGCCAGCTTCGGCAATTCGTGACGATTGCCGAACTGGGAAGTTACCGGCGCGCGGCCGACGCGCTGCACATCGCGCAGCCCGCGCTATCGGTGTCCATCCAGAAACTGGAACATGCGGTGGGCGTGCCGTTGCTGGTGCGAGGCGCCAAGGGCGTCACCACCACGCCTGCCGGAGACGCGTTGATGGCCGACGCGCGGCGCGCGCTGTTCCACACCGAGCAGGCCCGGCAGGCCGCCCGCCGCGTGGCGCTGGGCGAATGGGGCACGCTGCGCCTGGGCTTCGTCGGCTCGGCCACCTACATGTTGCTGCCGCGCTGCCTGCCCGTGTTTCGCGCGCAATACCCGGACGTGCAACTGGATCTGCGCGAGGACAGCACGGTGGGGCTGGTGGCGATGCTGCGCGCCAACGATATCGACGCGGGCCTGGTGCGCGGGCCGCTGGCCGAAGACAGCGAGCTGGATTCCTGGGTGGTGGAGCGCGACGATCTCATCCTTGCCGTGCCCGCCGGGCATCCGCTTGCCGCAGCCGGTCCGGTTGCGCTGGCGCGCATGCGGTCCGAGAACTTCGTGCTGTATTCGCCGGCCAAGGTGCCCGGCCTGAACGGGGTGACGCTGGCGCTGTGCCACAAGGCGGGCTTTTCGCCGCGCATCAGCCAGGAAGCCATCCAGGTGCAGACGCTGGTCAGCCTGGTCGCCAGCGGCATGGGCGTCGCGCTGGTGCCGGGCGTGACGCGCGCGTACTCCACGCCGCACGTGGCCTTCGTGTCCCTGACCGATGCGGATGCCCACGGCGCGCTGTCCCTGTCGCTGGTGACGCATCGCGACACGTCGTGTGCGTCGGTGCTGCGGCTGCGCGACAGCATGCTGGCGCCGGAGGCGGGCTGAACGGTGGCCCGGCCGGGGGCATGAGGCGCGCGGCCGGGCGCGGCCGCTACTGCGTCTTCAAGCCCAGTTCCGCCACGAACTGCTTTTCCTGCGCCACCTGCCTGATGGCGTAGTCCGTGTAGGCGGCCGAGTCCATCAGCATGTGCGGCTGGTCGGCGCTTTCCAGCGCGCGGTTGTATTCCGCGTCGCTCGAGGCGCGATGGAATGCCTGCTGCAGCACGGCGACGATGGCCGGGTCCATGTCCTTGGGTCCGGCGATGCCGACGGGGTTGGAGGCGACGATGGGATAGCCCAGCTCGGTGAGCGTGGGCACGTCGGGCAAGCGCCGGGCGCGCGCGTCGCCCATCACGGCCAGCAGCCGCGCCTTGCCGGTGTCGATCATCGGACCCCAGCCCGCATCCGACACCATCTGGATATGTCCGCCCAGCAGCGCGGTGGTTTCTTCAGCCGCGCCCTTGTAGGGGATGAAGTTGAACCTGACGCCGGTGAGCCGGGACAGGCGTTCGATGGCGATGCGCCCGGAGCCGCCCGTGCCGGTCGCGCCATAGCTGATCCTGTCAGGGTTGGCGCGCGCATCGGCGATGAGGTCGTCCAGCGTCTTCCACGGCGCGTCCTGCCGCACGACGATGCCGTAGGAGTAGGCCGTCATGCAGGCGACGTAGGTGAAGTCCTTGAGCGGGTCGTAGTTGACCGCTTGCAGGAAGGGATAGCGAAACAAGGTGCCCACCACCACCGACACCGTATAGCCGTCGGGCGCCGCCGTTTGCGCCATGGCGGCGGGTCCCAGCGTGCCGCCCGCTCCGGGCCGGTTGGCGATGACGACCGGCTGGCCGAGTTCGCGCGAGGCCGCCACCGCCAGGGCGCGCATCTGCGTGTCGGTGGCGCCGCCCGCGGGAAAGGGCACGATCAGCGTGATGGGCCGCGCGGGGAACGCGGCGGCGCGCGCGGGCGCGCAAAGGCCAAGCGCCGCGGGCAAGGCCAGCCCCAGCTTGAGCAGGCTGCGGCGTCTGGGCGAAGCGGTGCTGCAAATGGGATGCGTCATGGTGGTCTCCGTCCTGGTTGTTATGGGCACAGCAGACAGCAGGTTTCCGGCGGCGTCACGCGCGCCGGGAAAGGCAACGCCTAGCGCGCGATGCCGCGCGCGCGCAGGCTGGCGATGGCGGCGTCGTCGTAGCCGGCTTCGCGCAGGATCTGGTCGGTATGTTCGCCGGGCAGGGGCGCCTGCCGATGGATGGCGAACTGAAAACCGGACATCTTTACGGGGCTGGCGATCTGCGCGCCGCTGCCGTAGGTGTCGTGCCGGAGCTGCCGCACCATGCCGCGCGCGACGAATTGCGGGTGCGCCAGGCTTTCGGCCAGCGTCAGCACCGGGGACACGCAGCAATCCGCGCCGTCCAGCAAGGCTAGCCAATGCGCTCGCGGTTTCGAGCCGAACAGGCGTTCAAGTTCTGCGCGCACATGGGCCTGTTGCGCCGCATCGGCATCGCGGTGCAGGGGAATCAGGTCCGTGCGGTCCAGGCGCTGGCACAGCGCCGTCCAGAATTTGGGTTCCAGCGCCGCCACCGCCAGATGGCGGTCGTCCTGCGCACGGTATTGGCCGTAGCAGGCCAGTGCGCCAGAGAGCGTGTCGCCGCCGGCGGGCCGGGTGGCGCCGTGGGCGTTGAGGGTGGCCAGCGGCACCGTGGCGCTGGCCAGCAGGCCGTCCGCGATGGCGATGTCCAGACAGCGGCCGCGGCCGGTGCGCCGCGCGTCGAGCAGGGCGGCCAGGATGCCCATCGCCGCCGTGAGCGAGCCGCCCAGGATATCGGCCACGGGCACGTTGGACAGCGCGGGTTCATCCGGGCCGCAGCCCATCTGGTCCGCCACGCCGGCATAGGCTGAATAATTCAGGTCGTGGCCGGCGGCGTCGCGCAGGGGACCCGTCTGGCCGTAGCCGGTGATGCTGCAGTACACCAGCCGGGGATTGTGGCCGGCCAGGGTGGGATAGTCGGCCTTCAGGCGGGCCGCCACGCCGGGCCGGAAGCTCTCGATCACGACGTCCGCCTCGCGCGCCAGCGCCGCCAGCGCGGCCTGGCCGTCGGGGTGCTTCAGGTCCAGCCGCAGCCCGCGCTTGTTGCGGTTGCACACCGCGCGCAGCGACGGCGGCGCATAGTCGCCGGCCTGCGTGTCTTCGATCTTGATCACGTCCGCGCCCAGGTCCGCCAGGTACTGCGCGCCCAGCGGGCCGGGCAGCAATCGCGACAAGTCCAGGATCCTGATGTCCGCGAGCGGGGCGGTGTTCGGCGTATCCAAAGAGGGACTCCGGTAAATACGAAGAGGCGGCCGGGAATCGGCTCAAGCCAGTCTAGGCGCGGCTTTGCGGCGGTCCAATGGCGAAATCGCTGATTTCGCTTGGCGGGAATGCTCACGCCGGGCATTTCTTGCCGGCGGACCTTTCGCTACCATCGACGCCATCGGTGTCCACCCCGCCTCGGGAATCGCCATGACGCATCACACCATCGCCGTGGGCCATGTCGCCCAGATCCTGCAAGGCGCACGCCGCCGCGGCGTGGACGTCGACCGGGTGCTGTTGCGCGCCGACGTGCCGCCCGCGCTGCTGCAGGCGCCGATGGCGCGCGTGTCGCAGGCGCAGTTCGCGCAGATCCTGCGGATGCTGCGGCGCGCCACGCGCGACGACTTCCTGGGCATGGGCCGCCAGCCGGTTCCGCTGGGCGCCTTCGCCCATGCCTGCCGGCTCGCGCTGCAGGAGGCCACGGTGGGGCAGGCGCTGCGCGTCGCGTTCCGCTATTACCACGGTGTGCTGCGCGACTTCACCGCGCGTCTGTGCGTGGACCGCGATGCCGCGCGAGTCGTGCTGGATGCGCGGGGCGAACGCCGCTGCACGCAGTGGTACGCCGAACGCACCTTCCTGTTCTTCACGCTGGGCGTGGCGAACTGGCTGGCCGGGCGCCGCATCCCGATATTGGGCGTGGACTACAACGGCGGCACACGCAGCGCCGACGCGCACAGGGTGTTCCATGCCCCGGTCCACTATGGGCAGCAGGTGACGGGCCTGCGGCTGGAGTCGCGCTGGCTGGCGCTGCCGGTGGTGCAGGACGCGCAGGCGCTCAAGGCCTTCCTGGCGAATGCGCCATTCGATCTGCTGGTGAAGTACCAGGATCGCGCAACGCTCACCGACCGCATCCGGCGCCTGCTGCGCAACGACCTGTCGGCCGACCTGCCGTCGCTGGCGCAGGTCAGCGCGCAGCTGTCGATGACGCCGCAGACGTTGCGGCGCCACCTGCGCGAAGAAGGCCAGGGATTCCAGGTGCTCAAGGACGACCTGCGGCGCGATGCGGCGGTCGAATATCTGGGACGGCACGATCTGTCGCTGATGGACATTGCCGAGCGGCTGGGGTTCTCGGAGCCCAGCACCTTCCACCGCGCGTTCAAGAAATGGACGGGCGTGTCGCCCGGCGAATACCGCCGCAACCGGCTCGTGTGCGGTCCGGCCTGCCGGCCGCCCATGGACTGACACTTTCCGCCAATCGGATTGACGCCTGCGGCCATTGCCGCGCCGCCCGGCCGGCGGGAACCTACGGACTGGACACCGGCCGGCCGCCAGACGCCGCGCCGCACGAGACACCGAGCCGGCACGCCGGCGCGCCGCAGGAGGAACACGGGCTTATGTATCTGACTCAGGGCCTGCACCGGGCAAGCCGGCTGTATCCCCGCACGATCGCCTTGCGTGAAGGCGCGCGCGCCTGGACCTATCCCGAACTGCTGGCCTGGGCGGCCCGCAAGGCCGCCGTGCTGCGGGACTGCGGCGTGCGTCGCGGCGACCGGGTCGCGCTGCTGGGCGCGAACAGCGCCTCGTACGTGTCGGCCATGCTCGCGTGCTGGTGGCTGGGGGCGGTCATCCAGCCCCTGAATACGCGCTGGAACGACGCCGAGCTGTCGCAGGGCCTGGCGGACGGCGGCGCGCGCCTGGCCCTGGCGGACCCTGCGATGTCGCCGCGCCTTGCCGGCAGCCTGTCGGCTTGCGCGGCGCAGGCGCTGCCGCTGCCCGAACTGGATGCGCTGGCCGAGGCCGCGCCCGCCCTGCAAGACTGCCGCGCGGGCGGCGACGCGCTGGCCGCCATTCTGTACACCGGCGGCACGACCGGCCTGCCCAAAGGAGCGATGCTGACGCACGCCAATCTGTGGAGCGCCGCCGTCGCCCGGCTGGCCACCGTCCCCACGCCGCAGGACAGCCGCGTGCTGCTGGTGGCGCCGCTTTTCCACGTGGCCGGACTGGGCCGGCTGATGGGGCAGTTCCTGGCGGGCGCGTCGGTCGTGATGCAGCGCGGATTCGATCCCGGGGCGGTGCTGCAATCCCTGCAGGACGATGGCATCTCTGAAGTGTTGCTGGTGCCCAGCATGATCCAGATGCTGCTGGATGCGCCGGATCTCGCGACCTACCGGCTGGGCGGCGTGCAGCGCGTCATCTGGGGGGCTTCTCCCATCGCGCCCGCGCTGCTGGCCCGGGCGCTTGACGCCTTTCCCAATGCGGAATTCGTGCATGCCTACGGCATGACCGAGACCTCGGCGCTGGTGGCCCTCAATGCCGACGTGCGGCAGGGCGGGCGCGCCTTGTCGGCGGGCCGTCCCGCGGTCGGGGTCGAGGTGCGCATCCTGGCGGCCGACGGCCAGGACGTCCCGCCGGGCGCGGTGGGCGAGCTGGCGGTGCGCGGTCCCATGGTCGTCGCCGGCTACTGGAACCGGCCCGACGAGACGGCGCGGATGTTTGCCGACGGATGGTTGTTGACGGGCGATGCGGCGCGCCAGGACGACGACGGTTATCTGTACGTGGTGGACCGCCTGAAGGACATGATCGTCACCGGTGGCGAAAACGTCTACGCGGCCGAAGTGGAAGCCGCCCTGGCGCGGCATGCGGGCGTGGCGCGCTGCGCGGTGATCGGGGTGGCGCACGAACGGTGGGGCGAGGCCGTGCACGCGGTGATCGTGGCGCGGCCGGGCGCCGCGCCCGATGCCGCCACGTTGAACGCGCATTGCCGCCAGGTCCTCGCGCCTTATAAGTGCCCCAAGAGCTATGAATTCCGCGACGACCTGCCCATGTCGGCGGCGGGCAAGGTGTTGAAGTCCGTGCTGCGGCAGGGCCATGGATTCCCCAGCGCGGCGTCCGCCGCGTCGACTCTTCAGGAGAAGCAGGCATGAATCGAAAAGTGTGGGTGGCCGGCGTCGGCATGATCCCGTTCAGCAAGCCCGGCGCGAGCGAACCCTATTCCGTCATGGGCATGCGCGCGGTGCGCGACGCCATGCAGGACGCCGGACTGCCCTACGAGTCCGTGGAGCAGGCGTATGCGGGCTATGTCTATGGCGATTCGACGTCGGGCCAGGCGGTGGTCTACGGCGTGGGCCTGACGGGTATCCCCGTGTTCAACGTCAACAACAATTGCGCCAGCGGCTCGTCGGCGCTGTTCCTGGCGCGGCAGGCGGTCGAAAGCGGC
>Ga0182739_1004029_pt1 | contig 12403 bp, 13 predicted proteins | sample eDN5th30CBELigBY_FD_128873 | JGI IMG/M metagenome (GOLD analysis project Ga0182739, IMG submission 128873) | Enriched backyard soil microbial communities from Emeryville, California, USA - eDNA 5th pass 30_C BE-Lig BY (version 2) (version 2) | ecosystem: Environmental > Terrestrial > Soil >... | reverse complement strand
GTGCAGGAAACCCGCCTGTACGACGCCGACCGCGACGAAACCCGCAGCATGCGCAGCAAGGAAGACGCGCACGACTACCGCTACTTCCCCGATCCCGACCTGCCCACGCTGGTGATCTCCAGCGAATGGGTCGACGAGGTCCGCGCCGCCATGCCCGAGCTGCCGGCCGCCCAGCGCGCCCGCTTCGAGTCCGAGTACGGCCTGCCCGCCTACGACGCCGCCCAACTGACCGTCAGCCGCGACCTGGCCGCCTACTTCCAGGCCGTCGCGAACGCGCTGCCGGCCGGCCAGGCCAAGCTCGCGTCCAACTGGGTCATGGGCGAAGTCGCCGCCGCGCTCAACAAGGAAGAAAAGACCATCGCCGAATCGCCCGTCGCGGCGCCGGCGCTGGCGGCCCTGATCGTCCGCATCATCGACGGCACGATCTCCAACAAGATCGCGCGCGAAGTCTTTGGCGCCATGTGGGCCGGCGAAAACGGCGGCGACGCGGACGCCATCATCGAGGCCCGCGGCCTGAAGCAGATCAGCGACACGGGCGCCATCGGCGCCATGATCGACGAGGTGCTGGCCGCCAACCCGGCCATCGTCGAGGAGTACCGCGCGGGCAAGCAGAAGGCGTTCAACTCGCTGGTCGGCCAGATCATGAAGGCCGCCCGCGGCAAGGCGAACCCGCAGCAGGTCAACGATTTGCTCAAGCAGAAGCTGGATAGCTGATCGACGGGCCAGCCCGTCATCACGGGGCCGGCGCAATATCAGACCAATCCGAAGGCCGCGGCATCTTGTCGCGGCCTTTTGTTTGGCCAAGAATGGTCTGGTCGATATTGCCCCAGGGATTTGGCCATGACACCTCCATACCTGTCCATTCCGCACGAACAAGTCGCGCAGCGACTGGATGAACTCATCGAAGCCGCCCACACCGGCACCCGTGTCGTCATCACACGGGACGGCATGGCCTATGCCCAGCTTCGGCAAGTCAATCCGCTGCTGACCGAAGAGGCGCACCGCGCGCTCGAAGGCCTCAAGCAGACCAAAGGGATCCCTTACGTGGACGAAGCCACCTGGTGGTATGCCGTCAAGGGGGTACACGAATGAAGCTCGTGCTCGATGCGTCGGTCGCCCTGAGTTGGCTGCAACTGCCCAGCCAGACATGCAGCGCTCAAGCGCTCGCCATCCTGGAAGACCTGACAGACGAACCCGCGCTCGTCCCATTGATTTGGGCGCTGGAAGTCGCGCAGGGTGCACTGCGCATCGAGCGGCAGCAACAATCCACGCCAGACATGCTGGCTGCGTTCTTCGCTCGATTGAACAAGGCGCCGGTGATCCATGAGTCGCGCCACGCCACCGCCTGGCTGTCCCGCAGCATATCGCTTGCGCGGCAACACGCGCTCACGGTATACGACGCGTCCTACCTGGAACTCGCCCTGTGGCAAGGCGCCGCCTTGGCCACTTTCGACAAGCGGCTGGCGCAGGCGGCGCATGCCTGCGATGTCGTCGTGATCGGAATGGACAAGCCGGCCAACCGGCTCGAATCCCCGGTCACTCACTACCAAAGCCGGCAGGCGACTCGCCGGCCCCGCCTTACTTCACCCCGTACTTCGCCCGATAAGCCTGCACGGCATCGCGATGCTCGGCAAACGCCGCGTCGTCCTGCAGCAGCGCCATGATGTCCGCCAGCGACGCAATCGCCACCACCGGAATGCCGTAGGTCTTGGCCACGTCCTGCACGGCCGAATGCGGCGACAGCGCGTCGTCCGGGCCCGCGCGTTCCATGCGGTCCATGGCGATCAGCACCGCGGCCGGCTCCGCGCCAGCCGCGCGGATGATTTCAACCGACTCGCGCACCGAGGTCCCTGCCGTGATCACGTCATCGATGATGACGACCTTGCCCTTGAGCGGGGCGCCGACCAGCGTGCCACCTTCGCCGTGGTCCTTGGCTTCCTTGCGGTTGTAGGCAAAGGGCACGTCATTGCGGCCCTGCAGGTCCGGATGGCTGGCCAGCGCCACGGCCGTCGCGGTCGACAGGGGGATGCCCTTGTAGGCGGGCCCGAAAAGCATGTCGAACGCCACGCCGGAGTCCAGCAGCGCCTGCGCATAGAACTGCGCCAGCTTGCCAACCGAGCGGCCGCTATTGAAAAGGCCGGCGTTGAAAAAATAGGGACTCATCCGGCCGGACTTGACCTTGAAGCTGCCAAAGCGCAGCACACCCTCGTTCAAGGCGAAGCGGACGAAATCCAGGGCGGTGACGGAGGACGGGGCGGCGGGCATGCAAGTAGATCCGGTAAGGGGAAGACCCCGCATTTTATCCGCTGTCGGCGCACATCCGGACCATCGCCGCCGAGTCGGTTAAATTCCTGGCATTGTCCGCCACCGGCGGCCGCATTACAGGAGTTTCGCTTTGCTGCGCATCACGTCGATCAACCTCAATGGCATCCGGTCCGCCTTCAAAAAGGGCCTGCAACCGTGGATGGAAAAGCACGCCGCCGACGTGCTGTGCCTGCAGGAGATCAAGGTTTCCCACGAGGACCTGACTGACGACCTGCGCCATCCGCCTGGTTATACCGGCCACTTTCACCATGCCGTGAAAAAGGGCTACAGCGGGGTGGGCATCTACCTGCGCGATGCCGCCGAGCGCGTGAACCACGGCCTGGGCTGCGAGGAATTCGACCCTGAAGGCCGCATCATCCGCGCCGACTGGAAGGACCTGTCGATCATCAGCGCCTACCTGCCCTCGGGCTCCAGCGGCGACGAACGCCAGCAGGCTAAATACCGCTTCCTGGACCGGTTCGGCCCGTGGATCGACGCCCTGATGCACGAACACAAGACGACCGGCCGCGAATTCGTCATTTGCGGCGACTGGAACATCGCCCACAAGGAAATCGACCTGAAGAACTGGAAGGGCAACATGAAGAATTCGGGCTTTCTGCCCGAAGAACGCGCCTGGCTGACTGACGTCTTCGACAAGCGCGGTTTCGTGGACGTGTTTCGCACCATCGACGACCGGCCCGACCAGTACACCTGGTGGAGCAACCGGGGCCAGGCCTGGGCAAAGAACGTGGGGTGGCGTATCGATTACCAGATCGCCACGCCGGGCATCGCCGCCAAGGCACGCAGCGTCGCCATCTACAAGGACGAACGCTTCTCGGATCACGCGCCCCTGACGATCGATTACGACACGACCTTGCGAGCCTGATTTTTCTCAAGAAATTAATGGGGACGCAACGCGTCCCCATTCGCCGCAATGCCACCCGTGCGGGCTCGCCAGCGGCATGCCGCCACGGCAAACCATCGGCCGCTCTCCTATGAGCGTATCGGCCGCTAAAACGGGGACATATTAATTTCCCCTGAAATTTCAAGCCTGACAAGCATCGGCGGCCGCTATCCGCCGATATCCGGGGATACTCCCGCATTATTGCGTCCCCGTTTATAGGCTTGCAAAAATCCGTTTGATATCAATGCGATGGCGCGATTTTCCGCTTTGCGCAGGGCAACATTTTGCCCCTACAATCGCCGCACCAATCAGGTGCAGCCTTGCACCAAAACAAACTGATAGCGCCCCAATCTGGCGCAATTTCCGCACCTATTCGAAGCACCCCCGAGGAGATCATGGTGAAAGTGCAGAGTCTGGACGACTTCCTGCGTGGCGTCGCCGCGCGCGACCCGCAGCAACCCGAGTACATGCAAGCCGTCCAGGAGGTGATGCTCAGTCTCTGGCCTTTCGTCGAAAAGCATCCCCACTATGCCGAACACGCCCTGCTGGAGCGCCTGGTCGAGCCGGAACGCGTCATCCAGTTCCGCGTTTGCTGGACCGACGACCAGGGCCGCGCCCAGGTCAACCGCGCCTTCCGCATCCAGCACAGCTCCGCGATCGGCCCCTTCAAGGGCGGCATGCGTTTTCATCCCTCGGTGAACCTGTCGATCCTGAAGTTCCTGGCCTTTGAACAGACCTTGAAGAACTCGCTGACCACGCTGCCCATGGGCGGCGGCAAGGGCGGCTCGGATTTCGATCCCAAGGGCAAGTCCGACGCCGAAGTCATGCGTTTCTGCCAGGCGCTGATGATCGAGCTGTACCGCCACCTGGGTCCGGACACCGACGTGCCCGCCGGCGATATCGGCGTGGGCGCGCGTGAGGTCGGTTTCATGGCCGGCATGATGAAGAAGCTGTCCAATTCGACCGCCAGCGTCTTCACCGGCAAGGGCCTGACCTTCGGCGGCAGCCTGATCCGCCCCGAAGCCACGGGCTACGGCACCGTCTACTTTGCCGAGGAAATGCTCAAGCGTGTGGGCAAGTCCTTCGACGGGCTGCGCGTATCGGTGTCGGGCTCCGGCAATGTGGCGCAATACGCCATCGAGAAGGCGATGTCGCTGGGCGCACGCGTGGTCACGGTGTCGGATTCGAGCGGCACGGTCGTGGACGAGGCGGGCTTCAACCACGAAAAGCTCGTGGCGCTGATGCACATCAAGAATGACCTGCGCGGCCGCCTGGACACCTACGCCCGCCAGTTCGGACTGCAGTACGAAGCCGGCAAGCGTCCGTGGCACGTGCCCGTCGATGTCGCCCTGCCCTGCGCCACGCAGAATGAGCTGGAACTGGCCGATGCGCAGACGCTCATCAAGAACGGCGTGCTGTGCGTGGCCGAAGGCGCCAACATGCCCGCCACGCTGGACGCCGCCAAGGCCTTCATCGCCGCGCGCGTGCTGTATGCGCCGGGCAAGGCCAGCAACGCCGGCGGCGTGGCCGTATCGGGCCTGGAAATGGCCCAGAACTCGGCCCGCCTGTCGTGGACCCGCGACGAAGTCGACGCCCGCCTGCACGCCATCATGCGCGACATCCACGAAAACTGCGTGCGCCACGGCCACACCGAGCGCGAGTACGTCAACTATCTGGACGGCGCCAACATCGCCGGCTTCGTCAAGGTCGCGGACGCGATGCGCCAGCAAGGCCTGTATTGATCCGGGCCCGTTGATCCGCGCCCGTTGACCCGGGCCTGTTGACCCAGGCCCATTCATCCGCGCCCGCGGAGCCCGCACCGCCCGACGGCCCATCCCGGCTTCTCGGGCGGTACATAAGGAAAGGCCGACTCGCTGAGTCGGCCTTCTTTTTGTCTGAGACGGCAGGAGCAAGGGGCTTTGCGCCCGCATCCGCGCCGGCATCCGCGCCCATTGCGCGGCCTTACCCGCCCGCGCAGATCAGTGCTTCATGGCGCCATGGTCGTGGCTCATGCCGGGATTGTGCGAAGCCGGCTTGACCTTGAACTCCACGGCGACTTCGCCCGCCTTTTCGAACTTGAGCGTGGCCGGCACGGTGGCGCCATCCTTGAACGGCGCCTTCAGCTTGATGAACATGACGTGGTAGCCGCCCGGGCTGAGCTTGACCCCGCCGTCTGCGGGCAGCGGGATGCCGCCTTCCACCTGGCGCATCCGCGACACGCCGTTCTCGGTTTGCACGGTGTGCAGTTCCACGCGTTCCGCGGCGTCCGAAGTCACCGACAGCAGGCGGTCCGGCGCCTTGGCGTCGTTGTCGATATCCATGTACCCCGCGCCGTTGGCCTGGCCCGGCGCGGAGGCGCGAACCCAGAGGTCATCGACCTCGATCTGTCCTACCTTGTAGTCCTTGGCCCACGCCGTGCCGGCGGTGCACAGGCCAATAGCGGCAATGGCGACAAACTTGCGGAAGTGCATTGGTGTCCTCCTGAGATGTTAACGACGCCTGACCAGGCTGCGCGCGGCTGACAGAACCGAATCGGTCAAGGCTTCCATCGCCTCGGAGTTTACCCGCCAATGCTGCCAGTAGAGCGGCACGTCCTCCCAGGCGCGGCCGCGCAGCAGGACCAGTTGACCGGCGTCAAGGTGCTCCTGCACGAGCGGCAGCGGGTTCATCGTCCAGCCCAGTCCGCCCAGCGTGGCCTGCACGAAGGCCCGCGTGGAAGGGACCCACCACACCGGCGGCTCCCACGGCGCGGGGTCCGCGATCTTGTGGGCAAAGCGCGCCTGCAGGGCGTCCTTGCGGTTGAACACCAGCACCGGCGCCTGCGCCAGGGTCTGCGCATTGACGCCCGAGGAAAAGTAGCGCTTATGGAAGTCGGGCGTGCACGTGGCCACGTAGCGCATGCTGCCCAGCGCGTGGATGCGGCAACCCTGCACCGGATCGGCCAGCGTGGTCACGGCGCCCAGCACCGACCCGTTGCGCAGCAGCGCGGCGGTGTGGTCCTGGTCTTCGGACAGCATGTCCAGCGTGGCGCGGGTGCGGGTCGAGAACTGCAGGGCCGCATCGACGAACCAGGTTTCCAGGCTGTCGTGATTGACCGCGATGGGAATGCTGGCGTGCGGCACGTCGTCGTCGGCCACGCCCAGCCGGTTCAGCGCGTCGTGCTCCAGCAGCGCGGTCTGTTCGGCCAGCTGGACCAGCACCTGGCCGTCCGCGGTGGCTGCGGCGGGCACGGTGCGCTGGACCAGCAGCCGGCCCATCCGGTCTTCCAGCGCCTTGATGCGCTGCGACACCGCCGACGGCGTCACGCTCAGGGACAACGCCGCCCGTTCGAAGCTGCCTTCGCGCACCACCGCCGCCAACGCGCGCAGGTTCCCGTGGTCGATTTTCATTGGATTAGAAATACTTAATATAGTGAAGGAAAATTAGCTGTATTTCATACACATGGCAAGGGAGAATGACGCATTGCCGAACGCTCCCCGCGTCCGGCCAGCCATCAAAGCGCCGCCACAGGCGTTGCAGTCACAGGTAATCGCATCATGTTCGCCACCTTGTCATCCCCCGCATTCCTCACCGCCTGGGTCAGCGGCACCGCCACCGGCCTGGGCCTGTTCGCCGTGGTGGGCGCGCAAAGCGCGTTCATCCTGCGCCAGGGGTTGATGCGCGCGCACCTCCTGAGCGTCGTCGCCATCTGCGCGCTGATCGACGCCGTCTTCATTTTTGCCAGCGTGTCCGGACTGCAGGCGCTGACGGCCTGGTTCCCCTGGCTGACGACTGCCGTGTTGTGGTTCGGCGTGGCCTTCCTGACCTGGTACGCGGCCCAGTCCGCGCGCCGCGCATGGACCGCGACGGGCGGCCTGGCCGCGGCCCGCGACGTCGTCCCTTCGCGCCGCGCCGCCGTGCTGGGCGCCCTGGGCTTTTCGCTGCTCAATCCGCACTTCTGGCTGGACATGGTGGTGGTCGGTTCGCTGGCACACGGTTTCGAGGATGCGCGCATGGCCTTCGCCGCGGGCGCCTTTACGGCCAGCCTGCTGTGGTTGGCGGTGCTGGGCATCGGCTCGCGGCTCTTTGCCCCTTTCTTTGCCAGCGCCACGGCCTGGCGCGTGCTGGACGGCATCATCGCCGTAGTCATGGCCGGCCTGGCGCTCAGCCTGGCCATCAAGGGCGTCTGACTCTCTTACCGCCCCCTGCGCGTCGCCGCCCTCGCCCGCACGGGCGGGACGCAAAAAAGCCCGGCTGATGCCGGGCTATGTCTTCGAATCGCCGGTTCCCGCGGCGCGGCCGCCTGGCAGGAGAGCCAGCGCGGGCGGCGCGCCACGGGGCGACGTGGGCCTCAGACGATCGTCAGCGTCACATCGATATTGCCGCGCGTCGCATTGGAATACGGGCAGACGATGTGCGCCGCCGCCACCAGCTTTTCCGCTTGCTCGCGGTCCAGGCCCGGCAGCGAAATCTTCAGCTCGACTTCGATGCCGAAACCGGTGGGGATCGCGCCGATGCCGACGTTGCCGTTGACCGAGACGTCCGCGGGGATCGCGATCTTGTCGCGGTTGGCGACGAACTTCATGGCGCCCAGGAAGCAGGCCGCGTATCCGACGGCGAACAGTTGTTCCGGGTTGGTGCCCGCGGCGCCGGCGCCGCCCAGTTCGCGCGGCGTGGTCAGCTTGACGTCCAGGTTGCCGTCGTCGCTGACGCCACGGCCTTCACGGCCTCCGGTTGCGGTGGCGCTGGCACGGTAGAGGACTTTTTCGATGGACATGGTGCGTTTCCTTTTGGATGAAAAGTGGGACTGCTTGCCTTCTCGGGACCCATTCCCGGTTCGGCGGTTACCGCTGACTTGCCATTGCAATACTGCCATTTCAATATCGCACGATCATATCGTGCACTACTTATTAGACCGGACGATGACAGGCATCATCCTGGCTTCTCAAAGACTTTCGACCAGCTTCTCCCGCAGCGCATGCAGCGTCTTCATCATGCCCTGCGCCTCGTCCAGCGAACACTGCGCGGCCGCGGCGACCGAATGGGGCACGGCTTCGGCCTTTTCCCGCAGGTCGCGGCCCTGTCTGGTCAGGCCTACGATCACCTGGCGTTCGTCGTCCACGGCGCGCTGGCGCGTCACCAGGCCCGCGGCCTCCAGGCGCTTGAGCAGCGGCGTGAGCGTGGCGGAGTCCAGGAACAGACGGTCGCCGATATCCGTCACCGTGATCTCGTCGCCCTCCCACAGCACCAGCATCACCAAGTACTGCGGGTAGGTCAGATCCAGCCCGCGCAACAGCTTGCGGTACACCTTGTTCATCGCCAGCGAGGTCGAGTACAAGGCGAAACACAACTGGCTGTCCAGCAGCAGCGGGTTGAAAGCGCCTTTGGTCTTGGTTCTGGATTTCATGGCGCAATATTAAATAGCGCGCGATTTATCGTCAAGCCTTTTTTTCTGGCAATCCGCGCGGCTCAGGCCGCCTGCTCTCCTTCCGCCCCGCCGCGGTCCGAGCCGTAAAGCTTCAGGCCGTCCAGGTCCAGCACCCGCACCGCCCCATATTCCACGTTCAGCAGGCCGGCTTCCTCGAGCTTGCGCAGCGCCTGATTGGCGCGCTGACGCGAAACCCGGGCCAGATAGCCGACTTCTTCCTGCGTAATGGTCAGGCGCATGCCCATCCCGGGATACAGCAAAGGGTTGAAGAGCTCGGCCAGGCAGCGGGCGACGCGCGCATCGGGGTCCAGCAGTCGGTCGTACTCCGCCTTGCCGATGAATTGCGCGACGCGCTCGTTCAATTGGTGGAGCAGGTAGCGGTTGAAGGGAATACTGGTATCCAGCAACCAGTCGAAGGTCGCGCCGGGCAGGCGGGCCACGACCGAATCGCGCAGCGCAACGATGTCGTACTTGCGGACCTCGCGCTTGAGCAGCGACCCCTCGCCGATCCAGCCGCCGGCGGGCACGCCGGTCAGCGAAGCGACCTTGCCTTCGGAATTGCCGACCGACACCTTGACCAACCCCGCGAGTACGCCGATCCAAGCCTGTGCGAGTTCGCCTTTGCGCTCTATGATCGACCCGGCAACCACCTGCTGCACGGAAAGGTCCCGCTCCACGCGCGCTTGCTGTTCGGCGTTGAGGACGCGAAACCAGGCGGCGGCAAGTTGCAGGGAGTCGGATAGCTGCATCGGGAATACCCTAAAAGGTCCTTGAATGTCGCGATGGTGACAGTTGGTAGCAACCCAACCTTATACCTTAACTGCTGCCGTAAATCTAAAACCAACTGGTCAAGCTCGCCGACGCCACCGCCGTTTCATTACGGGCGCCAGGCGCGATGCGCCCAAACCGGAGGAGACAACGTGGCACATTCATCGCCCGCATCTGCACAGATGCCGGCGGCGCCGGACACCTTTCCGGCGCTGCTGCTCGCGCATGCCAACGTTCGCGGGTCGCGGCCCGCGATACGAGAGAAAGACCTGGGTATCTGGCAAACCCTGACCTGGTCCGAAGTGGCGGAGCACGTCCGTCACGTCGCGAACGGTCTCGCATCGCTCGGCATCCAGCCCGGCATGCACGTGGCCGTCATCGGTGAAAACCGTCCCCGCCTGTACATGGCCATGATGGCCGCGCAGTCGCTGGGCGCGATCCCCGTGCCGCTCTATCAGGATGCGGTCGCGCAGGAGATGGTCTACGTGCTGCAGGACGCGGAGGTCAGCGTCGCGGTCGTCGAAGACCAGGAACAGGTCGACAAAATGATCGAGGTGCGCGAGCAATGCCCCGCCCTCAAGCACGTCGTGTTCGACGATCCGCGCGGCCTGCGCCATTACGCCGATCCCATGCTGCTCTCTTATGAGCGCCTGGAAGAGCTGGGCCGCGAATTCGCCGCGCAACACCCTGATTTCTACGCGCGCGCCGTGGCCGCCGTACAGCCGCAAGATGCCGCGGCGATGTTCTACACGTCGGGCACGACGGGCAAGCCCAAGGGCGTGGTGCTGACCCACCATGCGCTGATCGACCGCGCGCGCGCCGTCTCCGACATGGAAAAGCTGACCGACCAGGAAGACGTGCTGGCGTACCTGCCGCCCGCGTGGATCGGCCAGAACATGTTCTCGTACACGCAGTTGCTGGTGACCGGATTCACGGTGAACCATCCCGAGTCGCCCGACACCGTGTCGATCGACATGCGCGACATCGGCCCCACCTATTATTTTGCGCCGCCGCGCGTGCTGGAAGGGCTGCTGACGCATGTGATGATCCGCATGGAGGACGCCGGCTGGCTCAAGCGCAAGCTGTTCGCCGCCTGCATGAAGCTCGCGCGCCGCGTGGGCGCGAAGATCCTGGACGGCGAATCCGTGAACGCCTGGGACCGCATGCGCTACGCGGTCGGCAACGTGCTGATCTATGGCCCGCTGCGCAATGCGCTGGGCATGAGCCGTGTGCGCGTGGCCTACACGGCCGGCGAGGCCATCGGCCCCGACCTCTTCGTCTTCTACCGCTCCATCGGCATCAACCTCAAGCAGCTGTACGGGTCCACCGAGACCTCGGTGTTCGTCTGCGTGCAGCCGGACGGCCACGTGCGCGACGACACGGTCGGCCCGCCCGTCGCGGGCGTGGAAATCCGCGTCGCCGACAACGGCGAGATCCTGGTCAAGAGCCCCGGCCTTTTCAAGGAGTACTACCGCAACCCGGACGCCACCGCCGAGGCGCGCAGCGCCGACGGCTGGTTTCACACGGGCGACGCGGGCTATCTGGACACCGACGGGCAACTGAAGATCATCGACCGCGCCAAGGACGTGGGCAAGCTCGCCAACGGCAGCCTGTTCGCACCCAAGTACATCGAGAACAAGCTCAAGTTCTTCCAGCACATCAAGGAAGCGGTCGCGTTCGGCGCGGGGCGCGAAGACGTGTGCGCCTTCATCAACATCGACCTGGAAGCCGTGGGCAACTGGGCCGAGCGCCGCGGCCTGCCCTACGCCGGCTACACCGACCTGGCAGGCAAGGACGAGGTCTACCAGCTCATCGCGGAATGCGTGGAACAGGTCAACGCCGACCTGGCCACCGATCCCAAGCTGGCGGCGTCGCAGGTGAGCCGGTTCCTGATCCTGCACAAAGAGCTCGACCCCGACGACGACGAGCTGACCCGCACGCGCAAGGTGCGCCGCGCCTTCATCGCGCAGAAGTACGGCGTGCTGATCGATGCGCTCTTTGGCGGCAAGCAGTCGCAGTTCATCGAGACCGAAGTGAAATTCGAAGACGGACGCACCGGCAAGATTGCAGCGGACCTGAAAATCCGCCCGGTCAAGACGTTTCCCGCCATCACCGCCCGAGCCGCGTAGAGACCATGAGCAACAAAGACCGCGACCAGCGTATCGGCGATGTCATGCTGGACATGCAGAACATCTCCCTGTCCTTCGGCGGCGTCAAGGCGCTGACGGACATCTCCTTCAACGTGCGCGAACATGAAATCCGCGCCATCATCGGTCCCAACGGCGCCGGCAAGAGCTCCATGCTCAACGTCATCAACGGGGTCTACACGCCGCAGCAAGGCGGCATCCAGTTCCGTGGCGAGCGGTTTTCGAAGATGAACCCGCGGCGCGCCGCCGAAATGGGCATCGCGCGCACGTTCCAGAACCTGGCGCTCTTCAAGGGCATGAGCGTGCTGGACAACATCATGACGGGCCGCAACCTGCGCATGAAGAGCGGCCTGCTGGCGCAGGCGCTGCGCCTGGGGCCGGCCGAGCGCGAGGAAATCCAGCACCGCGAGTTCGTCGAGAACATCATCGACTTCCTCGAGATCCAGGCCTACCGCAAGACGCCGGTCGGCCGCCTGCCCTACGGCCTGCAAAAGCGCGTCGACCTGGGCCGCGCGCTGGCGATGGAGCCGCGCCTGTTGCTGCTCGACGAGCCGATGGCGGGCATGAACATCGAAGAAAAGCAGGACATGAGCCGCTTCATCCTGGACGTGAACGACGAGTTCGGCACCACCATCGTGCTGATCGAACACGACATGGGCGTGGTCATGGACATCTCCGACCGGGTGGTGGTGCTGGACTACGGCAAAAAGATCGGCGACGGCAAGCCGGACGAGGTCCGTGCCAACGAAGACGTGATCCGCGCCTACCTCGGCGTGTCGCATTAAGGCGGACAGACATGGGATTTTTTCTAGAGACCTTCCTCGGCGGCCTGATGAGCGGCATGCTGTACGCGCTGATCGGCCTGGGCTTCGT
>Ga0182739_1004028_pt1 | contig 12405 bp, 10 predicted proteins | sample eDN5th30CBELigBY_FD_128873 | JGI IMG/M metagenome (GOLD analysis project Ga0182739, IMG submission 128873) | Enriched backyard soil microbial communities from Emeryville, California, USA - eDNA 5th pass 30_C BE-Lig BY (version 2) (version 2) | ecosystem: Environmental > Terrestrial > Soil >... | reverse complement strand
TCGGCGATCGTGGCGGCGGCCAGTTCCTGGCCCGGCATCGGGTGCAGCGCCGCCGACGGAAGGACGACCGCCATCGCCAGCGCCTGGGCCCCGCTGATCAGCCCGGCCAGGGCGAACATGCGCTTGCCGGAATACTTGGTGGCCGCCGAATACAGGGCGATCCACAGGCCCAGTCCGTTGGTGGAACTCAGCGGTTCGAGCACGACCACCGCGGTTTCCAGGACCGCGACGCCGGCCAGGACCGCCATCGGGTAGCGCCGGCGCAGGAAGAGCAGGGCCGCGATGATCAGCGTCAGTGCCGCGGGGGTCCAGTCCCCGCGCAGCAGCCCCTGCACGGGACCCGTGGCGGAGAGGGCCAGGTAGAGCAGGCAGACGATGGCGTCCACGGCGACCGGGCGCCCGCGCATGAAGCGGCGCAGCGGTCCCTGCCGCTGCGCCGACAGTTCGGCAAAGGAGACGTCGGGGATCTCCGGCGTCTCCTGCTGCGGGGCTGGGGTCATGGTCTGAGCTTAGCTTCCGGCGGCCGGGGTGAAAGGGGTATTCCGGGCGGGGCGGCGGCCGTTCGTTCCGCCGCCCCGCCCGGGGCTCTATGGGGTGGGGTGCGGCTAGATGTCGCGGCGCTGCAGGACGAACCCGGCCACCGCCAGCGGGATGGCCGCCCAGGCACCGAAGACCAGCCAGGACTGCCACAGCTCCAGCATCTCCGGTCCGGTGGTGCCGCTGATCAGCTGGTTGGCCGCCTCGGAGGGCAGGAACCGGCGCAGGTCCGCGATGAAGTCGCCCGGGATCAGCTGGAAGGCGATCGGCAGCACGAAGAACAGCCCGGCCAGGGAAACGATGCCGCCGGCGGAGTTGCGCAGCAGCGCCCCGAGCGAGAAGCCAATCAGCGCGACGGCGGTAACGTACAGGGAGCCGATCCAGAGCATGCGCTGGAAGTCCTCGGACCCCATGTCCTGCACCAGCCCGTAATGCTCGACGATCGGGTTGATGGCGACGGCGGCGAGCAGCATGGAGGCTGCGGCGGCCACGAAGGACACGACCGCGACCAGCAGCGCCTTGGCCAGGAACACCGGGTAGCGCTTCGGGACGGCGGAGAAGGTGGCCCGCGCGGAGCCGGTGGCGAACTCGGAGCTGATGACCAGCACCGCGAGCGAGCCGATGATCAGCTGGGCGAAGGTGATGCCGGTGCCGGCGAGCGTGTTGGCGATGCCGTCGAGGCCGCCCTCGGCCTCGAAGACCTCCGGGCCCACGGCCTCGAGGGAGGTGCCGATGCCCCAGGCGCCGAGGGCGCCGAAGCCGACCAGCACGGCCATCGTGGCCAGCACCAGGATGAGGGTGGACAGGAGGCTGGTGAACTTGATGGTTTCGGAACGCAGCACGCGCCCGAAGCCCAGGTGCGCGCCGTCGGTGCGGCCGGCGTCGTTCCGCGTGGCCGCGATCTGTTGCGTTGCCATGGTCATGCCTGCTTTCCGGCGACGGGGACGGCCCCGGTGCCCGCGGAGTGGTACTCGACGTCGTCCTTGGTGAGCTCCAGGTACGCCTCTTCCAGGGAGACCTGCAGCGGGGTGAGTTCGTGGATGAGGATCCGGTGGTCCAGCGCCCGCCGGGCGATGGTCTTCGCGTCCACGCCGAGGACCTCGAGCGTCTCGGCGTCGAGCGCGGTCACGCCGACCCCGGGCGCCGCGAGGGCGTTGGCCAGGTCGGCGGGCTGCTCCGTGCGCACCAGCGTGCGGGTGCGGTTCCGGGCGGCGAGGATCTCCCCGATGGGCGCGTCGGCGAGGATGCTGCCGCGGCCGATGACGATCAGGTGGTCCGCGGTCTGCGCCATCTCGCTCATCAGGTGGGAAGAGAGGAAGACGGTGCGGCCCTCGGCCGCGAGGCTGCGGGCGAGGTTGCGCACCCACAGCACGCCTTCGGGATCGAGGCCGTTGACCGGCTCGTCCAGGATGAGGGTCTGCGGGTCCCCGAGCAGGGCCGCGGCGATGCCGAGGCGCTGGCCCATGCCGAGGGAGAACCCGCCGACCTTCTTGCCGGCGACGGCGCCGAGGCCGGTGATGCCGATGACTTCGTCGACGCGGGCCCGGCCGATGCCGTGGGTGGCCGCGAGCGCCGACAGGTGGGCGCGGGCGGTGCGGGACTTGTGGACGGATTTGGCCTCCAGCAGGGCCCCGACCTCGCGCAGCGGGGCCCTGTGCTCGGCGAGCGCCTTGCCGTTGACGGTGACGGTTCCGGAGGTGGGGCGGTCAAGGCCCATGGCCATCCGCATGGTGGTGGACTTGCCGGCGCCGTTCGGGCCCAGGAAGCCGGTGACCTTGCCGGGCTGGACAGTGAACGTGACGCCGTCGACTGCGCGCTTGGGGCCGTAGGACTTGGCCAGAGAGTGTGCCTGGATCATGGCTTCAACGCTACGGAAGCCGGCCCCCGCCGGCGCCGTCCCGGCGGATGATCTTGCCGCGGCCGGCCTCCGCCTATGGGACTAGGGATTCTCCCCTAAGGGTGGATGGCCCGGGAGCGCCGGTGCCACGACGCTAGCCGAAGGCGAGGATTCCCGCGTAGAACAGGAAAAAGAGGACAACGCAGAGCGTGCCGCCCAGAATCACTGTCAGCCACAGCCAAGGCACCCACCGTTTCGGGCCGCCTTCCTCGTGGCCCTGGGTAAGGCTGGTCTGTGCCTCGGCCGGCGGCGTTTCACCCGGAGGAACGCCGCCGCCAGGCTCCAGGCCGGTGATGTTCTCCTCCAGCGGATCAGGATTCTGGCTGTTCATCGTCGGCTCCTGCCGTAGGCGGAATCTTCCGGGGCAGCACCTGCAAAGCCCGATTTCAGGGTAGGTCGCCGCTCAATCGGATGTCTACGTTCAGCGCCGGCTCCCCGGGATGCCCGCACGGCGGCGTTCGGCGCGGCCCGCCCCTTCCACTTCCGCGCGGCCCCGGCCTTGTCCGGCCCCGGAGACAGCCGTAGAGTCGGCCGCACCCGCGACGGAGCCCCCAGGGGGACGCCGGCGGGCGCATCGCGCGGGAACGCGGGCCCTCACGGGTTTGAACGGAAGCCCGCTTCCGGCCGCAGGCACTCGTCCAAAGCCGCAGGCACTCGTCCAAAGGAGCACACCGATGACCGAAAACTCCTCCCCCGGAACCGCCCGGGATGTCGTGGACATCCTGACCGCCGACCACCGGGAAATGATCGAACTGCTCGCCCGGATCAAGGATGCGCCGGGCCGGGTAGAGCGCAGGGACCTGGCCGACACGGTGATCGCCGAGGTCATGCGCCATGCCGTGGCCGAGGAAATGTACGTCTATCCGGCCGTGGAAAAGCACGTGCCCGACGGGGCCAAAAAGGTCGAGCACGACAAGGAGGAACACGACGGGATCGTCCACATCATGAAACGCATGGAGGATGTCGATGCGTCCAATCCCGTTTTCATGGAACTGGTCCAGGAACTGGAGGGGGCGTTGCGCCACCACGCCAACGACGAGGAAACCGAACAGTTTCCGCAACTGCGGGCCCACATCCCCGCCGGTGAACTCACCGAGTTGGGCGACAAGGTCGAACACGCCAAGAAACGCGCTCCCACCCGGCCGCATCCCCACGCCCCGCATTCCGAACTCTTCCACAAGACGGTGGGGGCAGGCGTCGGCATGGTCGACCGGCTGCGCGACAAGCTCACCGGCCGCCACACCGGCTAGGCGAAACAGGGCCTCGCGGCAACGCGTGCGGCCGGCGGCGGGCCGCGTCACTGACAGGCCCGACGCCGGGCGCACCGGCACGGCTCCGCTGGAAAAGATGCGTGCGTCCGCCGGGCCCCGGGATTAAAATATCCGCACCCACAGATGCAGATCAGGGCGACTTTCAGCTGTAGGAGGCAGCGACATGTTCGGTGGACAGGACCGGGAGGGACATACCGGTTGGCGCCGGTACGACGACAACCTCTTCCCCGTGTTTCATGAGAGGTTCGAGGAAAAGTGGGGGCCGGGCACGGCCCCGTTCCTGGACCCCAGCGTGTACGACGAGGACCAGCCGCGACCGCGGGCCCAGTGGATCAATGTGGACACGGGTGCGGCCGTCGCCGTCGTTCCGGTGTGGCAGGACGAGAAGGAGACCCGTTCCTTCGCGGTCTTCTACCTCCCTCCCGCGGGAGGCATCTGGGTCCTGCGCCCGGGATTCACCCAGTACGTGGAACTCGGCGATGGCACGGACGTGCGGCAGGCCGCCCTCCGCAACGATTCGTTCAAGAAGGCGGTCGCCCACGCCGAGAAGTTCATCTACGGGCCGGGAGGATCCTAGCCATCCACGGATCCTCCCGGCCCGTGCCCGGGGGCTACAGCCCCGGACGTGAACCCGCGCCGGAGCGGTCTTCCCGGCCGGCAGGGCGATCTTCGGCGTCCTTCGGCGTCCCGAGCACCTTGCACAGCACCGCGATCAGCACGATCAGCCCCGCGGTCAGGCCGAACTGGGTCCTGACCACGGGGTCGGCAAGGCCGAGCAGGACGATCATGCCGATCAGCGCCAGCGCCAGGTAGGAGAGGTAGGGGAAGCACCACATCCGGAACGGCAGCTTCTCGCCGGCGCGGTCGGCCCGGCGGCGCAGGATGATCTGGGAGACCAGGGACAGCGTCCACACCACCAGCACCGTGGAGCCGATGGTGTTGAGCAGGAAGCCCAGCAGGGCCTCGGGCCACAGGTAGTTCAGCCCAACGGTCACGAACCCGAACAGGACCGAGGCGAAGACGGCGGCGCGCGGGACGCCGCCCTTGCCCGTCCGGGCGAAGCGCGCCGGCGCGGAGCCGCGGGTGGAGAGCGAAAAGAGCATGCGCGAGGCGCCGTAGAGGTTGGCGTTGAGCGCCGAGAGGAGGGCCAGGACGATCACGACGGCCATGACCGCCTCCGCCCCGGGAAGCCCGGCCACGGTCAGGACGGCAACGAACGGGCTGGCGGAGAGCGTCTGGTCGTTCCACGGCAGGATGAGGACCATCAGGGCCACGGAACCGACATAGAAGACCAGCAGGCGCACCACGATGGTGCGGATGGCCCGGACGATGGTGCGCTGGGGGTTGCGGGTTTCGGCGGCGGCGACGGTCACCAGTTCGGTGCCTCCGAAGGCGAAGACCACCACCAGCAGGGCCGCGGCGACGCCGGTGATGCCGGTGGGCATGAAGCCGCCGTGCCCGGTGAGGTTGCCCAGCCCCGGGGACGCCGCCGGAAGGAGGCCAAGCATCAGGGCGGCTCCCACGAGGAGGAAGACGATGACGGCGCCGACCTTCAGCATGGCGAACCAGAACTCCGATTCCCCGAACGCCTTGACGCTGAAGAGGTTCAGGGCGGTGAAGGCGACCATGAAGACCAGCGCCAGCGCCCACTGGGGCAGGGCCGGCCACAGTTCGTTGAGGATCTGGGCGGCGGCCGTGGCCTCGGCGGCGATGACGATCACCAGCTGGGCCCACCAGAGCCACCCGAGGGTTTGTCCGGCGGTGCGCCCCATCGCCTTCTCCGCGTAGACGGAGAACGCGCCGCGGGCGGGATCGGCCGCGGCCATTTCACCCATGGCGCGCATGACCAGCACCAGGATGACGCAGGCCACCAGGAAGGAGACGAGGACGGCGGGGCCGGCCAGCGAGATCGCGGTGCCGGAGCCCACGAACAGGCCGGTGCCGATCGCCGAGCCCAGCGCCATCATTACCAGGTGGCGCGGCTTCATGTGGGCAGCGCCGGCCTCCGTGTTGCCGCGGGAGGGGGCCACAAGGCCCGCGGAGTCGGGCTCCAGGGCCCCCGCCGCGCGCCCGGACGGCGCGCCCGGGCGCCGGTCCAGGCCGGTTGGGTCCAGCGTGGTTAGTTCGTTGTCGATGGGCATGAGTGTTTCCTTTCCATGCACTGGCCTGGCGTTCCGCGGTAGCGTCTGCGCCGGACGGGCTGTCCAAGCAAGCGTGGGGCAGCCGGGTCCCTGCAAGAGAGTGGCCCGGGGTCCCCGCACGCTAGAGGCTTTTCCCGGCGGTGAGGGAGGCGGCCATGAATTCGGCGACGACCTTTTGGGAGATGGCGACGTCCAGGACGAACACGCCGGTGTCGTGGGTGGCCAGCCAGGCCTCGAGCACGGCGAGGTCGGCCAGGCGGGTGGCCTTGATGCCCTCGGCGCCCAAGGCCCGGCCGACGGCGGCGAAGTCGACCTCGTCGATGAGCATGGCCTGCTCGTGGAGCCCCTTGGAGGCGTACTGGTGCAGTTCGGCGCCGTAGGCGGAGTCGTTGAGCACCACGACCACCCCGTGCCGGGTGGTGCGCAGGAACGTCTCGAAGTCGGCCAGCCCCATCAGTCCTCCGCCGTCCCCGGAGAAGAACACGGTGGTGCGCTCCGGGCGGGCCGCGGACACCCCGGCCGCGGAGCCGAAGCCCAGCCCGATGCTCTGGAAGGCGGTGCCCACCAGGATCATGGCCTGCGGGTCCGGGACCGAGAGGTACATCGGGGCCCAGCCGATGAAGTGGCCCCCGTCCATGACCACCGAGCGCTGGGCGGGCAGGATGTGTTCCAGGGCCGCGACCACCGCGCGCGGATTGAGCCGGCCGTCCTCGCCGAATTCGGCCGGATCCTCGATCGGGTCCGTGCTCCGGAAGGATGCGGAGGCGACCTCCGGCGCGGCGGCCCGCCAGGTCCTGCCCTTGCCAATACCGGCCCCTTCCCCGGCCGGCAGGAGGGCGGCGAGGTCGCGCAGGAACGGGGCCAGGTCGGCGCGGACGTAGTCGGTGACCTGGGGATGTCCCGAATCCGGTTCGTTGTCCACGCGGATCACGCGCGTGCCCGGCGCGAAGAGGGTCCCGTAGCGGGACTGGAAGGCGTTCAGCGAGGCCCCCGCCACCAGCACGACGTCGGCCTGCCGGGCCAGTTCGAGGCGGTGGTCCCGGGTGAAGCCGCCGGCGATGCCCAGGTTCCACGGGGAATCGACGACGTTCGCCGCCATCACCGAGGTCATGAACAGGGCACCGAGCCGGTCCCCCACGTCCTTGAGCGCCGCTTCGGCCCGGCCCAGCAGCACGCCGCGGCCGGCCAGCACCAAGGGCCTTTCGGCGGCGCGCAGGATGGAGGCGACGCGGCCGAGTTCCTCGGCCCTGACGGACCGGGCCGGCTTGGGCGGCAGCGGGGGCAGCTCCGCGGCCGCGGCCGCCGCGTCCACGGGCGCGGTGGCGTGGTCGTAGGGGATCGCCAGCACCACCGGCTGGACGGTGTGGAGGGCCAGGTCGAAGGCGCGGTGCGCCACCGCCGTCGCATTCTCCGGACCGGCCACCAGCGTGACGACGCCGACCGCCGCGGCGGCGGCCGGCTGGTCGATGTCGAAGGCGCGCGGCCCGCCGGTGGGCGCGTCCCCGACCACCAGCACCAGCGGGATCCGGGCCAGCCTGGCCTCGGCGAGCGCCGTGTACGTGTTGGTGAACCCGGCCCCGTAGGTGGTCGTGGCCACCCCGACCTTTCCGGTCGCGCGGTGCCAGGCGTCGGCCATGGCCACCGTGGCGGCCTCGTGCCGCGCCGAGGTGAAGGGGAACCCTGCCCGGGTGAGGTGGCTGATGACGTGGGCGTTGCCGTTGCCCATCAGCCCGAACAGGTGCTCGGCGCGTTCGGCGATCACCTCCGCCACGGCGGTGGAGACGGTCTGGGGCACGGTTGCGCCGGGCAGGGATGCGTTGGCCACAAGGGTCCTTTCGGAGGGAGGTTCGGGGGTGCGGAACAGTCCGGGCAGAAGCGTCATGCGGACGGGAAGGCGGAGCGGTCGCGCAGGACGGCCAGGACCCGGTCATTGGTGTCCGGGTCCGCCAGGGTGATCCGGACACCGTCCCCGGCGTAGGCGCGCACCAGCACGTCGGCCCGGTCGAAGGCGTCAGTGAGCGCGGACCGCAATCCGTCCCCGGCGCGCAGCCACACGAAGTTCGCCTGGCTTGCCGGAACGTCCCATCCGGCCTGCCGCAGCGCGTCCGTGACGCGGCGGCGTTCCCGTGCCACCGCGGCGGCGCGTTCGCGGACCTCCTCCGCGGCGTCCAGGGACGCGATCGCGGCCCGCTGCGCCAGGGAGTTGACGCCGAAGGGCAGGGCGACGCGGCGCAGGCCCTCGGCGAGCCCCCGGTGGGCCACCGCGTAGCCCACCCGCAGCCCGGCCAGGCCGTAGGCCTTGGAAAAGGTGCGCAGCACGCACACGTTGCGGTGGGCCCGGAAGAGCGCCAGGGCGTCCAGCCGGTCGGCGTCGTCCACGAACTCGACGTACGCCTCGTCAATCAGCACCAGCACGTGGGAGGGAACCGCCGCCACGAACCGGGCCAGCGCGCCATGGTCGACGGCCACGCCGGTCGGGTTGTTCGGCGAGCAGACCACCACCACGCGCGTCCGCCCGGTGACCGCGTCCAGCATCGCCTCCAGGTCATGCCCCTCGTCCGCCCCCAGCGGGACCGGCACCGGGGCCGCGCCGGTGAGGGAGACCAGGATGGGATAGGCCTCGAAGGAGCGCCACGCGAACACCACCTCATCTCCCGGTCCGCAGGTGGCGGCAAGGATCTGCTGCAGCACGCCCACGCTGCCCGGGCCTACCGCCACCTCGTCGGGATCGACCTCCACGAACGCGGCAATCCGCTCCCGCAGCTCCGTTGCGGCCATGTCCGGGTAGCGGTTGATGCGGCCCGCTCCCTGAAGGACCGTCTCCAGCACCGAGGGCAGCGGCCCTTCGTGGCTCTCGTTGGAGGCCAGGGCCGCCGTCAGCTCGCTGGAGGAACGGCGGCCGGCCACGTAGCCGGGCAGCTGCGAGACGACGTCCCGCAGGGCCGGCTCGCCGGACTCCACGGGGCGGGCGAGGGTGCGGTTGCTCGCGGGGCTGATGGTCATGGGGTCCTTCCCTGGAACTCGAGGCCCCGCGCCTTGGGTTCCAAGGCCTGCCGGGACGCTGCCACCACGGTGTGGCGCGCGGTCCGATCCTGAACCCTGGACGGTGAGACGTGCAACACACTCACCCCGAAATGCGATGGATGCTCAACGGCGCCCCGTTTTCGTGGCATCCTGCTCAATGTGTACCGTCTTGACGCCTTGGATGCGCGCATACTCCTGGCTCTGGACCGGGACCCGTCGGCGACCATCCTCGCCCTGTCCCAAACCCTGGGGGTCGCCCGGAACACCGTGCACGCGCGGCTGCGGCGCCTCACGGAAGGAGGGGCCCTCCGGCCCTTCAGCCGGCGGGTGGATCCGCGGGCGCTGGGTTACGGCCTCACCGCGTTCGTGGAGCTCGCCATCCGCCAGGGCGCGGTGGACGGAGCCCTGGCGGAACTGCGCAAGATCCCGGAGATCATCGAAATCCACTCGACCACCGGGGACGCCGACCTCCTGCTGCGGGTCGTGGCCCGGGACACCGCCGACCTGCACCGGATCACCAACCTGATGCTGGAGACGCCCGGGGTGCTGCGTACCAACACCTCGATCGCGCTGCAGGAGGTCATGCCGCTGCGGCTGACGGAGCTGCTGGGCCGGGCCGCGGAGGAACGGTAGCCGCGGACGGAGCCGGCCCGCTGGAAGTCCGGACGCCCGGCGGCGCTGCGCAAACGCTTACGGCTGCATCCGCTGGAGGATGGTGGCGGAAATTTCCTCCACGGACATGGACGCGGAGTTCACGTACGGGACGTGGTTGAGCCGGTACATTTCCTCGGCGTTGCGCAGTTCGTAGCTGCATTGGGCCAGGGAGGCGTAGGTGGTGCCGGGACGGCGTTCCTGGCGCACCTGGCTGAGCCGGGCCGGCTGGGAGATCAGCCCGAAGCACTTGCCGAGGAAGGGCCGCAGCGGTTGGGGCAGCTCGCCGCGGGCGAAGTCCTCCTCGATGAGGGGGAAGTTGGCGGTCAGGATCCCGTGCTGCAGGGCCAGGTACATGGCCGTGGGGGTCTTGCCGCACCGCGAGGGGGCGATGAGGATCAGGTCCGCGCGCCCGAGGGCGCGGATGGACTGTCCGTCGTCGTGTTCGATGGCGTATTCGACGGCGGTCATGCGGGACTGGTAGCGGATGGCGTCGCCGACGCCGTGGGCCTTGCCCGGTTCTCCGCTGGCGGTGGCGTGCAGGGCATGCTCCAGCTGGGCGATGTGGTCGCCGAACAGGTCCATGAAGTGGCCGCTGCTGCGCGAGAGGATCGCGCGGATGTCCTGGCTGACGGCGGTGGAGAAGACGATCGGCCGGGGGCCGGCCGCGGCGAGGCGGTCAATGGCGGCGACGACCTCCCGCGCCTGCTCCACGGTGGTGATGAAGGGGATGGTGCGCCGCTCCAGCCGCTGCCCGGGAAACTGGGTCAACAGGGTGTTGCCCAGGGTCTCGGCCGTGATGCCGGTGCTGTCGGAGAGGAAGAACACCACGGGGGCGGGCGCATGCTCCGCCCCCGTGGTGTTCCCGCCAGGTGCCGTGGTCACTGCGGCCGGGTCCTTCCCGGCACTGCTGGCGCGCTCATGCTCAGACCGCGGAGCGGTTGCCGGACCGGGCCAGGCGCAGCCAGGTGTCGGTCACGGCGTCGGGGTTGAGCGAGATGGAGCTGATGCCCTGCTCCAGCAGCCACTCGGCGAAGTCCGGGTGGTCGCTGGGACCCTGGCCGCAGATGCCGACGTACTTGCCGCGGGCGCGGCAGGCGCTGATGGCCATTTCCAGCAGCTTGGTGACCGCGGGGTTGCGTTCGTCGAATCCGCCGGCGACCAGGGCCGAGTCCCGGTCCAGGCCGAGGGTGAGCTGGGTCAGGTCGTTGGAGCCGATGGAGAAGCCGTCGAAGTACTCCAGGAACTCGTCGGCCAGCAGGGCGTTGGCCGGCAGTTCGCACATCATGACGATCTCCAGGCCGTTCTCGCCGCGGCGCAGGCCGTTGGCGGCCAGCAGCTCGGTCACGCCGCGCGCCTCCTCCAGGGTGCGCACGAACGGGACCATGACCTTGATGTTGGACAGGCCCATCTCGTTGCGGACGAACTTCAGGGCCTCGCACTCGAGCTCGAACGCCTTGCGGAACGAGTCCGAAAGGTACCGGGAGGCGCCCCGGTAGCCGATCATCGGGTTCTCTTCGGACGGCTCGAAGGCCGGTCCGCCAAGCAGGTTGGCGTACTCGTTGGACTTGAAGTCCGAGAGCCGGATGATGACCGGCTCCGGGGCAAACGCGGCGGCGAGGGTGGAAATGCCCTCGGCCAGGCGCTTGACGTAGAAGTCCCGCGGCCCGTCGTAGGCGGCGGTCTTTTCCCGGATCTGCTGCTCGGTGTAGTCCGAGAGCGCGGCCGGGCGTTCGATCTCGCCTTCCAGGGCCAGTAGGGCGTTGGGGTGGATGCCGATCTGGCGGTTGATGATGAATTCCAGGCGGGCCAGCCCGACGCCGTGGTGCGGCAGCCGGGCGAAGCCGAAGGCCTGCTCGGGAGTGCCGACGTTCATCATGATCTTCACCGGCGCCGCCGGCATCGTGTCCAGGGTGGTCTCCTGCAGCGTGTAGTCCAGCAGCCCCTCATACACCAGGCCTGCCTCGCCCTCGGCGCAGGAGACGGTGACCGGAGCGCCGTCGGCCAGGACCTGGGACGCGTTGCCGGTGCCGACCACGGCCGGGATGCCCAGTTCCCGGGCAATGATGGCCGCGTGGCAGGTGCGCCCGCCGCGGTCGGTGACGATGGCGGCGGCCTTCTTCATGATCGGTTCCCAGTCCGGGTCGGTCATGTTCGCCACCAGGACGTCGCCGGCCTGGAAGGAGGCCATCTGGTCGATCGAGGCCAGCACGCGCACCTGGCCGGCGCCGATGCGCTGGCCGATGGCCCGGCCTTCGGCCAGGACGGCGGAGCGCTCATTGAGCGTGTAGCGGGAGATCACGCCGGTGTTCCGGCGGGACTCGACGGTCTCGGGCCGGGCCTGCAGGATGTACAGTTCCCCGTCCACCCCGTCCTTGCCCCACTCGATGTCCATGGGGCGGCCGTAGTGGGCCTCGATGGCCACCGCGTGCCGGGCCAGCTGCTCGACTTCGTTGTCGGTCAGGCTGAAGCGGCGGCGCTGCAGGACCGGCACGGGCACGAAGTCGACGGTCTTGCCGACCTCGCGGGAGTCGGTGTAGGTCATCTGCACCGCCTTGTCGCCCAGGCCCCGCTTGAGCACGGCCGGCCGGCCGGCGGCCAGGGCGGGCTTGTGCACGTAGAACTCGTCCGGATTCACTGCGCCCTGGACCACGGCCTCGCCCAGGCCGTAGGAGGAGGTGATGAACACCGCGTCGGTGAAGCCGGACTCGGTGTCCATGGTGAACATCACCCCGGACGCGCCGATGTCGGAGCGGACCATGCGCTGGATGCCGGCCGAGAGGGCCACCTCCGAGTGCGTGAAACCGTGATGGACCCGGTAGGCGATCGCCCGGTCGTTGTAGAGCGAGGCAAAGACGTCCTTGATGGCGTGCAGGATATTCTC
>Ga0182739_1004026_pt1 | contig 12410 bp, 13 predicted proteins | sample eDN5th30CBELigBY_FD_128873 | JGI IMG/M metagenome (GOLD analysis project Ga0182739, IMG submission 128873) | Enriched backyard soil microbial communities from Emeryville, California, USA - eDNA 5th pass 30_C BE-Lig BY (version 2) (version 2) | ecosystem: Environmental > Terrestrial > Soil >... | reverse complement strand
TTAGCGCCGATGGTAGTTGGGGGCTTCCCCCTGTGAGAGTAGGACGTCGCTTCGCACACGCAAAACCACTGAGGAATCAGTGGTTTTTTTGTTGTTTATAAAATGGATATTTAAATTGAGGACCTCTAACTTGAAAATAAAATGCAGTTTCGTTAAAGTACTTACATAGCAAAAGGGAGGAATTGTAATGAAGGCACTTTTTGAAAAATTTAAATTGAGTGAAGAGGTTGAATTACGTAACCGTTTAGTTATGGCACCGATGACAACCTACTCTGCAAATGAAGATGATACCGTTTCCGATGAGGAAATCACATATTATAAAGAACGTGCTGAAGGAGCCGGGATGATCATTACAGCGTGCGCATATGTTGCAGCAAACGGTAAAGCATTCCCAGGGCAAATTGCCGCTCATGAAGACCGTTATATTCCAAGCTTGCGAAGAATTGCACAGGCTATACAACAAGGCGGTGCTAAAGCGGTATTACAAATTCATCATGGTGGCCGTCAATCGTATCAACAGTTAGTACCGAATGGAGATGTTGTAAGCGCGAGTACAGCTGTTACCATCGAGAAAAAAGAAGCACGTGCATTAACTCTTGAAGAAACTAAAGAAATGGTTAAAGCGTATGGAGAAGCGACAAGAAGAGCTATTGAAGCTGGATTTGACGGTGTTGAAATCCATGGTGCAAATACGTATTTAATTCAACAGTACTTCTCAGCCTTTACTAATAAAAGAACTGACGAATACGGCGGATCATTTGAAAATAGATTGCGTTTCCCATTACAAGTGGTAAATGAAGTCATTAAAGTAAAAAACACATATGCAGATGAAAAGTTTATTATCGGGTACCGTTTCAGTCCGGAAGAGCCTGAAGAAGATGGTATTACAATGGATGATACAGTGAAGTTGGTGGATGAATTAGCGAGAACAGCGCTAACGTATTTGCATATTTCACTTGGTGATTACAAATCTGAAACACATCGTTATGTAGAAGGCCAACAAAACCGTATTTCTGTGATCCACGACTTATTAAATGGACGTAAACCATTAATTGGTGTCGGTTCAATTTATACTCGTGAAGAAGCAGAACAAGCGTTACAGTTAGGTGCAGATTTAGTAGCACTTGGTCGTGCCTTATTAATTGAGCCGCATTGGGTGGAAAAGGTACAAAACGGTGAAAACGTTGTAACATCTTATGATGAAAATATTGATACTGTAATCCCTGGTCCTTTAATGGAGAAAATTCTGTCAAGACCAGGATGGATTCCAGGTATATAATTTAATACTAGACATTAGAATATAAAAATCTAAGTTTATTAAAATAAGGAGGATACGGATACGTTCGTATTCTCCTTTTCCTATTGGGAATGTTTGAACCGCTTAATTTCGGGAATGGTTTCATAAGGATATTGAGGGGGGATACAAATGAATAAAAAGGGCTTTTATGTCTTCCTGTCTATTTGTCTCGTTATGTTGCTGACAATGTTAATAGCAGCTTGTCAGGATGAAGTTTTAGAGATAGAAGAAAGTAATACATATGTTTGGCAAAAATACATGAATGAAGATGAGTATGAAAAAGTAAAAGAAGGGATGTCTTATTTAGACGTTGTGCGCATTTCTGGAGGTGCCGGACAGAAGATCAATAAAGATACTTATGAATGGAATGATGAAATTCTGCTGACGAAAGGATATCGCTTAAAATTTAACGATGAAGTATTAGTAAAAAAAGAAGTAGTGGAACGCAAAGGTAATTCAAAGCGTTAGGGATTCGCTAAAAACTAAATACAGAGTAATCAGGAACATTCACTTTTTTTCAAAAAAAATGAGTGTTTTCTTTTTTTCATAGCTACTTTATCTTAGTGTATTTAAGTAAGAACCAATCCAAAAGTGATACATTTTGAACAATTGCTTCAGTTCAAGTAAACTAGAGATAATGGATTTTTTTTTGGAAGGAAGCAATCAGATGATATTTGAAAAAGATATAAATACGCTGGAAGAAACGCAAGCGCTTGCGATGAGATTGGCGGAATTAGTCGAGCCGCAGTATACGATTACACTTGAAGGTGATTTAGGTGCCGGCAAAACGACATTTACACAGAGTTTTGCAAAAGGGCTTGGCGTAAAAAGAACGGTCAATAGTCCAACATTTACGATTATGAAGCAATATGTAGGTCGTATCCCACTTAATCATCTTGATGTATATCGTCTGGAAGATAGCGATGAAGATTTAGGTTGGGAAGAAATTTTTTATGGGGATGCTGTAACAGTTGTGGAATGGGCACATCTTATACAGGAAGATTTGCCAGAAGAGCGTTTAGCAATTGAAATTACACGCATCGATGAAACGAAACGCAAATTTGTATTGAAGCCGATAGGCGAAAAGTATGTTCGCCTTTGTGAGGAGTTATTAAAATGATTTGGTTAGGTATAGAGACAGCAAATGCACCGCTTTCTGTCGCCATCGTACAAGATAATAAAGTAATTGCAGAAGTTGTACAAAATATAAAATTAACACATTCAGTTGGTGCAATGCCGGCAATTGAGGAAGTTATAAAAAAGGCAGGTTTAACACCGGAACAAATTGATGCGGTTGCCGTTTCTGAAGGTCCAGGCTCTTACACAGGTGTCCGTATTGGTGTTACTCTTGCCAAAACCCTTGCCTGGTCTTTGCAAAAACCATTGGTAGGCGTATCTAGTTTGAAAGCACTGGCTGCTAATGCCCGTGTTGCGAACTATGCGATTTGTTCATTGATCGATGCCCGCCGTCAAAATGTATATGCAGGTGTTTATGAGACAGCTACTTTGGAGCCGATTGTTGAAGATCACCATGATCATATCGACGGGTTATTACAGAAACTTCAGCAGTTAGAGCAGCCAATATTATTTGTCGGAACTGATGTTGATTTGTATATGGAAAAAATTCAGCAAGTGTTAGGTGATTTGGCTGTTCGCGCACCATTTACGATGGATCTGCCTCGTGCGTCTGAATTAATTGCTATAGCACAACAAATGCCATTACCAACAATAGAGGCTGTCCATAATTTTGTTCCCCAATACCGCCGTATTGCAGAAGCGGAAGCAAATTGGATAAAGGAACAGAAAAAGGAGCAACGTTAATGGTACAGTATCGCAGAATGACAATAGATGATGTTCAGGCTGTCCATAAAATTGAGCTTGCAACATTTCCTACACCATGGACATTGGATTCGTTTTATTACGAAATGACCGAAAACCAATATGCCCATTATTTAGTGGCGGAAGACGGAAACGGTGAAATTATTGGTTTCTGTGGAATTTGGCTTGTTATTGATGCAGCACAGATTACAAACGTAGCGGTTGTACAATCTGTACGTGGTCAAGGCATTGGTGAAACACTTATGCGTGAAGCAATGCGGGTTGCAAAAGAAGCAAATATGGACGTCATGAGCTTAGAAGTACGTGTAACAAATACTGTTGCACAAAATTTATATCGCAAACTTGGTTTCCAAGATGGAGGTCTTCGTAAAGGCTACTATACGGATAACCAGGAAGACGCGTTAGTAATGTGGGTGAATTTATAATGGATAACTATATATTAGCAATTGAAACAAGTTGTGATGAAACAGCAGCAGCCATTATTAAAAATGGTACAGAGATTATTTCGAATGTTGTATCATCGCAAATCGACAGTCATAAGCGTTTCGGCGGGGTTGTCCCGGAAATCGCATCACGTCACCACGTTGAACAAATGACAATCGTTTTAGAAGAAGCATTAAAACAGGCAAATATGGAACCGAAAGATTTAACAGCTGTTGCCGTAACTGAAGGACCAGGCTTAGTCGGTGCTTTGTTAATCGGTATTAATGCGGCTAAAGCGTTCGCATTTGTCCACGGTTTGCCATTAATCGGGACTCATCATATTGCCGGGCATATTTATGCGAATAATCTCGTACAACCAATGGAATTTCCACTGCTGGCACTCGTTGTTTCAGGTGGACATACAGAGCTTGTCCTGATGCGTGAACATGGTTCGTTTGAAGTGATCGGTGAAACACGTGATGATGCTGCAGGTGAAGCATATGACAAAGTAGCGCGCGTATTGAATATGCCATATCCGGGTGGTCCACATATTGACCGCCTTGCACATGAAGCGACAGAAGCGGTTCCTTTCCCGCGAGTATGGTTGGAAGAAGATTCGTACGACTTTAGCTTCAGCGGCTTGAAATCGGCAGTCATTAACTATAAACATAATATGGATCAGCGTGGTGAAGAAATCATTGCCGAGCATGTTGCAAAAGGTTTCCAGGACAGTGTAGTGGAAGTATTGACGGGTAAAACAGTACGAGCAGCACGTGAATATCACGTAAAACAAGTCATCGCAGCTGGCGGTGTATCGGCTAATAAAGGACTCCGCACATCATTGGAACAAGCGTTTAAAGAAGAAGGTATTCCATTTTATGTGCCGCCTTTGAAATTATGTACAGATAATGCTGCAATGATTGGTGCAGCTGCTTATGAAATGTATGAAGCAGGGGTTCGGGGTAATTTAGCTATGAATGGACGACCTGGAATGGAGCTTTTGAGCTGGAAATAGGGTATATAAGTATGGGGAAGAGATGTAGCAGTACATCCTTTACCCATGCTTTTTTTATAGAGAAAATAAATTTTTCTTCATTTGTTTTCTTTCAATAATAAAAAAAGTCGAATCTAGTAATTTATGATGGATAAATCTCATTTATAACAAGTTTTTATCGACTGTTCAACTTTTCTGAAAATTATCCACAGATAAAGTTAAATACTCACAAAAAAACGTGCGAACATGCGTACTTATACACAAACTGTGTATAACTTGTGGGTAACATGTGATTTATCTATATATAGTAGTGTCTTTTTCACACAGCGATGTGCATAACTTTGATTTTAAATGTGGATAATGTGGAAAACTATGTTGATATGTTGATACTACTAGATTTGTATTGTGAATAAAATTGTGGAGAAATTTGTAGAAATTTGGCGTATTGACCTATATATATGATTATTATGTAGATAAGATGATAGAAAGCTTTAATATTATACAATAACAATCAAAAAAATATGTTCCTCGTAAAGCAGACTTGTGTATAGATATAAAAAAGGAGTGTCCATATGTTGCTGGACACTCCATCATTATAGCTGTTCGAGCTCTTCATTCAGTTCAAGCCATTCCATTTCAAATGCTTCATGCTGTTCCTTTACATCATTCAGCTCAGATTGAATGGATAGCGTTTTTTCATGATCCGAAAAAATGTCAGGATCACATAATTGTTCTTCAAAGATGGCGATTTTTTCATCTAAAGCGCCCATCTGCTTTTCAATATCTTCAATTGCACGACGAATTTGGCGTTCTCTTTTTTTAGCATCCTTATCAATCGTCGATGTAGTCTTCGCTTGGACAGCCGGTTCAGTTGAATTCTTTTCAACTGCTGCGGCTTTCATTGCAGCTAATTCTTCAAGCTCCTGTTTCTTTTCCACATAATAATCGTAGTCGCCTAAATACTCGAATGAACCTGTGCCTGATAGTTCAACGACTTTAGTAGCAATACGATTGATGAAATAACGGTCATGGGATACGAATAGCAATGTTCCTGGATAATCGATTAAAGCATTTTCCAGTATTTCTTTACTGTCTAAGTCTAAATGGTTTGTCGGCTCGTCGAGTACTAGAAAATTAGATTTTTGCATCATTAATTTCGCAAGTGCAAGTCGTGCCTTTTCTCCACCTGATAGGGAGTTTACCGTTTTTGATACGTCATCTCCACTAAACAGGAAGCGACCTAAAATATTCCGGATATCCTTTTCGTTCAGTAACGGCCATTCATCCCAAAGCTCACTAAGAACCGATTTATTCGAATGAAGTTTCGCCTGCTCCTGATCATAATAGCCAATTTGAACATTTGTACCGTATCGAATGTCCCCGGCAAGTGCCTCAATATCTTGGACTATTGTTTTCAATAACGTAGATTTCCCAACACCGTTTGGACCGACAAGTGCAATACGATCTTCTCTAAAGACGCGCATTCCAATATTTTCGGAAATAGCTTTGTCCGTAAAGCCGATTTTTAAATTATCAATCGACAGCACGTCATTTCCACTTTGACGCTCAATCGTAAAGCCGAAGTTTGCACTCTTTTCATCGCCATCCGGAGATTCCATCCAACTTGTCTTTTCCAGCACTTTACGACGTGATTGGGCCATTTTTGTAGTCGAAGCTCGGGCAAGATTCTTTTGGATAAATGTTTCGAGTTTCGCCTTTTCATCCATTTGACGCTCATACATTTTTAAATCGCGTTCATAGTTTTTCGCCTTTTCATCTAAATAAGCACTGTAGTTGCCTACATACTTCGACACTTTCGTACGGGACACTTCGTAAACAATCGACACGACCTGATCTAAGAAATAACGGTCATGCGAAACGATTAAAATTGCGCCGTCATAACCTTTTAAATAGCCTTCCAGCCATGACAATGTTTCAATGTCCAGGTGGTTGGTCGGCTCATCTAAAATAAGGAGGTCGGGCTTGGACAAAAGAAGCTTTGCGAGTGCTAAGCGTGTTCGTTGTCCGCCGGATAGTGAACGGATCGGCTTTTGATAATCTTCAGGGAAAAATTGCATCCCATGCAGAACAGAGCGGGTATCGGCTTCATACTGGTAACCGCCTGCATCTTTGAAATCATGCTGCAACTGGTCATACTCTGCCATGATGCGGGCATATTGTTCGCTATCTTCATATATTGCAGGATCAGCCATTTGCTGTTCAAGTTGACGCAATGTTTGTTCCTGTTTTTGCAGATTTACGAAAATTGTCATCATTTCGTCCCAAATCGAAAGTTCAGAGTCAATGCCTGCATGCTGCTCTAAATAACCGACTTGAATATCTTTTGGAATAATAATTTCACCGGAATCATAGCTCATTTGGCCGGCAATTATTTTTAATAACGTTGACTTGCCGGCACCGTTTCGCCCTACTAATGCCACGCGATCACGGTGCTGTACTTCTAGTTTTACCCCACTTAATATTTCATCTGTAATAAAGGATTTATATAATTGATTCACTTGTAAGACAATCATGTTTACACCTCAGTTTCTTCCTATTTAGTTTAATGTATGGGAACATTGTTCGCAACGATGGATACTTTACTTGTCGCTCCTTGTTTAGTAAGATTAACTTGCTTCTGCACAAAGAGTGAAGTTTATGATAAGTGTGTCATAACGCTTGGGGACAACTACGTGATACAATCATGTTGGTAAGCCCCGACAGGTTATATGGAGGCATTATTAGAAAAAGAGTTTGCAACTGTACATAGGAGGAGAATGTGTGAAACAAGAAGTAAAAAGTCCACAAGCAACAACAAAAAGACTTCCTCTTTATTATCGATTTTTGAAAAACTTCGCAACTGAAGGTAAAAAGCGTATTTCTTCACAGGAATTAAGTGATGCGATGAAAATAGATTCGGCTACGATTCGACGGGACTTTTCCTATTTTGGAGCACTCGGTAAAAAGGGATATGGATATGATGTTCAGTATTTACTCGAATTTTTCCGTCAAACTTTGGATCAGGATGAGGCGATGAATGTTGCGCTTATAGGAGTCGGAAATCTGGGGAATGGCTTATTAAAATATAACTTCCAAAAAAATCATAATACGCGTATCGTTGTAGCATTTGATACGAAGGCACCGATGGAAGGAACAACGATTAGTGATATTCCAGTATTCCATCCAGATCGTTTGGAGGAAATGTATGAGGAGTTTGGCGCGGAGCTAGCAATTTTGACGGTTTCGTCCCGCTCAGCACAAATGATGACAGACCGACTCGTTAAAATAAATGCAAAAGGTATATTAAATTTCACTCCAGTTAGATTATCTGTTCCTGACACGATTAAAGTAATGAACATTGATCTATCGGTAGAATTACAGGCACTTACGTATTTAGTACGAAACTCAGGTAAGTAACAAAATGTTCATTACTATAAATAGCAAATTCTAGTTAATTAATGTAAAATATACATAATAATAGAGGAGGTGGCTATAGTGATTGTACATCTTAATGCGATTACACCTGTGAGCCTGATTATCATTGGACTGATTGCTTTGTTAATATTCGGTCCGAAAAAATTGCCATCATTAGGTCGTGCGATGGGGACAACTTTACGTGAATTCCGTAGCGCTACGAAGGGCCTGACGGATGACGATGACGATTTCGATACAAAGAAAAAAGTGATTGAACATAAAGAGAACGAAAAAAACGAAGTTAAGTAAAATAAGGATGTCTTGCTATGAATTCAAGAGAATTAACCGTAGTTGAACATATGGAAGAGCTTAGAAAACGTCTATTCTTCGTAGCGATTTTCTTCGTGATGGCTCTTTTCATCGGTTTCTATACGGCGAAACCACTTATTCGATACATTCAACGCAGTGATTTAGCTGCCAGTTTTTCGATGAACGCATTTAGTCCGGCAGATCCTTTAACCGTTTATTTACAAGTTACATTTATTGTAGCGGCCGTTATTGTATCGCCATTATTGCTGTACCAGCTATGGGCGTTTATAACACCTGGTTTGCATGAGGCTGAACGTAAGGCAACATTGAAATATATTCCGTATGCTTTTATATTGTGTATAGGGGGAATAGCCTTTGCTTATTTTGTGTTATTTCCATTTATAATGCGCTTTATGACGGACTTATCCAATGATTTGAATATTACGCAAACAATCGGTATTAATGAATTCTTCTCATTTTTAATTAAGTTAATCGTACCTTTTGCGCTGCTATTTCAATTGCCTGTTGTTACACTGTTTCTTTCACGACTCGGAATCATCAATCCGAAGCTTATGGTGAAATTTCGGAAATATGCGTATTTTGTTTTAATTGTAATTTCGGTATTGCTGGCTCCGCCTGATCTAGTATCGAATATTATTATTGCGATTCCGTTATTTGTTTTATATGAATTAAGTATTGTCATAGCGCGTCTTGGTTATCGGAAGTATGAAGTTGCTGAAAAAGAGCGCATCTTAGCAGAAGAAGAGCGTGAACGTGAACTGCAAGTAGAGGAGCTGCTTGAAATGCAGCGTAAACAAATGGAACAGATGAATAATAGTTAATGACAACGCTATCGAAACCGGGTAGCGTTTTTTTATTTTCTATATATAAAAACCCGCTATATTACATAGCGGGCAATAGTTATATTTGAAACTTATCGGCATTCATTTGGATAAATGTGACGAAACCGTTCAATAGGACATGCGCGATAATCGGTGTGAGAAGACGCTTTGTTTTATGATATAAAAATGCGAAGATCATCCCGCAAATCGTATACAGTAAAATATGCGTAAAATCCATATGAATCGCAGCAAATACAATTGCACTGATTATGCTCGCAATCCAGAAATTATAGTTTTGTATAATCGATCCGAAAATGACACGGCGGAATACAAGCTCTTCCAAAATCGGTCCTAAAAATACAGTCGCAATAATCATAATCGGAGCTACCTTTGTGACACTCATAATTGCTTCGGTATTTTCAGAGCCCATATCAATTCCTAAAGCAAGCTCGATGTAGGCGCCGATTGTCTGCCCTAAAAAGACTAGGAAGAAACCGATGACACCCCAACCGATAGAAGCCCCAATTGAAGCCTTTTCCCCTTTAAATACATCCCAAAATTGCTTATTGCGTGAGATTAATATAAAACTCACAATAAAAGCAACTGCAAATGATATTGTTGACCACCAAGCAGATAACTTTATAAGTTTATCCTGCTCAGAAATACCAGAAAATAATTGTAAAAGGGAATCTTTTAGGCCTGGAATGAATATAAGTAATAAGACTGATAACTGACAAATGATATAAGTTATTAACACATAAAATGCGGTCTTCTGTGTTTTGAACTTATCTGATGGACGGGAAGCCACGAATGAAAAACCTTCTTTCTCTTACAGACTAGTAGAATTTCACACTCTCAAAATGCATGAGGAATGCCTTATCTTCTATTATAGAGTTTACTAGGGGCTCTTATGAATGCCCCACTGTTATATTTAACATCATTGTAGAGGAATTTGCCAATAAATCAAAATTTTTTGGTGCACATACTTGCAAAAAAATATGGAATTCTTTAAACTAATAAATGTGTTAGCACTCGACAAACGAGAGTGCTAAAAATAGAAAAATTTTTAGGAGGTTGTTTCAATTGTTAAGACCATTAGGAGATCGCATCATTATCGAACTTGTTGAGGTAGAGGAAAAAACAGCATTTGGTATTGTTTTACCCGACTCAGCAAAAGAAAAACCACAAACTGGTAAAGTAGTGGCTGTAGGTACAGGTCGTGTTCTTGACAACGGCACTCGTCTTGAGCTTGACGTAAAAGAAGGCGACGAAATTATCTTCTCTAAATTCTCTGGTACGGAAGTTAAGTACGACGGCGTAGAATATTTAATTCTGCGTGAGAGCGATGTACTTGCAATTGTCGGATAATTACAAAATCAAAAGAACTGCAGCTAGTTATACATACTAAGCTTTGCTAGCTGCACAACTTCATAAACAATAAATTAAAAAATAGATCGTGAATATTAGGAGGAAAATGGATTATGTCAAAAGATATTAAATTTTCAGAAGAAGCACGTTCATTAATGGCGGCTGGTGTAGATAAATTAGCTAACGCTGTAAAAGTAACTTTAGGCCCTAAAGGACGTAATGTTGTTTTAGAGAAAAAATTCGGTTCTCCACTTATTACAAATGACGGTGTATCGATTGCAAAAGAAATTGAATTGGAAAACGCTTATGAAAATATGGGCGCTAAATTAGTAGCGGAAGTAGCTTCTAAAACGAACGAAATCGCAGGGGATGGTACAACTACAGCAACAGTACTTGCGCAAGCGATGATTCGTGAAGGACTTAAAAACGTAACAGCTGGTGCAAACCCAGTAGGTATTCGTAAAGGTATGGACAAAGCGGTTGCTGCTGCATTAACAGAGCTTCAAGCTATTTCACGTCCAGTTGAAAATAAAGAATCAATCGCACAAGTAGCGGCAATCTCTTCTGCAGATGATGAAATTGGCCAATACATTGCAGATGCGATGGAGCGCGTAGGAAACGACGGCGTTATTACAATTGAAGAGTCTAAAGGTTTTACAACAGAATTAGATGTAGTAGAAGGTATGCAATTCGACCGTGGTTATGCATCACACTACATGGTAACGGATACAGATAAAATGGAGGCGGTTCTTGATAACCCATTCATTTTAATTACAGACAAAAAAATCTCAAACATTCAGGAGATTTTACCGGTATTAGAACAAGTGGTTCAACAAGGACGTCCAATTTTAATTATTGCTGAAGATGTTGAAGGCGAAGCGCTTGCGACATTAGTAGTAAATAAATTACGTGGTACATTCAACGCAGTGGCAGTAAAAGCTCCAGGTTTCGGTGATCGTCGTAAAGCAATGTTAGAGGATATTGCTGTATTGACTGGTGGTCAAGTAATTACACAAGATCTTGGTTTAGATTTAAAATCAGCTGATTTATCATCACTAGGTCGTGCTGCAAAAGTTATCGTATCAAAAGATAACACAACAATTGTTGAAGGTGCTGGTAACACAGATGCAGTAGCTGGTCGCGTGAACCAAATCCGTGCACAACTTGCTGAAACAGCATCAGAATTCGATAAAGAAAAATTACAAGAGCGCTTAGCTAAATTAGCTGGTGGTGTTGCAGTTATTAAAGTTGGTGCTGCAACAGAAACAGAATTAAAAGAGCGCAAATTACGTATTGAAGATGCATTAAACTCAACTCGTGCAGCAGTAGAAGAAGGGATCGTATCAGGTGGTGGTACAGCACTTCTAAACGTATACGCGGCTGTTGAAAAAGTATTGGATCAAGTGGAAGGCGATGTAGCAACGGGTGTACGCATTATTTTACGTGCATTAGAAGAGCCGGTTCGTCAAATTGCTGAAAATGCTGGTCTAGAAGGTTCAATTATCGTTGACCGTTTAAAACGTGAAGAGATTGGTATTGGCTTCAACGCGGCAACAGGCGAGTGGGTAAACATGGTCGATGCAGGCGTAGTAGACCCAGCAAAAGTTACACGTTCAGCATTACAAAATGCAGCATCAGTAGCTTCACTATTCTTAACAACAGAAGCAGTAGTTGCAGACATTCCAGAACCAGCAGGCAGCGGTATGCCGGATATGGGTGGCATGGGTATGCCAGGAATGATGTAATTACAAGTTAAACCTGTATTTACAAATCGCATATAAAAAATTACCACTTCTCAAGTTACCTTGGGAAGTGGTATTTTAATTTTCCTGTATGAAGTGCTTATTCAACTTCTAAGAAATTCGGTGACAGGACCATACAATACCAGTAGATGAAGCGCCTGTTCCTCCTAAATTAAGAGTTA
>Ga0182739_1004024_pt1 | contig 12416 bp, 7 predicted proteins | sample eDN5th30CBELigBY_FD_128873 | JGI IMG/M metagenome (GOLD analysis project Ga0182739, IMG submission 128873) | Enriched backyard soil microbial communities from Emeryville, California, USA - eDNA 5th pass 30_C BE-Lig BY (version 2) (version 2) | ecosystem: Environmental > Terrestrial > Soil >... | reverse complement strand
CACCTCGCCCGGCAGATGTCGCTACTGGAAACAAGCGTCATCGATATGATGGCCGCCGGTGAAATCAACCAGACCCTCGATCAAGCCATCAGCCGGTTCCCCCAAAATATGCAGCGCATCTTCGTGATGCGCTCTGCCGATTTCACGGTCGCCGAGATTGCCGAAGCGCTAGGGCTTTCCGAGCAGACCGTTAAAAACAACACCAGCGAGGCGCTGCGCAGGTTGCGGTTCGCCCTCGCCCAGAAGCACCCCGATATCCCCCCGTCGTTCTACCTGGCGCTCCTGGCACTCTTTACACAAAATTAACCATTTGGTAAGCATTCCTTGAAGTACCCCCGCGCCCCTGGCGGCACTATAATGGTGTACAAAGGGGACAACAGGTGAACGACGCAACGTTTAAACAACTGCTTAGCAAATACGAAAAAGGCACCGCATCCGCGGCTGAGCGCCACGTGGTCGAACAATGGTATGCATCGTTCGATAAAACCGCCGACAGCGAGACCATCTGGGCCAACGAAGCCGCCAAGGCCAGCACGCGCGAGCGGATATGGCGGGCTGCGCGCGGCCAGCAACCTGCACCGCCCAGCCTCATGCCGCGGTTCTTCAAGGTGGCAGCGGCCGTGCTGGCCGTGCTTACCGCCGGCCTGTTGCTTTGGCGTTCGGCGGGCGACGGGCAGAAGCCGGTAGCGGGGCATCCGGCAGCCCCCGCTTCCCAACAGCTGGTGCGTACCTCGGGCCAGCAGGTGAAACGGGCATTGCTGCCCGATAGTTCGCAGGTATGGCTTAACGCCAACTCATCCATTGCCATACCCGAAAATTATGGTGCACACAACCGGAGCGTACGGCTCACCGGCGAAGCGTTCTTCGACGTCAGGCCCGATGCCGCCCGGCCGTTCGTTATCACCAGCCAAACCATCACCGTATCGGTACTGGGCACCTCATTCAATGTACGGGCATACGACGGGCTCGAAGAAGTACAGGTGGCCGTGAGTACCGGCAGGGTGAGCGTGGCCGACTCCGCACAGCGCATGCTGGCAGACCTCATGAAGGACGACCTCCTTACGTACAACAGGCGTAGCGGCGCGGTAGCGGTCGGAAAAACCGATGGTGGGCTAAGCAGCGCTTGGCGCGAGGGACGAATAATATTCGAAAATGAGCGTTTTGAAACGCTCGCACAAGGGTTTTACAATCTGTTCGGGGTAAAACTGCTTACCGTCGATGAGGAGGTGGCGGCCTTGCGGTACAACCTCGTTTTGCACCACGGCATGACCGAAGAGAAAGCCATCAGCATGATATGCAAAGTAGTGAACAAACAATATCGAAAGGAGGGGAATGAACGCATTGTAATCTATTGATACAAAAAAACAGGCCCCATATCAACGGAGCCTGCAATGAGTCGCTGTAGCAGAAGTTTGGTCGCTGCGCTACAGCAGTAAAAATTAAATTACTAATTCACTTGCCCAAAGATAGGAAATGGGCAGCAATATATATTAATGAAACATCGCAAACTATTACGACAAATGATGCGCGTCACCTCTGTCGTGGTTTTTATCGCCACAGCCGCCATGCAGGTGCTCACCGCTGAAGAATCTTTCAGCCAGCTCCTCGAACGTAAAGTCAACGTATCGTATGAACGGACCAATGCCTATACCGTTATCAAGGATCTCCAGCGCAACGAGCACATTGATTTTGCCTTTACCAACAACCTCGGTTTGGAAACCATCGAGCTGAAGTCGCTCCGCAAAGAGCAGGTATTGCTGGCCGATCTGCTTAAGCAGATACTGGCCGACACAAATATATCCTATGAAGAGAAATCCGGCGTGGTCACGCTTTTCAAGGTGCAGGAGCCGGGCACGGTATCGGGCAGTGTAACCAACGCCGCCGGCGAACCCCTTGCGGGCGCTACTTTCCGGGTGGTCGAGACCGGCCGTACCTACCGTACCGATGCGCAGGGAAAAATCATGTTCTCCCTGCAGCCCGGCACCTACACGGTAGACATCACCTACATTTCGTACCAGGCACAACGCCATAGCATCCAGGTAACGGAGCGGGGGCAAGTGCCGCTCGTTGTGGTCTTGCAGGATGCGCTAGACGAGCTGGGGGAAGTGGTGGTGGTGGGCTATGGCACGCAGCAGCGCAATAAGGTAACCGGTGCCATTTCGCAGGTAAAATCAGAAGATCTGAATCAGTATCATGCATCCGGCTTCGCCCAGCAATTGGCCGGCCGGGTTTCGGGCGTCATGATCAATGAATCGAATGGCATGCCCGGGGCAGACCCGCAGATCATCGTGCGGGGTATCTCCACACTCACGGCAGGGGTCAAACCGTTGATAGTCGTCGATGGCTTTCCGCTCACGGAAGGATCGTCGCTCAATTCCATCAATCCGAAAGACATCGAAACCATCGATATCCTCAAAGACCCTGCTTCGGCATCGATTTACGGCTCGCGGGCCGCAAACGGGGTTATCATGGTCACCACCAAAAAGGCCGGCGAAGACAAGGTTACGGTCAACTTTGATGCCTATACCGGTTTCCAGCAGCGTGCCGACAACATGAAGCTGATAGACGCGTACCAGGCGGCTACGTATTTTACCGAAGCCCGCGACCAGGCCTACGTATCGAAAGACCCGGCCAACCGTTCGATCACCGACGATCACGACACGCGGATTGGCAAGGGGGCCAGCAAGCGCGACCTGCGGTTGCATTATATCGATCCGTACCTGGCCAATACCCCCGGACTCACCAACGTGAACTGGCTCGACGAGATTTTCAGGACAGCCCCCCTCAGCAGCTATACCCTGTCCGTATCCGGCCGCACCGGCGCCGTTACCGATTACTACGTTTCGGGCAGCTATTTCGATCAGGATGGTATCGTGCTCGGTTCAGACCTGAAGCGCTACAGCGCCAACCTCAAACTCCATACGCAGCTGGCCAAGCGCCTCCGCTTCGGGGCCAACCTGGTGCCCACGTTTACCGACCGCAACTACCATAATGAGTTGGGCACGGCCCGGGGCAATTTCCCGTTCTTCAGCCCCTATAACGAAGACGGTTCGCTGGCCGTCAGCACGCAGATCATCGCCAATACGCCGGAAGACGGCGCGTTGAACGAAAGTGCCGTGGCACTCACCGAAATGGTAACCAAGAAGCGCAAGGACTTCCGCACGTTCGGCCACTCCTTCCTGGAGTTCGAACCGGTGGATGGCCTTACCTTCAAAACCCTGCTGGGTGGCGACTTCGCCACGGTCTTCGACGACTATTTCAACCCTTCCAACGTGGGTGCCTACCGCGCGGCTGCACCGAAGCCCGCCGCCGCCACCGAAACCCAGGCCCAGCTGTGGAACTACCTCACCGAAAACACGGTAACGTATGATAAACAGTTGGCCAAGCACCACATCAACCTGCTGGGCGGCTATTCGTTCCAGCAAGAGCGGTCAAACCAAACGAAGGTATCCGGCACGGGCATCCCAGACGACAACCTGAGCAACATTGCCGGTGCAAGCAACTTCTCGGTCAATGCCTCGCGGCACATATGGACGCAGGTTTCCTACTGGACGCGCCTGCAATATGACTATGCCAGCAAATACCTGCTTACCGCCACCTTCCGCCGCGACGGTTCCTCCCGCTTCGGCAGCGACTCCAAATGGGGCAATTTCCCCTCGGTGTCCGCAGGCTGGATTGTCAGCAATGAAGATTTCATGGCCTCCGGCGGCGCGGTCGACTTCCTCAAGCTGCGTGCATCGTGGGGCATGGCGGGCAACAACCAGGTGGGTTCATACGGCTCACTGGCCCTGCTCAGCGCCGGAAACTACGTCTACGGCGAAACCTTGGCGCCCGGTTATTACGCCTCTACGGCGCCCAACCCGGGGCTGTCGTGGGAAACACAGAAAGCCTGGAACGTGGGCGTCGATATCACCGCGTTCAATCGCTTCAACCTTACGGTCAACTACTATGATACCCGCACGTCCGACCTGTTGCTCAACGTGCCCGTACCCGAGCAGTCGGGCTATAGCAGCTCGTTGCAGAATATCGGCGAAATACAGAATGCCGGCGTAGAGGTAGACTTCGGCGCAACCGGCATCCAGCTGGGCCAGGTAAGCTGGACCTTCAACGCCAACCTCTCTACCAACCGCAACGAGGTGCTCAGCCTTGCCGAAGGGCAAGACCAGATCATCTCCGGCAACTTCCTTACCCGGGTAGGCGGCCCCATTGCCGAAATTTACGGGTATAACATTCTCGGAATCTACAAAAGCCAGGAAGACATCGACCAGACCCCGCACATTGGCGGCACACGCGTTGGCGACAACATCGTCGAAGATGTTGACGGCGATGGCGCCATCACGCCCAATGACCGTACCACCCACGGAACGTACGCGCCAAAGCTGACGTACGGATTCCAGAGCTCGTTCCGGTACAAGGGCCTTGATTTCGGATTCGGGCTGAGCGGTGTAGAAGGGCGCAAAGTGTATGATGGCAACCTGGCAGGCCACGAAAACGGAGAGGCATTTGTGCTGGCTACCGAGTATTACTTCAAGAACAGGTACCACCCGATAAGCAACCCCGGGGGCACCATGCCGCAGCCCACCACCACGTTTTCCCAAAACAGGCTGCAGACGGGCTGGGCTTCCAGCTGGCATTTCTACGATGCCGATTTCCTTCGCGTGCGTTACATCCAGCTGGGCTACCAGTTCCCGGAGCGGATGCTCAACCCCATTAAGGTGACCAACCTGCGCGTTTACCTGCAATCCAACAACCCATTTACGTGGACACCGTACCGCGGGTTCAACCCCGAGGGCACGTCAGACAACGTCCTTGAGTCGGGCGCCGCAGGCAACAACTACCCCGTGGCCCGCTCGTTTACGGTGGGTGTTAACTTAACTTTTTAATGATCATGTTTTATTTCGCACGCACAAACGAATCAACGATGAATAACTACAAGATGTCTCCCGCCCTCAAATGGGTGGCCATACTCACCGTTGGCCTCCTCGGCACGCAGGCCTGCACCAAGCAGCTCAACCAGGTTCCGCTTACGCAGAAAGAGTTGTCCAACTTTTTCCGGAGCGAGATGGAAGTGGAAGAATACATCAATGCCGTATACGGCATGCTGCAATGGAACGGTATCTACGGCCTGTATTTTCCGGCCCTGGGCGAAATCCCGTCAGACAACACGTACGATGAAGTACCCGCCAACGACGGACAGGTTTACGGTCAGCTCGACGAGTTTGCCACCATTCCCGGCAACGGGCTCATCGCCACCGTATGGCGCGATCATTACCGGGCCATACAGGGGGCCAATGTGGTGCTCAACCGTATCGGCGACGTGGCATTTGCCAGTGAGGAGCAAAAATCAGCGAGCATAGGCGAAATGCAGTTTATCCGTGCCCTGCTGTACTTCAATCTGGTGCGCACCTTCGGCGACGTACCGTTGGTGGTGGAGGAGACCACCGATCCTAACCTGTATTTCGGGCAGGGGCGTACCGCCGCCGATGCCGTTTACCAGCAAATCATTGCCGACCTGGAAGCCGCCATCGGCAACCTGCCCGTGCGTCAGGCCCAGCAGGGCAAAGCCACCCGGCACGCGGCCAACGCCCTGCTGGGTAAGGTCTACCTCACCCGCAATGAGCCTGCGCAGGCCAAGCAGTATTTCCTTGAGGTGGTCAACTCGGAGCAATATCAACTCGAAGCGATAGATCGCGTCTTTGCCATAGCCAATGAGAATAACGACGAAATCATTTTCGATGTGCAGTTTGCCTCCGGCGTTAACGGCAACCAGGAAGGGAGCAGCATGCAGCAGCAATTCAGCCCTTCGGGCACGTTGGCCAATGCCAAGGGCCACAACCTGCCCACGCGGTCGCTGTACAACCTGTATGCCGCCGACGACCTGCGCAAGGAATATTATGTAGGCATCACCGCCAACAACATTCCGTTCAGCAAAAAACTCGTCCAACCCACCACCGCCCCGGCCGATGGGGGCAGTAATTTCGTGGTTATCCGGTATGCGGATATCCTGTTGCTGCTCGCCGAGATCGAAAACGAAACCGGCAATGGCGCCGCCGCGGTGGCCTATGTCAATGCCGTACGCCAGCGTGCCAACGCATCGCCTATCCAGGCCGGCCTGCCCGCCGATCGCCTCGGGGAGGCCATCGAATTGGAGCGTCGCCTCGAACTCATCTGCGAAGGCCACCGGTGGTTTGATCTGCTCCGTTATGGCACGGCGGTCGATGTGATGAATGCGTGGTTCGATGCCGAGGGCATCAACATCACCGTGGGTGCCCACCACGTGCTCATGCCAATACCCCAGGGCCAGTTGGATACCGACCCGGCCATCACCCAGAATACCGGTTACAATTAAACATATCACTAACTATCATGATCATGAAAATGTATTTGTATCGTATCGCCATCGTCGTGTTTGCGGTGGCTATGCTGGCCCACGAAGGGCTGGCCCAGTCCAGACTAGACGCCATCCGCCAGGAACTGGCAGACCCGCATAGCAAGAACGTGCTGGTGGTATCGCACCGCGGAGACTGGCGCAATGCGCCCGAAAACTCCATCCAGGCCCTGCGCAGGGCCATCGCGATGGGCGTGGACATCATCGAAATCGATGTGCAGCTCACGCGCGACAGCCAGTTGGTGCTGATGCACGACCGCACGATAGATCGCACCACGTCTGGCAAGGGCGCCGTGGCCGACTATACGCTCCAGGAATTGCGCCAGTTTACGCTGCGCACCGGTACGGGAACCCCAACGCGGCAACCCATACCCACGTTTGAGGAAGCCATGCTGGAGGTCAAAGGCCATGTGTTTGTAAACATAGACAAGGGGTTTGCCTATTTCGACCGGGTGTATGATGTCTTGAAACAGACCGGCACCGTAGACCAGGCTATCCTCAAATCGTCGTTGCCCGGCGAGGATGTCAACGCGCGTTACGGCACGTTGCTCAAGGAACTGATATATATGCCCATGTGCAACACCGAAAATGAAGCATCGCTGGCCAGCACGGAAGCTTTTCTAGGCAAGCAGCCCACACTGATGGTCGAAACCAATTTCAACAACCCCGATAAGTTCGTGGCAGGGGTGCGCAGGCTGGACCAGTTTCCCGTTAAAATTTGGGTCAATTCACTGTGGGGAGGTATCGATGATGAGCTCGCGGTAGATGAAGGCGATCCAGATGCAAGCTGGGGCTGGCTTATCGCCCGGGGCGGGCGGGTTATCCAGACCGATAGGCCCCAGGAGCTGATCGCCTACCTGGCCAGCAAAGGCTTAAGGCACTAATCATGTTAAAGCCCGCTCCGGAACATCGGAGCGGGCTTTTTATTCGAAAAGCGTCGCACGCGCTGGCCCTACCCAGCCCAGTCGGTACGCAGCCGGCGCTCCCGCAATTTATTGGCGGCTTCATCCCCAACAAAGGCTTCCTTTGTATAATCCCACGTAAGCGGTCGCCCCAGTTCATAGGCAATATTGCCGATAACGCACACCGTATTCGTGCTGTGGCCAATTGCTGCCGGGCAGATGGGGTCTTTCCGCGTTTCCATGGCCTGCAGGAAATCCAGGTAATGGTTGTCGCTTTGGTAAACGTGTTTTTCGTCCGGCCCGATCACCCGGTCCCTCAGCGCTTCGGGCGTCGTTTCCAGCTTGCGGCGCTGTACGCGCAGGCGGCCTTCCGTCCCTTCAAACACGATAAACCGTCCCTCTTCCGCATCAGATTGGGTCATCCGGATGCCGTTTTCATAGGTATAGGTCAGCATCGGCTGCCCCTGGCCATCCGGCGGCACCACCTTCACCGGCCCTTTACCATCCATGGCTAGCGCCCACTGCACAATATCAAACATATGGGCACCCCAGTCGGTCATGTCACCGCCGCCCAGTCCCTTATAATACCGCCACCTTGCCCAGATGTCGGCGCCAATCACCGGATTCAGCTCGTGGTTGTACCCCACCGGCTCATTGGGTCCCAGCCACCGCTTCCAATCCAGGTCTGCCGGCACCGGCTCCTCCGGCAGGTCAAAGGGCAGGGGCGGCCCGCCGATGTTTACATGCACCGAAGTAATCTCGCCCAGGTATCCGTTCCTGATCAGGTTGGCGGCCTGCCTGAACTCGGGTGCCGAGCGCTGCATGCTTCCCGTTTGGAACACCACCTTGTTCCGTTCAACGGCATCGACGATGTCGCGGCCTTCCTTAATCGTAAGCGCCAGCGGTTTCTCGCAGTAGGTATCTTTCTTTGCATCGGCCGCCATCACGGCCATCACCCCGTGCCAGTGGTCGGGCGTGGCGATGACCACCGCATCCACGTCTTTGCGTGCCAGTATCTCGCGGAAATCCCCATACGGCGTACAGGCCTTCGCCGATTGGCCGGGCAGGTCGCCGAGTACATGCACAAAGTTGGTCAGCTTCGAGCCGTAAACATCGCTGGCCGCTATCACCTTCACCTTCCCGGTGGCGGTAAAACGCTGCTGCAATGTCAGCGCCTGCCTGCCTGCCCCGATAAACCCGAGGGTCACCTTATCGCTTGGGGCGATGTATCCCGCGCCGCCCAATACATGCCGGGGCACAATCATGATGCCCGAGAGGGCCGCTGCCTGGGCCAGAAATTCTTTTCTATTCGTTTTCTTCATCGGTATATAATCAACTACTCAAATTTAACCATTCAACGCATTTTTACAATAGGCCAGGCACCTGCGGAGCTCCGCCATCGTATCCGCGCCGTCATACTCGTATTCAATGAAGGTAGGGATATCCCATCCGTTGGTTTTGATGAGTGCGAGGATGGCTGCCAGCGGCGTATCCCCTTCACCGAAGGGCGTGCGCGGACCCTGGTTGGCCTTCCGATCTTTGAGGTGGATGCTGAACACCCGTTCATGATGGTCCCTGATATATTGCAGCGGGTCAAAATTTGCCGCCGTAAAGTGGCCCGTATCGAGGTTTACCCCGATGAGGTCGGATTTGCCCGCCATGCCCCGTGCAAAACTGTCCGGCGTTGCAAACTCGTTGGGCTTGTCCACATTGGCATGGTTGTGCATGCCCACACGGATGCGGTACCGCTGCGCGACGGCATCCACCCGATCCATCACACGCACCGTGGCCGAGGAGTTTACGGTGTCAGTGCCCAGCGCCTTCGCTATCCGGAACCCGAGTTCCAGCTCCTGGTCGCTGATGTCATCCTTGAAGGTGGCGTTGTAGGCCAGTATACGGATACCCGCGCGCTCGAACTGCTGCCGGATGCCTTCGATAACGTCCATCGACAACGCGGCGCGCCACTGCCGGAGCTGCTCGCGGTTTTCGCGAAGCTGCTGCGGCGACAGCCCCCGTTGCCAGCGGTATTCCTCGGGTTCCACATGCCCTTCCCAGAGTTCGCAATGGCGGATGCCCAGCGCCTGCATGGCCACGATGGCTTCGGGCAGTGCACGGTCACGCAGGCTATACGTTTGCAGGCCCACAATAACGTCAGTGGCCCACGAAGTATCCCTCGCCAGCACGCCGCTGCCCGTCACCCATGCGCCCGCCAGTCCAAAAACCGCACGCTTTGCCCAGGTCCTTCTCGATATGTTATTGGTGTTGTCCATTGTCCTTATTGATTACTTCGTATACGGAAAATACAGGGTGGTGGAAGCCGCGTTATCGAAAATTTCAACCATTTTCCGGATGAGCTCCGGCTGGTCATCCGCCAGGTCCCGCGTCTCGCCCGGGTCGGTTTCCAGATCGTACAATTCAATCGGCGCGTTGGCGTTCTCGTATAGGCTGTGCTGTACCGCTTTCCATTTACCGTACCGTGCCGCCCGGTTCTCCAGCCAGTTGCGGGGCAACTTATTTTTCGGTTTGTTCCAGTCGTAGTTGTACGTGTAGTTTTCCCAATACAGGTGCGCGTGTTCGGGTTGCTTTCCGGTTTCTCCCGTCAGCAGCGGCAGTAGCGACAGTCCGTCGATGCCGGCCGGCGGGGTTACCCCGGCTACCTCGCACAGCGTGGGCAGGAGGTCCCAGGCCGCGCTGATGTGGCCGGTGGTCTGGTTTGCCGCCACGGTGCCGGGCCAGTTGACCACCAGCGGCACCCGTATGCCGCCGTCGTACAGGTCCCGCTTGGCGCCGCGCAGGTGCGCGTTGCTGTTGAAAAACTTTGCAAACGCCGGGTTGGCGCCGTTGTCGCTCATAAAGAGCACCACGGTATTGCCGTCCATCCCGCGGTCGCGCAGCGCCTGCACAATCCGCCCTACGTCGCTGTCGAGCAACGTCACCATGGCCGCGTAGTTTTTGAACTGTTCGGGCCAGTCCATCGCCGTATAAGGCGCATTGTCGGGGATCACGTGCTTGCCGTGCGGCAGGGTATAGGGCAGGTAGAGGAAAAACGGTTGGGAGCTGTCCTGGTCGTTGATGAACTCCAGCGTTTTATCCACAAACAGGTGGTGGCTGTACACGCTGTCCAGCGGAATCCGCTGCCCGTCTTCATACAGGTATTCCGGGTAGTAGTTGTGCGCCTGAATCTGGTCGAGGTAACACACCGAGCGGTCAAACCCCTGGGTTTCCGGCCCGTGGCCTTCGCCACCCAGTCCCCACTTGCCAAAAAGGGCGGTGCGGTACCCTGCCTTTTTCAACAACTCGGCTATCGTCACTTTGTCGCTGGGCAGTGCCGGGTCTTCCTCCGCATCAGTCAGGAAATTCCCCCGGATAAACGTGTGGCCGGTGTGCATCCCCGTCAGCAGGGCATCGCGCGAAGGCGCGCACACGGTCGAGCCGGCGTAGTAATCGGTAAACCGCATGCCACCAGCGGCCAACGAGTCGATGTGGGGCGTATGGATGCGTTCTTGCCCATAGGTGCCCAGATCGCCATAGCCGAGGTCGTCCGCCATGATGAGGACGATGTTTGGCGGCTGCTGCGCGCTCGCTAAACTGCATAAGCCAAACAATAACCCGCCAAGCACTGAAAAATAAGCTGAAACATTCATAAATGGTGTCTTTTATTTACGGTTTTGCGGCGGCTACTTCCCGTCGCCACCCAATAACTTCCGTTCCCAATACGACAAGAACTCCCGGTCGCTGACGTCGGCCGAAAGGCCTTTCTCCGCCATCTCGCGCGCGAAAATCTCCTGCATTAATTTTTGCGCCTGCGCAATTTCCGATGCTGGCTCGGGGTACACGCCATGGTCCGCTTCGGCCAGCCAGCCGTCCAGCACCTCGCGGTAGTGCGCCAGGGTATCGGCATACCCCGGCTGCAAGGCCAGGTTGCGGAGCTCATGCGGATCGGCAATCACATCGTAGAGTTCTTCCGCAGGCCGTTTATCTGCCATGAATTGGCGCTGGTTTTCATCGAGCCCTCCTTCGCGGTACATGATCTCCATTTGGGTGAGCACCGGATAATTCGATTTTTTATAGGCACTGAATTGGGTATACGGCCGTTCCGGATAAAAATTGCGGATGTATTTGAACCGTTCGCTGCGTACCGAGCGGATGCGGTCTACCGCCTCATCACACCGGTCGCGCATGGAAAAGGCATACCTCCGAGGCTGCCGGTCGGCAGCCAGGAAATCCACGCCCTGTAGGTGATCGGGCAGGGGTATGCCCGCCAGCCCCAGGGTAGTGGCGGCAATATCCACGGTGCTCACCATCCGGTGGTCTTCGGCGCCCGCCGTGGCTCGCCCGGCGGCACGCATGCCGGCAGGGAACCGCACGATGAGCGGTGTACGGATGCCCGCATCGTATAGGAACTGCTTTGCGCGCACATGCGGCTGCCCCTGGTCGCCGAAGAAAAACACGATGGTATTCTCCGCAAGCCCCTCGTCTTCCAGCCGTTGCAGGATGGCCCCCACATGCCTGTCGGTCAACTGGACCGTTTCGAGGTACAACGCCCAGTCCTTGCGGGCAAGCGCCGTATTGGGGTAGGTGGGTGGCAGCACCAACTTATCGGGGTCAATGGAGTTGATGGTATCCGGGGTAAACGGCCGGTGCGGATATTTGATTTGTATCTGCGCAAAAAACGGCTGTCCGGGTGCCCGCTGGCTCCAGTCCGCCCCGTCGTAGAGCTGTTGCTGGTCGTGCACGAAATTATAGTCCGTTTTGCCGAAAGACGTCCGGTTGCCGCTGCTGCCGTTGCTCACAAAGTAGCCCTGCTCACGGAAGTATTCGGGTATCGGCCGGATGCCCGCTGCGAGGCTGTCTTTCCGGCTCGCCCGGTGCTGGTGGCTGTTGATGCTGACCGGGTACATCCCCGTAATCAACGACGAGCGACTGGGGGAACAAACCGATGCCACGCTGAACATGCCGGTGTACCGTACACCCTCGGAGGCCAGCCCATCGAGGTGCGGGGTTTTCACCAGCGGCGTGCCGTAGCACGCGAGGTCGGTACCCAGGTCGTCGGCCACAATCCAAAGGATGTTGGGCCGTCCCGCTGCCTGGGGCTGTTCCGTCATCGCCACCGCGTGCACGGCATT
>Ga0182739_1004023_pt1 | contig 12418 bp, 5 predicted proteins | sample eDN5th30CBELigBY_FD_128873 | JGI IMG/M metagenome (GOLD analysis project Ga0182739, IMG submission 128873) | Enriched backyard soil microbial communities from Emeryville, California, USA - eDNA 5th pass 30_C BE-Lig BY (version 2) (version 2) | ecosystem: Environmental > Terrestrial > Soil >... | reverse complement strand
CTGAAACCACGCGCTGCACCGAGATCACCAGCCTCCCGGCGACGATCACCACCCAGGGTGCCTACTGCCTGCACAAGGACCTGAGCACCAACGTCAACAGCGGCGCGGCAATCGAGATCAAAACCAACAACGTGACGCTCGACTGCAACGGCTGGAAGGTCGGCGGCCTGTCCGCCGGGATTTCGACCAATGCCCGAGGCATCTACGCATGGAACCGCCAGAACATCACGATCCGCAACTGCGGCGTGCGCGGGTTCCACATCGGAATCGACATCGGCGGTGGCGCAGGACATCTGATCGAAGACAACCGGGTGGACAACAGCACCATCATTGGAATGGATCTCCGGGGCGATGCCATCACCGCGCGCCGCAACCGGATCATTGATACCGGCGGGAGGCTCGACAGCGCCTATAGCGTCGGAATTTCCCTCTCAGGTACCGGCACGTCGATCAGCGACAATCAGGTGGTCAACGTGACTGTGACCGGAAGCAGCAGCGGTAACGGCTACGTTTATGGAATTTCCTTCACCGGCACAGGACACGAGATCGCGCGCAACCAGCTCATCAACCTCATCCCTGCCGGCGCGGGAGGAGCTTATGGCACCGTTGGTGGCGGCTCGGGTTCCTCGCTGCGCGACAACACGGCAATAAACTCCACGCCGACCAACGGCTGGGGCTTTGACGGGGGCAGTAGCGGCTCCCAATGCAGGGGCAACATGTCGCGCGGATTCACCACGGTGCTCGAATACTGCACCGACGTCTCCGGCAACGCCGGCACCTGAGCCGGTCCTGCAATCCCGTGCCCCGGCTGCGTGCCGGGGCACGGGACGCGAACCTGCAGGCGATGTCCTGCAGATCTATCCAGCAGGCGGCAACGCCACGCATGACAGCAGCGGCCCGGCCGCTGCGACGACCTGGAGAATGCCCCGGTCGTCGCACCGCGACCTGCTGGGGGATCAGCCGAAGAGGCCTCGCGCGATCGCGGCGCCACCGCCGACCATCGGCACGACGGGACGAAGATTCCTCCGAAGCCGACTTTTCGGCCAGTCGCCGGGGACCCAACCCAAGCCGCAGGTCGGGGCGACGCCCCCGACGATCCGGAACCCGGACAGCCATGGGCGTCGGGGACGCCGACCCGACCTACGCGAAGAACGCCTCCACGTCGGCGACGTCGCGGGTCTTCGGGAACGGCGGCAGCGAGTCCAGGAACAGCCGGCCGTAGCTTTTCTCCAGCAGGCGCGGATCGCACAGCACCAGCACGCCGCGGTCGGTCTCGGTGCGGATCAGGCGGCCGACGCCCTGCTTGAGCGCGATCACCGCCTGCGGCAGCTGTTCGTCGCGGAAGGGATTGCCGCCGGCGCGGCGGATCGCGTCCAGGCGCGCCTCGAACACCGGGTCGTCGGGCGCGGCGAACGGCAGCTTGTCGATCACCACCACGCTCAGCGCGTCGCCGGCCACGTCCACGCCTTCGCGGAAACTCGCCGCGCCCAGCAGCACGCCGTTGCCCGATTCGCGGAAGCGCTGCAGCAGCTGCGCGCGCGGCGCCTGTCCCTGCACGAACAGCGGCCACGGCCCGCCCTGCAGGATGTCGGCCGCCTCGCGCAGCGCGCGGTGCGAGGCGAACAGCACGAATGCGCGGCCGCCGGATGCGTGCAGCACCGGCAGCAGCGCCTCGGCGATCGCGGCGGTGTAGTCGCGCGCCGACGGCTGCGGCAGCCGCGGCGGCAGGTAGCACAGCGCCTGCGAGGCCCAGTCGAAGGGGCTGGGCGCGAGCAGGGTTTCAAAGGAGTCGGAGTCACTTTCCCGCTGAACTTCGCCGGGGGCAGACGCCCGGTCCGGGGAAAGTGACTCTGCCCCCTTTGAAAGCCCCAGCCGCGTTGCGATGTGGTCGAAACGCCCATCGACCGCCAGCGTGGCCGAAGTGAAGATCCACGCCGCGCGCGAACTCTCGCGGTGCGCGCGCAGCGGCGCGGACACGTCCAGCGGCGTGCGCTGCAGGCGGAAGCCGCGCGGCGAGAGTTCGTACCAGCGCACGTCGGAAGAAGAAAGGGGGTCAGAGTCACTTTCCGACGGAAGATCGTCAGTCGAATCGAAAGCCTGGTCGGAAAGTGACTCTGACCCCCTTTCTTCTCGCCAGCGCGCAACCCGCGCCAGCTGGTCCTGCGCACGCACGTGGCAGGCCTCGAAGCCGGGCGCGGCCTCGCGCAGCGGTGCGATCGCGGCGGCGATATCCGCCAGCGCGCGCGACAACGCGTCGAGCGCCTCGCGCACGCCGGCGTCCTGCAGCGCGCGCAGCCGGGTGCCGCGCGGCGGCAGCACTTCCATCGCCGCGCGCAGCGCGCGGGTGGCGTGTTCGAGTTCCCTGGCCGGCTGCTGCACGACCGCCAGCGAACCATCCACCTCCTTGCATTCGGCCAGCGCGTCGCGGCCAAGCTCGGCCAGCGGCCGCGCGCTCAGCGACTCGCCGAAGAACTGCGCGGCCAGCTCCGGAAGCTGGTGCGCCTCGTCGACGACGAAGGCCTGCGCGCCGGGCAGGATCTCGCCGAAGCCCTCCTGCTTGAGTGCGAGATCCGCCAGCAGCAGGTGGTGGTTGACCACCACGACGTCCGCGTTCTGCGCGCGCTGCCGCGCCTGCACGACGAAACAGTCGCCCCAGAACGGGCATTCGCTGCCGAGGCAGTTCTCGGCGGTGGAAGTGACCATCGGCAGCAGCGGCGAGTCGTCGGGCAAGCCGTCGAGTTCGGCCAGGTCGCCCATGCGCGTGCGCCCGCTCCACGACACGATGCGCTGGAACTGGGCGATCTGCTCGCGCGCGGAAAAGCGCGGCTCGCCCCTGGCGCGCTCGAGCCGGTAGCGGCACAGGTAGTTGGCGCGGCCCTTGAGCAGCGCGGTCTTGATGCCGACGCCAAGCGCGTCGCGCACCCGCGGCAGGTCGCGGTGGTAGAGCTGGTCCTGCAGCGCGCGGGTGCCGGTGGAGATGATGGTCTTCTGCCCCGACAGCAGCGCCGGGACCAGGTAGGCAAACGTCTTGCCGGTGCCGGTGCCGGCCTCGGCCAGCAGCACGCCGCGCGCGTCCAGCGCCTCGGCGACGGCGGCGGCGAGATCCTGCTGCGAAGGCCGCGGCGCGAACGCAGGGATCTGCGCGGCCAGCACGCCGCCTTCGGCCAGGGCGGCGCGGCTGCGTGCGGCCAGGCTTCCTCCGGTTCCGTCCTCCATCTCAGAAGCGGTTGACGCCGGCGACGGCGCACTGCCCGACTTGCGCCTTCGCGGCCGACGCGCCAGCCGCGTCGCCTTCGAGCAGGCGCGCCTGTTCGACGGTAGCCCAGTGGCGGCGGCACAGCGGACCGACCTTCGATCCGGTTTCGAAGGCACGCCGGGCCAGCGTCTCGGCCTGCTCGTGGTCGCCGAGCAGCAGCGCGGCCTCGGCCCGCTCCTGCAGCAGGGCCGGATCGTCCGGCACGATCTCCAGCGCTTGGTCGAGCGCGCTGGCGGCGTCGGCGTAGTGTCCCTGCGCCTCCAGGCGCGAGGCCTGTTCGCGCAGGTCTTCGACCTTGGGATCGCGCAGCGGCTGGATCGCCAGTTCGCCCTCGCCGTCGCCTGCGGCGGCGCGGATCGCGGCGACCTGCTGCTGCGGGGTGGCGGCAGTCAGCGGCGCGGGCTGCGGCGGCGCGGGCTCGGAGGTTGCGCAGGCAGCCAGCGCCAGTGCAATGACGGCGGGCGCGCAGCGGCGCGCGGCGAGTTGGATTCGAATCGACATCAGGGTTGCTCTTGCGACTGGGGCGGTGCGGACTGCTCGGGCAGCTGTTTGGCCGGGTCCTGCTGCGGCTTGCGGTCGAGGCCGAACCAGCTGCGCCAACCGCCGCCCTGGTCTTCCTCGGCGGCGCCGTCGGGCTCGGCGAACACGCAGCCCTGGTAGGGCGGCGCGTAGCCCTTGGCAAACGGGAACTGCCGCGCGCCGGGACAGGACGCATCGGTGCTGTTGGACTGCGCCACCCACTGCCAGTCGAGCCCGTCGCTGCCGACTTTCAGCGGCGCGCTGGGCAGGTGCGAGAACAGGCCGGACCAGACCCGCATCGCACCGGTGGCGCCGTACAGGCCGGTCATCTCGTTCTGGTCGTTGCCGACCCAGGCCACGGCGAGGTAATCGCCGGTCCAGCCGGCAAACCAGCTGTCGCGGCCATCGTTGCTGGTGCCGGTCTTGCCGGCGGCGTCGAGGCGGCCAAGGCCGTCGCGGACGAGCTGGTGCGCGGTACCGTTGGTCACCGTGCGCTGCAGCGCGGTGGAAATCAGGCGCACGGCGATCGCGTCGCCCGGCTGCGCCGGCTTGGGTTCCTTGTCGTAGCGCTTGAGCATCCTGCCGTCGCCGTCGAGCACGCCGCGCACCAGGTGCAGGGGCTGGATCTCGCCGCCCGACGCGAGGAACTGGTACAGCTGCGCCATCGCATACGGGCTCTGGTCCACCGCGCCCAGGATCAGCGAGGGATTGGGCTCGGCCTTGATGCCCGCCAGCTTGTCGAGCAGCATCGCCACGCGCTGCGGCTGCACCGCCATGCCCACGCGCACCGTGGCCTGGTTGTAGGACTGCGAGAGCGCATCGATCAGGCGCACGCTGCCGTGGCTGCGGCCGTCGGAATTGCCCGGGCTCCAGCGCTTGCCGTTGCCCAGCGTCACCGTGACCGGCGAATCGTCCACCCAGCTGGCCAGCGACCATTGGTCGGGCGATGCCAGCGCCAGCATGTAGACGAAGGGCTTGAGCAGCGAACCGACCGGGCGTCGCGCCTCGATCGCGCGGTTGAAGCCCGGCTGGCGGAAATCCCGGCTGCCGACCACGGCCAGCACGTCGCCGTTGTCGACGTCGGTCACCACCACCCCGGCCTGCAGCGGCGGCCGCTTGTTGTTTTCCAGCGACTTGAGCGTGCGCGTCACCGCGCCTTCGGCGTAGGCCTGGGCCGCAGGCGACATCCCGGTCATCACCCGCAGGCCGGCGCCCTGCAGCGCGTCGGCCGGGTAGTCGCGCACCAGCTGCCGGCGCACCAGGTCGACATAGGCCGGGAAGGGATTGGCCGAAGTGCTGCCCGGCGCGTTGGTCACGCCCAGCGGTGCCTTGCGGGCGCGGGCGTACTGCGCGTCGTCGATCAGCTGCGGATCGGACTCGTGCATCTTCGCCAGCACGAAGTCGCGGCGATCGCGAGCAGCGTCCGGGTGCCGGCGCGGATCGTAGGCCGACGGGCCCTTGACCATGCCGATCAGCAGCGCAATCTGTTCCGTCGACAGGTCGCCCAGTTCGCGGCCGAACCAGTACTCGGCGCCGGCCGCGACGCCGCGGATCTCCTGCGCACCACGCTGGCCGAGGTAGACCTGGTTGAGGTAGGCCTCGAGGATGCTGCGCTTGTCGTAGCGCGCCTCGATCAGCAGGGCAAACAGGATCTCGTTGAACTTGCGGCTGAAGGTCTGCTCGCGGCCGATGCCGAGGATGCCCGAGCGCGCCAGCTGCTGGGTCAGCGTGCTGCCGCCCTGCTTCGCTTCGCCGGACTTGAGGTTGACGAAAGCCGCGCGCAGCATGCCGCCCAGGTCGATGCCGTGGTGATGGGCGAAGTCGCGGTCCTCGACCGCCTGCAGGCCGGTCACCAGCAGCTCGGGCACGTCCTCGATCCGGACCAGCTGCCGCTCCTCCTGCGTTTGTCCGTAGAGGGTCGCGATGCGCGCCGGGTCCAGCCGCACCGACTTGGCCGCCTTGCGGCTGCCGGCGTCGCGCAGGCTGGCGACGCGGCCGCCGGACAGGGTGACTTCGACCCGGCTCGGGGCGACGTCGCCGTCGACATCGCGGAAGCCGCGGTTGGCGATTACCCAGCGCGCGCCGTCATGTTCGTACGTCCCGGGGCGCTTGCCGCCGTCCTCGCGATACGACGCCGCGGCCAGCTCGGTCTTGAGCGTCTGCGCATCCATCGCCACGCCGGGCGCCAGCTGCAGCGGGCGCGCGTATACGCGGGTGGGCACCTGCCAGCGCAGCTGCCCGAAGCGTTCGCTGACCTGGTGGTTGAGGTAGAGCGTGTACGGGATCAGGAAGCCCAGGCCCAGGCCCACGGCCGCCAGCGTCCAGGTCAGCAGGCGCCGGCGCCAGTCCGGCGCGGCGCCGTTTCCGTCGAGCTCGTCCTCGTCTTCGTCGTAATCGATTCGGGCCACGGTACGGTTCGGGAAGGGGGATGCGACAATGGCGCGCGCGCCGCGGAAGCGACGAGTCTATCGCAGACCCCGCTGAACGCCGGCTTGCAGCGCCGGCATCTCCGGGCGATGCCGTCCATGGCGCAAAATGGGCGCCGCCCGCAGGTGCCGGGCCGCAGCGGGGATGATCCCGCGCGACCGCCCTCCATTCCGCCAGCCGGAGCTCCAAGTTGTCGATTTCCTTGGCCGATGCGCGTTTCCTGTTCGATCGCGCGACCGGCCTGATCCGCCGCGGCTGGCTCAGCCTGCGCACGCGCGGCCTGCGCGCAAGCTGGGAGCGCGTGCGCGCGCAGCTGCGCCGGGTCCCCGCGGCGCAGCGCGCGGCACTGTATTTTCCTGCCGAAACACCGCGCGTGCCGGCGCGGCTTGCCACCAGCGCCGAACCGCTGGCGAGCATCGTCATCCCCGTCTACGGACAGCTCGAACACACCCTGCGCTGCCTGCGCGCGCTGGTCGAACAGCCGCCGCAGGCGCCGTTCGAGGTCATCGTGGTCGACGACGGCTCGCCGGACGACAGCGCCGAGGTGCTGCCGACGATTGCCGGCCTGCGCCATCACCGCCGCGCCGTGAACGGCGGTTTCATCGCCGCATGCAACGACGGCGCCGCGCTGGCCCGCGGCGAGTTCCTGGTGTTCCTCAACAACGACACGGTGCCGCAGCCCGGTTGGCTCGACGCGCTGCTGCAGACCTTCACCGACCATCCCGGCGCGGGCCTGGTCGGCGCGCAGCTGCTGTATCCCGATGGCAGGCTGCAGGAGGCCGGCGGCGTGGTGTTCGCCGACGGCAGCGGATGGAACTACGGCCGCCACCAGTCCCCCGTCGATCCGCGCTACGGCTACCTGCGCGATACCGACTACGCAAGCGGCGCTGCCATTGCCATTCCGCGCACCCTGTTCGTGCAGGCGGGCATGTTCGACGTGCGCTATGCACCGGCGTATTACGAGGACACCGACCTGGCCTTCGCGGTCCGCGCCGCCGGCAGGCGCGTGCTGTACCAGCCGGCCGCACGCGTGGTCCACGACGAGGGCACCACCGCCGGCACCGATACCAGGCACGGCGCCAAGGCCAGCCAGGTCCGCAACCGCGAACGCTTCGCGGCGCATCGGGCCGAAGCGCTGCGGCAACAGCTGGCTGCCGATGTCGTGCCCTCGCCCGCCACGCTGCATCACCGCCAAAGGCAGGTGCTGGTGATCGACGCGCTGTCGCCGATGCCCGATCGCGATTCCGGATCGCTGCGCCTGGTCAACCTCATGCGCCTGCTGCAAGCGGAAGGCGCCCACGTGGTGTTCCTGCCCGCCGACCTGAAGCATGCCGGCGCGTACACCGAAGCGCTGCAGGCGCTCGGCGTGGAAACCTGGTTCGCCCCGTTCGTCGGCGGCGTCCCGGCGTGGATGCGCGAGCACGGGCCGCGCTTCGACAGCGTCATCGCCTGCCGCCACTACGTCGCGCGCGAATTCCTCCCGCTGCTGCGCAAGCACGCGCCGCACGCGCAACTGGTGTTCGACACGATCGACCTGCACTACCTGCGCGAGCAGCGCGCGGCCGAAGTGGCCGGCAATGCCGCGCGGGCGCGGACGGCGCAGCGCACGCGCGTGCTGGAACTGGACGTGATCGCGCGCAGCGACCTGACCCTGGTGGTCAGCGACGCCGAGCGCGCGTTGCTTGCGACCGACGCACCCGCCGCGCGCGTGGAAGTGCTGTCCAACCTGCACCGCATCGCCGGTCCGGGCGCGCCGTTCGCGCAGCGCCGGGACCTGGTGTTCGTCGGCGGCTTCCGCCATCCGCCGAACGTCGATGCGGTGCGCTGGTTCGCCGACGCGGTGTTTCCGCGGGTGCGCTTGCGCCTGCCCGACGTCCGCTTCCACTGCATCGGCGGCGACGTGGTCGAGGCGATCGGCGCGCTGGCCGCACGCGACGGCATCACCGTGCACGGCCACGTGCCCGACATCGCGCCGTACATGGACGGCTGCCGGGTCGCGCTGGCGCCGCTGCGCTACGGCGCCGGCGTCAAGGGCAAGGTCAACCTGAGCATGGCGCACGGCCAGCCGGTGGTGGCGACCTCATGCGCGATCGAAGGCATGCACACGCGCGACGGCCACGACGTGCTGGTGGCCGACGACGCCGATGCCTTCGCCGACGCGGTGGTGCGCCTGCACGAGGACGAAGCGCTGTGGACGACGCTCAGCCGCAACGGGCTGGACAACGTGGCGCGCCACTTCTCGCTCGACGCCGCGCGCGAAACGGTGCGGCGGGTGTTCTTCGCACCGCGCGACTGACGGCACGCCGCGCCCGCCGGCAGCGGGCTCAGCGGGAGCGGGGTCTTCGGGAGCGACCATGGTCGCGGCGCCGTGAAGCAATCCGGCAACTGGCAGGCCCATGACCTGACGGGCACAGGCTCGAATCCTGCCCCCGCTACCGGCTGTACGCGATCGGCGAAAGCCTCGACGGGCCGCGGCAGCTGGACTGCCAACAGATCCGGACGGGCGGCGTCCCCGCGCCCGGCTGCGCCGGTCGCTGCGCGACTCAGCGTTGCGGCGCGGTGGCCGCGCGGATGCGGCGGTCGAAATCATCGAGGCCCGGCGTGGCCGGATCCAGCGCGCGCGCCGAGGCCAGTGCCGCGCTGGCGCCGCGCAATTCACCAGCGCCAAGACGCTCGTCGCCGATCGCCAGCCAGCGCCCGGCCAGCCGGCGGCGCGCCGATGCCAGCGCGGCGGCATCGGTTTCCAGCACCACGCGCGCATCGAAACAGGCGCGCGCAAGGCCGAGGTTGTTGGCGCGCAGGCCGCGTTCGAAGCATTCCTTCGCGGCCGGCAGCAGGCGCGCGCTGGCCTTGCGCACGGCGGGGTCGTCCGGCGCGATCGCGCGCGCGGCGCGCAGCTTGTCGAAGGCGCTGTCGCCGGGCGGGTCGAGCAGGTCGCCGCGCGCTTCGGCCTGCCTGGCCTCGTCCAGCAGGCGCGCGACCCGACGCGCGCGCTCGCGTGGCGGCACCTGGCTGCCCAGGCGTGCATGCGCCTGCCGGGCACGGGCGATGCGGTGCTCGGCTTCCGGGATTCCGGCGGCGTCCGGTGCCAGCGCGCGCGCCCTGTCCAGCGCCGAGTCGGCAGCGGCGAAGCGGAAATCGGCAGCCAGGGTTTCGGCGCGATGCGCCCAGGCAGCCGCGACGCGCTGCAATCCTGCGTCCGCATCGGCCTGCTGCCCGGCCTCGCCCAGCAGCCGGTAGCGCTCTTCGGCGCGCTCCAGGCGCCCGGCACGCAGATCTGCGGCGGCGCGGCCGCGCACGTCGTCGAGTTCCTCGTTCAATCGCGCCTGGGTGTGGGGCAGGTCGACGTGGCCCGGGTCGAAGTCGCGCGCGGCTGAAATCGCGGCCGTGGCTTTGGCGAGCTTGCCTTCGCGCAACTGCGCGCGGGCCTGCTGCAGCAGTTCACCCAGCGCGTCCTCGCGGCCTTCGAGCGCGCGCGTATCTTCCGGCTGCAGCGCGAGGATGCGCTGGTACAGCGGCAGCGCGGCGCTGTCGTCGCCGGTCAGCCGCCCGGCTTCCCGCGCGGCCTCGGCCTGCGCGAGCAGCCGGGGAATGCCGGCATGGGCCGCCTCGCGCTTGCGCAGCGCCGCGGCCACGGCATCGGCGTCGGCGCGCGGCACCGACAGCGCGCGCGCCAGCCGCAGCGACGCGTGCGCGTCGGCGAAGCGATCCTGCGCGGTGGCGACGCGCGCCTGCGCCAGCGCCGCTTCCGCCACCTGTCCCAGCCCCACGCGCGCCTCGTCACGGTCGGGGTCCATCGCCAGCGCCGCTTCGTAAAGCTCGCGCGCGCCGCTGCCGTCGGCCGCGGTCAGCCGGCCCTGCGCCAGCGCCTGCGCCGCCTGCACGCGCAGCGCCTGCGCCCGCGTCTGCGGCCAAAGCCAGTCGGCCAGCGGCTTGCGGAATGCCACGACCAGCACCGCCGCCAGCAGCGCGCACGCCAGCAGCCACGGCCACCAGCGCCGACGCGCAGGGACGGCCGCGCGGCGCGGCGTGCGGCGCGCGAAGTCGAGGCCCGCCAGCGGCCCCATGCCCGGCTCGCGCCGGCCATCGCCAAGGTCGGCGCCGCGCCCGTCGGGATGGTTTGGCGTATCGCGTTCGTGGATCACCGGCGCAGCATAGAAGATGCCGCCTGAGGCCACAGTGATCTCGCCGTCGTGCCGCTGGCCCGCGTTGCTCAGGCGCGTCGCGCCTGCTGCACGCCCGGGAGGCTTTCGATCTTGCCGAGCAGGCGCGAGAGCTGGCCGAAATCCTGCACCCGCACCTGCATGTGCAACCGCTGCTGGCCGTGGCGACCGCTGTCGCTGCGGATCGACAGCACGTGCGCGTCTTCCTGCGCGATCAGGTTGGTCAGGTCCTTGAACAGATACTTGCGGTCGACCGCGTCGACCACCACGCCGGCCTCGTGCCCGCCGCCGGCGCGGCCCCACTCGACCGGCAGCACGCGCTGCGGGCTCGCGGCCGACAGGCGCAGGAACGCGGCGCAGTCGGCGCGGTGCACGCTCACGCCGCGGCTGCGGGTGAGGTAGCCGGCAACGGCCTCGCCCGGCACCGGCTGGCAGCAGCGCGCCACCTGCACCAGCAGGTTGCCCACGCCGACCACGGTGAACGCCGAAGCCGGCGTCCTCGCCGGCTTGCGCGGCGCGCGCACGGCCAGTTCGCCATCGCCCGGAGCGGCCGGTTCGCGCAGGCCGCGCTCGTGTTCGAGCAGCGCGCGCGTGACCTGGTGCGGGCCGACGTCGCCCAGCGCAACCAGCACATGCAGGTCGTCGAGCGTGGCCGCGTTGAACTTCTGCAGCGCCGGCGCCGGGTCGGCCTGCTGCAGGCCGAGGCGCTTGAGCTCCCTGTCGAGCAGCTCGCGGCCGTCCTGCAGGTTGCGCGCGCGGTCGAGCTTGTGGAACCAGCTGCGCACCTTCTCGCGCGAGCGCGCGCTGGCGAGGAAGCCGTTGGACGCCAGCAGCCAGTCGCGGCGCGGCTCGGACACCTTGCCGGTGAGGATCTCGACCCGGTCGCCGCTGCGCAGCACGTGGTCCAGCGGCACGATGCGGCCGTCGACCTTGGCGCCGCGGCAGCGGTGGCCGACGTCGGTGTGCACGTGGTACGCGAAATCCAGCGGCGTGGCGCCACGCGGCAGGTCGACCACTTCGCCGCGCGGTGTCAGCACGTAGATGCGGTCCTCGACCAGCTCGGTGTCGAGGCTGCCTGCGAGTTCGCCCGCACCATCGGCGCTGGCATCCAGCAGCCGCCGCATCCATTCGATCTTGCGGTCGAGCGCGGCATTGCCCGCGGCCGAACGCTGCGGCCCGCTGCGCCCCGCGTAGCCCTGCTCCTTGTAGCGCCAGTGCGCGGCCACGCCCAGCTCGGCCTGCGCGTGCATCTCGCGGGTGCGGATCTGCACTTCCAGCGTCTTGCCCTCGGGCCCGACCACGGCGGTGTGCAGCGAGCGGTAGTCGTTGTGCTTGGGCCGGGCGATGTAGTCGTCGAACTCGCTGGGAATCGGCATCCACAGCGCGTGCGCGACGCCCAGCGCCGCATAGCAGGAGGGGATGTCATCGACCAGCACCCGCACCGCGCGCAGGTCGTAGAGCTCGCCGATCGGCACGTCCTTCTTCTGCATCTTCTTCCAGATGCTGTAGATGTGCTTGGGCCGGCCGGCGACCTCGCCGTCGATGCCCTGTGCGGCCAGCGCCTCGCGCAGCGTCCGGGTGACCTGGTCGATGTACTGCTCGCGGCCGGCGCGCTTGTCGTCGAGCAGGCGCGCGATGCGGCGATAGGTCTCCGGCTCGAGGTAACGGAACGCGAGGTCTTCCAGCTCCCACTTGAGCTGCCAGATGCCCAGCCGGTTGGCCAGCGGTGCATGGATGTCGCGGGTGAGCTGCGCCAGCGCGCGGCGCTCGTCGTCCGGCCGCTGCGAGGCCGTGCGCAGCTGCGCCAGCTGCCGCGCCAGCAGGATCGGCACCACTCGCAGGTCGCGCACGATCGCCAGCAGCAGGCGCCGCAGGCCCTCGGCGCTGCCCTGCCCGGACCGTTCGGCGTGCAGCGCCCAGACCTGATTGGCGGCGCGCTGGCCGTCGAGCAACGCCGCGACCGCCGGCTCGGCGTCGTCCAGCCTTGCGCCCAGCCGCGCAGCGGCGTCCGGCAGTGCGTGCAGGATCGCAGCCAGCACCGCCTCGCCATCTG
>Ga0182739_1004022_pt1 | contig 12419 bp, 13 predicted proteins | sample eDN5th30CBELigBY_FD_128873 | JGI IMG/M metagenome (GOLD analysis project Ga0182739, IMG submission 128873) | Enriched backyard soil microbial communities from Emeryville, California, USA - eDNA 5th pass 30_C BE-Lig BY (version 2) (version 2) | ecosystem: Environmental > Terrestrial > Soil >... | reverse complement strand
GTGGCGATAAGGGCCCAGCTCGGCTGCGCCGGTATGCACATGCACGGTGTGCACCTCCCGGTCCACCGGGCGGCCCTCGGCATCGACGATCCAGACGCGGGCCAACTGAAGATCCACGACGTCGCCGTCTTCCAGGTAGATGATCTGGTCGGTCGTGCCGGCCAGGGCCAATGCATCGGATGCCAGGAAGTTCTCGGTGGCGCCGCGCCCCACGACCAGCGGCGATCCATGGCGTGCTCCCACGACACGATGGGGCTCGTCGCGACAGAACACGGCGATGGCATAGGCGCCGGTCAAGCGGCGCGTGGTTTCCTGGACCGCTTCGAACAAGTCGCCGTTGTACAGGTGATCGATCAGGTGTGCGATAACTTCGGTGTCGGTCTGGCTTTCGAAGACGTACCCTGCCGCTTGCAACTCGACACGCAGCTCGTCATGGTTCTCGATGATGCCGTTGTGTACCAGCGCGATGCGGGCGGTGCCTCTGCTTTGGCCGGAGAAGTGCGGGTGCGCATTGTGGGTGGCCGGAGCGCCATGAGTTGCCCAGCGCGTATGGGCGATGCCGGTAAAGCCCTCGAGGGATTCCTCGGCCACCTGATCCTGGAGTTCGGCGACGCGCGCTGTGCTGCGCGCCCGCTTCAGGTTGCCGTCCACGTGCACGGCAACGCCGCAAGAGTCGTAGCCCCGATACTCGAGCCGCTTGAGTCCTTCCAGGAGGAGGGGGATGATATTTCGTTGCGCTACGGCGCCGACTATGCCACACATTCGACACGCTCCTTGCTGTTTATGAGAATGCTATTGTGGGCGTGACAGCCAGAAATATGATTGCTAAATTCCTACGCCGGTGAAATATAATTATTGCTTACAATACAGATGAAAGAATAATTCATTTTTAAGAATCCTACGAAACAAGGCAACATGGACCTCCCGCCACAAATCGACGATCTCGATCTACGGATATTGCAGCATGTGCAGCGGGACAACTCGCTGACCAATCAGGATCTGGCGCGCGCCGTCCATGCGTCGGCGCCAACCTGCCTGCGCCGGGTAAAGCGGCTGGTGGATGAAGGCTACATCGAAAAAGAAGTGGCCCTGCTGAATCCGGCCAAGCTGAACCTGGGGCTCACGGCCATCATCGAGGTCACGCTCGATGTGCAGACGGCCGAGTATCTGGACGAGTTCGAAGCCGCCATCATCCAGGAAGAGGCGATCCTGCAGTGCTATCGGGTCTCGCCCGGTCCGGATTTCATACTTATTGCACAGCTGCAGGATATGCCCGCCTATCATGCGATGGCGCACAAGGTGTTCACGTCAAAGGCCAACGTGCGCAACGTGAGGACCTTCTTCTCCGTCCACCGCAGTAAATTCGAGACGCGGCTGTTGCTACCCGCCAAGGCTTGAATAGGCGGCGATATAACGCTGCGCCATGACGGCGGGGTCGTGTTCGCGCACAACGTAATCCCGGGCCTTGCGGACCATGTCGGCACGCACTGCAGCATTCGACAACAGCATGTCCATGGCCGCCGTCAGCGCCTCGTGGTCGCCTACGTCGAAGAGGATCCCGCGTCCATCGGCCAGGCTTTCCGTCAATCCGCCCGTGCGGGCCGCGACGACCGGCACCGAATACAGGAACGCATCCAGCACGCTGGTGCCCAAGGCCTCATAGCGCGAGCTCAGCACGAAGACGTCCATCAGCCGATAAAGGTCCTCGATGTGCTCATGGAAACCCGCGAAAACATAGTGCTGCGCCAGATTCAAATCCTCGACGAGTTGCCTGGCTTCCTGCTCCACCGCGCCACCGGCACCCAGGTGCAGAAAGACGAAATCGCTGCGCCGTGCGGCCAGCCCCGCCACGGCGCGTATCAGTGTGCAGGGATCTTTCTCGGGGGTCATGGCAGCGGCCGTGGCCAATATCCGCTTGCCCTCGGGATTGAATTGGCGGACAAACCCGGCCAGATGCTGTTCGTCCAAAGGGCGGTCCTCGATCGCGCTGGGGATCACCCGCACTTCCATGCCAAGCCGGCGCGGCTCGGCGGCGGCTGCCTGGCTGATCGCCACGAACAGGTCGACTTGCCGCCACTTCCACGCCGTCAGCGCGACGCGCTTCAGGACGGGAAAGGCAGTGCGGCGCGTGAAGGCCACACGCCGGCCCAGCCAAGGCTTCAACAGCGCCAGCCAGGTGATGGTATTGGCCGTCTGGGCGTGCAGGATGTCGTATTGTCGGCCGGCCTTGATCAGGAGGAGACACAGGGCCGCCACATTGGCGCACTCGTGCACCTCGTGGCCTTCCTTGCGGGCCCTGCGAGCCAGCTCGCCGCCGGCGCGGGCCAGGAGCGCGACCCGATGTCCGGCGTCCCGAAGCTCGCGCATGCACAGCAACGTCTGCCTTTCTCCGCCCCGCCAGCCGCGCTCGAAATTCAGCTGCAGTATGCGCATGACTAGAGCTCCAGATCCGGCAGGCCGCTGAAGTGGCGCACCACATTGATGCCAAGGGCGATCAGCGCGCACGCGACGCTGGCAATGATCCCTATCGTTGCGCCGTTCGCCTGCGTGAGGCTGAAACTGATGCCCACCAGCGCAGTGCCGAAGCTTTGACCGAACACGCGCGTCGTCGCCTGCATTCCGCCCGCGGCGCCGCTGCGATGTCGCGGCGCGCCCGCCAGCAGAGCCCTGTTATTGGGCGTCTGGAAAAAACCGAACCCGACGCCGCCCAGCAGCATGGCCAGCATCAGCCAGACAAAGCCGGCCGTGACCGGCAACAGCAGTATCCATAACATGCCGAGCGCGATGCCGGCCGCCCCCAAGCCGCACAGGACGGCCACGGAGTACCGCGCCGACAGCGCGCCCGCGACGGGCGCCATCACCATCACACCCACGGACCACGCCCCCAGCAGCAAGCCCACCTGAGCATAGGAAAACTGCAGCACGCGCTGAAAATAAAAGGGCAAGGCGACGAAGGCCGACATTTGCGCGGCGAAGGAAAAGGCCGACGCCCCGACCGCGTAGGCGATAGGCTTGATCCGCAACAGATCGATGGGCACGATGGGGGCCTGCTGCCCCCGCGAGCGGCGCACCAGCACCCACCCCGCAAGTGCGGCGGCAAGCAGGCTGAAGGCAGCCCTTAGCGGATCCTTGACGAGAGCATCGAGGCCGACAATGGACAGGCCGAAAACCGGTGCGCTCAAGGCGCATGCAATCCAGTCGAAGCGCCCGCCGTGGCGCGGAATTTCCGGCAGGAAGCGCGCACCGAAGAACGCACCAATACAAATGGGGACATTGACGAGGAATATCCACTGCCACGACGCCACCTGCAAGATGAAGGCGCCAATGGTCGGCCCCAAAACCGACATCAAACCGACGACGACCGCATTCAGGCTGATGCCCATGCCCAGTTTGTTCAGCGGATAGATATTGCGTACCAGGCCGCCGAACAGGCACATCAGCATGGAAGAACCCAAGCCCTGTGCAATGCGCGACAGGGTCAGGGCCAGCAACGAACCGGATGACGCGGACGCAAGCGACGAGACCATGAATACCGTCATGCCCAGCGCAAACATGCGCGGGAAGCCGATGCGCTCGGCCACGGCCGACAAAGGAAGCAGTGTCGCCACGACGGTGAGGTTGTAGGCGATGACGACCCAAACGACCGCGGACGGATCGACAGCCAGCGAGGCCGCAATCGCGGGCAGCGCCACGTTGGCCATGCTGGCATCGAGCACGGTGATCGTGATGGCGACGCACATGGTCAGCGCTGCCCAGTGGCGCTGAGGCACATCCAGACCGTCAGTCGAAGGCCGGGGCGGGCAGCGGGAGGCTGTGGCGGGGGGCCTGGACCTGCGCATGATCAGGATTTCTTGACCGGTCGGGTCCACCCTTCTATGGTCTTCTGGACGGGTCGGGAAATGGTCAGCTTTCCTGCGGGCGCATCTTTGGTCAGCGTCGTGCCGGCGCCCAGCGTGGCGCCGCGACCCACACGCACCGGCGCGACAAGCTGGCTGTCCGAACCGATGAAGGCCTCGTCCTCGATGATGGTCTGGAATTTGTTGGCGCCGTCATAGTTGCATGTGATGGTGCCAGCACCGATATTGACGCGCTCGCCGACCTGCGCGTCACCGATATAGGCAAGGTGGTTTGCCTTGGACCCCTGGCCCAACACGCTTTTCTTGATTTCGACGAAATTGCCCACATGCGCCTCGTTGCGAACGTCGGCGCCAGGGCGTAACCGGGCGTACGGCCCGATCCGCGCTTCGGCGCCGATGCGTGCTTCCTGTATATGGCTGAATGCGTCGACATGGGTGCCCGAGCCGATGGCGGCGTCGCGGATCACGCAATGCGGTCCGACGCGGACGCCGTCGGCCAATTCAACGTTGCCCTCGAATACGCAGCCCACGTCGATGAAGACGTCGCGCCCGCAGGTCAGGGACCCGCGCAGGTCGAATCGGGCGGGATCAGCCAGGGTGACGCCTTGCTCGAGAAGCCGGCGTGCCTGTTCGGCCTGCCAGTCGCGCTCGAGCTGGGCCTGTTGTATTCGGCTGTTGACGCCCAGGGTCTCCCAGGTAGCCGTCGGATGCGAAGCGTGAACCGTCAGCCCGCCGAGCACGGCCAGCCCGACGACGTCCGTCAGGTAGTACTCCTTTTGGGCATTGTCGTTATCGATGCGGGTCAGCCATTCTTTCAGGCGGCCCGTCGGGGCCACCACGATGCCGGTGTTGACCTCGGTAATGGACTTCTCGGTATCGGACGCGTCCTTGTGTTCGACGATGCGGACGACGTCGCCCCGGTCGTTGCGCACGATACGCCCATAGCCGGTGGCATCGTCGAGTTCTTCAGTCAGCACAGCCATGCCGTCGGCACGGGCGTCCAGCAGGCGCTGCATCGTAGCCGCCTGAACCAAGGGCACGTCGCCGTACAGGACCAAGGTGGCGTCCTGCCCGTCGTCTCCGCCCAGCAGCATGGGCACCGCCTGCTGCACCGCATGGCCTGTGCCGTGCTGCGGGTCTTGCAGCGCAAATTCAATGTCGGACTGGCCCGCGAAGGCGGCCTTGACCTTGTCCGCGCCATGTCCCACCACGACGACGATGCGGTCGGGGTTCAGGGCGCGCGCGTTGTCCAGGACGTGTGCGAGCATGGGTTTGCCGGCAAGGGGATGCAAGACTTTGGGCAGGTCGGACTGCATGCGCTTGCCGAGGCCAGCGGCCAGAATAACGATGTTCAGCATGGAATGAAATCAGTGCAATACGTGGGCGGTCAGGATACCGCAAATCGGTGACAAAGCCGCCCCACGGCCCGCAAACGCAGGGCCCCGGGAGCCAACACGACCGACAATGTCATGCTTTTCCGCCCGACTTTGCCCGTGTGCCGCGCGCCGCCGTTTTCTTGGCGGGGGCCTTCTTGCTGCTGGCAGCCGAGGTCTTGCGCGCCGTCGAGTCGGTGCGGGCCTGTGCGGACTTGCCCAAGCTGGAGTCGGCCGATGCGCCGCCTGCAGCGTCCATCGAGGCGTCCTGCATCGCTTGCGTGTTCTTCAGCGCCGCTGTGGTGGCGTCGGCCAAGGCATCGAACTGCTTCTGGAGCATCTCCCACCACCCCTGGGCGGCCGATGCGGCATTCGCCGTATATTCTTCAGCGAGCCCCGCGGCCGAGGCCGGCTTGTCATCTTTGCCAGCAGGCTCTGCGCCGCCGCTCGGCGAGGCCTCCTGGCGCTTGGCCTTGGCACCGGCACCGGAGCGGCGACCAGCGGCCTTGCCGTCCGATTCCTCGCCCGCCGGCTTGATGCCCAGCGCGACATCCAGCGGAGACGGCCCGCCGAAGGCCGCGCCTGCACCAGGTGCGGCGCTCATGAAGGATTTCAGTGTGGCAATGGTCGCGCGCTGGACCTCGAGGCCCTGAATGGTGCTGGACAGCATCGACAGGTTCATGCGCAGCCAGTTCTCGACGGCGCGCAGGTCACTGATCCGGCGATCGAGGTCTTCAACCGACATGGGCGCTGCCAGGCCCGAGGCGTCCATGCCACCCGACTTGGCCAGATTCTCCCACGCGTGCCGCATCATTTCCATGCTTGCCATGAGGGGGTTTCCGGCCATATCGCCGCCTTGACCAAATCCCGGGAGCACAAAGGGGTTATGATTTTCGCTGGCCATGGTGCCTCCTTGAGCACGATCGTTAAAGATAAGCGCTGCGGCGCGTCCGTAGCACCTGCGCACCCTCATCGCTAGCTTAAACTGAACCGGTGCAGGCGTCTAACTAATCTATCGGCTGATATGACCTCCACCTTCACCATTGCAGACCTCGAAACGGCGATCAACTATTGGCGCTCGAAGTCGCCGTCGCGTGGCGAAGAACTTGCGCTGTGCCCCGAGGCATCGGCCCTCGCCGAGCCCTACGCGTTGATGATCGTTCAGCACGTCCGGGAAATTCCGGCCGACAGCCTGGACGCGGTTGCGCTCGAAGCCCTCGAGTCGTGGCGACAGCAATCTGGTCCAGAAGCCGCGCAGCCGTAGTGGTCAGCGAGCCGCTCAGTCATAGTCAAGCGGCCAGCGGCGTCTGACAACGTCTCTGCAGGCCTTCGAGTATGACGAGTTCGGCTTCACGCGTGAATTTCCCCGCCTCGATCATGGACCATAGCTCGGCCATCGAGACAAGGCGGATTTCACTGACTTCGCCATCGAGATTGCGCGGCACGACGTCATCACCCAGCACGCAATCGCTGACCAGCACGTCCTCGACCTGATAGCCTTCCGGTAGCCTGCGGTGCATGCGCAGGATGATGCGCAGGGGAGTACGGTGCTGTATCTGTGTAGCCTCGAGTCCGGCCTCTTCATGGCTCTCGCGCAACAAGGACAGATCGAGGCCTTCGCCAGCGCCGGCCAGGCCACCCACCAGCGTGTCCCACATGCCCGGATCGGTGGATTTGCTCAAGGCCCGACGGGCTACCCATAAATGGCCTTCCCGCGACCACGCATTCAAGTGCACGGCCTTGGTCAGCAAGCCGAGCGGCCGAACGGCCGCGCGTTCTATGACCCCAAGACGACGGCCCTCGCCGATGACGTCCAGCAGTTCGTCGCGCCAACCTCGCAGGCAGCCCGTGTCTTTCAGCGCCGTCGCGAGTTCCGCAAGCACCGCATTCAAGGTCAGCCGGTGCCGTGGCGATGCGGCAAGGTGGACGGCTTCGTCTTCGATGCGGATGCCGGGTAGGTCGTGAAGATGATTTGTCGCCTTGGCGGTAATCCATCCGGCGACACGCCCCGATACGGTCAGCGGCCGCGATCCGGTCGGCGGCAGTTGCTGTATTCGTTTCGCAAGTTGTTGATATCGTGGGCCAAGCGCCGGAACCAGCGCACGAAGGTCGGGATCGTTCATGCAATAATTGTATTGCAAGCTTGACTTCGCCTGCTTTCTTTTTGCCCAGCACAATCATACGATCCGCCTGGCGTCAACCCACGGTCAACGCTAGTTCGCTATAATTCTGCGGTGTTAAAGTAAATTCGAGCAGGTAGTTTCAGGCTTTACCATTCTAAGCCTGCCGTCCAATAATTGTGTGCCACCAGGCGTCTTCCGGTCGACTTTGTTTGATCAGGATCAACGTCGAGCACCGGCACGTCGTATTTCGAGGTCAGCATGAAGAAGTTGAGAGGGGTATTGGGCACAGGCGCTTTACTGATGGCGGGCGCTGCCATGGCTCAAGTCGAGGATATGCCCGGCGGCCCAAGGGTGAACCAGCTAAATCTGCACGAGGGCGTCACACAAATCGCCCAGGACGTGGCTTGGCTGCACTGGATGATCATGATCATCTGTCTGGTGATCTTCGTCGGCGTATTCGGGGTCATGTTCTACTCCATCGCCATGCACCGGAAGTCGCGTGGGGCCGTGCCGGCCAAGTTCCACGAGCACGTCGGCATCGAAATCGCCTGGACCGTCATCCCTTTCATCATCATTATCGCCATGGCGCTGCCGGCCACGAAGCTGATGGTCGCCATGAAAGACACCAGCAACGCCGACCTTACTGTCAAAGTGACCGGATATCAGTGGAAGTGGGGCTACGAATACGTCGACGGACCCGCGCAAGGCGTGCAATTCCTGTCGAACCTGGCCACACCCCGCGCCCAGATCGAAGGCACCGAGCCGCGCTCCAACACGTACCTGATGGAAGTCGACAAGCCGCTGGTCGTCCCGGTCGACAAGAAAGTGCGCATCGTGCTGACCTCCACCGACGTGATCCACTCCTGGATGGTGCCTGAATTCGGCGTCAAGCAGGACGCCATGCCCGGTTTCCTGCGCGACACCTGGTTCCGCGCCGAAAAGGTTGGCACCTACCGTGGCCAATGCGCCGAGCTCTGCGGCAAGGATCACGCGTTCATGCCTATCGTGGTCAACGTCGTATCGCAAGCCGACTACGAGAAATGGTCCGCCGAACAGCAGAAGGTGCTGGCATCCGCGGCCGATGACCCCAACAAGAAGTACACCTCGCAAGAACTCGTCACTCGCGGCCAACAGGTTTACACTGCAAATTGCGTCGCCTGTCACCAAGCCAACGGCAAGGGCCTTCCCGGCACGTTCCCGGCTCTGGATGCCAACGAAAAGTTTGTGCTCGCACCGATGAAGGACCAAATCCTCACCGTGCTCAATGGCCATCCCGGCACGGCCATGGCGGCCTTCCGAGATCAATTGAATGACGTTGAAATCGCCTCTGTCGTGACCTATACCCGCAATGCATGGAGCAATGCCGGCAAGGGTCCGGACCCGGTGGTTCAACCTGCTGATGTAAAGGCCCTGCGCTAATCCAGGTCTGTAGAACAAATTCGAATGATTTTTTACCGGGTTGCCGCGAAACGCGACCCGGTTGAGTAGGAAGGAGTCCACCATGAGCAGCGTAACTGCCGATCACGTCCCAGCGATACAGGGGCACGAAGACCATCACCACAAGCCGCACGGCTGGCGGCGCTGGCTTTTCGCCACCAACCACAAAGATATCGGTACGATGTACCTGATATTTTCCTTCTGCATGCTGCTCGAAGGCGGCGTGCTGGCGCTGTTGCTGCGCACCGAGCTGTTCTCGCCCGGCCTGCAGTTCTTCAGGCCTGAACTGTTCAACCAGTTCACCACCATGCACGGCCTCATCATGATCTTCGGCGCCATCATGCCGGCTTTCGTGGGCTTCGCCAACTGGATGATCCCGCTGCAGATCGGCGCATCCGACATGGCCTTCGCGCGGATGAACAACTTCAGCTTCTGGCTGCTGCCGATCGGCGCCATCCTGTTCACCGTGTCCTTCTTCATGCCAGGTGGCGCAAACGCTGCCGGCTGGACCATGTATGCGCCGCTGTCGCTGCAAATGGGTCCGGGCATGGACTTCAACATTTTCGCGGTGCACATCCTGGGCGCTTCGTCCATCATGGGTGCCATCAACATCATCGTCACGGTGCTGAATATGCGCGCACCGGGCATGACGCTCATGAAAATGCCGATGTTCTGCTGGACGTGGCTCATTACTGCCTACCTGCTGCTGGCGATCATGCCCGTCCTGGCCGCTGCCGTCACGATGCTCCTGACAGACCGTCACTTCGGCACTGCCTTCTTCAACGCAGCCGCCGGCGGCGATCCTGTCCTGTACCAGCACGTATTCTGGTTCTTCGGGCACCCTGAAGTCTATGTGATGATCCTTCCGGCTTTCGGCATCATCTCGCAGGTTGTCCCCGCGTTTGCGCGCAAGCGTCTGTTCGGCTATGCCTCCATGGTGTATGCCACGGCCGCCATCGCCATCCTCTCCTTCCTGGTTTGGGCGCACCACATGTTCGCGACCGGCATGCCGATCACCGGCCAGCTGTATTTCATGTACGCGACGATGCTGATTTCCATCCCGACCGGGGTCAAGGTGTTCAACTGGGTTGCCACCATGTGGCGCGGTTCGCTCACCTTCGAAACGCCTATGCTGTTTGCCGTGGGCTTTATCTTCGTGTTCGTCATTGGCGGCTTTACCGGCCTGATCGTCGCAGTCGCACCTATCGACATCCAGGTGCATGACACCTACTACGTCATTGCCCACTTCCACTACGTGATGGTGGCAGGCTCGCTGTTCGGCATGTATGCCGGCGCCTACTACTGGCTACCCAAGTGGACCGGCCGCATGTACGACGAAAAACTCGGCAAGCTGCACTTCTGGTCGAGCATGATCTCCTTCAACATCACGTTCTTCCCGATGCACTTCCTGGGCCTGGCCGGCATGCCGCGTCGCTACGCCGACTACGCCGCCCAGTTCACCGACTTCAACGTCATCGCCACCATTGGCGCCTTCTGGTTCGGCATATCCCAGCTGATCTTCCTGTACCTGGCTGTCAGGGCCTGGACGGGACACGGCGAACCGGCAGCAGCCAAGTCGTGGGAAGGCGCCGAAGGACTGGAATGGACCGTACCGTCGCCCGCACCGTTCCACACCTTCGTGACGCCCCCCGTGGTGAAGTAATCGAGATATAGACATGACTCCCGAACAACGCCGCAAGAACCGCAACACAGCCTTGGCGCTGGTGGTCTTTGTCATCGCAGTCATTGCATGGTCCTTCTGGCGTGCGTCCGGGGGTGTAGGAAGCTGACATGACCAAGGACATCCGGGACCTGTCGCGTCGAAAGCTGAATTTCCTCCAGACGCTAAAGGCAGTGGCCTGGGGGTTCTTCGGCGTACGCAAAGGCAAGGGCCATCACGAGGACATCGCCAAGCTCAACCCGGTACATCTGATCATCGCCGGGATCCTGGCAGCAATAGTTTTTGTCGTCGTGCTGGTTCTGGCAGCGCGCTGGTTTATCGCACACTTGACCTAATATTTTTAATTTTAATAATTCGCATCAGGAGAACACCATGAGTGCAAGTCACTTGGCTCAGGGCAAAGAGGCACCTTACTACTACGTGCCTGCCGATTCAGTCCACCCTGTACGCGCCAGCATGTCCCTGCTTGCGACGTTGCTGGGCGCAGCCCTGTGGATCAACAGCTACGAGGTCGGCTTCTGGCTCTTCATTCTGGGCCTGTTCAGCCTGTTCGTGGTGTTGTACGGCTGGTTTGGCGATGCCATTCGCGAGTCCGAAGGCGGCGTCAACAGCCAGCGCGTAGACCACTCCTATCGCTGGAGCATGGCCTGGTTCATTTTTTCCGAAGTCCTGTTCTTTTCCGCATTCTTCTTTTCGCTGTGGTATACGCGCACGATCAGCACGCCCGAACTGGCCAGCCTCGATAGCCAGCTGCTTCTGTGGCCGAACTTCTCGGGCACCTGGCCCAACTTCGGTCCGGCCGGCGTCGTTCCCGAGTTCAAGACCGTAGGCCCCTTCTGGCTGCCGACGATCAATACGGCGCTGCTGCTGACGTCCGGCCTGACCCTGACCATCTCGCACCACGCCCTGCGCGCCAACCACCGCAGCAAGGCCATATTCTGGCTGGCCCTGACGGTCATACTGGGCTTCCTGTTCGTCGGCTGCCAGGCTTATGAATACCACCATGCCTATCAGGACCTGAACCTGCGTTTTGATTCAGGCGCCTATGGCTCGCTGTTCTACATGCTGACCGGCTTCCACGGCTTCCACGTCATTTTGGGCGCCACGTTCCTTACCGTCATCCTGTTCCGCCTGATCAAGGGCCACTTCACCTCGACGCAGCACTTCGGTTTCGAAGGCGCGGCGTGGTACTGGCACTTCGTTGACGTCGTCTGGCTCGGCTTGTACCTGTTCGTGTACTGGTTCTAAAATCGGACCGTCAGGAATATATGCAAAAAAGGCTGGCCCCGCCGGCCTTTTTTTCTGGCCGCCCCGTCGCGGGGGCCAGCCTCAACGGGAAACGATGCCCGAGGTTTCTATCCAGCCCATGTAATGGGCGAACAGCACAAACAGGAATAGCGCGATCGACAGCCCGATGCGCCACGTCAGTGCATTCACCGTACGATTGGTGCCGCCCCGATCGCGCATCAGGTAAAAGAGCGCTGACCCCAGACTGCCCAAAATTCCCAGGAATGCCAGGATAACGATGAACCGCATTGCCGCCTCCGCCAAAACTTGAATTATTGCAGACATGGCCTACCCGCACATTACTTATCGCACCTGGGCGGCACTGATCCTGCTGGCCGCGATGGCGGCCGGTTTCGCGGCGCTCGGCAACTGGCAACTGGACCGCGCCGCCGCACGAGAGGCGATCAAGGCAGCCATCGCATCAGGCCGCAGCCATGCACCGCTCGACTTGACCGGCGACACGCCCAGGCATGACCTGGTGGCGTGGCGCCCGGCTGAGGCACGCGGCACGTGGCTGCCTTCATTGACTATACTGCTGGAGAACCGCAACTACCAGGGACGGCCGGGCTACTGGATTGCCACGCCCCTGAAGCTGTCCGATTCTTCGGGAACCGCGGTCCTGGTCTTGCGCGGGTGGATACCCCGTCCTGCCGGACCCGGG
>Ga0182739_1004021_pt1 | contig 12421 bp, 13 predicted proteins | sample eDN5th30CBELigBY_FD_128873 | JGI IMG/M metagenome (GOLD analysis project Ga0182739, IMG submission 128873) | Enriched backyard soil microbial communities from Emeryville, California, USA - eDNA 5th pass 30_C BE-Lig BY (version 2) (version 2) | ecosystem: Environmental > Terrestrial > Soil >... | reverse complement strand
TCGAACGCCGCCCAGAGCATCGCCCGCGAGTGGGTGAAGGTGCGAAGCGGACCGCGGATCTCCCAGATGCCGTTGTCGGGCCGGTCGAGGTTGTGCTCGACGAAGTCGAGCAACGCCAGCTGCAGCGACCACGAGAACCCGTCGTCGTCGACCCCGATGCTGCGCGCCTTCTGCAGCGCCAGCATGACCTCGCCGAACACGTCGCCCTGGAACTGCTGGTACGCGCCGTTGCCGATGCGCACGGGCGCCGCACCGCGATAGCCGGGCAGGCTGTCGAGTTCGAGCTCGGGCAGGCGGCGCTCTCCGCTCAGTCCGTACATGATCTGCACGTCGGCGGGGTCTCCCGCGATGGCGCGCAGCAGCCAGCCGCGCCATTCGGCCGCCTCGGCGGCGAAGCCGTGGCCCATGAGCGCCGAGAGGGTGAGCGCCGCATCCCGCAGCCAGACGTAGCGGTAGTCCCAGTTGCGCACGCCGCCGTCCTGCTCGGGCAGGCTGGTTGTCGCGGCGGCGACGACGCCGCCGGTGTCCTCGTGGGTGAGTGCGCGCAACACCAGCAGCGAGCGGCGCACCTCGGCGTCGTAGCGGCCGAGGTCCGCGCACCCCGACGCCCAGTGCCGCCACCACCCGACGGTCTCTTCGATGCCGGTGCTCACGTCGGTCGGCGCGGGCGGCGGGCGGTGCGCGGGGAACCAGGTCATCACGGTGTCGACGCTCTCCCCGGCCCGCACCTCGAACGTGCCGTGGTGCGACATGCCGGCGGCGACCAGCCGCGGCCCGCGCACGATGACGGCGTCGGGCCCCGCGACGGCCAGCAGGCCGTCGGGCACCTGGCGGATCCACGGCAGGGCACCGGCGTAGTCGAAGCGCAGCCGCAGCACCTGTTCGAACTCGACGATCCCGCTGATTCCGCGCACCCGGCGGATGACGTCGGCGCGCCGGTCCCCGTGCGGCATGAGGTCGACGACCTCCGCGGTGCCCGTCGCGGTCTCCCAGCGGGTGATGAGCACGAAGGTGTCCTCGTCGTAGCGCCGCGACGTGCACCGGGTCGCGCCGGTGGGGGCGAGGCGCCAGTGGCCGTGCTCCTCGTCCCCGAGCAGTGCGCCGAACGTCGACGGCGAGTCGAACCGCGGCAGGCACAGCCAGTCGATGCTGCCGTCGGTGCCGACGAGGGCGCCGGTGTGGCAGTCGCCGATGAGGGCGTAGTCCTCGATCGCCAGGGGCACGGTGTCAGCCTCTCAGGCCGAGCCCGATGTCGGCCACCTCGATCCGGCCGCCGAGTCCGCGGGCCGGTTCGCGGGTGAGGCCGCGCTTGAGCGCTCCGAACGTGACGGTGACGTCGGCCGGTAGTACCGCATCGTCGGCGGCACCGGTGTCGGCGTCGATGCCGCTCGGTACGTCGACGGCGACGATGAGAGGACGCGCCCGCGGCTCGAGCAGCGGCCGGATGCGCAGGGCCGTCTCCCGGGCGAGGTCGCGCAGTCCGGCTCCCGAGCCCCCGATCCCGCGCATGCCGTCGACGATGACGGCGTCGTCCGTGATGACGCTGCCGACCGCATCCGCCGGGATCTCCCGGGCCCCGGCCCCGGTGGCCGCCGCCCACGCCGCCTCGTGCACCGCCGTACCGGTGCGCACCAGCAGCACCTCCGCGTCCGCGGCCAGCTCTGCGGCGGCGTAGAGGGCATCGCCGCCGTTGTCTCCCGGTCCGGCGAGCACGACGACGGGGGTCCGCCCGGCCTCGCGCACCCGGGCGGCCAGTGCCGTCGCGGCGCGCCGCATGAGCGGCACGCCTGCCTCGATCAGCGGGGCCTCGGCCGCGCGCACCTGGGCGACGGTGTAGCTACGCACGCAGCCCCGCGCGCTCGGGGTGGCGGTCGAACCATTCGGCGACGTACCAGCAGGTGGGGCTGACCGGTCCGGCGCCCCGGCGCTCGACGTCGTCCATGGCGAAGGTGATGAGCCGATCGGCGTAGCCGTTGCCGCGGTGCTTGGGGATCGTCACGGTGTGGTGGAAGACGATGCCGCGCCCGTGGTCGAGGTACTCGGCGACCGACACCAGCTCGCCGTCGACGAACATGGTGTATCGGTGGGCGTCGGGCTCGTGCCGCAGGTCGGTGGCCATGGCCTCAGGCTAACCCGGCGACTTCCCCGTATGCTGCGACCATGGGGATCCGTGACATATCACTCACCACGATCGACGGCGCGGAGACGACGCTCGCCGAGTACGCCGACCGGACGGTGCTGCTGGTCAATGTCGCCTCGCGCTGCGGCAACACTCCCCAGTACGAGAAGCTCGAAGAGCTGCAGAAGCAGTACGCCGACCGCGGCTTCACGGTGCTCGGGTTCCCGTGTAACCAGTTCATGGGGCAGGAGCCGGGGACCAACGAGGAGATCAAGGAGTTCTGCTCCACGACGTACGGCGTCACCTTCCCGCTGATGGACAAGGTGAAGGTCAACGGACGCCACCGTCACCCGCTGTACGCCGAGCTCACCCAGGTGGTCGCCGACGACGGCACGGCGGGCAAGGTCGCCTGGAACTTCGAGAAGTTCGTGCTCGCACCGGACGGCACACTGACCCGGTTCCGGCCCTCGACCCAGCCGGACGACCCGGCGGTCATCGCGGCGATCGAGAGCGGCCTGGAGGCGACGGCGGTCGCCTGATCCCCATAGGGTGTTGGCGTGTTCATCCTCGCGATCATCCTGGCCTTCGTCGGCGTCATCGCCCTGATCGTCGCCGCCTCCAACGCGAAGGCGCGCGTCGTGGCGTCGGGCGACACCCCGAACGGCAGCGCGTTCAAGCGCGGCACGAACGTCGTCATCTCCCGTGCCGCCCGCTGGGCCGCCGCCGGCCTGTTCTTCCTGGCGATCCTGTTCACGGTGTTCTCCTCGTTCTTCCGCCAGGACGTCGGCCAGGCCAACGTGCTGCGCGACTGGACCGGCTCGATCGTGGGCTACGAGACCGCCGCCGGGTTGCACGCGAAGGCGCCGTGGGTCGATGTGGTGACCTTCGACGTGCGCAACCAGCGTGCCGTGTTCGTCAGCGAGCAGGAGCCCGGCCAGGGCGACAACGTCGGCGGCAGCCCGGACGGCCCGCAGATCACGGTGCAGGATGCCGAGGGCGTCACCGCGAACATCGACATCTCGGTGCGCTACAGCCTCGATCCCGACGCGGTGATCGACATCTACAGCGCCTACTACAACGAAGAGAACCTGCGGACGCGCCTGATCTTCAACGACATCCGCTCGGTGGTGCGTTCGGTGCCCGGCAAGTTCACCACCATCGAGATGCTGACCCAGCGCGACGAGGTGCAGGACGACATCCTGAAGGCGCTCACCGCGCGCTGGAAGGACGACGGCATCATCGTCGAGGACGTCGCCCTGCAAGAGATCCGCTACGGCGAGCAGGTCACCAACGCGTACGCCGCCGCGCAGGAGGCTCAGATCAACGTCGAGACCGAGCAGGCCAAGCTCGAGGCGGCGAAGGTGTCGGCGCAGCAGAAGGTCGTGCAGGCTCAGGCCGAGGCCGACGCCAACGCGATCCTGGCCGCGAGCCTGACCGAGGCGATCCTGAAGCAGCGCTACCTCGACACGCTGAAGGAGCTGGCCGCCGCCGGCAACCTGGTCGTGGTGCCCGAGGGCTTCAACGGCCTGGTGAACGTCTCGAAGTGACCCGATGGTCCAGGAGCGCCGACGGCGCGTAACGACACCGCCTCAGTACCCCCGCAGCTTCTCGATATCGCGCCGGTCGCGCTTCGTCGGCCTGCCCGCGCCCCGATCGCGCTCCGCAACGAACACGCGCTCCTCGCGGGGCGGGGGCGGCGGCGTGTGATCGAGGTAGGCGGGAGCGGCAAGGGCGGCACTGACCCGTTTGGCCAGGATCGCGCGGACCTCCACGATGCGCTCTCCGACCCCCGGCACGAACACCCGCACCTCGTCGCCGATCTTCACCGCCTGGGCGGGCTTGGCGCGGTCGCCGTTCACGCGGACGTGTCCGGCCTTGCACAGGGCCGTCGCGGCCGAGCGCGTCTTCGCGATCCGGATCGCCCAGATCCAGCTGTCGACCCGCCCCTCGCTCACCCCGCCACGGTACCGCCGTAGGCTGGGCCCATGGCGCGTCCCGAGCACGATCCGACGGCGCGCCGTCCCCACGGCCCCGAGGACGTCTGGGTCGACGGACCCGAGGGTCGCTTCTGGGGGCGCTACGGCGCCGCCGGTCTGCTGCTGGCCCACCCGGAGGCCGGCGCCCTGCTGCAGCTGCGCGTGGGCTGGAGTCACTTCGGCGGCACCTGGGGTCTTCCGGGCGGTGCGCGCAAGACGGGGGAGAGCCCGGAGCAGGCGGCCATCCGCGAGTCCGACGAAGAGGCCGGCGTTCCGCCCGAGGCGGTCCAGGTGCTCGGCACCCAGGTACTCGACCTGGGCTACTGGAGCTACACGACCGTGCTGGCGAAGGCCTCGCGGCTCTTCGAACCGGTCCTGGGGGATGCCGAGAGCGAGGCCCTGCGCTGGGTCCCGTTCGCCGAGGTGGCGGCTCTGCCCCTCCACCCCGGGGTCGCTCGGGCCTGGCCCGAGCTGCGGGCGACCCTAGCGGCTCTCGACGAGGAGCTCGGGGTCGCGCTCGGCGGCGAGTGACGCCTTCCACTCCACGAGCGAGCGCACGATCGGGCTGTCGTCCTCGGCGAGCTTGGACATCACGTCGGCGGGCACGAAGTAGTTGACGGCGACGAAGCCGCGCACGGTCTCGGACTCGTCGTCCGCGAGTTCGCGCAGCAGGTCGCACGGCGTGCTCTCGTTACGCGCCAGGCAGGCCCGCACCCCGGGGTCGGGGTCGTGGGCGAGCTGCTCGTAGACGTCGGCGGGGGCGTGGTAGCTCGAGGCGACGCTCTCGCGGATCTTGGGGTTCGCATCCGCCGCCAGAATGCGCAAGCGGCGGATCTTGGAGGCCGTCACCGGGGGAGCGGGATGGAGCCGGGCCGCCTCTTCCGGCGTCAGCATGGCGGGTGCCATGGCTGCGAGCTGGGCCCGCTGGGCGGGGGTGTTGAACCGGATGCACGACATGGCGCCAGGCTACGCCCGGTCGGCGAGGGCCTCCTGGGGGGCACGCCGAGGGAACCACGGGATCACGGCGGAGGTGCTGCGCTGGTACTCCGCGTACTCGGGGTACTTGCCGCGGGTGATGCTCTCGGTGAACCGCGTCGAGCCGACGAAGAGCAGTGTGAGCAGCAGCGCACCGAGGACCGTCCACTGCAGCAGACTGCCGGCGGCGACCGCTGCGAACAGGAAGAGCACCCACCACTGAGCCTGCTCGAAGAAGAAGTTCGGGTGGCGCGAGAGCCGGAACAGGCCCGAGGTGAGGAAGCGGGTCCCCGCCGTCCCGGCCGCCTTGGCGCGGTGGAACCGCCACTGCTGTTGATCGGCGATGGTCTCCCCGGCGAGCAGCCCGAGGAACAGCACGGTCAGCACGGCATCGAGCACGCCGAACGGGGCGCGGTTCTGGAACGCGGTCAGCGCCGGGAGCGCGATGAGCACGAGGATCGCGTTCTGGTACAGCACGATGAAGAGCACATTGAACACCGCGAACTGCGCGCGCGTCATGCGCTCCCGCAGGATCGGCCAGCGGTAGTCCTCGTGCCCGGAGTAGCCGCCCTTGCGGGCGAAGTTGAAGGTCAGCCGCGCCCCCCACAGGGTCACCAGGGCCGCCATCACGTCGAGGCGGACATCGGCCAGCCCCGCGGCGATCGCGAACACCCACACGTAGGCGACGGGCACGATCGACCACAGCCGGTCGACCCAGGAGTTGTCCTTGCTGATGAGCGAGGCGATCCAGCAGAAGGCGCAGACCGCCGCCGCGAGCAGGATCACGATGAGAAGCGGAAGGGCGCCGTCGAACTGCATGTCGCGATCCTAGCCACGGCTAGACTCGGGCGACGGAGAGGAGGTCGATGTGGCGACAGTGAGCACCCGGATCGTGACGATCCCGAACCTGCTCAGCCTCTTCCGACTCCTTCTGATCCCGGTCTTCCTCGTGCTGCTGGTCAACCGCCAGTACCTGCCGGCGTTGCTGGTGCTCGTCGTGTCGAGCCTGACCGACTTCGTCGACGGCTATGTCGCGCGGCACTTCAATCAGGTGAGCCGGGTCGGGCAGCTGCTCGATCCCGCGGCGGACCGGCTGTTCATCTTCTCGACGCTGATCGGGCTCGCCTGGACCGGGTTCATCCCGTGGTGGCTGGCGGGGATGATCTTCGCCCGCGAGTTCCTGTTGCTGATCGTCGGGGTGATCCTGGCCAACCACGGCTACGGGCCGCTGCCGGTTCACCATCTGGGCAAGATGGGCACGTTCGCCCTGCTGACCGCGATGCCCCTCCTGGTGCTGGGTGCGGCGTTCCCCGCGGTGGCGACCTGGGCGGATCCGATCGGCTGGGCCGCGGCGCTCTGGGGGGTGTTCCTCTACTGGTGGGCGGGCATCGTCTATGCGTTGCAAGCCGGCCGTCTGATCCGGATTCCGAGGGATGCGAGCGCCACCGCATCCGATAGCCTGGACACCTGAGGGAGGTCACGATGGTCGACGCCGGGGATGAGTCCGCCACCGACGATGCACGAGCCGGCGGGTTCGCATCGGGTGATACGACGGCGCACTTCACCGACGACTTCGTCGCCCAGCTCGCGGCGATGGAGGCCGGGATCTCTCCGGAGGAGCAGGAGTCGATCGGCGCCCTGCCCTCGGGCTCGGCCATCCTGATCGTGCGACGCGGCCCGAACATCGGCGCCCGCTTCCTGCTGGATGCCGACCTCACCGTCGCCGGTCGCCACCCGGACGCCGACATCTTCCTCGACGACGTCACCGTCTCTCGCCGGCACGCGGAGTTCGTCCGTGTCGGCACCGCCTTCCAGGTCCGTGACCTGGGTTCGATGAACGGCACCTATTTCGACGGCGTCCGCATCGAATCCGCCCTGCTCTCCGACGGTGCCGAGGTGCAGGTGGGCAAGTTCCGCCTCACGTTCTACGCGTCGCGCCACGATCTCGCCGCGCAGAGTCGTTGATGGCAGGTGCAGCGCTTCCGGCGAGGGCGCCGGGCGGCTCCCCGCAGCTTCTGAGCATCGGGCAGGTTCTGGCGCGCCTGAGCCCGGAGTTCCCCGACCTGTCCCCGTCGAAGCTGCGCTTCCTGGAGGAGCGGCAGCTGATCGCCCCGTCGCGCACCGAGTCGGGGTACCGCAAGTTCTCGCCGACCGATCTGGAACGGTTGCGGTTCGTGCTCTCGATGCAGCGCGACTACTACCTGCCGCTGAAGGTGATCCGCGGTTACCTCGACGACCTCGATGCCGGGCGCGAGCCGGTGCTTCCGGGCGGTGCGACCGTCGCGGCACCGTCGATGCTGCCGAGCGACCGGCGCCTGACGCGCGACGAGCTGATCAAAGAGGCCGGTGCCACGCCGCTGCTGCTCAACGATGCGGTGAGCGCCTCGCTCATCGTGGCCGCCGACCACTTCGGGGAGGACACGCTCGCCGTGTTGCGGGCCCTCGTCGAGTTGCAGCGCTCGGGGATCGAGCCGCGGCACCTGCGCGGCTTCCGCGCCTCGGCCGAGCGAGAACTCGGTCTCATCGAGAGCGCCTTGATCCCGGTGTCGCGGCGCAAGGACGCCGCGAGCCGGGCGCGTGCGGTCGAGATGGCACGGGAGATCGCCGGGCAGCTCGAGGTGGTGCGGTCGAGCCTCATCCGCTCGGCACTGGGCAACTCGGCTCTGGGCAAACCGTAGGCGGGAAAATCACGCGACGACACGCCCGGATGTCATGGTGCATCCGGAGCGCGGCGGGTACCGTGGTGACCGCACGAGAAGTGTCAGCTTCAACCTCAGGTTGAGAGTTAACTTCCGCGTCTGAGGAGGGGTAATGAGCGATGTGCCGGCCGAACGGCGTGTGAGTCGCAACGAGGAGTCGCGGTACGACCTCGGCCTGCTCTTCACCGACGGCATGCCCGACCTCGACGACAAGTCCGGCTACCGCGGCGCCGTCGCGGCCCGCGCCGCCGGGATCAGCTACCGCCAGCTCGACTACTGGGCGCGCACGCAGCTCGTCGAGCCCACCGTCCGCGGGGCCGCCGGGTCGGGGTCGCAGCGTCTCTACGGGTTCCGCGACATCCTCGTGCTCAAGCTCGTGAAGCGACTGCTCGACACCGGCATCTCGCTGCAGCAGATCCGCGTCGCCGTCGATCAGCTGCGGGAGGCGGGCATCTACGACCTCGCCCAGACGACTCTGATGTCCGATGGCGCCAGCGTCTATCTCTGCACCTCCGACGAGCAGGTCATCGACCTGGTCAGCCGCGGGCAGGGCGTGTTCGGCATCGCCGTCGGCAAGGTCCTGCGTGAGGTGGAGTCCTCGCTCGTCGAACTCGACTCCGTCGCGTCGGAGGACCCGAGCGACGAACTCGCCGCGCGCCGCGCGGCACGCGCCGCGTCCTAGCGAGACCTACTGCTGCGGCGCCGGGAAGTCGAACCCCGGAACGCCGATGCCCGGCTGGGCGGGACCCTGCGGCGCGGGGGGCTGCTGCGCGGGCGGCTGGGGCTGCGCCAACGGCGGCTGCTGCGCCGGGGGTGCGGGCTGCACCGGGGGCTGTGCTACCGGGGGCTGGGCGATCGGCGGCTGTGCCATCGGCGGCTGGGCGATCGGCGGCTGCTGAAGCGGCTGCTCCGCCAGCACCACCGGAAGCTCGCCGCTCAGCGCGGCCTCCGGGTCCTCGGCGAGCTTGGCGGTGCGCAGCACGCGATCCAGCAGTTGGTCGAAGTTGCGCGCCATCTCCTGCGCGCTCTCGCCTGGCCAGACGTGCAGCGGCTTCGCGGCGCCCTGGGCCTGCTGCAGCGACGTGCGCTCGGGCAGCTGAGGTGAGAGCACGAGGGGGCCGAACATGTCGCGCAGTTCTTTGATGCGGAACTGATGCTCGAGGGACTGCACGCGTGCACGGTTGACGATGATGCCGAGCGGCTGCAGCCGGGGCGAGAGTCCGCGCCGGATCTCTTCGATCGCCCGCAGCGCGCGGTCGGCCGCGGCCACCGAGAACAGACCGGGTTCGGTCACCACGGCCACCCGATCGGATGCCGCCCACGCCGTGCGGGTCAGCGCGTTCAGCGACGGGGCGCAGTCGATGAGCACCAGCTCGTAGTCCTTCTCGACGTGGGCCAGCGCCTCCTCGAGCTTCCAGATGTCGCGGATGCTGGGGTGCGGCCCGTCGAAGTTGATCGCCGACGGCGACCCGATCAGCACGTTGACGGTGCCGCGGTGGCTCTTCGTCCAGCCGCTCGGGGCGATCGCTGACCGGACGATCTTCTCTTTCGGGGACGCCAGGACATCCGCGACGTTGAGGTGACCGGCGACGGCGATGTCCATGCCGGTGGAGACGTCGGACTGGGGGTCGAGGTCGACCACGAGGGTCGAGATGCCCTTCGCGAATGCCGCGGATGCCAGGCCGAGCGTGACCGTGGTCTTCCCCACGCCACCCTTGAGGGAGCTCACGCTGAGCACATGCACGAGTAGGGAGCCTACCGTCACTAGTCTGAGAGAACCCAACCCACGCCACCCCGCTCGAGAGGACCCCGCTTGTTCCGCAAGATCCTGGTGGCCAACCGTGGTGAGATCGCGATCCGTGCCTTCCGCGCCGCGTACGAGCTGGGGGCGCAGACCGTCGCCGTCTACCCCTACGAAGATCGCAACTCGCTGCACCGGCTGAAGGCCGACGAGGCGTATCTGATCGGCGAGGAGGGTCACCCCGTCCGGGCCTACCTCGACGTCGCCGAGATCATCCGCGTCGCGAAAGAGAGCGGTGCCGACGCGATCTATCCCGGCTACGGTTTCCTCTCCGAGAACCCCGACCTGGCCCAGGCGGCCGCCGAGAACGGCATCACCTTCATCGGTCCGGGCAGCAGCGTGCTGGAGATGGCGGGCAACAAGGTCACCGCGAAGGAGCACGCCATCGCGGCCGGCGTGCCGGTGCTGAGATCCACCCCGGCGACCAGCGACATCGACGAGTTGCTGCGTGGCGCCGACGAGATCGGTTTCCCGGTGTTCGCGAAGGCGGTCGCCGGAGGTGGCGGTCGCGGGATGCGGCGGGTCGACGATCCCGCCGACCTGCGCGAGGCGCTCGAGGCCGCCATGCGCGAGGCGGACAGTGCATTCGGCGACCCCCGGATGTTCATCGAGCAGGCCGTCGTGCGCCCGCGTCACATCGAGGTGCAGATCCTCGCCGACGCGAGCGGCGAGACCGTGCACCTGTTCGAGCGCGACTGCTCGGTTCAGCGCCGTCATCAGAAGGTCGTCGAGATCGCGCCCGCCCCGAACCTCGACGAGGGCATCCGGCAGGCGATGTACCGCGACGCCGTGGCGTTCGCGAAGTCGATCGGCTACGTCAACGCCGGGACCGTCGAGTTCCTCCTCGACACCGCGGGGGAGCGGGCAGGCCAGCACGTGTTCATCGAGATGAACCCGCGCATCCAGGTGGAGCACACGGTGACCGAAGAGGTCACCGACGTCGACCTCGTGCAATCCCAGATGCGGATCGCCGCGGGCGAGACCCTGCGCGAGCTCGGCCTGCAGCAGGACGACCTGCGCCTGCGCGGCGCCGCCCTGCAGTGCCGGATCACCACCGAGGACCCCGCCTCCGGGTTCCGGCCCGACACCGGGAAGATCACGACGTACCGCTCGCCCGGCGGCGCCGGCATCCGTCTCGACGGCGGCACCGTCGCGGCCGGCGCGCAGGTCAGCCCCCACTTCGATTCGATGCTGGTGAAGATGACCTGCCGCGGTCGCGACTTCGCCGCGGCCGTGGGGCGGGCGCGCCGCGGGCTCGCCGAGTTCCGGCTGCGCGGGGTCACCACCAACATCCCGTTCCTGCAGGCGGTGCTGGAGGACCCCGACTTCGTGGCCGGCGACCTCAGCACCAGCTTCATCGAGGAGCGGCCGTGGCTGGTGCGCGGCCATCCGTCGAAGGACCGCGGCACCAAGATCGTCACCTGGCTGGCCGACGTCACCGTCAACCAGCCGCACGGCGATGGCGGCGGAGCGATCGATTCGGCCGTCAAGCTGCCCTCGGTCGACCTGGACGCGCCCGCTCCCGCCGGATCGCGCCAGCGCCTGCTCGAGCTCGGCCCCGCCGGCTGGGCCGCGGCGCTGCGTGCCCAGACCCCGCTGGCGGTCACCGACACCACTTTCCGTGACGCCCACCAGTCGCTGCTGGCGACGCGGGTGCGCACCAAGGACCTGATCGCCGTGCTGCCTCACGTCGCGCGGCTCACCCCCGAGCTGCTGAGCGTCGAAGCCTGGGGCGGAGCGACCTACGACGTGGCACTGCGCTTCCTCGGCGAGGACCCGTGGGAGCGTCTCGCCGCCATGCGCGAGGCGCTGCCCAACATCGCGATCCAGATGCTGCTGCGCGGGCGCAACACGGTGGGCTACACCCCGTACCCGACGGCGGTGACGGATGCCTTCGTCCGCGAGGCGACCGACTCCGGTGTCGACGTCTTCCGCATCTTCGACGCCCTGAACGACGTCGACCAGCTGCGGCCGGCCGTGGATGCGGTGCTGGCCACCGGAACCGCCGTCGCCGAGGTCGCGCTGTGCTACACCGGTGACCTGCTGAACCCGGCGGAGGACCTCTACACGCTCGACTACTACCTGCGGCTCGCCGAGCAGATGGTGCAGGCCGGCGCCCACGTGCTCGCCATCAAGGACATGGCCGGGTTGCTGCGGGCCGGCGCCGCCGAGAAGCTGGTCGCCGCCTTGCGCGAGCGCTTCGATCTCCCCGTGCACGTCCACACGCACGACACGGCCGGTGGCCAGCTCGCGACGCTGCTCGCGGCCAGCCGCGCAGGCGCCGACGCGGTGGATGCCGCATCCGCCCCCATGGCCGGCACGACGAGTCAGCCGAGCCTCTCGGCTCTCGTCGCGGCGACGGCGCACACCGACCGCGACACCGGTCTGGGACTGCAGGCGGTGAGCGACCTCGAGCCGTACTGGGAGGCCGTGCGCAAGGTGTACAAACCGTTCGAGTCCGGGCTGCCCGGTCCGACCGGACGGGTCTACCGGCATGAGATCCCGGGCGGCCAGCTGTCGAACCTGCGTCAGCAGGCGATCGCACTCGGGCTCGGCGACCGGTTCGAGGTCGTCGAGAACCTCTACGCGGCAGCCAGCGACATCCTCGGCCGGCCGCCGAAGGTCACGCCGTCCTCGAAGGTCGTCGGCGATCTCGCGCTCGCCCTGGCCGCCGCGGACGCCGACCCCGCCGACTTCGAGCAGAATCCGCAGAAATACGACATCCCGGATTCGGTGATCGGCTTCATGGCCGGAGAACTCGGCGACCTGCCGGGCGGCTGGCCCGAGCCGTTCCGCGAGAAGGTGCTCGCCGGCCGCACCGTGAACATCGGTGTCACCGAGCTCGCCGAGG
>Ga0182739_1004020_pt1 | contig 12423 bp, 9 predicted proteins | sample eDN5th30CBELigBY_FD_128873 | JGI IMG/M metagenome (GOLD analysis project Ga0182739, IMG submission 128873) | Enriched backyard soil microbial communities from Emeryville, California, USA - eDNA 5th pass 30_C BE-Lig BY (version 2) (version 2) | ecosystem: Environmental > Terrestrial > Soil >... | reverse complement strand
CTGCGCGGCGGCCAGTTCCTCTACGGCACCACCTACGTGGTGCTGCCCGGGCATCCGCTTCCGTTCGCGCTCGACGCAATCGGGCGCGATGGCCAGGGCTGGATGCTGCCGTCGATCCAGTGGCGCGACGGCGTTGCGCTGCAGGCGCAGGGTTCGGTGGCGTTCGCGCCGGATGCAAGCCTGCAGGACGTCGACATCGAACTGCACAGCCACGACCTGTCGGCGCTCGGCGCACGCTATCTGTCGGGCTGGCTGGGGATCGCCGGACTGCCCGACCTCGAAGCCAGCGGCGCGCTGGACGCGCGCGTGCGGCTGGCCGGTGGCGGACTGTCATCGGTGGATGCGCGGCTGCACGACGTTGCCATCGACGCTCCGGGGAAGGGCCTGGCGTTCACCGGCCTGGATGGCGACCTGCGCCTGTCCGGTGGCGCGCCGGTCGACAGCGAGTTGCGCTGGCGATCGGGCGCGCTGCAGGGCATCACGTTCGGCGCCGCGACGCTGCCCTGGCGCAGCGCCGACGGCACGCTGCGCGCGCGTGCGCCGGTCAGCGTGTCGATGCTCGGCGGACAGGTGCGGTTCGACGACCTGGTCGTGCAGCCGCCCGCAGGCGGCAATGGCCTGCGGATCGGGTTCGGGCTCGCGCTGCAGGGCCTGCAGCTGGGTGAACTGTCGCAGACGCTCGGCGGGCCGGCGTTCCGCGGCACCCTGGACGGCAGCATTCCGGCTGCGCGCTACGCCGACGATCGCCTCGACTTCGACGGCGGGCTGTCGATGCAGGTCTTCGACGGCAGCGTCGACGTCACCGCGCTGTCGATGGAGCGCCCGTTCGGCGTCGCGCCGACGCTGTCGGCCGATTTCGCCCTGCATGGCCTGGACCTGATGGCGATCACCGAGGTGTTCGACTTCGGCAGCATCAGCGGCCGCCTCGACGGCCGCATCGACGGCCTGCGGCTGGTCGACTGGTCACCGGAGACCTTCGATGCAGAGTTGCACACGGAGCCCCGCCGCGGCGTTCGCCAGCGCATCAGCCAGCGCGCGGTGCAGAACATCTCCAGCGTTGGCGACGCTTCGTTCGTCGGCAGCCTGCAGGCGCGCCTGATCGGCCTGTTCGACGACTTCGGCTACGCCCGCATCGGCATTTCCTGCCGGCTTTCGAACCAGGTCTGCGTGATGGGTGGCCTGCGGAATCCGGATGGCAATCGGGCCGGCGGCGGATTTACCATCGTCGAGGGCGCGGGCATCCCGCGGCTCGACGTCGTCGGCTTCAACCGCAACGTCGACTGGCCAACCCTGGTTGAACGCCTGGCCGCGGTGGGCAGCGGCGACGTCAAGCCCGTGTTTGAATGATCCATGCTCCAATGACCCTGCCCGAACCACCTGTTCGCACAATCGCACCACGCACCGAGGAGAGACACATGCGCCGCTGGATGGGAATGCCGATCGCCGCCGCACTGGCCCTGACGGCCTGCGTCACCATCAACGTCTACTTCCCCGCGGCCGAAGCGCGGGAGGCGGCGAAGGAGTTCGTCGACAAGGTCATCGGTGAGGATGCGCAACCCTCGACGCCGGCGCCGGCGCCGGCGCCGGCGCCCGCGGACCAGGACGGCGGTGGTGGCGGCATGGCATTGCGCTTCGATCCACTGGTGCTGCTGGGCATCGGTACCGCGCACGCACAGGGCACGCCGGACATCACCATCAAGACGCCGGCGATCCAGGCAATCCAGTCGCGCATGGCCAGCCGCTTCGACGCCACGCTGCGCGAGCACTTCGACTCCGGCGCGCTCGGGTTCACCGGCGACGGCGAGATCGCGGTGCGTGACGCGTCGAAGATCGCGCTGCCAGACCGGGTGAAGGTCAACCAGGCGGTCGCCGACCAGAACCGCGATGCCAGGGCGGTGTACCGCGAGATCGCGGTGGCCAACAAGCATCCGGAGTGGGAGTCGCAGATCCGCGATGTGTTCGCGAAGCAGTGGGTCGCCAGCGCGAAGGCCGGCTGGTGGTACCAGTCCGGCGGCAGCTGGAAACAGAAATAACGCAGGTCGGGGCTGCGCCCCCGGCGGCTTCCCCCAACCCGCTGGAGCGCCCCACGGGCGCGATTGCTTTCGCGTCGAAGGCAATCGCGCCCACGGGGCGCTCCTGCGGGCGAAACCCGGCTTCTGCGACAATACGCGGCCCTGTGCACGCAGCCTTCGCCACGTGGCCCGACTCGACCAGACCCCGTTTCCCGCCGACATCCTCGACCTGAGCCACGACGGCCGCGGTGTCGCCCGCCGCGACAGCGGCAAGGCCGTGTTCATCGCCGGCGCCTTGCCCGGTGAGAGGGTGATGGCGAAGCAGACCGCGCGTTCGCGCAGCTTCGATGAAGCGGTCACGCTGGAAGTGCTGGACGCCTCGCCGGACCGTGTCGAACCGCGCTGCCTCCACTTTGGTACCTGCGGCGGCTGCGCGCTGCAGCATCTGGAGGAGTCGAAGCAGATCGTCGCCAAGCAGCGCGTGCTGCAGGAGAACCTCGAGCGCATCGGCCACGTCACGCCCGACGTCGTGCTGCCGCCGCTGACCGACGCGGCCTGGGGCTATCGCCGAAAAGGCCGCTTCTCGGTCCGGCGGGTGGAGAAGAAGGACAAGACGCTGGTCGGCTTTCGCGAACGCGATCCGCGCTTCGTCGCAGACCTGTCCGAATGCCACACGGTGCTACCCGCGATCGGCGCAGCCATCCCGGCGCTGTCGGCGCTGGTCGACGGGCTCGATGCGCGTCGCGACATCCCGCAGATCGAATTCATCGCCGGCGACGCCACCGCCGACCACGGCGGCATCGCGCTGGTGTTCCGCCACCTGCAGCCGCTGTCGGAAGGCGATCGCGCCAGGCTGCTTGCGTTCGCGCAGGCGCATCGCTTCGCGCTGTTCCTGCAGCCCGGTGGTGTGGACTCCGTGCATCCGCTGTGGCCGGTCGACCCGCAGCTGTCGTTCCGGCTGCCGGCCTGGGATCTCGAACTGAAGTTCCGCCCGCTCGACTTCATCCAGGTCAATGCCGGTCTCAACGACAGGATGATCGCGCGCACGCTCGAACTGCTCGACGTGCAGCCGGGCGAACGCGTGCTCGACCTGTTCTGCGGGCTGGGCAATTTCACCCTGCCGCTGGCACGCGTTGCCGATGCGGTGGTGGGCGTGGAAGGCGACCCGGGCCTCGTGGCGCGGGCGCGCGAGAACGCCGTGCACAACAATCTTCCGGTTGTGCAGTTCCACGCCGCCGACCTCGCCCAGGACCTCTCGGGACACGCCTGGATGCGCGCCGGCTTCGACCGGCTGCTGCTGGACCCACCGCGCTCCGGCGCCGACGTCGTGCTCAAACAGCTGCCGCTCAAGGGCCTGAAGCGGATCGTGTACGTCAGCTGCCATCCCGCATCGCTGGCCCGCGACGCCGGCTACCTCGTCAACGAACGCGGCTGGAAGCTGCGCGCGGCCGGGGTGATGGACATGTTCCCGCACACCGCGCACGTCGAGTCGATCGCGATGTTCGAACCATGAGGGCAGGGATTGGGGATTCGGGATGGGGGATTCGGAAGAGCGGGGGCGGGTCGCGATAATCTGCCCGAATCCCGAATCCCGGCCGCCCCATGCCCATCGAAATCGAACGCAAGTTCCTCGTCACCAACGACGCTTGGCGCACGCATGCGCACAGGGTCGTGCCGATGGCGCAGGGTTACATCAACGACCAGGCGGCGATGGACAGCGGTGCGCAGCGCGCGTCGGTGCGGGTCCGCATCGCCGGCGACGAAGCGTTCCTGAACCTGAAGTCGCGCGAGGCCGGCCACACCCGCCAGGAGTTCGACTACCCGATCCCGGTCGCCGACGGACGCGCGCTGCTGGCGCTGTGCGTGGGTGGCATCGTCGAGAAGCGCCGGCACCACGTCCGGCATGCCGGGCACCTGTGGGAGGTGGATGAATTCCTCGGCGAGAACGCCGGCCTCGTGGTGGCCGAGATCGAACTCGGGGCCGCCGACGAGCGCTTCGAGCATCCGTCGTGGCTGGGCGCGGAAGTCACCGACGAGATCCGCTACTACAACCTCGCGCTTGCCTCGCACCCGTTCGCGCGCTGGTGACCGCCGGGACGGCCGGGTTTGCCCCGGCTTCGCGGCCTTCGCCAAGGCATGCGGGAGTCCGGGCGTGACGTGCGAGGGGCAAGCGTCCGTTGCGATGACAGATCGAGGCTTGAAACCCGTGCTGCCGGAGGGTGGCTTCCTCGCCAGGCGGCGGGCCCAACTCCGCCCTACACCCGTCACGCGGACTGCGCGACAATGCCGTTCGTCATCGTTCGAGGTCCACCCCACATGCTCGTGATCGGCATCGCCGGCACCGAACTCAATGCCCGGGAACGCGACTGGCTGCAGCACGATGCCTGCGCCGGCGTGATCCTGTTCCAGCGCAACTTCTCCTCGAAGACGCAGGTGGCGGAGCTGTCCGCCGCGATCCGCGAAGCCGCGCCGCGGCCGCAGCTGCTCTGCGTCGACCAGGAAGGCGGGCGCGTGCAGCGCTTCCGCGAGGGCTACAGCGCGCTGCCGCCGCTGGAGACGTTCGGGAAGCAGTACGCCGTCGATCCTGCCGCAGCACTCGAAAGCGCGCAGGAACATGCCTGGGTGATGGCCAGCGAGGTGCGTGCCAGCGGCATCGACCTGAGCTTCGCGCCGGTGGTGGACCTTGGGCGCGGCAACCTCGCCATCGGCGATCGCGCGTTCTCGGACGACCCGCAGGTGGTCGCCGAGTTCACCCGCGCCTACATCCGCGGCATGCACGCCGCGGGCATGGCGGCCACGATCAAGCACTTTCCCGGCCACGGCACGGTGCGCGAGGACACCCACTTCGACAACGCCACCGACAACCGCACGCTCGACGAGATGCGGGCGGCCGACCTGATCCCCTTCGCCGCCGGTATCGAGGCAGGCGCGGACGCGGTGATGCTCGCCCACATCACCTATCCGCAGGTGGCGCCGGAACCGGCCGGGTACTCGCGGACCTGGATCGGGGACATCCTGCGCGCCGACATGGGCTTCCGCGGCGTGGTGTTCTCCGACGACATCGGCATGGCCGCGGCGTTTTCCGCAGGCGGCGTGAAGGCGCGCGTCGATGCGCACCTGGATGCCGGTTGCGACGTGGTGCTGGTCTGCCATCCGGAGCTGGTGGACGAATCGCTGGCCGCGGTGCAGGGCCGGAAGCTGAACACCATGGCGCTGGCCGGGCTGATCGGCCGCGGTGCGCTGGGCTGGGATGGATTGCTGGCGGATGCGCGCTATTCGCAGTCGCAGTCGCGTTTCGGGAGCATTGCATGAGTACGCCGCGGCTGGCCGACGTGCTCGGCGACGCCGACGTCATCCACGACCGCGCGACGCTGGAGGCGGCGATCGGCCGGATGGCCGACGCGATCCGCGGCGACTACACCGACGACGAGCCAGCGCCGCTGTTCGTCACCATCATGCACGGCGGCATGCCGTTCGCCGCGCAGCTGGCGTTCGCGCTCGGCGAGCGCGGGCTCGACGTCGAGTTCGACTACCTGCACGCCACCCGCTACCGCGGCAACACCTCGGGTTCGGGACTGGCATGGCTGCATCGCCCGGCCACGCCGATGGCGGGCCGGCGCGTGCTGCTGGTCGACGACATCCTCGACGAGGGGCACACGTTGAAGGCCGTGGGACGCTGGTGCGAGGACCAGGGCGCGGCCGAGGTGCGCGTGGCGGTGCTGGCGGTGAAGGTGCACGACCGCTGCGTCGATGGCGCCAGCGCCGACTACATCGGGGTCGAGGTCCCGGACCGCTACGTGTTCGGCTACGGCATGGATTTCCACGAACAGGGCCGCAACCTGCCGGCGATCTACGCACTGGCGGAGTGACCGCTTCGGCGGGGGTGGAAGAAAAGGCTCTTCTCCCGTCCGAGGTAACTGGTGAGCGTCAGCGGGCTTCCTGGCCCGGGCCGAGCTGTCGCAGCGCGGGTGCGAATGTCCTTCGGGGCAAAATAAAGGAGGAGGCGTTGGCCGCAGGCCGACGCCGGGGGACATTTGCCCCCCAAGGGCATTCGTACCCGGCGCCCAGCTATTCGCGGATGCGGGCCTTCAGCCCAGTCGGGAGAAGAATCAAAGAAAAGGCCGCGATATCGCGGCCTTTTCCACTGCAGCATGCGCGGCGGCGATTACGCCAGGCCGGCCTGCTTCATCACTTCGGCGGCGTAGTCCTCGACCACCTTCTCGATGCCCTCGCCAACGGCCAGGCGCTGGAAGCCGACCACTTCGGCGCCGGCGGCCTTGAGCACGGCCTCGACCTTCTGGTTGGTGTCGAGCACGTAGTCCTGGCCGTAAAGCGTGACCTCGTTGACGATCTTGGCGATCTTGCCGCCGATGATCTTCTCCAGGATCTCGGCCGGCTTGGCGCGGTCCTTCTCGGACATCTTGGCCAGCTCGATTTCCTTTTCCTTGGCAACGAACTCGGCCGGGACGTCGGACGCCTTGACGTGCGGCGGGTTCATCGCCGCGACGTGCATCGCCAGGCCGCGGGCCAGTTCGGCGTCGCCGCCCTTGACCTCGACCAGCACGCCGATGCGGCCGCCGTGCACGTAAGCGGCGACGTTGTTGGCGCTGTCGATGCGGGCCATGCGGCGCACCTGCACGTTCTCGCCGACCTTGGCGATCAGCTCGGCGCGGGTTTCCTCGACGGTCTTGCCGTTGATGCTGGCGGACTTCAGCGCGTCGATGTCGGCGGCGCCCAGCGCTGCATCGGCGACGGCTTCGGTGAAGGCGACGAAGTTGGTGTCCTTGGCGACGAAGTCCGTCTCGGAGTTGATCTCGACCAGGACCGCCTTGCCGGCTTCCTGTGCCATCGCGACGCGGCCTTCGGCGGCAACGCGGCCGGCCTTCTTGTCGGCCTTGGCCAGGCCGGACTTGCGCAGCGCTTCGGCCGCGGCATCGACGTCGCCGTTGCTTTCGGTGAGCGCCTTCTTGCACTCCATCATGCCGGCGCCGGTGCGCTCGCGCAGTTCCTTGACCAGGGATGCGGTGATTTCAGCCATGGGTAAAACCTCTGAAGATAAACGGGTGTCGCAGGAGCGCCCCATGGACGCGATGCCCTTCGCGGGCAAGCCTGGTCGCGCCCATGGGGCGCTCCTGCGGGGGAGGGCAGCCGCGCACCTTGGCGCGGCTGCATGACCGCCGGATTACTCGGCGGCCGGGGTGGCGTCTGCAGCCGGGGCTTCGGCAGCGGCCGGGGCTTCGGCAGCGCCGTCGTCCTTGGCCGAGGCGCGCTTGGCCGGGGCCTTCTTCGCCGGCGCGCGGCGGGCGGGCTTGTCGCCATCGGCTTCGGTGAACTCTTCCTCGCGCACGCTGGCGACGTTCGGCGCGGCGGCCTTGCCTTCCAGCACCGCGTCGGCGGCGGCGGCGGCATACAGCTGCACGGCGCGGATCGCGTCGTCGTTGCCCGGGATCGGGTAGTCGACCAGGGCCGGGTCGTAGTTGGTGTCGACCACGGCGATCACCGGGATGCCGAGCTTCTTGGCTTCCTTGATGGCGATGTCTTCATGGCCGATGTCGATGACGAACAGCGCGTCGGGCAGGCGGTTCATTTCCTTGATGCCGCCGAGCGAGGCCAGCAGCTTTTCGCGCTCGCGGCGCAGGCCCAGCACTTCGTGCTTGACCAGCTTGTCGAAGCTGCCGTCGGTTTCGCCGGCTTCCAGCGTCTTCAGGCGCGACACCGACTGCTTGACGGTGCGGAAGTTGGTCAGCGTGCCGCCCAGCCAGCGCTGGGTCATGTACGGCATGCCGCAACGCTCGGCTTCTTCCTTGATCGCGTCGCGCGCGCTGCGCTTGGTGCCGACGAACAGGATCATGCCGCGCTTCTGGGCGATGCCGGAGATGAAGTTCATCGCATCGCCGAACAGCGGCATGGTCTTTTCGAGGTTGATGATGTGGATCTTGCCGCGGGCGCCGAAGATGTACGGCGACATCTTGGGGTTCCAGTAGCGGGTCTGGTGGCCGAAGTGGACGCCGGCTTCCAGCATCTGGCGCATGGTGATCTGGGGCATTGCTGGTGACTCCTGATGGGGAACCGGCCGCCGGATGGGTGGGGCGGCTCGCGTTCACGGCCCGCAAGGGCAGCTCGGCGAAAGGTTCCGGGGTTGGGCCTCCCCGCTGCCTCCGTGTCCGAACCCGGCTTCCATCGGCTGGAAGACAGGCACCCCGGCACGGGTGTTTGCAGCGGGTGTGGATTCGACGGTGACGCCCGTCGTGGGCGATCTCCCGGAATGGCTCCGGGGAACCGCGGAATTGTAGCCGGAACAGGGGCCTGCGTAAACCAGCGCCCTTCCGTGAGCGCGCAAGGCGGGGGGCGGCATGGCCGTCCACGCCTCGAACGGGCCGGGAACCAGGGTAGAGGCGCCCACGCGGCAGCCGGGAGCCGCAATCGGCGATAATCGCGGCATGAGCATCCACCTGAAAACCCCCGCCGAGATCGAGAAGATGCGCGAGGCCGGCCGGCTGGCCGCCGAGGTCCTGCAGATGGTCGCCCCGCACGTGAAGCCGGGCGTGACCACCGAGGAACTGGACCGCATCTGTCACGAGCACATCGTCAACGTGCAGCAGGCCACCCCGGCCAATGTCGGCTACCGCGGCTATCCGAAGGCGACCTGCATCTCGGTCAACAACGTCATCTGCCACGGCATCCCGAACGAATCGAAGGTACTCAAGGACGGCGACATCGTGAACATCGACGTCACCGTGATCAAGGACGGCTGGCACGGCGACACCAGCCGCATGTACTACGCCGGCACGCCGTCGGTGATGGCCCGGCGGCTGGTGGAGGCCACGCATGAGGCGATGTGGCGCGGCATCCGCGCGGTGAAGCCGGGCGCGACCCTGGGTGACGTCGGCCATGCCATCCAGGAGTACGCGGAAGGCCAGCGCTTCTCGGTGGTGCGCGAGTACTGCGGCCACGGCATCGGCAAGGTCTACCACGACGATCCGCAGGTACTGCATTACGGCCGGCCCGGTGACGGGCTGGTGCTGCAGCCGGGGATGACGTTCACCATCGAGCCGATGATCAACGAAGGCACGCGCCATACCCGCGTGCTGCCGGACGGCTGGACCGTGGTCACCAAGGATCGCAAGCTGTCGGCGCAGTGGGAGCACATGATCGCCGTGACCGACACCGGCGTGGACGTGCTCACGCTGGGGCCGGGCGACGAAGCCGGGCAGTGACGTGAACCACGCCGCTCCCACCGACGCGGCGATCGACGCAGGCGCGGACGACGAGGCGGTCTGGCTGCAGCTTGCCCGCGACACCCTCGCGCAGGCCGACGCCGAACTGGCGGCGCGCTTCGACCGCGGTGAGGGCGTCGACCGCCTGGTCGCGTCGCGGGCGCGCACCGTCGACGGACTGATCCGGGACGCCTGGTCGCGCTGCATTCCGGGCGAGGCGAAGCTGGCGCTGTTCGCGGTCGGCGGATACGGTCGCGGCGAGTTGTTCCCGCATTCGGACATCGACCTGCTGGTGCTGGCGGACGAGGCCGGGCAGCAGGCCAACGTCGAGGCGCTCGCGTGTTTCTTCGCGCTGCTGTGGGACATGGGCCTGCAGGCCAGCCACGCGGTGCGCTCACCGGCGCAGTGCACGCACGCAGCGGCCGACCCGACGGTGCTGACCGCGCTGCTCGAGGCGCGACCCCTGGTCGCCGACATCGCCGACCGCAGCGCGCTGGAGGCGTCGATCGCGCCGGGCAAGGTCTGGCCGGCGCGCGACTACTTCCTCGCCAAGGCGCAGGAGCAGCGCCAGCGACACGCACGCTTCGGCGACACCTCGGACAACCTGGAGCCCAATCTCAAGGACGGTCCCGGCGGATTGCGCGACCTGCACACGCTGGGCTGGATGGCGCTGCGCAGCTTCGGCGTGCGCGAACTCGATGCGCTGGTGGGGCTGGGCCACGTCGGCGCCGACGAGGCCGCGGCGCTCGAGCGCGAGCGCGAAGCGCTCGGCCGCCTGCGTTTCGGCCTGCACCTGGTGGCAGGGCGCAGCGAGGAGCGGCTGCGCTTCGATTACCAGAAAACCCTCGCCGCGCACCTGGGATACGCCGACGACGCCCGTAACCTGGGCGTCGAGCAGATGATGCAGGGCTTCTATCGTTCCGCTGCGATCGTGCGCCGGATCAACGATCGCCTGCTGCAGCGCTTCGAGGAGCATTTCGACGGCACCGCCGTGCCCGAGCCGATCGATGCGCGCTTCGAACTGCGCCGCGGCTACCTGGCCGCGCGCGACCCGGATTGGCCGCACGGCGATGCCGCGCAGGTGTTCGAACTGTTCGCCACCTGGGCGTCGCAACCCGATGCGCGCGGCCTGCATTCGCAGACCGCACGCGGGCTGGCAGAGGCGCTGGACGTGGTGCCGGCGTACACCGCGGCCGACCCGGCGCTGCGCGACCGCTTCATGGGCCTGCTGCGCGGCGAGCGGCCGGTGCCGACGCTCGAGCGCATGGCGCGGCTGGGCGTGCTGGGCCGCTGGATTCCGGCGTTCGCCCAGGTCTCCGGGCGCATGCAGTTCGACCTGTTCCACGTCTACACCGTCGACCAGCACACGCTGGCGGTGCTGCGCAACCTCGCCGCGTTCGGCAGTGAAACCCCCGACGAGCGCTTCTCGATGGCGCATGAAGTGTGGCCGACGCTGCGCAAGCCCGAGCTGCTGCTGCTGGCCGGACTGTTCCACGACATCGCCAAGGGCCGCGGCGGCGATCACTCCGAAGTCGGCGCCGAGGATGCGCAGCTGTTCTGCGCCGCGCACGCGCTGTCGGGCAGCGACACCGCGCTGGTGGCCTGGCTGGTGCGCAAGCACCTGCTGATGTCGATCACCGCGCAGAAGCAGGACATTTCCGATCCCGCGGTGATCCATCGCTTCGCCACCCAGGTCGCCGATCGGGAGCGGCTGGACTACCTGTACCTGCTGACCTGCGCCGACATCGCGGGTACTTCGCCGAAGCTGTGGAACGCATGGAAGGATCGCCTGCTCGCCGACCTGCGCACGTCCACGCGGCTGGCGCTGCGGCAGGGCCTGGAGCATCCGGTGGCGGCGATCGAGCACATCGCCGAGACGCGTGCCGCGGTGCGCGGTTTGCTGTCAGCGCGCGGCATCGACGACGACGAGGCCAGCACGCTGTTCCTGCGGTTCCCCGAGTACAGCTTCCTGCGCGCGCGGCCCGACCAGATCGCCTGGCAGGCGCTGGCGCTGCGCGACAGCGCGCCGGGGCAGGTGGTGGTGGCGGTGCGTTCGCTGGCCGCCGGCGACCATGCGATGGAAGTGTTCGTGCATTCGCCAGACCGCGACGGCCTGTTCGCCGCGATCGTGATCAGCCTCGACCGGCTCGGTCTCGAAATCCAGCAGGCGCGCGCGCTCGACGGCCCCGGCGCGACGATCTTCGACAGCTTCCAGGTCCTGCCCGGCGACACCCGCCAGCCGCCATCGGTCGCCGACATCGAGCGCCGCCTGGCCGCGGCGCTGTCCGGCCCGCTCGAAAACATCCACCCGGCGCGCCGGGCCCAGCCGCGCCACCTGCGGCATTTCCGCATCGCCCCGCGCATCCAGTTCGACGACGGCGCCGAAGGTGACCAGACCGTGCTCAGCCTGGTCTGCACCGACCGCCCCGGCCTGCTGGCCGATATCGCGCACGTGCTGCGCGCCCGCCACCTGCGGGTGCTGGATGCACGCATCGCCACGTTCGGCGAGCGTGCCGAAGACGTGTTCCGCATCAGCGAACCTGACAACACCGCACTGAACCCCGACAGCCGCGCCGCACTGCGCGACGCGCTGCTGTCGCGCATCGATGGAGAAGCAACGCCATGAGTCCGCCCAAGAAGGCCGCAAGCAAGAAGACCGCCAAGAAGGTTGCGAGGCCGGTGGCGAAGAAAGCAGCGCCAAAGCACTCGCCCAACGACGAACTCAAGTTCATGGTCGACAGCGCGTGGGAGCGGCGCTCGATGCTGACGCCGGAGGAGATGGAAGGCTCGACGCGGCCGGCGGTGGAACGGGTGATCGAGGGCCTGGAGAGCGGCGAGTTCCGCGTCGCCGAACCCGACGGCCACGGCGGCTGGACGGTCAACGAGTGGCTGAAGAAGGCCGTGCTGCTGTATTTCCGCGTCCAGGACATGGAGCTGGGCGAATCCTACCCGGCCCCGTTCTGGGACAAGATCCCGCTGCGCTTCGAGGATTTCGACGAGGCGAAGTTCCGCAAGCTTGGCGCGCGCGTGCTGCCGGGTGTGATCGCGCGCTGCGGCAGCTACATCGGCAGGGACGTGGTGCTGATGCCGTCGTTCGTCAACATCGGCGCGCACATCGGCGCCGGGACGATGGTCGACACCTGGGCCACGGTGGGTTCGTGCGCGCAGGTCGGCAAGCATTGCCACATCTCCGG
>Ga0182739_1004018_pt1 | contig 12429 bp, 6 predicted proteins | sample eDN5th30CBELigBY_FD_128873 | JGI IMG/M metagenome (GOLD analysis project Ga0182739, IMG submission 128873) | Enriched backyard soil microbial communities from Emeryville, California, USA - eDNA 5th pass 30_C BE-Lig BY (version 2) (version 2) | ecosystem: Environmental > Terrestrial > Soil >... | reverse complement strand
TGCTCCTTGTTGTACGCCAGCTCGCCGCACTTGGGGCACTTGACCCAGAGGTCGTTCGGCACCTGCGAACGGACGTCCTCTTCGTCGGAAGTTGTAAATCGTGGCTGGCGTCGAAAGAGTTCTCTCATTGTGGTCCCGGGATATCCTTGCCGGAGCACGGTGGCACGCAAATCGCCTCCCGTTGTCCGGGTGTCGGCGGGCGGCAGTATAGCATAGCATCGGATTGATCCCCGTCCGAGTATCGCGGCACGGCCAACAATCGTCTATCCTCGTACCAGGTGGTGCGGCTGGGGCGAAGGGAGAGCAGAGATGGCGGCGCTCGAACGGGAAAAGACCGTTGCGATGATCCTCGCCGGTGGTCAGGGAGAGCGTCTGAGCGTGCTTTCGCGCCAGCGTGCCAAGCCGGCGGTGATGTTTGCCGGCAAGTACCGGATTATCGACTTCGCCCTCTCCAACTGCGTCAACTCCGGGATCTACGATGTCGCTGTCCTGACGCAGTATCGTCCGCACTCACTCAACGACCACATTGGACACGGGCGGCCATGGGATCTGGACCGCGCGACCGGCGGCGTCCATGTCCTTCAGCCATATCTTGGGCGTGCGCGCTCGGACTGGTATCGCGGGACGGCGGACGCGATCTACCACAATCTGTTCTACGTGCAGGAAACCCGCGCGACCGATGTGCTGATCCTCTCCGGCGATCACGTCTACGCGATGGACTATCGCCCGATGCTTGCGCGCCACCGGGAGCTGAATGCCGACGTGACCGTCGCAGTCCAGCCGGTGCCGTGGGAGGACGCCAGCCGGTTCGGCGTCATGACGACCGATGACGAGGATCGCATCATCGACTTTGATGAGAAGCCGGCCCAGCCGCGCTCCAATCTCGCCTCGATGGGCGTCTATGTCTTTCGCGCCGAGGTGCTGCTGGATGTCTTCCGGCGGCCTGACAGTAACCTCTCAATGATCGACTTCGGCCACGAGGTCATTCCGTTCCTGATTGGTGATGGCAACGTCTTCGCCCACCGGTTTGCAGACTACTGGCGCGATGTCGGGACGCTGCAGTCCTACTGGGAAGCGAACATGGAGCAGCTGGAGGATGTACCCGGGCTGAATCTGTATGATCCCGACTGGCGCATTCACACGCGCAGTGAGGAGCGGCCGCCAACCAAGATCATGGATGGCTCTCACGTGTCGCGGTCGCTGCTTTCGAACGGCTGCATCGTGATTCGCGGCGAGGTGTATCACTCGGTGCTGTCTCCGGGGGTGATCGTCCATGAAGGAGCGATTGTCCGCGATTCGATCATCATGACCGACACCGTTATTGGACCCGGAGCAGTCATTGACCGCTGCATCATTGACAAGGCCGTGACCATCGGCGCTGGAGCGCAGCTTGGCGTTGGCGATGACTACGCGCCAAACTGGCTGGAGCCATCGCGCCTGAACACCGGGCTGACGATCGTTGGTCGGGGTGCCAGCGTCCCGGCGAAGGTGACAGCCGGCCGCAACGTGCTTGTCGCGCCGGATGTCGATGAGACCGCATTCGAGTCGCTTGAGATCGTCAGCGGAGAGACGATCGACCCGAATGTGCCAATCTGGTCGTGAGTAGCCGTCGGCGGGGTGTCCATCGCCGGCGTTATGGCTTGAGACAACGGGGCCAGCGTGGCACAGTTGTCGATGTGCTGCGCTGCCACATGATCCGGTGCGCCATTCCATGACGCGTGCGACCTGACATGAACAACGGACACGTGCTGATATTGCGCAAGTAGCACTCTCGGTGCGCCAGTCCGCAGCGTACGTACCAACATGATGGGGGAGTTGTTGGTGGCCGAATCCGCTTTTCTATCTGACTCGCAGCTGGAACAGCGTCACATCGTTGATCTGGAGCGCATCCTGATGACGGTGCCGGAGTCGGACCGTGCTCGCTTTGCGCGGCTCTACGAGGTGCTGGCGTCGGTGGGGCGGCTGGTGCCGCCAGAACACATGCTGCGCTGGATCGATCGATATTTTGGCAGCGCCAAGGCTGTCTCCGAGCAGAAGATCATGCGCGTCACCAACCGCTGGACGCTCGAAGGCTCGCTGTTTAACGAGCTGCGCGCCCGGCGTCCGCTGGAAGCACGCATCCCGGCTGACCTGGCCGACGAGATCGCGCGGACAGCGCCCGATCCGTTCTGTGAGCCGGAGCTGAATACGCCGGCCGATGTCTTTGGTCGGATCGAGGGCAAGTACTCGATCAGCGCCAGCAACATCGCCAAGTACGATGGCTATCACGGCGTCGTCATCTTCCGCGAGCACGATCCGCTTGCGTTCACCGAACCGTCGGTGCAAGACGCCTTCGACGTCGCGATGCGCTGGCAGGAGGCATGTCACAGTATTGACGCCGAGGCCGTCTATCCGCTGATCATGTGGAACTGCCTCTGGAAGAGTGGTGCATCGATCCCGCACGGCCACATGCAGGTCAGCCTGACCAAGGGCATGCACTACGGTCACATTGAGCGCCAGCGACGCGCCGGTGTTGCCTACGCCGACGCGCACCACGCGAACTATTACGATGATCTCTATCGCGTCCACGAGTCGCTCGGCCTGGGCCGCACCTATAACGACGTCCGCGTGATGGCACATGTCACTCCGCTAAAGGAGAAGGAGTGCATGCTGTTTGGCAACGCGCTGGACGAGCAATTCACCCGCACGGTTTATCAGGTGCTGAACTGTCTCACCGACCACCTGAACGTGGTGTCGTTCAACCTCGTCATCTGGCGACCACCGCTGACTGAGACGGCCGAGGATTGGACCGACTTCCCGGTCATCGCGCGTATCGTCGATCGCGGCGACCCGCTGAACCGCACCGCCGATTTCGGCGCGATGGAGCTGTACGCGGCCAGCGTCGTGTCGAGCGACCCGTTCAAGGTTGCCGGCGCACTCTGGAACTGCCTCGATAACTAAACCTCTGCCTCCCCGGATCTCCTGCGCGCCCCGTATCATGGGCGCGGCCATTGGTGGTGAGACGAGGGGATGGTATCGGGAATGGTGACAGGGGACCTGCGGGTCGGGGTTGATATTGGCGGGACGTTCACTGACCTGCTGGTGTTCGATCCCGAGCATGGCCGCTTCCAGATTGGGAAGACGCTCACGACGCCGGACGATCCGAGTCAGGCGGTCACCGACGGGCTCGTCGCGACGCTTGCTGTGGCCGGCATCAGCCCGGCGGCGGTGCGCGGCATCGTTCACGGTACAACGCTCGTCACCAACGCGATTATCGAACGCAAGGGCGCGCGGACGGCGCTGCTGACGACGCGCGGCTTTCGGGATGCGATTCAGATCGGTCGCGAGCATCGCTACGATCTCTACGATCTGTTCCTGGAGATGCCGCAGCCGCTGGTTCCGCGGCATCTGCGACTGGAGCTGGACGAGCGCATTCTCGCTGATGGCACTGAGGTGACGCCCGTCTCGCCTGCGCAGGTGAGCGAGCTGGCCGACCAGCTCGCCGCTGAAGGTGTCGAAGCAGTCGCGATTGCCCTCATCCACGCCTGGCGCGATCCCGAGCATGAGCGGCAGGTCGAAGCGCTTCTCGCGGAGTACGCGCCCGATCTGATCGTCTCGACCTCATCAAGCGTCGTCCCGGAGATTCGCGAGTACGAGCGCGTGTCGACAACGATCGCCAACGTCTACGTCCGCCCGATCGTCTCGCGCTATCTGAGCCGCCTGGAGGCATCGCTGACTGAGCTGGGCGTCGGAGGACGACTGCTGATCATGCTGGCGTCCGGTGGAACCTGCACGGTCGAGACGGCGCAGACATTCCCGATCCGCCTGATTGAGTCCGGGCCGGCGGCCGGAGCCCTGGCTGCGGCTGAGTACGGCCGCCTCTCGGGCACGCCGGACGTGCTGTCGTTCGACATGGGCGGCACGACGGCGAAAGCCTGCCTGATCGACGACGGCCAGCCGCTGACGACGGCCGATTTCGAGGTCGGGCGCGTCTATCGCTTCAAGAAGGGCTCCGGTCTGCCGATCAAGGTGCCGGTCATCGAGATGATCGAGATCGGCGCTGGCGGCGGATCGATTGCCCGCATCGATGCACTGGGTCTGCTGAAGGTCGGGCCGGACTCGGCTGGTTCGGATCCCGGGCCGGCCTGCTACGGGCGCGGAGGCGCTGCGCCAACGGTCACCGATGCTGACCTCGTTCTCGGCTACCTCGATCCTGAGTATTTCCTCGGTGGGCGGATGGCGCTTGATGTCGCAGCCGCCGAGGTGGCGATAGCTCGCGACGTTGCCGAACCGCTGGGAATCGACGTGCTGCAGGCGGCCTGGGGCATCCATCAGGTTGTCAACGAGAACATGGCCAACGCCGCCCGGATTCACGCCATCGAGCGCGGCAAGGATCCGCGCGCCTATCCGGTGTTCGCGTTTGGCGGAGCCGGGCCGGTGCACGCCTGGCGCGTCAGCCGCATCTTGCAATCCCCGCGTCTGATCGTGCCGCTCGGCGCCGGCGTGATGTCGACCGTTGGCTTCCTGGCCGCGCCGCTGGCGTTTGACTTCGTGCGCTCGTACTACGGACGCCTCGACGCGCTCGACTGGGCGCACGTCAACGCGCTGCTGGAGGAGATGGAAGCCGAAGGTCGCCAGATCCTCGGCAGCGCCGGCGTCGCGGAGTCGGCCATCACCGTGACGCGGACAGCCGAACTGCGCTATGCCGGACAGGGACATGAGGTGTCGGTGCCTCTGCGGGACGGATCGCTTGGCGATGCGGACGTCGCTGATCTGCAGCGTGCATTCGAAGCGGTCTATCGGTCGCTCTTCGAGCGCATCCCGCAGGGGAATCCGGTCGAGGCGCTCTCGTGGCGGGTCGGGGTAGCTGGGCCGCGCCCCGATCTGCCGCTGCATCAGCTCGCCGGCGCGATTGATAGCGCCGCAACGGCGGAAGATGCGATCAAGCGCGAGCGTCCTATCTACCTGCCGGAAGCCGGGGAGCGCGTCTCCGTGCCGGTCTATGACCGCTACCGGCTCGGGCAGGGCGCGACGTTTAGCGGGCCGGCGGTCGTTGAGGAACGCGAATCGACCTTCATCGTCGGGCAGGATGCGCGTGTGACGGTTGATGAGCTGATGAGCCTGGTGGTGGAGGCAGCCGAATGATTGACGCCATAACGCTCGAAGTCATGTGGAACCGACTGATTGCCGTCGTCAACGAGCAGGCTGCCGCGCTGATGCGCACATCGTTCACGACGATCGTGCGCGAGTCGGGCGATCTTTCGGCAGGGGTGTTCGATCGGCGCGGCAACATGATCGCGCAGGCCGTCACCGGCACGCCGGGGCACATCAATGCTATGGCGACCTGTATCCACCACTTCCTCGCCGTCTATCCAGCCGAAACGCTCGCACCGGGCGATGTGCTCATCACGAACGATCCGCAGAAGACATCGGGGCATTTACACGACTTCACCGTCATCACGCCGATCTTCCGCTCCGCCACCCAGCCGACGCTCGTCGGATTCTTCGGCAACACCTGCCACGTGCTGGACATTGGTGGTCGCGGCCTGGGTACTGACGCGCGTTCGGTCTACGAGGAGGGGCTGTTCGTTCCGATCACCAAGCTCTATGACCGCGGCGTCGAGAACAGCGAGCTGGTGAAACTCCTGGCGGCGAACGTCCGCACGCCGGAGCCGGTGCTGGGCGACATCCACGCGCAGGTGGCAGGCAACGATGTCGGCGGTCGGCGACTGCTGGAATTCATGGATGAGTTCGCGCTGGATGCGTTGGAGCCGCTGGCCGATGCCATCATCGAGCGTTCCGAGCGGGCGATGCGCGCTGCGATTGCCGACCTGCCGGATGGTGAGTGGAGCAACGTCGTCTACTCCGATGGCTACGAGGAGCCGGTGCGGCTCGAAGTGACGCTCACAAAGCGCGGCGATGAGCTGTGGGTCGATTGGTCTGGCTCCAGCCCGGAGAGCTCGCGTGGCATCAACGTTGTCCTGAACTACACCCACGCCTATACGACCTACGCGCTGAAGTGCGCGCTCGCGCCGGAGGTGCCGAACAACGAGGGCTCGTTCCGCCCCGTCCATGTCTCGGCCCCTGCCGGATCGATCCTCAATGCGCAGCATCCTGCGCCGGTTGGTGCTCGGCACATCATCGGCCATTTCCTGCCGGGGGCGATCTTCGGCGCGCTGGCACAGATCATCCCCGAGCGGGTGATGGCCGAGGGCGCGGCCAACATCTGGAACATCCAGCTGACCGGCAAGGACGCCGACGGCGATCTCTGGACCTATGTCTGGTTCTCCACCGGCGGCACCGGAGCGCGGCCGACCAGCGACGGCATCAGCGCCGCCGCCTTCCCCAGCGGCATCTCCGGTGTGCCATCTGAAGTGATCGAGAGCCTCGCGCCGGTCGTCATCCACCGTCGCGAGCTGCGGGCTGATTCGGGTGGGGCGGGTGAGTTCCGGGGTGGTCTCGGGCAGACGCTCGAGTTCTCCGTCCGCACCGGCCGTCCCTTTACATTCTCGCCGCTGTTCGATCGGGTCCAGTTTGCGGCGCAGGGCGCTGACGGCGGAGGGCCCGGTGCATCGGCGCGGATCACGCTCTCAACTGGCGAAGAGCTGTCCCGCAAGGGCGCGCGCGAGCTGGCCGCCGATACCCGCGTCACGCTGGAGCTTCCCGGAGGTGGCGGCTATGGCGACCCGCAGAAGCGCGACCCGCAGGCGATTCGTGAAGATCTCCGCGATGGGCTGATCACGACGACGGACGCATATCGATCGGTTGATGCGTAAGGGCTGATACCGCCCGTCGAATCGCGGGCGAGCACGCCCAGTGATGCTGACAAATGCGTCGAAATTTGACAGTGATACATCCACCCTGATAACTCTGTGCGTATACAGGCTATCGAGGCAATTCGATTTTCGGGGACCTGACGCCGGGTGCGTCGGCGGTCAGAGGCTCCGGCCTTGGGATGAAACGCGCAGTCGGTAAGGCCGCGGCTGTCGGAGTATCCGGCGGTGCGGTCGCGTGTCGCGTTATCAGTGTCCCACCGGACGTCCCCATCGATCGATTGCCATCGAGCAAGTGGCACAGCGCAACGCGCGCATTGTGGTCGGGATCAAGGAGGACATCTCGTGACGCAACCCGAGTTCGGTCTGGAGCGACTCCAGGAGGAAGTCCTTGCCGGCAAGCTCAGCCGCCGTCAGGTGCTGAAGCGTAGCGCGGTTCTCGGACTGAGCGCGCCGATCATCGCTGGTCTGCTCGCTGCATGCGGTGGTGACGACGACGAAGAGCCAACCACTGCCCCCGCAGAAGCAACGACGGCTCCGGCCGGTGAAGCGACTGAGGCCCCGGCAGAGGCAACTGAACCTGCAGCTGAAGCAACCGAAGCCGAGGCTGAGCCGACGAAAGAGGGCGAGGCAGAAGCCTCACCGACCGAAGAAGCGGCTGCAGAGACCGGCGAGCGTGGCGGTAGCGGACAGCTTCGCCTGTTCTACTGGCAGGCACCGGTCATCCTGAACGTCCACCTGGCGAACGGCACCAAGGACTATCATGCCTGCCGCGTTTGCATGGAGCCGCTGGCCGACTGGGATGCTAACCTGGAGCCCGTCCTGTTCCTCGCCACCGAGTTCCCCTCGGTCGAGAACGAGACGCTGGCCGAGGATGGCACCTGGTGCATCTGGAAGCTCCGCGAGGGTGTGAAGTGGCACGACGGCGAAGACTTCAACGCCGATGATGTCGTCTTCACCTACGAGTACATCGTCAATCCGGACAACGCCACCACGACCAGTGGTCGCTACCAGACGGTCGAAAGCGTTGAGAAGATCGACGACTACACCGTGCGCGTGAACTTCAAGGTTCCGACACCGGCGTGGTACGACCCGTTTGTGACGACCGAGGGCTGCATTCTCCCGGAGCACATCTTCAAGGATTTCCAGGGTTCTGAGTCGCGCAACGCACCGGCCAACCTGGACATCATCGGCACCGGCCCGTTCAAGGTCCGCGAGTTCCGCCCTGGCGATGTCTGCCTCTATGACCTATTCGAGGATTACTGGGATCCGGGCAAGCCACACATCGACTCGGTCGAGATGAAGGGTGGCGGTGACTCGGTCGGCGCGGCGCGTGCTGTGCTGCAGTCCGACGAAGCTGACTGGGCCTGGAACCTGCAGGTCGAGCCGTCCGTCCTCAACCCGATGGAAGATGCCGGCATCGGTACCATCGATGCTCAGCCAGGTGGTGGCACCGAGCGCCTGATGATCAACTTCTCGGACCCGAATACCGAAGTTGATGGCCAGTTCTCGCACTTCGGTACGCCACACCCGATCTGGTCTGACCTGCGCGCCCGCCAGGCGCTTGCCTTCCTCTGCGACCGCGGCACGATCGCCGAGCAGCTGTATGGCAAGGGCGGCGTTGCCGCAACCAACCAGTATGACGAGCCGGCGAAGTTCACCAACAAGGAGCTGACCTGGGAGTTCAACATCGACAAGGCCAAGGCACTGCTCGATGAGATGGGCTTCTCCGGCGGAGATATCGTCTACCAGACCTCGATCAACTCTGTCCGCCAGAAGACGCAGGAGATCATCAAGCAGGCGATGGAGCAGGTTGGCTTCACCGTCCAGATCAAGAGCGTTGACGCGGCTGTGTACTTCTCGACCGACCAGGGCAACCCGGATACGTCGGGCAAGTTCATCGCCGACCTTGAAATGCACACGAACGGCGCTGGTGTCTACCCGGCGGTGTGGTTCGAGCGCTATCGAACGGACGAGATCGCACAGCAGGACAACGGCTGGGCGGGTAGCAACTACTTCCGCTACTCCAACCCGGAGTTCGACAAGATGCACGATCAGTGTCGGGTCGAGATGGATGCTGACAAGCAGGTGCAGCTGTTCCAGGACATGATGAAGCTGGTGACTGAGACGGATGTCGTCGAGGTTCCGCTCGTCAACCGCACTGGCCTGGCTGCCAAGAGCAACCGGATCAAGGGCTATGTTGGCTCTCCGTGGGCCGCAAACCCTGTCTGGGAGCTCAAGAACTGGACTCTGGAGGACTAGTCCTTCGGTCTGGTGATTGTTCCGCTGGCGAGCGTCGGTCGACTTCGGTCGGGCGCTCGCCAGTGCCTTTATTAGCCCCGAGGTGCTGAAGCTCGTCTCCCTGCGCGCCGCTTGCGCAAAACGCGTTAGCGTCGCATCCGCACTTTCCGTCTGTCATCGTATCGATCGCCCGATAGAGCGCTGCTAGAGAGCCGCACGGAGTTCTCGCGTACCCGTCTTGAGCCCAGGTGGATCTCACAGAAGAACATCCCGTACGAGGAGCGTAACCAGAAAGACCTGGCATGACGGGGAAGGCCCGACATAGCCGCATCAGTGACGGTTTTTCCGTTGCGCGTCTGACCGTATCTGCGGGGCGTTCCGCGAACAGCATCCTGGCTCGCTAGCCAAAGTGGCGCGATTCCCAGCTGTGGAAAGGACGACCGACCCATGAGTGACGTGTTCAACGAGTTCACGCGTCTGCGAACGGATGTACGCGCCGGCCGTCTTAACCGACGACAAGTCCTCAAGCGCGGGGCAGCGCTCGGCCTGAGCGCGCCGCTGCTGGCTGGCCTGCTGGCGGCCTGTGGTGGTGACGAAGACGAGGAGCCAACGACTGCTCCGGCAGAAGCAACTACAGCGCCCACTGGCGACGCGACCAAGGCACCCGAAGAGTCTGCAACCGAAGAGCCGAAAGCCTCCCCCACCGGGGCCGAGGGAGAGGCAACGAAAGAGCCGGTGGCCGAAGCAACGGAGCCGCCCGCTGCCGAAGCCGGCGGCGGCGGTCAGCTTCGCCTGATGTGGTGGCAGGCACCGACGATCATGAATCCGCACCTCTCGACAGGGACCAAGGACTTCGACGCCTCACGCCTCGTCTATGAGCCGCTGGCTGACTTCGATGCTGATGGCAACGGCATACCGGCTCTCGCGGTTGAGATGCCGTCGCTGGAGAACGGCGGCGTCTCCGAGGACGGCCTGAGCGTCACCTGGAAGCTCCGCGATGGTGTGACGTGGCACGACGGCGAGCCGTTTAGCGCCGATGATGTCGTCTTCACCTGGGAATACGCCTCGAATGAGGCGACGGCTGCGGTCACCATCGGCAACTTTGCGACCGTTGAATCGGTCGAGGCGGTCGACGACGTGACAGTGAAGATCACGTTCACCCAGCAGAACCCGGCCTGGTTCGATGTGTTCACCGGCCCGAACGGCATGATCCTGCCGCGCCATATCTTTGGCGACTATATCGGCGAGAAATCGCGCGATGCCGAAGCGAATCTCGCGCCGGTCGGCACCGGCCCGTTCAAGATCAACGAGTTCCGCCCGGGCGATGTCGTGCTGTGCGATCGATACGAAAGCTACTGGGATGCCGGCAAGCCGTTCTTCGACAGTGTCGAGATGAAGGGTGGTGGCGATGCGCAGGGCGCAGCTCGCGCTGTCCTGCAATCCGGCGAGGCCGACTGGGCCTGGAATATTCAGGCCGAGCCGCAGATCCTCAGTCAGATGGCCGAGGGTGGCGTCGGCAAGATCGTCTCCGGTCCGGGTGCCAGCGCCGAGCGCATCATGATCAACTTCGCCGACCCGAACACCGAGGTTGATGGCGCGCGCTCCGAGCCGAGCACCGAGCATCCGATCTTCAAGAACAAGGACGCGCGCAACGCGATCGCGGTCGCGATTGAGCGCGATGTTATCGCCAAGGAGCTGTATGGCGAAGGGACGAGCGCTGAGCTTGGCAAGGCGACCTCTAACAACCTCAACGCGCCAGGCCGTCTTGTCTCGCCAAACACGACCTGGGAATATAACCTCGATAAGGCGAGGGAGTTGCTGGCGAACGTTCCGGAAGCTGCCGGATACAAGCTGCTATACCAGACGTCGATCAACTCCGTCCGTCAGAAGACGCAGGAGATCGTCAAGCAGTCGCTTGAGCAGATCGGGTTCGTCGTCGAGCTGAAGAGCGTCGACTCGGCGGTGTTCTTCGCGTCTGATGCTGGGAATCCGGACACGTATCCGCACTTCTACGCCGATCTCGAGATGTACACCAACGGGCCGTCGAGCCCGTACCCGGTCTCCTGGTGCGAGCGGTTCCGCACCGATGAGATCGCGTCCAAGGCCAACAGCTGGGCCGGCACGAACATCACCCGCTATAACAACCCGGAGTTCGACAAGCTGCACGACCAGGCACGCGTCGAAATGGATCCGAATAAGCAGGTCGACCTGTTCGTAGCGATGAACGATCTGTCGGTCAACGATTTCGTCGAAGTGCCGATCATTCACCGGGCAGCGGTCGCCTGCGCGGCCAACACGCTCGCTGGCTATGTTGGGACGACCTGGGCCAGCGATGTCTACGACATAAAGAACTGGACGCGCCAGTCCTGAGGCAGAGACGGTGTACTGTGCCGGCCAGTGCGGGTACACTGCGCTGGTCCGGCACAGGTCCGGCTCTGACTGGGAACCAGAGTACGATCGGGGTACAGATTTCGGCGCGGGGTAACGGTTGGCGCGTTCGGCGTGCTAGTATTGCCGCATTCTCAAACGCGGGGGCATTTCGTTCGCACACACCAACCACCGTAAGTACCGTCGTATTGGCGGACCTGTCGGCGTATCAGACGCCACGGTAATGGATGTAGGGATCGGGAGACATGGGTCGATACATCATTCGCCGCCTCGTGACGGCGATTCCGACGCTGATTGCGATCAGCATGGTGATCTTCGCGATTCTTGCCCTGGCACCAGGCGACCCATTGTCTGACCTGGCGCTCAACCCATCGGTTCCGCCGGAAGTGCGGCAGCGAATTCGCGAAAGCATGGGCCTCGACGACCCGATCCCCGTGCGTTATGCACGCTGGGCCAGCTCGATGTTCCAGCTCGACTTTGGCTACTCGTTCCGCACCCGCGGTCCGGTCATTGACCTGCTCAAGCAGCGTCTGCCAACTACGTTGTACATCAGTGGTTCGGCGTTCCTGCTCGCGATTCTGATAGCCATACCAATCGGCGTGCTATCGGCGGTGCGCCAATACTCGGTCTTTGACAACGTCGCGACGACGCTGGCCTTTATTGGCTTCTCGCTGCCGACGTTTGCAACCGGCCTGCTCTTTATTCTGCTCTTCACGATCAAGTTAGGCTGGTTGCCATCTATCTACCGGTCAACCCTCGATACCGAGGGGTTGGCCGGAGTCTGGGAACGCATACGTCAGGCGATCATGCCTGTCACTGTGCTTGCGATGTTCCAGGCTGCTGCACTGATGCGCTTCGTTCGCGCATCGATGCTGGAGAACATCCACCAGGATTACGTCCGCACCGCACGGGCGAAGGGTCTGGCCGAGCGCAACGTCATCGGCAAGCACGCCCTGCGCAATGCGCTGATCCCGGTGATCACGATCATCGCGCTCTCGCTCCCGGGCGTTATCACCGGCGCGGTCGTCACCGAGCAGATCTTCAAGGT
>Ga0182739_1004017_pt1 | contig 12432 bp, 18 predicted proteins | sample eDN5th30CBELigBY_FD_128873 | JGI IMG/M metagenome (GOLD analysis project Ga0182739, IMG submission 128873) | Enriched backyard soil microbial communities from Emeryville, California, USA - eDNA 5th pass 30_C BE-Lig BY (version 2) (version 2) | ecosystem: Environmental > Terrestrial > Soil >... | reverse complement strand
TTGCCGTAGATGGCGATCAGCTCGTCGCGCGCTTCCTGTGCTTCGGGGGCCTGCGAGGCCACGAAGGAGAAGGAGGTGAAATTACGCGTCATGCCCTGATCCGCATCCTCGCTGCAAAGCCTCGTCCGGGGCGCCGCGAATGCCGCCCGCTTTCCACGCCATAGTTCCCTGTGCCCGCGCGATCCTCCCGCAGACGCGCTTCGCGCATATGCCGGAATTGCCCAGGCCGGTCTTTGTCGCATGCCTTTACGGCACGCGCATCTGAAAAATATGACAGGGATGCCGGTGAAGGGCGCCGCCGGCAGGTCGTACTCAGGATTTTCCGCCCGCCTGCGCCTCGAGGCGCTTGAGCACGGCCTGTCCCGCGGCGGCCGCCTGGAGCGGGTTGGCGAAGGGGCCATTCACCGGATAGGTGACGCCGCGATAGGTCAGCGCGAAGAAATAACGCCCCTTGCTGTCCTTCTCCACCGTGACCTTGGAAACCGGTTCCTTGTCTGCCGCCACGTCCGTTCCTCCGCATGATCGCCCCGCGACATGCCGCCATCGGCAGCGATCGCAGGACAGGTGCCCCAAGGGCACCGGGTTCGAGCTACAGACGCCTATAGGACAGGTGAGGGCGCACGGCAATGCGCCGAAGCTGATGGAATTGCCCGTCAGGCACGCAGCTTCCACAGCGGCGACCTGTTCGCGGCCTGTCTGGAGACCTAACCAGCCCGGCCATGCCGCAGGCCGTCGCATCGGCGCGCCATGATCATCGTCGCGATGGCCAGCCGTTCCTCGACGGCATCGCGCTCGGCGATCATCGTGAGCAGCGCTTCCAACGCGTCTCCGTTGTGAAGCGCAAGAATCTCGGCTGCTTCCTCGCGCCCGGTGGGTGAACGGAACACGGTCATTGCAGCCGCAGCTCCAATTGTTTCTTGCCCTTCAGCACATAGAGCGGCTTGGCGACGGCCGCGGCCTTGCGCTGGAGTTCGAGGCGGTTCTGCATCTGCCGCTCCCGCAGCGACCGGCAGGCTTCAAGGATGGCATTTCCACGTTCGAGCGTATCGTTCCGCATCGTCGTATCCTCCGAATGTTCTTGTTATGTTCTTATTTTCAACAAACGTCAAGAGACGGATCTGCAAGCCGGCCGGAAGAGGAGAGGCAGCCTCAAAGCGTGGTGCGAACGAAATGGGAAACGTTCCGCACGGCCTGCTGCGTATAGGCGCCATGGTTTTGCGTGAAGTCCCAGACGAGGGCGCAGGCGAAGGCGAAGATGGCGATGACGTATCTCATGGGCACCCCGGAAACGAGAGGAATGCGCTGAAGGAAACGATCGGAAAAGGTCCGAACCATGAGGTCCGGCCGTTTCGCGCATGGTGGAGCCTCTCGCGAGCGAAGTCCATTTAAATTTAGATTTTTCTCATGAACGGCCGGCGAATACCTAATAGAAGATAAGGAACCGGCGCACAGGCAGCGAAAGCGTGCCGCGACGGTACAAATCCACATTCATGTAAGGAAAAGTGGTGCCCCCACCAGGACTCGAACCCGGGACCCCCTGATTACAAATCAGGTGCTCTAGCCTTCTCATGAATTCATAAGCGTTCGCGATGCAGTGGTCAACCACCTGAAAACCTTGCAATCTAGGAAGTCTGGTGTTTCTATGCGTTCGCATGAATTCATATGTTGCCGCGCATTTTCGTTGCCCAGATGTTGCCCGGAGGAAAGATGCCAATAGAAAAACTCACTGATCGCCGCCTCCTCGCGCTGAAGCCGGCGCCCGCCGGAACCGACCGATACGAGATACAAGATGGAATTGTGCCGGGTCTTCTCATCCGTGTCACTGAAGCCGGCAAGAAATCCTTCGCACTGCTGGCGCGCTTCCCAGGCAAATCGAATCCTACCCGCCGCCTGATCGGTGAATACGGCGCGATCTCGCTCGAAGACGCCCGCGTCACCGCGCGCGCCTGGATCGAAATGGTAGGGAAGGGGGTCGATCCCAAAGTCCAGCTTGCCGAAACCAAATCAAAGGAAATCGAACGACAGGGCCATACGCTGGGGAAAGCGGTAGAGACCTATATCGAGACGGTTGCCGTCGGACCTGATCCCGATAAACCGATTCTCCGTCAAGGCTTGGAAGTTGCCCGATGCCTCCGGCTGGAATTCGTGAATGATCGGATAGACCCGCGGCCTGGCAAGAAGAAGCGCGAAGGCCTTGGTAAGAGGCCGATTTCCGGCATCACGAAATCAGACATCATGCAGATCATTGACGATGCCATCGCGCGCGGTTCGAAGACGATGGCGCATAATCTTCTTGCCTATGGCCGAGCGTTCTTCAACTGGGCGGTGGATTCGGAAAAGTATGGGATCGAGGCATCGCCGTGCGACCGCATAAAGCCGAAGAAGGCGATCGGGAAGAAGAACAAGCGCAAGCGTATCCTGAATGACGAGGAGCTGGCGGCGTTCTGGGAGGCCACGGAAATCATGGGCTATCCCTACGGTACGGCTTATAGGCTGCTGCTCCTTTCGTGCCTGCGTCTCAATGAGGTGGCAGAGGCGCCGCGAACAGAGCTGCGCTTGGATAAGAAAATGTGGTCGATACCTAAAGAGCGGATGAAGATGGAGAACGATCATCATGTTCCGCTCAGTGACCTCGCGTTCGATATCGTCGCCAATCTCCCGGAGTTCGATAAGGGGCCGTATCTCTTCTCCACGACGGATGGCGCGAAACCGCTGAATGGCTTCTCCAAGGCCAAGGCTCGTCTGGATCGCGAAATGCTGGCGGCGCTAAAGCGTAGGGCCGTGAAGGAGGGGCGCGACCCTGAGGCCGTGACTTTGCCCCCATTCGTCAATCACGATCTCCGCCGAACCGCTCGAACCTGGCTGTCAGGATTGAAGGTTTCGAAGGTGGTTGCGGAACTGATCCTTGCCCATGTGCAGAAGGATTTGGATGCCGTCTACGATCAATGGGCTTTCATTGAGGAGCGGAAGGAAGCGCTCCAGCTCTGGGCAAACAAGGTCCGCGCAATCGTCGAGCCGCCACCGGAAAACGTTATTCCGATCAGGAAGCGGCGCTGAGTTTTGACTCGGGGTCATCAATTGTCGTATTCATGCAAACGAAGACGTGAATCCTCACGCCTTTGATTTTGGCAACGCTGGAGACCGCCGGGTCTCATTCGCTGGCAAAATCAAGCGCGTAAGGATTCAGGCTTCTGTTTCAATAGGCACCACGTTGCCGTGAGATAGGAGTCAATCGTAATGCGTCTGATTTCCGCTGACGACCTCAAGGCTAAAGGCATACCGTTCGGCAAAACGAAGCTGTGGCGGATGACAAAGGACGGCCAGTTTCCGAAGGCTGTATCACTCGGTTACAAAAGCCGGGCTTGGGTGGAATCCGAAGTCGATGAGTGGATAGCTTCCCGTATCCGAGATCGTGATCACGGTGCCGGCCGGGACTAATCAATCTCTGACGAGCTTTTTTACGTCCTCGAGGGCGATGCGCTGTTGCTCGAGTGCTTCCTCTAGGCGCTTGATACGAATGTCGACGCCGAAGTCGCGGGCTGCGATCTCGAGAGATTCCTCAAGTCTAGCCACGATCTCCGCATTCATGCTTCGCTTATTTTCTCTTGCCAGGTCGGCGATGCGCTCTCTCATGCCGTCGGGGAGCCGAAGCATGAACTTGTCCTGAAGAGTTCGATTTTGATCTTCCGCCATGTGGTAGCCTTAGGACACATAAAACCGTTGACGCAATACTGTCCTTAGGACATATAAGAGTCCTTAGGACATAGGAGGTTCATGTGTCAATGACTCGGGACATCAAGCAGTTCAAGATTGCGATACCGGCTGACATCAAGCGGTGGATCGCGATCCAAGCTGCAACGAACATGCGATCGCAGTCCTCGGAAATTCTGATTGCAATTCGCGAGAAGATGGAGCGCGTCGCCAAAGCCGAGGGGGATGCGAAATGACCGAGCGCGCGATCCCGCGGAGTAGCCTTCCCGAAAAAGGCATCACTATGAAAAACACCAAGCTTTGGCAGATGGTCAAAGCGGGTCTTTTTCCAAAGCCTTTCAATGGCGGTGGGCGCGAACGTGTCTGGCTGGAATCCGATATTGATCGCTGGCTTCTTGAGCGTGCCGGTCAGAGCAACGGAGACGCACCATGACAGGCGCCGATCACGAACACAGCGATTCCGTTATAGTCGCCGCTCAATGGCTTGCCGATCAGCGCCAGCCGCCGCATCCCGTCGTGCCGGCGTTGAAGGAGCGGTTCGGCTTGTCAGCGCTGGAAGCCTGCGAGGCGATCGCCCGGGCACGGCAAATGACGATCTGCCGGAAGGCGTTCGGATGACGAAGCGCGATTTCTCCAAGGCGAGGGCGCTCCGAAATATCGCCGATCACGGCTTTGAGCCGGTGGATGGTGGTGACGTTCCGCTTGGGAAACCGCGCCGGCGAAAATCAAAGGCCAGTTTGCGAAAAGAGGCGGCCGCTATGATGTCGCCGTCGACCATGATCACGAAAACCCTCACATGCCGATGTGGGCATAAGGGCAAGGTGCGCATTCCGCTTGCCCGCGCCGCCGGACCCTTTAGGTGCGTCATTTGTGGGGTAAGGCTTTGAAAAAGCGCTCAGAGGTCAGGATACGGTTTGCCGCCATGCCCGCTCGCATGATGGGGGACGTCAATTTGTCGGCGCTCGACATACGCGTCCTGATGGCCATCGCGGCACACGACCAGCTTGGCGGCAACGGGACCGGTTGCTTCGCAAGTCACTCGACCTTGGCCGCCCTCGTCGACTGCCACTTGAAGAGCCTATCCCGTTCACTCAGCGCCCTGGCGCAGGCGGGATATGTCGAAGCTCGACCAAACCCTTTGAACAAGAAAACCCGCATCTATAGCGTCATCTACTCCGATGAAGATGCCGGATACATGCAGTCGGCGAAGGCGAAGAAGGGTAACAAGGCTGCTACCTATGACGCAGATTTAGGTAACAAGGCTGCTACCGAAGGGGTCGAGACTGGTAACCGATCCGTGCCAAAACATGCTGAGATAGGTAACCACGTCAGCGAAATTAGCCTTTCGGATCAATATGATGTGGAAGGTAATATATTCTGCGAAGCAGATAAGACATCCAGCAAAGCTGATAAAATACATTCCGGAGAACCGGCACCACCGCAAGAGCGCAGGCTTTCGAGTGGGGAAATCTTGAGCCAGATCGACCGGAAGATGAAAAACGACAATCCTACGGCCTACACGCTGAATATGTTTGCGATGCAGGTTGCGACAATACTCGGCCAGGCTGAAGGAGGAAGTCAGGAATATGGTTGGAGCGAGCGCCTTCTGGCGGACATCCAATGCCGCATAGATGAGATTGATCAAGAGCCTTTCTGAGGGGATGTGGTGGTGTCTTCTCCAAGCCGGGGCAGCTCTCCAGCATTTCAGGATGGTTTCCGCTTTTCGCGTCAGACACGAGAGGGAGCAACTGATCCACAATCAGGAGGCCGATATGCGTCGTGTCAGTTGCCAAATGCCTGAAAAACAGCGATATTGCGCTTGCATTGTTTCCTTGTTGCGGAGCGTGCGCCGCGCCTCGGGCAACCCCAGGGCAACTTGAGGCGCGGTTTCAGCTCCGTTTTTCAAGGAAACAGCCGATCGAGCGATGGCGATCGGGCGCAAAAACCGCAACGGAGAGACAACAATGTCTGAAGTAGACACCCGCCACCATCGCGGCGTAACCCAGTATCTCGTTCACCGCATCAATGGCGAAAGCGCCTGGCTCGATAGCGCCGACGCGCGCCGGACGGTGAATGATCATTCTGATGAATGGTCCTTCCACCCGTTCTCTGCCGCCCAGCAGAAGGCGGCGCAGCGGGATATGCCGCTCGATCCCGCACTGGTGAACCACGGGGCTTAGCCTTGCCGGCTTAGCCATATCCGGCTGAGGTCGAGGCGGCTCATGAAAGCAAAGGGCACCCCCACCCCCTTGAATTGTCCTTGCCGCCTCAACGAGGGGGTGGGGGGCAAAAACGCTCTCGCTTTCTATAAGTCCACCCTCATACACGCCTCGAACATCCCCGACATCCGGGGTCCGGATTTTTCTCACACCGGAGAACATTTCGATGGCCGTCAGGCATGATGCAGACCCGAAAGCGCTGATCGCCGCGCGGAAGCGTGAGGCCATGAAACCAGGCCGCGGCCTTTCTGAGGGGCGTGGCAGTGGTTTGACGCCGCGTATCAGAAAAGCGGTGGAGTTTCTGGTTTTCGGTCGCCCAGATGACCGGGGAACGAACGTCACGGTCGACGAGGCGGCCGCGGAGGTCGGGTTGAGGCCTCGGGCGGTTCGCGAGGCACTCTTGAAGCCGGCGGTTGTGCAGTATCACCAGCAGATGGTGACCGCGCTGCGGAATGGCGAGAAGGCGGCGAGCTTCCGGGCCATCGCCGATATTCGCGACGATGCCAAACTCAAGGACACGGCCGCAGGGCAGAAGGTCCGGCTCGACGCTGCGCGGACGCTGGCCTATGAGCCCGTCGGCAATCAAATACAGGTCAACACGCAGGTGAACGTGAACGGGCGCACCGTCACGCCCGGCTATGTAATCGATCTTGAGAGCGGTCGCCGGCGGCGGCTGGAGCAGTTGGAGAAGGTGGTCGAGGACAACGGACTCTTCGTGCCGCTGGAGGATGTCGGGCCGGTGATCGACGGCGAGGAGGCATAGCCATGGAAGCGGCATTCATGTTGGCCGGTGGCCTCGTTCAAGCTGCAGGTGCCTCTGCGGGACAGAAGTGGGAAGCGGAGAAGGCGAAGCGGGCGGCCGAGATCGGCCGTGTGCAGGCCAATCAGGTCGATGCCTCTTATCGCCGCGAGCTCAATTCGACGATCTCCAGCATCCGCGCCTTCCGCGCGTCTTCTGGCGCGGCGATCGACAGCCCGACCGGCATGGCGATCGAGGCGAATGAAGCCGCGAAGAGCGACCGAGACCGCAAGATTGAAGTTGGCAATCGTCGCATGCAGTCGACCCAGGACGAGGCGGACGCGCGGTTCAGGAAGTCGGCCGCAAAGCTCGCCCTCTTTGGCGGCACCGCAACGTCCCTCGGCAAATTTTTTGGATCATGATCATGGCTTTGACCTTCTCCCCGCCGTCACTTGCAGACCTCGTTCCACCGCCCGCGGCGACTGTCGCGTCGCAGATGCCGCAGACCTGGTTCGTCGTATTCCACACGGCCACGAAGCGGCGCTGGCTGCACTGGCTCGCGCTCGGTCGCTTCAAGCACGTTTCCTGTTTCGGCTGGGTCGATTCCGCTCAGCGCTGGGTGTTCTTCGATCCGGCGCTTGAGCGGGCGTGGTTGCGCCTTGTCCCCGATGAAGTCGCCGCTGAGCTGCCAGCTCACATCTTTGATATCAAGGCCGGGTACTACGGTGGCGATATCGGCCATTATTCCAGCCTTGGTGTCGTTGTTCGCGTAGAGACCCAGATCGGCGATCCCTTCGCGCCCAACGTGCGCCCCGGGCGCGGTTGCGTTCGAGACGTTGCGCGGCTGATCGGCATCAAGACTTGGGCGCTGCGCCCTGACGCCTTCTTCAGGCGGTGCCTCGCCCTCGGCGGCCACGTCATGAATCCCGAAAGGATGCCGCGATGAAACTTCCGACGATCGAACCTCGCGGCGCCCTCACGCGCGCTCCTCAATCGTCGGTATCCGGGGCCGACGTCGCGAATACCTACGAGTATATCGCGCAGGGTTTCAACGCCATCGGCCAGACCATGGAGGCGAAGCGGCTCGACGATGCCCGTATCGAAGGGCAGCAGGCTGTTTCGCGCGATGAGCAGGGAAATCTCTCCGTCTCCCTGAAATCCAATATCAGCGAGTCCGGTCGCGTTCATAACCGGTTTGCTTCGCAGGCGTTTCTTGCACGCGAAGAGGTCGACGCGAAGCAGCGGCTTGCGCGGTTGCAGGAAGACGCGAACGGCGATCCCGATGCATTCCGCGCCAGCGCAAAAGCATATCGCGACGAGCGGATGACGAACACCCCGAAGGAACTGCGCGGACCCGTCGGCACGATGCTGGAGGGCGAAATCGGGCTTTCCCAGATCGGTGTCGAAAAGCAACGGCTCCAGATCGAGACCACGATGAACAAGAGCGCGCTTCTTGCGGCGCTCACGGAAAAGGACAACGATCGCTCAGCTTTGGCACGCGGCGGCGGCATCGGAACGCCGGAGTATGAAAAAGCCTATTCCGAGACGCGTACGCTCTGGAAAGAGCTGACTTCGAATCCGCGCTTCCAAATCAGCGATCGCGAAGCGGAAATTCGCCTCAAGGCCGCCGCGGATCGTGACGTCGGCGAGGCTCTTCTCGGAGAGGCCGACCGCGCGCTCGACAGTGGCGGTGTCGCCGAAGCCCAGCGTTTGGCGGACGATGTTCTGACGCGTTCTGATGTGTCGCTTTCCGGTGCCAAGCGCCGGCAGCTCAGCGGCCTAATCCGGCAGTCCATCAAATCCTACCGCGCGGAGGAGCGCGCAGCAGTCCAGTCCTTGAAAGATGTTGCCAGGGATCGGATGAAGGAGTGGGATGCGGGTGTCGGTCTCGATTCCGCAGAAGATGCCATGCTGATCGAGGACATTCGACGGGGCGATCCGTCGTATGCCACATACCTGACATCGAGGCTCACGGCTGCGCGGCAAGTTCGTGACATCCGCAACCTCAGCGACGTCGATCAGGTCAAGTTGCTGGAGCACGCCCGGGGCAAGTTTTCCCCGGAGGAGGCCGAAACGGCCAGAACCTTCCTCCAAAGCCGGACCGACAAGGACAGTAGCCACATCACGGGGCTTGATGACACTTTTGCGGTAAAAGTTGCGCGCCTGCTTCAGGCCGCACCGCCGGAAATCCGCGACAAGCTCGGCATCTATTCCGGCGCCCGTTCCAACGAGCGTCAGGCGCAGCTCTTCGCCGACGCGGTGAAGCGCTACGGTTCGGAAGCCGCTGCCCGGAAATGGGTCGCACCTCCCGGCAAGTCGAACCACAATCACGGCATGGCGGCCGATCTGTCCTATGATGGGCAGTCCCTGAAGAACGCACCGGCCGATGTTGTGAAGTGGCTGCACGACAATGCCGAGGCCTATGGGCTCAAGTTCCCGCTCGGCAATGAAAACTGGCACGTCGAGGATTCCTCGACGCGAGGCGGCAACTCGTCGCCGTTGGTGGGCCAGGCAGCGAAAACGCTTCAATCCGAGGTCACTTCCGATCTTCGGCGTGATTTGCCACAGTGGGGCGCGCGATTGAACCGTGGTGATGTGCCTGATCAGCAGGCCGTCGACTTGATGGAGCGCCAGTTGGCGCTCGTCGACGATCAGGACCTCCGAAGCCAGTACCAGACAATGTTCCGGAACAGCGAAGCCTTCCAGCAGGCGTTTCGCGACAATCCGGCGGCGCTGGAGTCCTTTCTCGGTAGCCTCGATGCCCGCGCTTCCGGCACTGGCGCATCCTTGGCCGAATACGAGCTTATGGATTCTGCCCGCGCCGGTGCCGAGGCCGCCGCCGCACTGAAGAAATCGGATGGCCTCGGTTACGCTATCCGGGCCTATCCCAACTTTCCGGAACTGCCCCTCTTGGATGTGAACGATCCCGGTTCCTATGAAAACACCTTGCGTCAATATCAGAGCGCGGTGAACATCGCTCAGGCGCGCGGGGAACTGAGCAACGTCCCTGCCTTCCGGCCGGCACAGGCCGAAGCGGTTGCGCGCATGTGGCAGAGGGGCGATCCCGATCAGCTCAATGCCCTGACGAGCGCCATGGCATCAACGCTGTCACCCGAAACCTTGCGCGCCACGTTGACCGACAAGGCGATCAAGGAGGCCCTGTCCGGCGCCATCCTCTCGAATGATCCCGTAAAACACTCGACCGCGATGCAGCAGTTGGACCTTCTGGCGGCGCGCTCCTCGATGCCGGAGATGGAAGCGGCGTTCGGTAAGGACGCTGTTGACCGGCTTCAGGACTGGCAAGCGAAAGTCCGGTACTTTACCGCGGACGAGACGGCGGAATGGCTCAAGCAGCGCAATGACCCGAAATGGGAGGAGCGGGTCACCCCGTTGGTGAGGAAGGGGGAGGCCGAGGCACGAAAGGTCGACCCCGCGGATATTGTCGAGAAGCTGGACACAAATAGCTGGTTCGACGCGGGCGGGCCGGTCGATTCTGACACCCAGCGGATGATGCTCAACGATTACGTGAGCCTCGTTGGAGAGCGCAATGCGTCGCTCAATGACATCGACAAAGCCAAGACGCAGGCCATCGAACGCATGCAGAAGGTCTGGGGTGTCACCAGCGTGTATGGAGACCGTGGTGGCCGCGTAATGCCGTATCCGCCGGAAGGCTATTATCCGGCGGTCGGAAGTTCTCACGATTGGCTTGGCCTCGAGCTCCAGGAGATTGCCGCCGCCAGGAGCGTGCCGGCGGAAAACCTCTCATTGGTGGCGGATCGGAAAACGCAGGACGCCGCCATGCGGGGCGAAGCACCTGGCTATCTCATTTCCATCATCGATCCGGAAACGGGAATGCATGACCTCATGAGGGATGAGAACGGCAGGGAACTGCGACACTTCTTTGATCCCGAAGCGGCGCAACGCCGTGCCGCGGCTGAAGCTGTTGAGGCTCGCCGGACGCGGAATGACCCTTGGATGGTGCTTGGCAAGGGGACTGCGATCGGTCCGCTCTATCTTGGCGGTGCAGATGAAGCAGATCTGCAGAACCGGGATGAACGCATCATGGAAATCCTCGGCGAACGGCGGGACCGCTTGGAACAGAAGCGCCAGACACGCGAAATCCTGAAGCGTAACGGCATTCCAGGAGAGAACTGACATGCCCAGCATCCCCGACGAATTCGTGCCGCTGCGCACCTTGGGCCCCAAGCCGGCGGAGAAGGAAGCATCCGATCCGTCGGCGCTCGAAGTCCTGCGCGCCGCCGGTGTTTCTGCGAACATGCCTTTCCGTGTCGGGCGGTATGTCGCCAACCGGGCGAACGTGACGGCCGAAGCCGACTACGACCCCTTCAGCGACATCAAGGGCACGAAATACGAATCCGACCCTATTCGCTTCGCCTATGCCCGGAATCGCGACGAGACGCAGGCCATCATGCGGGAGTGGGATCAAGACGAAGAGGCGCGCGGTGTTCTGTCTCGCTCGGGTTGGGGCGGCACCGTTGCGATGATCGGCATGGGGATGGCAGACCCGACGATATTCCTGCCGGTGGCGAAAGTTTTTTCCGGAGCGGCCGCCGGGGCGAATGCTCTCCGCCTCGGCGCCGACGTTGCTCTCGCAGGTGCCGCCGGGGCGGCGATCAGCGAGGCCGGCATGATGGCGACGACACCAGAGATGACGGCCGGCGATTTCGCGATGAACGTCGGCACGGCCACCGTGCTCTCCGGTATCCTCGGTGCCGGTGCTGGCGCGCTGTTGTCGCGGGCGGAGCGGAAGGCGATCGAGGTCAAACTTCATCAGGATCGCGTTGACTGGGGCGACGATATCGCGGTCGCGACGAATCCCCAGTCCGCCGGCGCGGCCGCCGCCGACACTCGGGATGTTCAGCTCGTCAAGACGCCGCTCGATTTACTGCCGGGCGGCGATCCCCTCGGCCGGCTTTCGCCCACTCGTCGCGTCCTGAATTCTCCCTTCCAGTCTGCCCGCCGCGCGCTCGTCGATCTGGCGGAAACGCCATATCTGTTCGAGGGGAATGCGGAAGGCCGCGCGGTGACCTCTGGGCCTGCCCTCGATCGCCTCATGAAGCTCTCGATCCGGCAGGCGCGCGTCGGCCTCTCTGACACCTTGGAAAGCGCATTCGCGAAGTACCGCTTGGGGCAGGCCGACGCCAACGTCATGCAGCGTGCGATGCTCGGCATTGACGATATCCGCGGCGCCACCGGCGGCAAGATGACCCGGCAGGAATTCAAGACGGCAATCGACGAGGCTCTGCGCAGCGGTGATGTCCATCAGGTGCCGGAGGTCGCGGAGGTGGCTTCCTTCATCCGGAGCAACATCCTGAACCCATGGCGGGATCGCGCCATCAAGGCGGGCCTGTTGCCCGACGGGATCGAGCCGGAGACAGCGGCATCCTACATGATGCGGAGCTGGAGCAAGGAGAAGCTGACGGCGCAGCGGCCGGCGGCCGTGGAGCGTTTCACCGACTGGCTCGTAAGCGAACAGGGCCGGAAGGCATCGATCCAGAACACCCTTGCCGATCTCGGGCAGAAGCTCGACGAGGCGGAGACACGGATTCTCCAGCTCGAGCGAAAGGTGCAGGGTGGCGGCCCAGAGCATATCGCCGCGCGTGCGGAAGCAGACGCGCTGCGCGTGCAGATCGAGACCCAGTTGACGCAGTGGCAAGGGAAGAGCGCACGGGAAGCTCTCTCGGCGATGAAGGCGCGGGATGGTACGGGTGCGCGCGCTGCGGGGGCTGCCCGGCTGACATC
>Ga0182739_1004016_pt1 | contig 12432 bp, 12 predicted proteins | sample eDN5th30CBELigBY_FD_128873 | JGI IMG/M metagenome (GOLD analysis project Ga0182739, IMG submission 128873) | Enriched backyard soil microbial communities from Emeryville, California, USA - eDNA 5th pass 30_C BE-Lig BY (version 2) (version 2) | ecosystem: Environmental > Terrestrial > Soil >... | reverse complement strand
GCGCCCAACCCGACGATCGCGAGGCCGAAGGCCGGCCTCATCTCCGCAGCCTCCTCAGAGGTGCTTCTTCAGGAATTCGAGCATCCTCTCCCAGGCCGCGTTGGCCGACTTCACGTCGTAGGCCTCGCTGCGCTCGCTGGCGAAGGCGTGCGCGGCATCGTAGCGGAATATCTCGGGGCTCCGGCCCGCGCCCTTCATGGTCTTCTCGAGCGCGTCAACGGCGGCCGGCGTGCACCAGTCGTCCTTGTTGGCGAAGTGACCTTGCAGCGGCACCGTGATCTTCGCCGGATCGGCGAGCTGGCCCGGCGGAATGCCATAGAAGGGCACGCCGCAAGCGATGCCTTCGAGGCGGGCGCAGGCCGCAATGGTGAGCGCGCCGCCCATGCAGAAGCCCATCACGCCGACTTTCCCACCCATTCCGGCCAGGTGTTTGACCGCGCCGGCAATGTCCTGGTCGGAGGCGCCGACGAAGTCGAGGCCGCTCATCATGTGGTTGGCCTCGTCCGGCTTCTGGGTGACGCGGCCCTTGTAGAGGTCAGGCGCCAGCGCATTGTAGCCCTGCCGCGCAAACCGGTCGGCGACGCCGCAGATCTGGTCGTTGAGTCCCCACCATTCCTGGATCACGACGATCCCCGGCCGGCCCTTCCCGGCCTCGGCCAGGTAGCCCTTGCAGGTCGATCCGTCGGGACGATTGAAGTCGATCAGACTGCCCATGTGATTGTCCTCCTTGATGTGTCCTGAACTCTACACCGACCTCACCCTGAGGAGCACGCCGGAGGCGTGCGTCTCGAAGGGTGGGATCGCGCACCGTGCCTGTCGCCCATCCTTCGAGACGCATCGCTGCGCAATGCTCCTCAGGATGAGGGAAATCGCTAGAGTAGCTTCCGCAGCTCCGTCTTCAGGATCTTGCCGTAGTTGTTCTTGGGCAGCGCCTCGATGAACCGGTAGTCCTTGGGGCGCTTGAAGCGGGCGATGTTGTCGAGACAGAGCTTGTCGAGCTCGGCGGGCGAAAGGCTCTCGCCGGTACGGGCGACGACGAAGGCCACGACCTCCTCGCCCCATTCGGGATGCGGGCGGCCGACGACGGAACATTCGGCGACGCCGGCATGCAGGTTCAGCAAGTCCTCGATCTCGCGCGGATAGATGTTGGAGCCGCCCGAGATGATCATGTCCTTTGAGCGGTCCTTGAGCGTCAGCAGCCCCTCCTCGTCGAAGGCGCCGACATCGCCGGTCCACAGCCAGCCGTCGCGCAGCGATCGAGCCGTCGCCTCGGGATTGTTCCAGTAGCCCGCCATTACGGGATCGCCTTTGCAGATGATCTCGCCCACCTCGCCAACGGGAAGCGGACGCCCCGCCTCGTCGACGATCCGAACCTCCATGCAGGAGTCGGCGCGGCCGGCCGACGCCAGGCGCTGCTCCCAGCGCGGATGAGTGCGTTCCCAGTGATAGTCGCGGCCGAGATGGGTGATGGTCATCGGGCTCTCGCCCTGGCCGTAGAGCTGCGCCAGCTTGTTGCCGAGCACGTCGAGCGCACGCTTGAGGTCCGAGACGTACATCGGTGCGCCGCCGTAGGTAATGAGCCTCAGCGCATCGGGCTTGAGCTCCGACACGCCGCCATGCTCGATCAGCCGCTTCACCATGGTGGGTGCGAGGAAGATCGAACACTGCGGCCAGTGGTTCATCAATTCGACCGTCTCCGGCACCTCGTACTTGCCGCTTTCGGGAAACACCTGCACCGAGCCGCGCGCCAGCATCGGGAAATTCCACAGGCCGGAGCCGTGGCTGATCGGGGCGGCATGCACGATCGAACCGCCCGGGGGCGGACGGTCGACGTCGGCAAAGTAATTGAGCGTCATCGCCAGCAGATTGCGGTGCGTGAGCATGGCGCCCTTGGGCCGCCCGGTGGTGCCCGACGTGTAGAACAGCCAGGCGAGATCCGTGGGTTCGGCATCGGCGATCGGGCTCGGATCGCCCACCGCCATGAAGGTATAGGAGCGCGTCGTGACGTCGACGATCTCCTTCAGGTCGAGCGCCTCTTTCGCGGCCTCGGCGATCGTGTTGGCGAGGTCCGGCGTCACGAAGCAGAGCTTCGCGCCCGAATTCTCCAGGATGAACGCGAATTCCCTGGCATGCAGCTTGGCGTTCATCGGCACGGCGCAGAGGCCGGCGTGCCAGATCGCGTACATGACCTCGATCGATTCGACGCAGTTGGCCATGGCGAAGGCCACCCGGTCGCCGCGCGCGAGACCGAAGCGGGCGAGGAGATGCGTGCTCATCACCGAGACCTTGCGCCACAGCTCGCGATAATTCAGGTGCGTCGACACCCCGCGGGCCAGCGCGGGCAGGTCGCGGAACTCCTGCGCGGAGCCCAGCAGCAGATGGGCGATGTTCATGCGTCGTTTCCTCGCGCGCCGACTATTGCAGGCACGGCATCGACCTTGCAATGTGCCGCTCATGCAGGATTTCGATTTCGCCATCGTCGGCGCCGGCATTGCCGGGGTCTCCGTCGCCTATCACCTCGCGCCCCATGCGAAGGTGATCCTCCTCGAGCGCGAGAACGTGCCCGCCTATCACACGACGGGCCGGTCCGCCGCGCTGCATTCAGAGACCTACGGCAGCGCCCAGATCCGCGCTATCACGGTGGCCTCGGGCCGCTTCTACCGCAATCCGCCGCCGGGTTTCGCCGACCATCCCCTCCTGACGCCGCGCGGCGCGCTGGTCGCGGGCCACACCGGCCAGGAAGCCGCCGTCAGGGCTGCCGCGGCCGATTATGCGCAGCTCGTGCCCTCGGTCCGCTGGCTGGAGCCGGCCGAGGTCCTGCGCCGCCTGCCGATCATTAAGCCCGAAGCCATCGGCGGCGGGGCGGTGTTCGAGCCCGAGGCCGACGACATGGACGTGGCGGCGATCCACGGCGGGTTCCTGAAGGGCGCGCGCGCCGCCGGCGCGGTACTGCGCCTCGATGCCGAGGTCCTCGGTCTCGCCCGCATCGACGGGCTGTGGAACGTGACGTTGCGCGACGGCGACCTAGTGCGGGCGACCAACGTCATCGACGCCGCCGGGGCCTGGGCGGACGTGCTGGGCGGGCTCGCCGGCTGCGTGCCGATCGGGCTGGTGCCGAAGCGGCGCACTGCCTTTACCTTCGACGCGCCGCAGGGGCTCGACCTCGCGCCGCTGCCGATGCTGATCGACTTCGACGAGAGCTTCTACTTCAAGCCTGAGGTCGGTCAGTTCCTGGGCTCACTCGCCGACGAAACCCCCTCGCCGCCCTGCGACGCTCAACCCGAGGAGATCGACGTCGCCACCGCCGTCGAACGCATCGAGACCGCGAGCACGCTGCAGATCCGCCGCATCAAGAACAAGTGGGCCGGCCTGCGGTCCTTCGTGCACGACAAGAACCTGGTCGCTGGCTACGACCCCAAGATCGAGGGCTTCTTCTGGCTGGCCGGCCAGGGCGGCTACGGCATCCAGACGGGTTACGCCGCCGGCCAGCTCGCCGCTGCATTGGCACTGGGCAAGCCCCTGCCCGCCGAGGTCGCAGACTTGGGAGTCACGGAGGCCTCACTGTCACCCGCCCGCTTCGCGGTGAGCGACGACGCCTGAGCGAGATGACACCGGAATCGACCCTCACTATGGTCGCTCCCGGGAGCCCCCGTGGCGGAATTGGTAGACGCCAGCGACTTAAAATCGCTTGATCCGTCAGGATCGTGCCGGTTCGAGTCCGGCCGGGGGCACCAAAGTCATTGCCAGGAAGGGAGAAAGACATTCATGTTTGAAATGGAGAAAGACGAACGTATCCAGGGCATTGATGCCAACACGGCAGCGTTGTCGATGGCACTCGCGCATGATTTTGTTCTCGAGATCTTGTTAACGCGTGAAATGATCGAGAAGGACGCTGCCGAAGCGCAGAAGCTAGCACGCGTCATGGTCGAGCGATGGCAGCGGCGCTACGGGCAGAGCCTGGGGGACGATTTCACGAAAGCTGAAGACGGAGATAAGGTTCTTCACGCCACTAAGGCTTTCGTCGATCGCTTGGCGCGAAAAGCGCTGAAGCGTTCGGTCTATGCGCGAGAACTCCAGGCCGCTTCAATGCGTGAGGACACGTAACTGTAACTCTCCAACGACAATCTCTTCCTTTTTGCGGCGATAGAGGCCAAGCCTGCCCCCCAATGCTCAAGGATGCGCCGATGTTCGCACTCTACTCGGATATCCTGTACTTCACTGCGGCGTTCGTGGTCGTAGCTGTCGCGGCGCTCGTCGGCCTCTGGCAGTATAATGCCAACTCCGAAGTCGATGGTGTTCGCCGGATCACGCTCTCCGATGAGGACCGCGCTGCATTGCTAAGGGCTCGAAACAGGGCTGCCCCAGAAGCGATGGATGAAAGGCGCGCCCAGATGGCGGAGGTCAGAAAATTGCGAAAGGCTGCTCGAGCGCATGCCCAAGATGCTCTTGAAGCCACAAAGGTCGATGACGCCGACAAGAATCCCGCTGCAAAAGCAGGTTGAATTCGAGCGGACGATCAGCAGCGAGCTCGTCAGCGAAGCATTGTTTAGGTCAAACCAATACTAGTACAATTCAAGCAGTTTGACGCTGCCAAGACCTCGGAATCTCCATCAGCCGATAGGAAGTGATGAACGCCTAGAGCAAGATTTCCGGATGCATGGAGATCAGTCGTTCAATGATTTGGTTTCTTGCACAGCCCTCGTGTAAAGCCCCCGACATCTGCCGAAATGATTACATTAAATTCCATATCAAAGACGATTGGTCGGGGAGCCTTCCAGCGCCTCGCGTTTGACGACGTGACCTGGGAGATACCGCGGCATGCTCAGGTCGCCATTTTCGGCCATCGCGGCACCGGCGTCTCTCACCTTTTGGAAGTCATCGCCGGCACATTGTTGCCAACAACCGGCTGGGTTACGCGCCGGGGTACGATTTCTCTCCCCCGTGGTTACCTGCGGTTTGCAGGATTTGGCACGGCACGCGCGCTCATTGAGCGCCTTTCTGCCGTTTATAACGTGGATCCTCACGAGATCGTCGATTTCGTCGAAGTCGGCTTGCAAACCCGCCACGCGCTCGATGTTCCCATCAGGCGGCTACCCGTGGTGGTGCGGCGCCAACTAAATGTCATCCTTACCTATGCAATTCCCTTTGACGTTTATTTGTTCGAAGGCAGCGTCATTGGCGGCGGCAGTCCCACGTTTCGTGCATTCTGCCAAAGGGCTTTCGACTTACGACGCAAGGAGGCTGGCGTGATTGTTGCTTTGGGTTCATCTCGAGCTGCGGCAGCTCTCGATAAATCGATGTCAGGCGCAATATTGTATCGCTCCAGACTCACGCTCTTCGACAACATAGTGGATGCAATGACGGTCTTCGACAGCTTGCCTCCAGAGGAGGCGATTCCCACCCAGGATGCCTTGCCGGAAGCTGCGCCGGAGGACGAAGAGATAGTCCTTTGAAAGGGCTTGACGGTACCGCAGATCGCACTGCTATCTGCTGTCTCTCAAGTCCAATCAGATGACTTGTATGGGCCAGTTATTAAGCATAGTAACGAAGGATCCTCACTAATGGCGAGGGGAAGGAACCGCGTGAACGAGGGTAGCCGCCTGTTCTGATGTCGATCTCGCCAATTGGCATGCCTACGGACAGGGACAGATGGTGAAGCAGGGTCGCGAGCTTGTTGTTCCGGATGTCGTGCCAGCTTGCTTCGTCAACGCCCGGACTCGACAGGTGGGCGATGTAATCCCCGAACGCGGCCTGCACCTTCGTGTGCCTGCAGAACTCCGTCTCGATCAGGTTCAACGCGGCCACATGCTCCCAGCTCAGAGCGATCCGCCTCGTCGACATAAGCGTCCGGAAGATGTGGTACCGGGACGACATCTTGGCTTTCCGGTTCTCGCGCTAGAACGTGATCAGGATCGCGAAGGTAGGGCCCATCAGCGTGGCGAAGAACATGGGTGATTAGCAGCCCCCCGGACGCCGGAGGCGATTGGGCAAGGAGGTGAAAGGCTTCCGGGATGGAAGGATCGAGCCTACCCTCGGAGGTATGTCGGCCTTGTGCAGCATCGACCCTACCAAGACGCCACCCGCGCCCCCCCTCCCGTCCTGGCTCCTGCCAACCCACTTCAGAAACAGGTCGCTGAATCCATCATGAACGATCCCGTGATGAAGGGATGGATTGCGAACAGAAGCTTCGGACAGTTGTCCACGTCCAGGCCGCCTATCAGATGCACCTGCTGTTCGAGCCATCCATAAGGACCGGACGTTCACCCAGTGGGGCAGTTTCCTCCTATCCGTTGGCCTTGCTGAAGAGTTCAGCGATGGGGGAGTCCAGAAGGCCCGAACCACCGGGCTTGGCCGCGAGTTTCTCGCGTATATTCGTGAGCGTGGATACCCCCGACCGATAGACTGATCCGATTAGTAGATCGCCGTCATGGGCCGGCGGCACCAAAGGGGGTTTCTGCCCGATGAGGAAGAGGACAGAAACAAAGATAGCGGATAGATGAAATTACGATCCTGGAGTGGCATCGGGAGAACTAAGCGTTCCCCTTCGGGCCTCCCCGCAAGCTGGCCAACCGAGCGGCATCGCGGCTCGAGGCAAAAGCCGCGATCCGGATCGACTCCGCCATGATCGCCGCCTTCTTCTTCCCGTTCGCGTAAAAGGCGTTCTTCAGATAGGTAAGCTGATCGTCGAGCTGTTTGCCTTTGACCGCGTCGCCGGCCGCAACAGTCCCAATGACGATCTTCATGATCTGGAAGAGCGCTTCCTCATTCTCGGTGAGAATCGCACTCGCGGCCTTCTTGCTGTCCTCTGACATGGGAGCCTCGGCTGTTGGGGCCAGACTTCTAGCCGTCGTCCCCTGAAGGGTCTAGGAGCAGCGAGAGCGATGGGCATTCATGCCGCGCCCCTGGAGCGGCGCGCCCTGCTAGTCCCGGTAGTGACACGCCGCCCAATGACCCGGGCGCTTCTCCTCGAGCACCGGTGCGCGCTGGCTGCAGTCCGGGCGCGCGATCGGGCAGCGGGTGTGGAAGTGACAGCCGGACGGCGGGCGGATCGGGTTGGGGACGTCGCCCTCCAGCATGATGCGCTTGCGCTTCACCGTCGGATCCGGGATCGGCACGGCCGACAGCAGCGCTTCCGAATAGGGATGGATCGGCGTGTCGTAGAGTTCGGCCGCCGGCGCAATCTCGACGACGCGGCCGAGATACATCACCGCGATGCGCGTCGAGATGTGCTCCACCACGCTGAGATCGTGCGCGATGAACAAATAAGTGAGGCCGAACTGCTCCTGCAGGTCCTCCAGCAGGTTGATGACCTGCGCCTGGATCGACACGTCGAGCGCCGAGACCGGCTCGTCGCAGATCAGCAGCTTGGGCTCGACGGCGAGCGCGCGGGCGATGCCGATGCGCTGGCGCTGGCCGCCGGAGAATTCGTGCGGGAAGCGCAGCATATGGTCGGGCCGCAGCCCCACCGTCTCGAGGAGCTGCACGACCCGATCCTCGTGCGCCTGCCGCGAGGGCGCGAGCTTGTGGATCGTCAGAGCCTCGCCGATGATCGCGCCGATCGTGAGGCGTGGGTTCAGCGACGCATAGGGATCCTGGAAGATGATCTGCATGTCGCGCCGCAGCGACTGCAGTTTCTCCGGGCCCATCTTCGTGACGTCTGTGCCCTGGAACCAGACCTCGCCCGAGCTCGGCTCGATCAGGCGCAGGATGCAGCGGCCGGTCGTGGACTTGCCGCAGCCCGATTCACCGACCAGGCCCAGCGTCTCGCCGGGAGCAATGTCGAAGCTGACGCCATCGACGGCATGCACCTTGTCGATCACACGCGAGAGGATGCCGCCCCGAATGGCGAAATGCTTGCGCAGGTCGCGCACCGACAGGAGCGGTTCGGCAGCATCGGGCGCCGGTACCGCAGCGGGAACCGTCATGGATGTGTCGCTCACAGCACGCACCGCACGAAATGGCCCGCCCCGACTTCCTTGAGCGGGGGGATGCCCTGGTTGCAGATATCCATCGCGAACTTGCAGCGCGCGGCGAAGCGGCAGCCCGGCGGCGGTTCGAGCATGTTCGGCACGGTGCCCGCGATCGCTTCCAGCCGCTGCTTCTTGGCGGCGCTGCGATCGACGCGCGGGATCGAGCGGATAAGCCCCTGCGTATAGGGATGCCGGGGATTGCCGAACAGCGCCTCGACGGGCGCCTCCTCGACCACCAGGCCGGCATACATGACCGTCACCCTCTGGCAGGTCTCGGCGACCACGCCCATCGCATGGGTGATCAGCATGATCGCCATGCCGAAGCGATCCTTCATCTCCTGCATCAGCTCCAGGATCTGCGCCTGGATGGTGACGTCGAGCGCGGTCGTCGGCTCGTCGGCGATCAGCAGCTTGGGCTGGCAGGAGAGCGCCATGGCGATCATGACGCGCTGGCGCATGCCGCCGGAGAACTGGTGCGGATAGTCGTGCACGCGACGCTGCGGGTTTGGGATGTTGACCAGCCGCAGCATCTCCGCCGCGGCGACCAGCGCCTGCTTGCGCGACAGTTTCTGGTGCAGCGCGATCACCTCGGCGATCTGGTCTCCCACTGTGTAGACCGGATTGAGCGAGGTCATCGGCTCCTGGAAGATGATCGCGATCTCCTTGGCGCGGATCGAGTTCATCTCCGAGGCTTGGAGCGGGATCAGGTCCCTGCCCTTCCACAGGATCTGCCCGGCCTCGAAGCGTCCCGGCGGCATGTCGATCAGCTTCAACACAGAGCGCGCGGTGACTGTCTTGCCGCAGCCCGACTCGCCCACCACGCCCAGCGTTTCGCCGCTGTCGATGTGCAGGTCCACTCCGTCGACGGCACGCACCATGCCGTCCTCGGTCTTGAACCAGGTCTTCAGTCCGCGAATATCCAACAGAGGTTCGGCCACGCTACACCCGGACTAGAGGACACGTCGCGGATCGAGCGCGTCGCGCAGTCCGTCGCCGATGAAGTTGATGGCCAGCACGGTGATGAAGATCAACGAGCCGGGGAACAGCGCCCAATGCGGCGCGATATCGAGATAGTCCTTGGCGTCGCGCAGCACGCTGCCCCAGGTCGGAACATCGGACGGGAAGCCGAGGCCGAGGAACGACAGAGTCGACTCGGCGATGATGGCGGCGGCAATGTCGATAGTCGCGACCACGATCACCGGACCGAGTGCGTTGGGCAGGATGTGCTGCGTCACCTGGCGCAACCGCGAGGCTCCCAGAGCCCGGGCTGCTTCGACGAACTCCTTTTCGCGCAAGGAGAGGAACTGCGCGCGCACCAGGCGCGCCGCCGACATCCAGCGCGTGCCGCCGATGACGGCCACGATCAGCACGAAGGCGCCGCCCTCGACCCCCAGTACGCCCTTAACCGGCTCTCGGAACAGGTAGATCACCAGCAGGAGGAGCGGCAACTGCGGCAGCGACAGGAAGAGGTCGGTGACCCACATCAGCGCCGCATCGACCCGGCCGCTCGCCATGCCGGCAACGGAACCGACCAGCAGCCCGAAGAAGATGGCGACGACCATCGCCGCCACACCGACCGCGATGGAGATGCGGCCGCCGTAGATCAGGCGGGCCAGCAGATCCTGCCCCAGATCGTCTGTACCCAGCGGATGGCTCCAGGACGGTCCCTGCAGCTTGGCGGCGAAGTCGATCTCGTTGATCGGCACGCGCCAGATGAACGGTCCGAACAGCACGGCGAACAGGATCACGGCGAGCGCGATGGCCGAGAACAGCGCCATCTTGTGGCGCCGGAAGCGCCGCCAGGCTTCCTGCCAGGGCGAGAAATTCTGCCGCTTGGCCGCGGACACGGTCCCCGCCGTGGCGGGTGCCTCAGCGGTAAGCGATGCGGGGGTCGAGCCAGCCATAAAGGATATCTGCAATGAGGTTGAAGATGACGACCAGACAGGCCGAGACGAAGGTGACGCCCATGACGACCGGCGTGTCGTTCGAGAGCATCGAGGTGATCAGCAGCGAGCCGATGCCGGGGACGCGGAAGATCTGCTCGGTGACGACCGCGCCGCTGAAGACGATGGGCATCTGCAGCGCGACCAGCGTCACCACCGGGATCAGGGCGTTGCGCACCACGTGCCGGGTAATGACCTTGCGCTCGCCGATGCCCTTGGACCGCGCCGTGGTGACATAGTCGAGGCGGATGACATCGAGCACCGAGGAGCGCACGAAGCGCACCAGCGCCGCCCCCTGGAAGAGGCCGAGCACCGCCACCGGCATGATCGACTGCTTGATGTGTTCCCAGTAGAATTCCCAGCCCGTCGCGCTGATGTCCGCGCGGTACACGAAGGGCAGCCAGTCGAGCTGGATCGAGAAGACCAGGATCAGCACCAGGCCCGTGAAGAAGGTCGGGAGCGAGAAGCCGATGAAGGCGAAGGTGTTGGCGATCTGGTCGAACAGCGAATAGGGCCGCGTCGCCGCCAGCACCCCGACCGGAATGGCGACCGCGATGGCCAGGATCTGCGAGGCGCCGATGACGACCAGCGTCACGGGCAGGCGCTGCATGATCAGCGTGCTCACGTCCATACGGCTGACGAAGGAAAAGCCCCAGTCGCCCTGCATCAGGGCGGTGAGCCAATGCCAGTAACGCATCCAGACCGGGTCATCGAGGCCGAACTTGGCGCGCAGCGCGGCGCGCACCTCCGGCGGCACGGCCGGGTTGGTCGCCAGCTCGTCGAACGGATCTCCCGGCGCTAGGGCCAGGAGGCTGAAGAGCACGATACTGATCCCGAGCAGACTCGGGATCATGATCAGGAGCTTCCGGATTACGTACTGCCTGCTCACGCGATGGACCTGCAAAAAAGAAACCCTCCCCGCGAGTCACGGGGAGGGCGTTTTCGGACTTAAGCGTCCTTGAACCAGTCGCTGAGATCGGAGGTATTGTTGTCCCAGCCGCTGATCTGGCAGTTGAGCTTCGCGGCCTGCGCCGAGACCGTGGGGCGCTGCACGATGCCCATCAGGATGTGGTTCTGGACGGCCAGGTCGTTCATCTTGATGAACGCCGCCGCGCGCTTGACGGGGTCGAGCTCGACCTCGGTTTCCCGGTAGAGCTTGTCGACCTCGGGGTTCTGCCAGCGCGTGATGTTGCGGCCCTGCCACTTGTTTTCCTTGGTGGCCGCCTCCCACGAGACGAGCTGCAGTATGTGCGTGCCCGGGTCGGGCTGGCCCATGGTCGTCGTGTACATCTCGAGGTCGGTGTAGAACTTCGTGTACGTGTCCGGATTGGCCACGTCCGACGAGAAGAACACCGAGGCCGTCACCGACTTCAGCTCGATGTCGATACCGGCTTTCTGGGCCGCCTGCTTGATGATCGCCTGCGTCTTCTGGCGCGGCTGGTTGATCGAGGTCTGGTAGACGAACTTGAGTTTCTTGCCGTCCTTGGCGCGGATGCCGTCGGAACCCTTCTTCCAGCCGGCCTTCTCGAGGACCTCGTTAGCCTTTTCGATATTGAACTCGATCGGGTTGTTCTTGGAATCGAAGCGCGGCGGACCATAGAGGTAGTTGCGGGTCGCCGGACCGGTGCGGCCGTAGATGTGATCCTGGATCGATTTGTTGTCGACCAGCAGGGCGATCGCCTTGCGCACTTCGGGGTCGCTCAACGTCGGATGCTTGGTCTTCAGGCTCGCGCGCTCGCCGTCTACCTCGGTCCACGGATCGGTCGTGTTCATGAGGAAGAACTCGATATTGCCGCCCGGCGTGATCGAGACGCGGCCCTTGCCGCCCTTTTCCAGCCGCGTGAGGATCTCGTCCTCGACCTGCAGGTTCCAGGCGAAATCGAATTCGCCGGTCTGCAGCACCGCGCGCGCCGCCGAGACGGCATCGCCGCCGCCCTTCATCTCGACGGTGTCGAAATACGGCTTGTTGGCCTGGTGGTAGTTCGGGTTCATGACGCCCGTCACCAGATCGCCCGGCTTGAAGTCCTTGAACATGTAGGGGCCGGTACCGACCGGCTTCAGGTTCGTGGGGGCGTCGCGCGACTTGGCGCCGATGAAGTCGGCGAACAGGTGCTTGGGGATCAACATGCCGCGCGTGCCGACGAAGGCGTCGGCCCAGAACGGAGTCGGCTTCTTGAACTTCACCTTCACCGTGTACTGATCGGCCTTCTCGACCATCACGTCCTGGTAGGACGCGATCGTATAGGCGGCCGTCGCCGGATCCTTGGCATATTCCCAGTTGAAGACGACATCGTCGGCCGTGAACGGTTTGCCGTCGTGCCAGGTGACGCCCTGCTTCAGCTTCCACGTCACCGATGTGCCGTCGGCGGAAAGGCCGCCATTCTCCTTGGTCGGGATCTCGGCCGCGAGCTTGGGCTTCAGGTTGCCCTCGGGATCCCAGGCTGCCAGGGGCTCGTAGAACAGACGCGAGCCGTCCTGGTCCTTGGTGCCGACCGCGAAATGCGGGTTGAGCAGGGTCG
>Ga0182739_1004015_pt1 | contig 12437 bp, 11 predicted proteins | sample eDN5th30CBELigBY_FD_128873 | JGI IMG/M metagenome (GOLD analysis project Ga0182739, IMG submission 128873) | Enriched backyard soil microbial communities from Emeryville, California, USA - eDNA 5th pass 30_C BE-Lig BY (version 2) (version 2) | ecosystem: Environmental > Terrestrial > Soil >... | reverse complement strand
TCGGCGCGCCCGCAACAGCCGCGATTTCCTGCGGATGATCCGGCGCGAGACCGGCCTTCCGGTCGAGATCATCGACGCCGAGGAGGAGGCGCGGCTTGCCGTCATCTCCTGCGCGCCGCTGGTCAGCCACCGCACCAACCAGCTTCTGGTCGTCGATATCGGCGGCGGCTCAACCGAGCTTGTGTGGATCGACCTCGAAGATGTCGAGCCGACCGAGCGGCCACGCGCGATCATGCGGCTGGCCGACGGGTTTCGGAACCCGCAGCCGGGCGGCGCGCGGGTGGTCGACTGGATCAGCGTGCCGCTGGGGGTCGCGACGCTGCGCGACCAGTTCGAGGATGTCGAGGAGGACGAGGGCCGTTTCGCCCTGATGTCCTGGCATTTCGAGGAGATGCTGACCGATTTCAGCCCCTATTCCCTGACCCAGAAATTCGACGAGAATTTTCAGGTGATCGGGACATCGGGCACGGTCACGACGGTCGCGGCCAGCCATCTGGGCCTGCGCCGCTATGACCGGACCAAGGTTGACGGGCTGAGCATGACCTCGTCCCAGATCGACCGGGTGATCCGCGACTATCTGGCGCTTGGACCAGAGGGGCGGCGCGCCGATCCCCGCATCGGGCGCGAGCGTCATGCGCTGATCATGTCGGGCGCGGCGATCCTTCAGACATTGATGCGCGTCTGGCCGACGACGAGGCTGTCAGTTGCGGATCGCGGTCTGCGCGAAGGCCTGCTATATGCGCAAATGGTCAAGGACGGGGTGCTGGCCCCCGAAGGATTGAACGGGGTAGCATAAGATGACGGACGGAAAGAAACCCGGCGGCGAGAAGAAAAGCTCGGGCCGCGGGCAGCGCGATCTTCGCGTGAGGGTGAAATCGGCAAAGGGGCGCAAGCTGTCCAGCACGCTCTGGCTGGAACGGCAGTTGAACGACCCCTATGTCGCGCGCGCCAAGCGTGAGGGCTATCGCGGTCGCGCCGCCTACAAGATCATGGAGCTGGACGACAAGTATCGCTTCCTCGTGCCCGGCGCTCGCGTGGTCGATCTTGGCTGCGCGCCGGGCGGCTGGTGCCAGATCGCGGTCGACCGCGTGAACTCGCTGGGCGAGAAATCCGGCAAGAAGGTCGGGCGCGTCCTTGGCGTCGACCTGCAGGAGGTCGACCCGATCGCCGGGGCCGAGATCCATCAGCTCGACTTCCTGTCCGACGGCGCCGACGATCTGGTCAAGGAATGGCCGGGTGGCCGCGCCGATGTGGTGATGTCGGACATGGCGGCCGCGTCATCGGGCCACAAGGGCACCGACCACCTGCGCATCGTCGCGCTGGTCGAGGCGGCGGCGCAGCTTGCCTTCGACGTGCTGGAGCCGGGCGGCACCTTCGTCGCCAAGGTTCTGGCTGGTGGAGCCGAGACCGAGATGCAGGCCATGCTGAAGCGCAATTTCCGCAAGGTCGCCAATGTGAAGCCTCCGGCCAGCCGCTCGGATTCCTCGGAGAAATTCGTCGTGGCGCAGGGGTTTCGTGGACGCGATGCCCTGAACGGGCCGGATGAAAGCGGCGAGGACCAGGACGAGGGCTGAGGCGGGTCAGTCGCCTTCGGTCACTGGCTCATGCACGCTGGTCCTGAAGGCCTGCGGCGTGCGCCCGGTCGCGGCAGCAAAGGCGCGCATGAAATGGCCGGGGCCGGTATAGCCCAATTCGCGCGCGATCTGCGGGATCGACTTGCTGCCATTGCGCAAGAGATCCGCCGCCCGTTCAAGGCGCAGCGCATAGACCAGTTCCAGCGCCGAGCGGCCCCGGCTTTGCCGGCAGGCCGCGTCCAGTCCGGCGAGGTTGCTGTGCAAATCCCGCGCCATTTCGGAGACGGTCCGGTTCTCGGCCAGATTGGCGGCGGCGAGGGCGAGAAACTCTTCGGTCAGGGGACGGGCATCGACCTCGGGCCGGTCGGGGCGGCCCGGCGGGGCCGCGCGATCGTCGAGCCGCGACAGCGCCGCCGCGAGCAGGCCGAGATGGCAGGCGACGGTGCCTTGCTGGATCTGGGTCATCGGCTCGCCCCGGCCAAGCGCACGGAAGGCGGGGCCAATCATGGCCTGATCCGAGGCGTCGGGCGCGCCCGCGCGAAACTCGGCCGGCAGAGCCACGGGAAGAAGCTCGGTGAACGCCGCCGGAACCAGCAGCGCCCAGCCCTCGACATCCTGCGGGGGGCGCAGCGCGAATGCCGTCCCAAGCGGCACGAAGGCAAGCTGGCCATCCGAGAGGAGGTGACGGCGCCGCGGAAACTCGACCACGATGCCGCCCTGCCGGATGAACAGGATCACATGATCGCCCCGGACGCGCGGCTTGGGCTGGGTCAGTCCCGGCCCGGCGCGGCCGTGCAGCGGGCCGCCCCAGAAAAAGCCGGAAACGGGCAAGAGGCGCAGCCCCTGACCGGGCGTCGAAACCTGACGGCGAAATGCGGGGCCGGGCGGCCAGACCCCGGCACGCCGGGGCGGAAGGCCTTCGTCGGGCAGATGCGGCTGCCGTGGATCGGGGACAGAAGGCTCGAGAATCACATCGGCATTGATGGCCGCGTCGTGCAGCCGTCCCTCTCTCGCCGGCAGGGGCGGGATCTGGTGGATCAGATCTCTGGGGCGCAAGTTCTGATTCATGGCGAGCTTCACGTTGTGATGGATCAACGGTATTCCGCAGGGAGCGGTTCCGTGAAAGCTAAATCTACTTCTGGTTGAAAAACGGTTAATCTGTTGCCGTCAGGTGTCAGGGTCGGAATCCATCGGGATCTGCTGCCAGTCGCGCATCCGGTTGCGGAAGAAGATGCGCTGCCCCTTGGCATATTGGCGCGTGGCGATGATCGCCCGATCGACGGCTTCCGCGAGGCTCGTCTCGCCCCGCAGATGCGCGACCAGTTCGGGCGCGCCGATCGCCTTGGCCCAAAGCGCCGCGGGATCCCATTGCGGCAGCATGGCCCGCACTTCCTCAAGCGCGCCCTGATCCATCATCGAGCGGAACCGGCGCTCGATCCGGTCGGCCAGCCAGTCGCGATGGCTGGTCAGGACGATACGCTCCGACTGGTCAGGACCGATCAGCGGCGGCCCGGTCTCGGCCTGCCACGAGAGGATGCCGCGCCCGGTGGCCTGCTGCACCTCCCACGCGCGCTGGACGCGGGCGGGATTGCGCAGGTCGATGCGGTCGCGGGTCTGGGCGTCGAGCGCGGCGATGGCTTCGGCCAGGCCGCCCTCGCGCGCCATCAGGGCATTGCCGGCGACCCGGACCTCGGGCGGGATGGGCGGGATGACGGCAAGGCCGTTTGCCAGTGCGTGCAGATACATCCCGGTGCCGCCCACGATGATCAGCCGCTCGCCCCCCGCCAGAAGCCCGGCGACCTGCTCAAGCCAGATCCCGACCGAGAAGGGCGCGCCGGGGTCCATATGGCCATAGAGGCGATGGGGCGCGCGCGCCTCCTCCTCGGCCGAGGGCCGGGCCGAGATCACGCGCCAGCAGGACCAGACCTGAAGCGCATCGGCATTGACGATGATGCCGCCCTGCCGTGTCGCCAGGTCCAGAGCCAGCGCGGATTTGCCGCTGGCGGTCGGCCCGGCGATCAGGACATGCCGGTCTTGGCGGATATCCGACGAAATATGGCGCTTCGACGTCACCTGCCCTCAAGCCGTAGGTTGAACATGCGACGTGTTTGCGACATTTTGCAGCGCAATGAAACTCCCTCTGAAAGGTCGTCCGATGTCCGACTCAATTCCGCAAGCCGGAAAATATTCGCGTGTGCTGCTGAAGATCTCGGGCGAGGCCCTGATGGGAGACCAGGGCTATGGCCTGCATCCGCCGACCGTGGCCCGCATCGCCCATGAGGTCAAGGCGGTCCATGACATGGGCGTCGAGATCTGCATGGTCATCGGCGGCGGCAATATCTTCCGCGGCCTTCAGGGCAGCGCACAGGGGATGGAGCGCGCGACCGCCGACTATATGGGGATGCTTGCGACCGTGATGAACGCGCTGGCCATGCAGGCCGCGCTGGAAGGCGAGAACATCCATACCCGCGTGATTTCGGCGATCCGCATGGACGAGGTGGCCGAGCCCTATATCCGCCGCCGCGCGGTGCGCCACCTTGAAAAGAAGCGCGTCATCATTTTCGCCGCGGGCACCGGCAATCCCTATTTCACCACCGACACCGCCGCGACGCTGCGCGCCAACGAAATGAACTGCGAGGCGATCTTCAAGGGCACCAAGGTCGATGGCGTCTATGACAAGGATCCGAAAAAGCACGCGGACGCAAAGCGTTACGACAACGTCACCTATGACGAGGTGCTGCAGAAGCATCTGGGGGTGATGGATGCCTCGGCCATTGCACTTGCACGCGACAACGACCTGCCGATCATCGTATTCTCTCTGGATGAACCGGGTGGGTTCAGGGGGATCCTTGCGGGCGAGGGAACATATACGCGCGTCCACGGCTAAAATGCCGCATTGCCTTTGCCTTGGCCGCTTCGCTCGGCTAAAAGCCCTGAAAACCACAGCACAGAGGCCATGATCGAGCATGTCCGACGAGATTGAGATCGACACCGACGACCTGGAACGCCGCATGAAGGGCGCCATGGAATCCCTGCGCCACGAGTTCGCCTCGCTGCGCACGGGCCGCGCCTCGGCCAGCATGGTCGAGCCGATCATGGTCGACGCCTACGGCTCGCCCACGCCGATCAACCAGATCGGCACCGTGAACGTGCCCGAGCCGCGCATGGTCACCATCAACATCTGGGACAAGGCGCTGGTCGGCAAGGCCGAGAAGGCGATCCGCGATTCGGGGCTGGGCATCAACCCGCAGCTCAACGGCACCATCATCATGCTGCCGATCCCCGAGCTGAACGAGGAGCGGCGCCGCGACCTGAGCCGCGTTGCCGCGCAATATGCCGAACATGCGCGTGTCGCGGTGCGCAACGTCCGCCGCGACGGCATGGACCAGATCAAGAAGGCCAAGGCCGCCGGCATGTCCGAGGACGACCAGAAGTTCTGGGAAAGCTCGGTTCAGGAACTGACGGACAAGATGATCGCAGCGGTCGACCAGGCGCTCGAGGCCAAGCAGGCCGAGATCATGCAGGTCTGATCAGATGGCCGATCCCGCAGCCAGCCTGACGCAATCGGGCAACCCGGCGGCCAAGCCCCGCCACGTTGCCATCATCATGGACGGCAATGGCCGCTGGGCCGCGAACAAGGGCTGGCCACGGCTGGTCGGCCATCGCCGCGGCGCCGAGCGCGTCAAGGAGATCGTGCGGGCCTGTCCCGACATGGGCGTCAACTGGCTGACCCTCTATGCCTTCTCGACCGAGAACTGGAAGCGCACGACCGAGGAAGTCCTTGGGCTGATGGCGATCTTTGCCCGCTATATCGAGCGGGAGGCGGATGGCATGTCCGCCGAAGGGGTGCGCATGCGCTTCATCGGCGGGCGCGAGCGGCTGGACCCCCGGCTCCAGCGCCTGATGGAAGGGATCGAATCCCGGACCCAGATGAACACCCGCCTGAACCTGACCGTCGCGATCAATTACGGCGGCCGGGACGAGATCGCGCGGGCCGCCAAGCGCCTTTCCGAACGCGTGGCGCGGGGCGAGGTCGAAAACCCGACCGAGGCGGATTTCGCCGATTGCCTCGACACCGCCGGCCATCCCGACCCGGATCTGGTGATCCGCACCTCGGGCGAGACGCGGACCTCGAATTTCCTGCCCTATCAGGCGGCCTATTCGGAATATGAGTTCACCCAGACGCTCTGGCCCGATTTCACGCCGACGCATCTGGCCGAGATCCTCGACCGCTTCAGCCTGCGCGACAGGCGCTTCGGTCGCGCATGACAGAACCGCAACTGCCCCGCCGCCGGTTCCGCGACAAGCTCAATCCGGGCCGCTGGGGCGATCTGCGCAAGCGCATCGGCTGGGGGGCCTTGCTCCTCGTGCTGGGGGCGCTGCTGCTTTTGTCCTCGGGCCTCTGGCTGCGGATCGGCGTTTCCGTCGTCGTCGGGCTGATGATGTGGGAACTGGCGCGCCTGACCGGCTGGCGCCACCCGGAGTTTCACAGCCCCCGCCATCCGGTGCTGATCGGATGCCTTGCGGGGATCGTCCTGCTCACCATGCTGGTCATTCCGGGCGACCTGCCGCTGCTTCTGGTGCTGGTTCCGGTGCTGGCGGGCCTGCCCGGCACCCATTCGCGCGAGCGGCTGGGCTATACGCTTTTCACCATCGGCATTCTTGGTGCGGGCTATGCGCTGGTCGCGATCCGCGAGGTGCTGGGCCTCGCGACCGTGTTCTGGATCGTCGCCACGGTGGTGCAATCCGACATGCTGGGCTATTTCGTCGGGCGCAAGCTGGGCGGCCCGCGTTTCTGGCCCTCGATCAGCCCGAAAAAGACCTGGAGTGGCACGCTGGCCGGCTGGGTCGGGGCATTGGTGCTGGCCGCCGGCCTCTTTATCAGCGGCAATGCCGGGTGGGGCGTGCTGCTGGCCGGACCGCTGCTGGCCATTGCCGGCCAGTTCGGCGATATTGCGGAAAGCTGGCTGAAACGGCGCGTCGGCGTCAAGGACAGTTCGGAACTGATCCCGGGCCATGGCGGGGCGCTTGATCGCTTCGACGCCATGACGGGTGCGCTTCTTCTCGCGCTGGTCCTGATGCTGGCCCACCTGTTGCCGACGATCGGAGGCTGAAACATGCGCAGCGTTTCTGTGCTGGGGGCCACGGGCTCTATCGGCGAAAGTGCATTTGATCTGCTGATGCGGTCGGGCGGGGCCGAGCGGTATCGCACCGTCGCGCTGACCGGCGCGGCGAATGTCGCGCGGCTGGCCGAGATGGCGCGCGCGCTCAAGGCCGAGGTCGCGGTGACGGCGCTGCCCGAAAAGCTGGGCGAGCTTCGCGCAGCCCTCGCGGGCAGCGGGATCGAGGCCGCGGCCGGACCCGCCGCGATTTCCGAGGCTGCAAGCCGGCCAGCCGACTGGACCCTTTCGGCGATCATCGGCGCGGCGGGCCTGCCACCGGGGCTGGAGGTTCTGCGCCGGGGTGGCACGCTTGCGCTGGCGAACAAGGAAAGCCTCGTCGCCGCAGGCCGGTTGGTCATGTCCGAGGCCGCGCGCGGCAAGGCCCGAATCCTGCCGGTCGATTCAGAACATTCCGCGTTGTTTCAGGTTCTTGCACACGAAAACCTCGAAACCGTCGACAGCGTGACGATCACCGCTTCGGGCGGCGCCTTCCGCGACTGGCCGCTGGAGCGGCTGGCGCGGGCCACGGTTGCCGAGGCCTCGTGCCACCCGAACTGGTCGATGGGGCAGCGGATCACGATCGACAGCGCCTCGATGTTCAACAAGGCGCTGGAACTGATTGAGGCGCATGAGTTTTTCGGCCTTGGTGAAGATCGGATCAAGGTTCTGGTCCATCCCCAGTCGATCATTCACGCCATGGTCAGCCATGTCGATGGCGGCTCGGTCGCGCATATGGGGGCGCCGGACATGCGCCACGCCATCGGATATGCGCTGAACTGGCCGCAGCGCGCGCCGCTGCCGGTGCCGGCGCTGGATCTTGCTGAACTCGGCACCCTGACATTCGCCGCCCCGGACGAGGCGCGCTGGCCGGCCCTGCGCCTTGCGCGTGAGGTGATGCGCGCCGGCGGTGCCGCGGGCGCGGTGTTCAACGCCGCGAAGGAGCAGGCTCTGGACGATTTCATTGCGGGCCGGATCGGCTTTGCCGACATGGCGGGTGCGGTTGAGCGCGCCCTCGACCTTTCTTCGGGCGAGGCAGGCTTTGCCGAAAGCCCCACAGACCTCGACGCCGTTCTGGCATGGGACGCGCGCGGCCGCCATCTGGCCCGCTGCGAGGCCGGCGCGGCATGATGGCTCTGGTTTCCGAGATCGGCGGTCTGGTCTGGACGATCGGCGCCTTCATCCTTGCGCTCTCGATCATCGTGACGGTGCATGAATTCGGCCATTACATCGTCGGCCGCTGGTCCGGCATCCGGGCCGAGGTGTTCTCGCTGGGCTTCGGGCCGCGGCTTCTGTCCTGGCGGGACCGGCGCGGAACCGTCTGGCAGGTTGCGGCGATTCCGCTTGGCGGCTATGTGCGCTTTCTGGGCGACAGCAACGCCGCCAGCGCGGGTTCGGGCGCGGCCGTCGATCCGGTCGATGCGCGCCAAAGCCTGCCCGGCGCGCCGCTCTGGGCGCGTTTCGCGACGGTGGCGGCCGGCCCGGTCTTCAACTTCATCCTCTCGATCCTCGTTTTTGCCGGGGTGGCGCTATGGCAGGGGATGCCCGTCGCCGAGCCCGAGGTCGGCAGACTGCATCCGACCCCGCCCGGCGTCGAGATCGCGCTGGAGCCGGGCGACCGCATCCTGGCGCTGGACGGCCGCCCGGTCGCATCGTGGAGGGATCTTGGCACCATTGCCGGCGAGCTGGAGCCGAGGGCCGCGCATGACTGGACCGTGCTGAGGGACGGGCAGGAGATCACCGTTCCCGGTCCCGATCCGGTGCCGGCGCTGCTGACCGGGATCGCGCCGCGCAGCCCGGCCGCTTCGGCGGGGCTTCGGGCCGGAGACGTGATCCTCGCGATTGACGAGAATCCGGTCTCGCGCTTCGACGAGCTGCGCCAGCATGTCGAGGCCGCCGAGGGCCGCCCGCTGCTGCTACGCGTCTGGCGCGAGGGCGAGGGCGAGGCCGATTATACGCTTGCCCCGCGCGAACAGGATCTGCCGACCCTCGACGGATACGAGAAGCGCTGGATGATCGGGGTTTCGGGCGGCGGCACCTTCTTCGATCCGGCGACCCGGATGACCGGGGCGGGAGAGGCGCTTGGCATGGGCGTCGCCCGAACCTGGGACATCATCGCCTCCTCGGTCACCGGGCTTTGGGCAATGATCTCGGGCCAGATCGGCAGCTGCAATCTGGGCGGCGCGATCTCGATCGCGGAAAGCACGGGGCAGGCGGCCTCGGCGGGGGGCAGCGACTTCATCTGGTGGATCGCCGTCCTTTCGGCCGCGATCGGTTTTCTGAACCTTCTGCCGGTCCCGGTTCTGGATGGCGGACACCTGATGTTCTACCTCTACGAGGCGGTTGCGGGGCGTCGTCCTTCGGATCGCGTTCTTGATATCCTCTCGGCGCTTGGCATGGCGGCGGTGCTGTCACTGATGATCTTTGGACTCACCAACGATCTTTTCTGCCCCTGATCGCCCCTTCCTTTTGACAGTCGCGCCCGCTTCGCTGTATCCATCGTGGCAATTCGGGCGGGGAAAACCGCTGCAAGACAAAGACGCGCGAGGGCAGAATGACGGACAGGAAACTCGGCAGAGGCGCACTGGCGCTGATCTCGGCGCTGGCTGTGGCCGGGCCGGTTGCAATGGTCCCCGTGGCTGCATCGGCCTATGTGTTCAGCAATGTGCGCATCGAAGGCAACCAGAGGATCGAGCCGCAAACGATCCTCTCGTTCCTTGATCTGCCGCGCGGCCGCGACGTTTCGGCGGGCGAGCTGAACGCGGCGCTGCAACGGCTGCAGAACTCCGGCCTGTTCGAGAAGGTGGAGCTGACCCCCTCGGGCGGCACTCTGGTCGTGAGCGTTGCGGAATACCCGACCATCAACACCATCGCCTTCGAAGGCAACCGGCGCCTCAAGCCCGATAACCTGAACGAGATCATCAAGTCGCAGTCGCGCCACGTCTACTCGCCCGCCCAGGCCGAGGCGGATGCCGCCGCGATCAGCCAGGTCTATGCCGCGCAGGGGCGGCTTGCGGCGCGCGTCGATCCCAAGATCATCCGCCGCGACGGCAACCGCGTCGACCTCGTCTTCGAGATTCGCGAGGGCGACGTGACCGAGATCGAGCGGATCGGCTTTGTCGGCAACCGCGCCTTCTCGGACCAGCGGCTTCGGAACGTGCTGCAGACCAAGCAGGCAGGCATCCTGCGCCAGTTCATCCAGCGCGACACCTTCGCGCCCGAGCGCCTGCCCGTGGACGAGCAGTTGCTGACCGATTTCTACCGCTCGCGCGGCTTTGCCGATTTCAAGGTGCAGGCCGTCGCCCCCGAAGTCGCGCGCGAGCGTGATGCCTTCTACATCACCTTCCAGATCCAGGAAGGGCCGCGCTACACCTTCGGCAATGTCACGACCGTCAGCGAGATTCCGGGCCTTGATGCGTCCGAATTTCAGGCCCAGAACCGCGTCCGTTCGGGCGAGGTCTATAACCCGACCGTCATCGACACCACCATCCGCCGGATGGAGGCGCTGGCGATCCGCAAGGGCCTCGATTTCGTTTCGATCGAACCGCGCATCACCCGCAACCTGCGCACGCAGACGCTGGATCTGACCTTTGCCCTGACCCGCGGCCAGCGCGTCTTTGTCGAGCGCATCGACATCGAGGGCAACACCACCACGCTTGACGAGGTGATCCGCCGCCAGTTCAGCACGGTCGAGGGCGATCCCTTCAACCCGCGCGAGATCCGCAACTCGGCCGAGCGTCTGCGGGCGCTTGGCTATTTCGCCGACGTCAAGGCGGAAAGCCGCCCCGGCACCAGTCCCGATCAGGTCATCGTCGACGTCAACGTCGAGGAGCAGCCGACCGGCAGCCTCAGCTTCGGCATGAGCTATGGCGTCTCGAGCGGCGTGGGCTTCAACCTTTCGCTGGCCGAGAAGAACTTCCTTGGCCGCGGGCAGGAGCTCAACGTTTCCTTTGCCGCCGGTTCGGACAACCAGTCCTCGGGCATCACCTTTGCCGAACCCTTCTTCCTTGGCCGCAACCTCCGGGCGCGGGCGCAGGTATGGTATAACACCACCGACCGCTACAACTCGGATTACAACACCCGTTCGATCGGGTTGCTGACGGGGCTTGAGTTCCCGATCTCCGAGAACGGCCGGCTGGAACTGCGCTACAAGCTGAGCAAGGATACACTCTTCGACGTCGATCCGGTCGGGGTGGACGAGGAGACGGGCGAACTCGACGGTTCCTCGCCGATCCTCTATCTCGAACAGGGCGGCTTCTTCACCTCGGCGGTCGGCTATACCTACAGCTATGACAGCCGGATCGCCGGGCTTGACCCGCTGACCAGCTATCGCCTGCGCTTCACGCAGGATTTCGCGGGCCTGGGCGGGGATGTGAAATCCGTCACCACCGGCGTCTATGCCGGCGTGGAAAGCAATGCCTGGCGTGAGAGCGTGACCTTCCTCGGAGAGTTCGAGGCCGGCGCCGTCTACATGCTGGACGACGGCAGCAGCCGTTTCCTCGACCGCTATTCCGGCAATGGCAAGATCCGCGGTTTCGAGCCGAACGGCTATGGCCCGCGCGACCTGAACGCCCCGAACGAAGATGCCCTTGGCGGCAACTACTTCTGGGCGCTGCGGACCGAAATGCGCTTCCCGCTGGGCCTGCCCGAGGAATACGGGATCGCCGGCGGCCTCTTTGCCGATGCCGGTTCGGTCTGGAAGCTCGACAATACCCGCGGTGCCTACGGGATCGAAGTCGATGACGGCATGAATGTGCGCGCCTCGGTCGGGGCGTCGCTGTTCTGGACGACGCCGATCGGGCCGCTGCGCTTCAACTTCTCGAAGGCCGTGGTCAAGGAAGATTACGACCTCGAGCAGAACTTCGACCTGACCATCTCGACCCAGTTCTGATGCGAGGTTCCGCGGGCATATTCGCTGCCTTTCTGGCGCTGGCCGGAGGGGTGGCGATGGCCCAGGAGGAACAGCCGCCAGCGCCCGGCAGCGTCCTCAGCGCGCCGGAACTGGCCCCCGTTCCGGGGGCTCCGGGCGAGGCGACGGGGAACGGCACCGGGCCGGCGCTGCTTGTCGAGACGCCCGAGCCGAGGCAGGGCCAGACCGCGCCGCAGATCATGACGATCGACCCCGAGGCCGTTTTTGCGCGTTCGGGCTGGGGCCTGCGGGTCCAGACAGAGCTTGACCGCCGCGGGCGCGAGATCGCGACCGAGAATGACCGGCTCGCCGACCAGTTCTCGGCCGAGGAGCAGCAGTTGACGACGCTGCGCGCCACGCTTTCGGCCGAGGAATTCCGCAAGCGCGCGGATGAGTTCGACAAGCGCGTGGTCGAGGTGCGGCGGGAAAGGGACGGCGTCGCACGGCAGTTCCAGGAGGAAGTCGACGAGGAGCGGGCGGCTTTTTTCCGGGCCGCGCTGCCGGTGCTGGCCCAGCTGATGAAGGAACGCGGCGCGACGGTGGTTCTTGACCAGCGCGCGATCTTCGTCTCGGCCCAATCCGCCGATGTGACCGATGCGCTGATCGAGCGTTTTGACCAGGTGGTCGGCCCGGGCCCTGCCGTTCCCCCGCCCGGCGAGGGCGCCAAGGAAGGCAACGCCCAGGGCGCGAAGCCCTAGGCTCCAGACCCATTGATTTCGTGCCTTTGGCGTGTTTCAGGCTCCGCAAGGAGAACTGACCGATGGGCAATTTTTTCTGGCTGAGCGAGGCGCAGAT
>Ga0182739_1004013_pt1 | contig 12444 bp, 10 predicted proteins | sample eDN5th30CBELigBY_FD_128873 | JGI IMG/M metagenome (GOLD analysis project Ga0182739, IMG submission 128873) | Enriched backyard soil microbial communities from Emeryville, California, USA - eDNA 5th pass 30_C BE-Lig BY (version 2) (version 2) | ecosystem: Environmental > Terrestrial > Soil >... | reverse complement strand
GAGCGGTTGCAACCATCCCGGATCGGGCCCATACTGGAGTCCTTCTCCTCCCCGCCCCCCACGGGGGAAGAAGAGGATGAGATCCCGGTCCTGCCGGCAACCGTCGATCAGCCAAAGGGCGTGACGGTCGGGCACCTGTCCCTCGTTTCGCGCGCCCGCCGAACCCCAACCGCGGCCAACCATCGGGGCAAGACCGTTCGCCGGATCCGGCCCCCTTCGAGCCGACACGGGTCGAGCGAAGATCCGCGGGAGGCCGGGCAGGCTCGCCCCAGCCCGATCGCCATACGTGCCCTGACCGCTCCCACCAAACCTTTGAGGAATCGCCCGAATGCCTCTCCAGATCCTGCCGGCCGATGCGCCGTCAATGGGGAACAATCCCTCCGAGGATGAGTCGCGACTGGTCCGACCGAGCCGCCGCGAGTTCCTGGCGGCCCTGGCCGCCGGCGGCGCCTCGCTGGCTCTCGGCCGGTCGGCGCAGAGCGCCGCGGCGGAGTCTCCGAACGGCTGGTACGCCCTGGTCTCCGACATCCACATCGCCGCCGATCCCTCAACCCGCCTGCGAGGAGAGGTGATGGCCGACAACCTCCGCACCGTCGTCTCGGAGATCCTGGCGGCCGAATCCTCGCCCCGCGCCGTGCTCTTCGACGGCGACCTGGCGCTCCAGCAAGGCCGGCCCGACGACTACCGCACGGTCGTCTCCCTGCTCGAACCGCTCCGAAAAGCCCGGCTGCCGATCCACCTGGGACTCGGCAACCACGACAGTCGGACCAACTTCCGTGCGGTGCTCCAGGGCGTCGTTCCGCTCGAGTCCCAGGTCGTCGACAAGCAGGCCGCGACCGTCGACACCGACGCGTTACGATTCGTGGTTCTCGACTCGCTCGACAAGGTCAACTCGACTCCCGGCCACCTCGGGGCCGAGCAGATCGACTGGCTCGCCAAGTCGCTCGACGCCAAGCCGGAAACCCCCACGCTGCTCTTCGTCCATCACAACACCTGGCCCCTGAACATGCCGGGACTGACCGACACGGAGGAGCTCCTGAAGGTCATCCGGCCCCGACGCCAGGTGAAGGGAATCATCTACGGGCACACCCACGTCTGGAACGTCCGCCAGGACGATGGGCTCTACCTGATCAACCTTCCCGCCGTCGCCTATTCCTTCGCTCCCAAAGAGCCGCTGGGCTGGTGCCGGTTCCGCCCCGAGCCGGGCGGCGGCCAGCTCGAGCTCCGCTGCATCGGCGGCAACCGCGAAGCCCACGGCCAACGCGTCAAGCTGCGTTGGCGCGAGGCCTGAGCCCGTCGGATTCACCGCGGGGGCGATCGACTCGCCCCCGCAAGGTGTCACATCGCAGGGATCCCGACTTCACGCGGGCCCCTCGACGATCGGAGTCCTCATCCCGTAGGGATCTCCGAAGCACCAGCGATCGACCGACACACCACGGTCAAGGTGTCGTCACGCGTCCCAGGCCGAACTGGTCGCCGTTGCGAACGGGGACGTCGCCCGCGAAGTCGATTTCCACCATCTTCTCGCTTTGCACGGCCACTCCATGCTCATCCTTCAGGCCGGTGATGATCTTCCGGGTCGCCGTCTCCACGACGTCGCCGGTCGACGGGTAGGCAAAACGTCCATCAAGGGTGAACGTCACCCACCCCGGCTCGTCGCGTAGCTTGAGGCTCTCGAGTTGCTTGGGCGGCGCGGTCGTGGCATCGAAGATGTGGACCGACTGGTTCGCGGCGTCGGCCACCCAGAGCTCCTTCTCGTCGGGCGTCAGGCCAATCCCATGGCTCGGGCACCCATGCCGCTTGACCGGCCCTTGCTGATAGCCGGCCACCTCGACCCGGTGGAGCGGCTTGCCCGTGGTCAGGTCGCCAACCTCGAAACCGAGAAGTTTGTTGACGTTGACATAGCATCGAGTCTGCCGGCCGTTAACCGTGAAAGGGCGGATACTCTCGCTGAACGGTCCGACGGTCCGCGCGGATTGACGCGTGGCATTGTCGGCCACCGTCAGCAAGGGCGACCTCAGACCGGCCAGATAGGCGTGCCGACCGTCGAGCCCGGCGACCGTGTTGTGTGCTCCGGAGCGAGGCACGATCTTGGCGATGACGTCACCATTGCGGGCATCGACCACATGCCAGTGGTCCTTCTCAAACGATGGCAGATAGATCGTCGAACCATCGGGGGTGATCGACATCCGATCACACCCCCCTTCATACGACCGCTCCCACAGGACCTTGTCCGTCACGAGGTTGAGACAGGTCAGCGTCTTGGTCGTGCTGATGTAGATACGCTGATTCGCCGCGCTGACGCAGACCCCTTTGACGTTGTCCGGTTTCCCCGACTCGTCGAGACCCGCCGTCGGGATCCTCTTGACGAACTTGTGACCATCGTCGATGTCAAAAACGAGAAGCCCGTGCCCGCCGTACTCGAGATAGTTGCGGATCCCCGGCACCGCGACGTAGAGCAAGCGTCGTTCCTTGACCTCGGCGGCGCGGGCCTGCCCCGTCCTTCCCGCGTCGATCGTGAACAGAGACGCAACGGCCGCAACAGCGATCACAAGCCGACGACTCAACCGAAACAGGGGGTGCGGATCCATGAGCGGGACTCTCGCCGGGTTGGGTTGGTGGGAAGGATGACGGAGGGGCCGGGCCCGAGTCCGTGGAGAACCCCTGGGATCAGCCAATGTCGATCGCCGGATTCCGCACGTCGAGCCGGGTCTCCCAAACAGTAACGTCCCCAATGGGCCGCCACAACGCCCGACCCCCTTCCTCCCGCGACGCGGCATCACCTCGGACTCTCGCCGTCCCGTGCCCAGTTTTGATAGGATACCAATCAGTCGTACCAAGTGATCGACGAACCCGCCCGAACATGAGCGGACCGGACGGTGTCCGACGAGAGTCCTCCAACCTATCGGACGCGGGCCGGCGTCGCCTCGCGACGGGCAACGGCCCGCTGTCAGTTCGTGGCATCACGGCAACGAGGAAAGAAGAAGGGCCATCATGACGATCGTGCAGCGGATGCGGGCCAGCCTGACCGAGTCGATGAAAGCGCGCGACACCGCCCGGACGCAGTTCCTGCGCTACTGGATCGCCGGTCTGACGCTCGGCACCGGTGAAGACATGGCCGACGCCGACGCGATCAAGAAGATGCGAGGCGTCCTGAAAGAAGCCAAAGGGGGAACGACCAGCTTCACTCCCGAAGAACTGGCCCTGCTCCAGGACTGGGTCCCCCCTTCCTTGACTCCGGAGCAGATCAAGGCGGCCCTGGCCCCCGTGGCGGATTCGATCCGGACCGCCCCCAAGGACGGCATGGCCATGGGGATCGCCATGAAGACGCTCGCGGGCCAACCCGCCGATAGCGACGACGTCAAAGCCGTGATCGCCGAAATCCGCCAGGCCAACCCCGGCGTCTGAGCTGGCACCCTGCTCCCTTCGCCTCACCGTACGGATCCGGCGAAGGGAGTCAGCGTCGCGTGGTCTGGACCTCGGAGCGGGCTTGCTCGGCCAGGGGGGCGTACCGGGTTTGGAGCTCGGTTTCGAGCTTGACGACCGACTCGGGATCGAACCGCCGAACGGCCCCCAGGGTCGAGAGCTTGGGGGTGTAGCGGATCGCTCGCCCCTGGGGAACCCGGGCCAAGGCAAAGGCGTCGTCGGAGGGGATACCCAGAGTGAACTTCTGGCCGTCCACGCTCACCACCCGGTCTTCGTGGAACGCCTCGGGCAGGAGTTGTAGGGTCGACTCGGCCACGGCGTACCCCCCTTTACCGTTGGAGCCGAGGAGCCAGACGAACGTGGTGAGCCGGCCCGTATGAGGGGCCACGAGAATCACGTGGCGGAGAATCATTCGGCTGTGCTTGCCGTTGTACCGGACGTAGGCGCGAGCGTCGAAGATCATCATCGTCTTCGTCCGGGCCACCTGGCGAAAGTCGGTCTCCAGCAGGTGTTCCGCCTGCTCGAAAACCTTGCGCCCCAGGAAGCCAAGGTCGTGACCAAACGTCTGGTCGCTCTTGGCCACGATCGTCTTTCCCCCCCCGTCCAGGGAGCCTCCGATCTCAACCTTCTCGAGCTCGTAGGTCGGCGGACCGTCCCCGTTCGGTGGATTCGACTTCTTCACGTTGGCCAGGACCGTGAAGAGAAACGTCCCGCTGTACTTCGCCGCCGACTTGGAGACGGAATCAACGTCGCCCACGCCCAGCCGAGGCTTGCAGATCATCACCAGGTTCGTCCAGCCCTTGGCCCCCCCCTTCCCGATGACCGTCCCCGGCGCAATCTGGGCAACGGGCTTCGGTGTCACGTCGATCCCGACAGCCGGCGCCCCTGAGGTCGGAGTCTTTGCGTCTGAACCCTCCGCGCCCCGGACCTGGAACGCTCCCCCAAGACTCAGCAACGCCGCCATCAGAGGAGCCAGGATCTTTCCGTTCAACACGGTCCTCCCTGTTCGCGAGGCCGAAAGAAGCCAGGGATCATGAGCCCAGGGGCGATGAACCACACGACTCGACCTGGTTCGCCCCAGCGGTAGCGGCGAGGCGCCAAAACAAAGGGATCATCTACCACCTATCTTTGATTCTGTAAAGAAGAGATGGAGTTCTTCAACCTCGGTTGCCGAGAGGCCCGACGCGCGCCCTCAGACGATCGCGTCTGACGGCGTCAAACCGATTCAAGTGACACATTCGCAAATCCCGAACCACGGCCGAGCCGGCCGTACCACCGAATTCGGTCTTGCGTCGTGCGAAACCCGCTGGCTCGGCCGGCCCGGCCCAGTGTCTTACGAGCACCACTAACGTTGGTTCAACGATCCGCCTCCACGAAGGCGAGAACGCTGGGAAAAGGGATGTCCCTCCAGGCACCGAACCGAGGGTGCTTGCCAAGCCGGGCCCGAGTGACGGCCGGAGAGGTCAGGCCGCAGAGGAATCGGGCGAGTTGACGAGACGTCGCCAGCGCGGGGTGCTGCTCCGACCGTAACCGGTCGAGGACCTCACGCTCGGGGGATCCCAGCGGCGACTGCGGGAGATCGGGAATCGATACCGGTGGGGAGCCCAAACAGCGGGCGCAGTGGCCACAGCCGGCCGGCAGAGCCTCACCGAAATAGCGGAGCAAATGACCGGTCAGACAGTCGGATTCCTGGGCATAGTCGAGCACGGCCTGCGTGCGGCTGACGTCGCGCCGTTCGCGATCGAGAAACCGGGCCGCCAGACGACCGGCCAGGTCCGCGAGGTCAGGCGCGACGGCCGACCGGCGATATCCCTGGCGGAACCCGGCAAGTTGAAGCTCGATATCACCGTGCTCCTCCAGGTGGTTCAACGCCGCGCTGAGGCGTTCGCGGGGCTCGCCGAGTTGCCGAGCCGTCTCCGCCACGTCGAGCGAGAACCAGATCTTCCCCTGACGGGCCTGACGAAAGACCTGGCGGAGAAACGCGGCCCGAGACTCGTCGTAGCGGGCCAGCATCTCCTTCGAAGATCGGAGCGGGCGAAACTTGCATTCGGCATAGAACGGGCCGGTCGCCTCGATCACTCCTTCCAGCTCCAGATAGGTCATCAACGTATCCACAACGAGCTGGCGAATGTCATGACGCTGCGAGAGCTCATACGGCGAAATGTCGAAGCTCGGGCCGAGGCCGAGAACCTCGTCCAAAAACCCGGCAACCGCCTCCGGCGTCGGGGTATCTCCATACGCAAAATTATCGAGAGCAATGACATCTTCACGGCATGCGAACAACTCACAGCGTGCCGGTTGACCGTCGCGCCCGGCCCGACCGATCTCCTGGGCGTAGTTCTCCAGGCTCTTGGGCAGGTTGTAGTGATAGACCGCGCGAATGTCCGACTTGTCGATCCCCATGCCAAAGGCGATCGTGGCCACCACGACCCCCGATGCGCTCGCCATGAACCGATCCTGAATCTCATGCCGCCGCTCATCGTTCATTCCGGCATGGTAGGCCATCACGTCCAACCCCTCCTTGCGGAGGAACTCGGCGAGGTCCTCGGCCGCCTTCTGCAAGGTGACGTAAACGATCGAGGGTCCCGCCGCCGGCCCTTTCCGGAGGCTCTGGAGCAGCATCGAACGTCGCTCCCCGGCCGAACAGGCCCGAGCGTGCAGCTCCAGGTTGGGGCGATGAAATCCCGTGACCACCACGTCGTCCGGGGCAATGCCAAAGCCTCGGGCCACGTCGCGAGCCACGTCGGGCGTGGCGGTGGCCGTCAGAGCGAGCACCCGAGGCACGTTGAGTCGCCGAGCCAGGCGGGCCAGCTTCAGGTACTCGGGCCGGAAGTTGTGGCCCCACTCGCTGATGCAATGGGCCTCGTCCACCGCCAGGAGCGCGATCTTCGTCCGGCTCAGAGTCTGAAAGAACCGCTCGCTGGCGAGCCGCTCGGGCGCAACGTACAACAACTTCAGCCGGCCGGCGCGGAGCTCGTCGAAGATCCGGCGCGACTCGACCGGGTCGAGCGTCGAGTCGAGCCGGGCGGCCGCCACTCCCCGCCCCACGAGAAAGTCCACCTGATCCTTCATGAGCGCAATCAACGGCGAAACGACGATCGTCACCCCCTCGAGCAGGAGCGCCGGGAGTTGATAGCAAAGACTCTTGCCTGCCCCCGTCGGAAAAACCGCCAGGGCCGAGCGCCCTTCGAGCAGCGCGGTCATCACCGGCACCTGCCCGTCGCGAAACTGGCCGAACCCAAAGGTCTCCTCAAGCACCCGCCTGGCCTCATCGATCACGCTCACTCCGATTCCTCCCGTCCCGGTGAGACTGAGCCGCCTCGCTCGCCACGAATCGAATCCGGCCCCGACTGAAGGGTGATTGAGTTCCCACCCGAAGGACGACAAACTTGGTGGGGTGGGGTCGTCATTCTCTCGAAAACCTATACAACCGACCAGAACTCTCGCCCAGGTCCATGAAGGAGTCAAGCTCGATGTTCGACCTTGCCGCGGTCCAATCCGCGCTTCGACAGTTTGGGTTCGACGGCTGGCTGCTGTGCGACTTTCGGGGCGGGAACGTCTTGGCGCGCCGAATCCTCGGCCTCGACGGCCAGGAGCTTACCTCGCGACGGTACTTCTACGCGATCCCGGCCGAAGGAGAACCGCGCAAACTCGTGCACCGAATCGAGACCGGCGTGCTCGACCATCTGCCGGGCGAGGCCACCGTCTACCTCCGCTGGCAAGAGCTCGAGGCCGGCGTGGCGAAGCTCGTGGGGGGCATGAAACGGGTCGCCATGGAATACTCCCCGCGCAACGCCAATCCCTATGTCGCCAAGGTCGATGCCGGAACGGTTGAGCTGGTCCGCTCGAACGGAGTGGAGATCGGCTCGTCGGGTGACCTCGCGCAGTTGTTCGAGGCGACCTGGGACGACGACCAGTGGCGGATGCACCGGGAAGCCGAGACCCACACGACCTCGGCGTTCGACCTCGCCTGGTCCCTGATCGCGCAACGGATCCGCGACGGCCAGGAAATCACCGAGTGCCAGGTCCAGGCCGCCATCATGGACCACTTCGCGGGCCACGGCCTGGTCACCGAGCATCCGCCGATCGTGGCGGTCGGCCCTCACAGCGGCAACCCTCACTATGCGCCCGATCCCACGGCCGACACGCCGATTCGGGCTGGTGACTTCGTCCTGGTCGACCTCTGGGCCAAGCTCGATCGCCCGCGCTCGGTCTACAGCGACCTGACCCGCGTCGGCTTCGTCGGCGAACGGGTCCCCGACCGCTATGAAGAGGTCTTTCGTATCGTCGCCAGCGCCCGAGACGCGGCCATCGCCCGTCTCCGAACCGCCTTCGCGGCCGGTCAGCCTCTCCAGGGCTGGGAAGTCGACGACGCCGCCCGTCAGGTCATCGACGCCGCCGGCCACGGCGCCGACTTCGTCCACCGCACCGGCCATAGCATCGGCCAGGAGACTCACGGCAACGGTGCCAACATGGACAACCTCGAAACTCACGAAGAACGGCTCGTCCTCCCTCGCACCTGTTTCTCCATCGAGCCCGGCATCTATCTCTCGGAGTTCGGCATCCGGAGCGAGGTGAACGTCTTCATCGGCCCCGACAGCCAGGTTCACGTGACCGGGGGCCTCCAGGATGCCGTCGTGCCAATCCTCGCCTCCCGATCGTGAGGGGACCACTCGCGCCAGGGAAGTTTAGCCGGGCCGACCGAGCCACGACGGCTGAGACTCGAACCTCACCAAGGACTCGGCCGAGCCGGCCGAGTCACTAGGGACGAGACTCGAGTCTCACCAGTGGCTCGGCTGAGAAGGCGCGATGCAAGTCAGGTGGAATAAACCCGGTCACCCAAAACTTCGGCCGCCCGAACCATCACTCACTCTCAGCGACAAACCTTTCGACAACTCCGCCGATTTTACATCTAAATTCAAAACATTTTTCAATTCAGCAAAAGGAAGCCGGAGGACATCGTGGAGCTCGCGTCGTCGGTCGAAGATCAGGCGAAGGCGGAATCAGGACGTCGGATCGTGCTGGCGACGTTCGGCTCGTTGGGGGACTTGCATCCGTTCGTGGCGGTGGCCAAGGGACTCCAGGCGCGGGGGCATACCCCTGTCATCGCCACAAGCGAGCTGCATCGTGAGCGGATCGAGCGGCAAGGGATCGAGTTCGCCCCGGTCCGACCGCACTTGCTCGAGTTCGAGGGAGATCCGGAGCGATTTCGCGAGTTGATGGACCCCAGGAAGGGGTCGGAGAACGTGATCCGACACCTGTTCATGGCCCACCTGCGCGACAGTTACACGGACCTGCAAGACGCGGTGCGTGGCGCCGACCTCCTGCTCTCGCACGCGGTGGCCTTTGCGGGTCCGTTGGTGGCCGAGGTAACGGGGATCCGCTGGGTCTCGGCGGTCCTCTCTCCCATCTCGTTGATCTCGAAGCATGATCCTTCGGTCCCACCGCAGATCCCCTGGCTCCGCCATCTCCGTGGATTGGGTCCGCGGTTTCACGGTCCCCTGTTTGCGTTCGCGCGCCGAGCGGTGAGACCCTGGTCCGAACCGGTCCAGGAACTTCGGCGTGAGCTCGGCCTCCCCCCCAGCCGCGACCCGATGTTCGAGGGAAGCCATTCGCCGTCCTGCGTGCTCGTCCTCTTCTCGAAGGTGCTGGGGACTCCTCAGCCCGACTGGCCGCCACAAGCCGTGCAGACCGGCTTCCCGTTCTTTGACGACACGTATGCCACCGGCATGTCGCCCGAGCTGAAACAGTTCCTCGACGCAGGCCCCCCGCCCATCATCTTCACCCTCGGCTCATCGGCCGTGATGGACGCGGGAACGTTCTATGAAACGAGTCGAGCTGCCGCCGAGCAGCTTGGCCGTCGGGCGGTCCTCCTGATCGGCATCGACCCGCGCAATCAACCGCGCACTCCGCTGCCCGATTCGATGCTCGCGCTGGAGTACGCTCCCTATTCCGAGCTCTTCCCTCGCGCCTCGGCAGTCGTCCACCAAGGGGGGGTGGGAACCACCGCCCAGGCCCTCCGCGCAGGCAGGCCGATGCTGGTGCTTCCCTGGGGACACGACCAGTTCGACAACGCCTACCGCGTCTGCCGGCTCGGCGTGGCCCAAACGCTGACCCGCGAACGCTACACGGTCCCCAACGCCGCCAAAACGCTACGTCAACTTCTCGATGAAGAAACCTATGCCACCTGTGCCAGCGCTGTCGGAACTCTCGTCCGAAGCGAGGATGGGGTTGCATCGGCGTGCGAAGCGATCGAACGCGTCCTGGCTGGCCCTTGTCGGCGCGAACAGGGACACAACCGCGTCTAAGTGGTGCATCCGCCAAGTCATAAGCCACTCGGCCGGGCCGGCCGAGCCACCCGGTTCACATAAAGCAAGATCGAAGTCGGTGGCACGGCCGGCTCGGCCGTGGTTCGGGACTGGGCGGATGCACCACCAAGTGGTGCATCCGCCCAGTCCTTTGCCAAGGCCGTATTTCCCGTAGAGTAGGCTTTAGCCTGCCTGGGCTAGCCGTGACGACTGGCAGGCGAAAGCCTACCCTACGAAGAAATGTTCAACGACTTGGGGAGGCACTAGGAGTCTGCCCCCCGAAGCCTCTGTGGAGCCGTCAATCGGCCTCGGATGGCCGTGGTCGCGGCCCACCAGAAGGGGCCCTTCCGAGACAGGCTCTTAGAGACTCAAATATTCAAGATTGGGGTATTGTGGGTAGGCAAGAGGTGAGAGAGTGGCGGCTTGACGCAGCGAGGAGTTGGAGAGATCCCCGCCGATTTCCTCGGCGTCGGGCACCAGCCGAAGAAACAGGGGATTGGTTCGCGGCCCGGTCTCAAAGCTCCGTAGGGTCGGCTTTCGCCCGTCGGCCTCCGATGGCAGGCAGGCGAAATCCGACCCTACGGAGGGTCTCCCACAACATCGTGGGCGGACAATACCGCTATACGACAGGGCCGCCGGCTCTCCGACCAAGAACCAGCGAGACCACGAAGAGGATCAGGAACAAGAAGAAGAGGATCTTGGCGAACTGCATCAGCGTCCCTTCAAGGGCACCAAAGCCGAGAACGCCTGCGATCAAGGCCAGAACCAACAGGGCGATAGACCAGCGCAACATGGTAGAGAGGACCTCCCGGAGTTGAAGTTTTCGCGCTCGAAATGAACATGAGACCTGGCGACGACCGATCCTAGACCTGTCGAATCGTCACTTCCCGAGATCTTTGACCTTGTCACCAGCCTCCTTGATCTTCTCTCCTGTCTTCTGAGCGGCGGCCTTGGACTTATCGCTGGCCTGCTCCGTCAGATCCTTGGCCTTCTCGGCCGCGCTATCGATTCCGTCCTTGACCTTATCCTTGATGTCCGACATCGCAGCACCTCAATGAGCTCGAGGAGTATCTCTTATCGCTTGTGAAGCGAAACAGGAGAAACCTCAAGCACGTCTTGTGCCAAGCCGCGAAAGTGGTGGACAGATCGTCTCGAAACCGGGGCCTCGCTTCGCGCAGCAACCTCTGACAACGGCCCTCGACGCGAATCGATGGCCGGCGACTTCGGGAGCAGCGATGTCGACGCAGACCTGTTAGCCTCGGTTGGAATTAGCCTCGGTTGGAACGGCCGCGGAACGGGTCGAACTGGCCCCGGGTCCGTTTCAGTTCGGTCAGCGCCTCGAGCGAGGGTCGCAGCCGGTCGAGGATCTCGGGAAGCGACCAGACCTGGTAATCGTGGCCGTCGAACCCGACATCGAGCGCGGCCCAAGCCGCGGCATCGCGAATGGGGTTCGCCTTCGTGTCACGCTGATAGATCGCGTGCACATGCCCGTAGAGATGAATATAAGGATACTCGACCGAGCCGTGATGCTGGCCGTTCCAGGTGAGCATCGGGTAGTGGTTGAGCGTGAGGTGGGCCCCCTCGAGCTTGATCTCGACCTGGTCGTAGGTGGCCGCGAAAAGGTCGGCAATCTTCCGCTCGTCGTGGTTGCCCCAGACGAAGTTGACCGTGCGACATTGAATCTGGTCGCGGAACCAACGGGCATTTCGAAGATAGTCTCGGCCCTGGCCGAACACCCAGTCGCCCAGGCACCAGAGCACGTCGTTGGGCCCCACCCGAGCGTTGATGTTCGCCGCCAGGCCACGGTTCATCGCGTCGATCGATTCATCGCTCATGCGGAGTGACCGCAGATCGCCGCCAGACGATTCGATCTCGAGGAAGGCGGCCAGGTCAGAGGGGGTCATGAAGGCCGTGCGACGGCAATACTTCATGATGTTGCCGTGGAAGGCGTGGGGATCACTGCAAAAATACGTTGACATACCCCCAATATGCCAAATCGAGGCCGTTCGTACCAGAGGTCCGACATCGACTGATGACAGGCCGGCAACAAGTCATCGCACTGATCGGTCGTCTCCCCAAAACCCAGACTTGACCGAGAGACGACCGATATATCAAGCGGTCAGTCCTCGATCACGACCAGGGTGCACGGGTGCTTCAGGGCCGGGCTGCGGATGGTTCGCACGGTCTTCTTGTCGGGGGAGACCTCACGGATCACGCCGTCGCGGGCGATCGAGATCAGGAGGTTGCCGTTCGCCTTTCGGACGAACCCGGAGGGCCAGTTCAGATGCTGGTCGGCGGGGCTGTCCTGACCGCCGTACTTCCAGACGACTTTCCCTTTTTCGTCGACTTCAACGACGAAGAAACCCGCCTTGCTGCCGTAACCGTCGCCGCTGCTGATCAGGGTGTGGCCGTTCTCGAGCCGGGTGGCCAGGTAAGGGAATGGGAGTGCGTAGCTCCAGACCACCTTCTTGTCGGGGCTGACTTCGAGCACCTTGTCCTCGGTGCTGGCACAGATCAAGGTGTTGCCGTTGGGCAGCCGCCGGACCTGCCGCATCGTGGGCGTGGGGCGTTGGTTGGTGTTGGCCACGTCGTACTGCCAGACCACTTCGTTCTTAGGGTTGATCTCGATGACGCGGTGCCGGCCGTTGTCGGCGATCACCGTGTTCCCGTTCGGCAGTCGCTGGGCCGACTCGGCCACCTCGACGATCGG
>Ga0182739_1004011_pt1 | contig 12449 bp, 13 predicted proteins | sample eDN5th30CBELigBY_FD_128873 | JGI IMG/M metagenome (GOLD analysis project Ga0182739, IMG submission 128873) | Enriched backyard soil microbial communities from Emeryville, California, USA - eDNA 5th pass 30_C BE-Lig BY (version 2) (version 2) | ecosystem: Environmental > Terrestrial > Soil >... | reverse complement strand
CGACGTCCCGACCGACTCCCGCGACGTCACGATGTGGTACAACGACCTGGCCCTGGGCTACTTCGTCTATCAGAGCGCGGATCCTTCGGACTTCCTCTCGGCCGTGGTCCCCACGTTCGAGCTGCACCTGAACGATCCGCTGAACCACCGCGGCGCGCTGCGGGCCAACGACCCGTTCGGGACCCCGGACGTGCTCGACCTAACCTTTGGGACCAGCTTCATCCTGCGGAAACGGCTCGTCGCGACCGTCGGCTGTGCCTTTCCCGTCACTGGCCCCCGGCCGTTCGACATCGAAGCCCTGGCGATGCTGAACTTCTACTACGGCCGGTACGGGATGGCCCAGCCCTGGCCGATGCCCCCCGTCAGCCGATAGCCGCGAAACGAAGACCGATCGGCTCAGGCGACCGAGGCATCCCGGCGCTTGCCGTTCCCCCCCTCGGAACTGCCGCCGGCCTTCGGCTTCACGCCTCGCGTGAGCACGGCGAACGGACTATCCGCATCCTGCTTCTTGAGCTTGATGTAGAGATAGTTCTCGTAGTTGCAGGGGTAGACGGTCAGCTTGCCATGCTCGACCTCGATCACCTTGTTGGCCACCGCGCGAATGAAGTGCTCATCGTGGGAGATGAAGCAGAGGGTCCCCTGGTACCCCTGGAGGGCTTCCTCGAGGATGTCGCGGCTGGCGATGTCCAGGTGGTTGGTCGGCTCGTCCATCATGATGAAGTTATGGGCGACCGTGAGAATCCGAGCCAGGCAGAGCCGGGTCTTCTCGCCTCCGGAGAGGGCCCCCACCGGCTTCTCGACGGCCTCGCCGCTGAAGAGGAACGAGCCGAGCATGTGGCGTAGCGCTCCTTCACTGGCGGCGGGATGAACCGAACGCAGGCTCCCCAGGACCGTCCCCTTGGGGTCGAGGGCCTCGACCCGGTGCTGAGCGAAGTAGGTGGGGAAGACGTTGCTCCCGAGGATCCGCTCTCCGCGGCTCGGCTCGAGCTGGCCGACGAGCAGCTTCATCAAGGTCGTCTTGCCGGCGCCGTTGGGTCCGACCAGCACGACCCGATCGCCCCGGTCGATCTCGAGGTCCAGGCTGTTGTAGACGGTCTTCTCGCCGTACGAGAACCCGATCTTGCTCAGCTTGGCGACGACCTGGCCGCTCCGGGGCGGGTCGGGCAGCTTGATCCGCATCGTCGAGGTGTCAGTCTGGGGGGCCTCGATCCGCTCCATCTTGTCGATCGCCTTCAACCGGCTCTGCGCCCGCGCAGCGGTCGCGGCGTTGGCCCGGTTGCGATCAACGAAGTCCTGCATCTGCCGAAGCTTCTTCTGCTGCCCCTCGAACGAGGCCTGGTGGACGGCGAGCCGGTGTTCCTTCTGGGGCAGGTGGGCCGAGTAGTTACCCGGGTACGTGTACAGCTTCCCCATGTCGAGCTCGAACGTCTTGGTGATCACCCGGTCGAGAAAGTCGCGATCGTGGCAGGTGATCAGGATCGCCCCCGAGTAGGACTGGAGGAAGTCCTCGAACCACTTCACGCTCAAGAGGTCGAGGTGGTTGGTCGGCTCGTCGAGCAGGAGCAGGTCGTGCTGAAAGGCGAGCAGGCCGCCAAGTGCCAGCCGCATCGCCCATCCCCCGGAGAGTGTCTTGACGGGGGCGTCGAGCTGCGGGACGGAAAACCCCAAACCCAGCAGGATCGCCTTGGCACGTGCCTCCATCTCGTAGCCGCCGGCCGTCTCGAACGCCTCCATGGCGTCGTCGTACTCGTCCAGGGCCTTCGGGTCGCCGACCTCGAGTCCCTTCATGACCTCCTTGAGTTTGCGGTCGGCCACGGTCCAAGGGCCCAGGTGGGCCAGCATGTTCTCGAAGACCGTCCCCTCCTTGAGCGGGTGGATCTCCTGGGGCAGGTATCCGATGGACCCCTTGCGGTCGCGCACCAGGGAGCCCGAATCCAGATGTTCGGAACCCATCAGGACCTTAAAGAATGTCGACTTGCCCGCCCCGTTCTTCCCCAGCAGGCCGATCCGCTCGCCCCGTACGATGGACGCGTCGATGCCGTCATAAAGGGTCTGGCGGCCGAAATTCTTCTTGGCATCGATCAGGCGGATCATGGAAGGAGGATTCTCGAGGGGTCAGGACATCATGGAGCGAGCCCGCGGGCGTCCACGCGATCCGTTGAAGAAGGTGGGCGGCAAGATCGTCCGACCCGGCCGATTCATCCTCGTTCACTCGTCAGAGGATAAATGGCCAAATCGGGGCAAAGTATTTTAAATCTGACCCAGACCGAACGCAAGACCTCACCCCGCGATGCCCCCTCATCACCCGGTGGTCGATTCCAAATCTCAAGGCCCCACCGAGTTGACATTTCCCAGTTCGAGGCGTATCGATTCTGTATCAGCCGTTTTCCTCAGCCATGGCGCACCACGACGGACAACGGGCCTGGCTCCCTCCCGCGCGTGCCAGCCTCCTAAAAACGTCGTGCCAAGGCCGGGGACCGAGCTTCCGGGCCTCATACCCCGGCCCCACACGAACCGGTCCATACCCGTCCAGAAACTTTCCCGTTCGATGCGAACCTCGGTTCCCACCGTTGGGTCTGGATCTGGAACTTCCTTCGCGACCCTGGATCTCATTCTCCGATGACGACGAAGAATCGAGAGACCTTCGACCCGGCCACGCTCGCCGCCTCGGTGCGCGATCTCGCCATCGAGGCCAGGCGCATCCTGAACGATACGGCCCGGCATCCCTACGAGGTCGGAGCGCTGGCCGATCGAATCCACGACTTGCAGAGCCAGGCAAGAGATTGCTCAAGCGACGAGCTCTCCCGCTGGCTCGAAAACCTGTCGCGCAAGGTCGCCTTCGACACGACGCGAGGCGCGGGAGTCTGGCCCGCCGACCGCCAACGCACCGGGGACGTGCGAAACAACTGAAGGGCGCCACGACCGCCACAACGCAGGCAGGGCTGGCCCGGTCGAAAATCCGGCCCCGGGGACTCAACCATTAGGGGCTGGATGCCCCGCCCCCCTCCCCTCGAGTTGACCTCTCCCTCGCCAGCGTCCTTTGCCCAATCAAACCAAAAGACGGAATCATGGGCATTCGCGTTTCCTTTGAGCTGGGCGCGCCCGACGGGTTGGAGGGTATGTTCTGGGGTTCAGATCCCTCCTTGTTCCGCGACTGGCTGAGGGCCGAGGATCGAGAAGACCCCGGGTTCTACGCGCCCGAGTTGCTGAGCCGCCTTGACCAGGTCGTGACCGAGGGCCCGAGTTCTCTCGCCCCCAGGGATCGCCAGGACGCCCAGATTCTCGACGCGATCTTCGATGCCTTCGTCGGAGACTATTGCATCCTCGAAGCGCAGTCGCTCCTGGAGAACGCGACCGGTGGCTTCACCAACGTCTATTACTTCGAGCGGGCTCAGGAACTCGTCGAATCGCGATGCTCTCCGCAGGTCGCCCAATGCTGGCGTGACCTGCTCCAAGGGCGAGCCGTGGGCCGCCCCTCGTCCCCTTATCCCTACACGCCGAGCGACGTCGTCTTTCGGCTCGGATACTGGACGGCCGCCGAGGTCCAAATCGTTCACGACAGCCTCCAGACGCTCTCTCCGGCCGAGCTTCGGCGGAATATCCCGTGGTGGGCGAGAGGCGCCCGGGCCCGCACTCGCGACAATGAGGTCGTGATCTCGACGGTGTTGACCGCGACCGCCCGTGCCCTGGAAAGGGAGACCGGTTTGATCACGACGGTGGCCTAACGCGAACCCCAATCGGGTTCGAGCGGCCATCGGCCATCGCTCCTCGATCCAAACCTCTCGTCGCCTTCAACCTTTCAAGCACGAGACAGGCTGGCTCGTGCCCGGCGGATTTGCCCGACCAGCCAGCATCCAGTCCGGCAACTCCGCGTTGTTTTCGCCTCCGTGCCGCGAGCCGTCGCCACACACGAGGAGACGATACGAGAGTTTCACCCGCAACGACTCCTCGATCAGCAGGAAATCGCCTCTGTCGGTGCCCGGTGCCACGGTTGCACCGTGTCGGCGGATTCCATTCCTCAGAGGCGATCTCCTGGGCCGCGATCAGGTCTTTCGGCCCCTGTCGTCAATCCTTCCCTTGCTTGGGGTTCATCGACTTCTCAGTCTATTTCGTCGTTCCGGCTCGACTTTCAGGCCATAATACCCTAAACTTGGAACAGCAAACGACTTAGCGTGAAACACGACGTTTTCGCCACCAAAGGACACCGTCTATGACCCATCACGATTTTAACAATATTCTGCACAGCATTGACGCCCTGTCGCCGGCGCAAATGCAGCAGCTATCCCGCGAGTTGGCCAGCCGCATCGCCGCCAAACGCCCTTCCGGCGGACAAGGTTCGCTCGGAGCCATGCATGACGCAGCCGACGAGTTAGACGCGGTCGTTGAGCAGGCGATGAAATTGCGGCAGCAGCCTTGGAGACTTCCGGCCGGTGAATAAGGCACTCCTCGACACCGACATCTATTCCGAAGTCCTCAAGGCCGTCAACCCGACCGTCGTCAGCAACGCCGCCCAATACCGCCAGCAGCATGGCGTTTATTCCTTGTCGGTCATCACCGTGGTCGAAGTCGTCACCGGTTTTCAGTGGGTGCAGAATATCCGCCGTCTGCAAGAATTTTTGACGGCCATTGCTTCCGAGGATGTCATTCCTCTTGAGCAACCTGCCGCCGAACTGGCGGGCCGCATCGCGGGCGATCTATCACGTACCGGCCAGCCGATCGGCTGGGCTGACCCGTTAATCGCCGCTCTCGCCTTGGAGCATGGCTTGGACCTGGTGACGGGCAACTCCGCCCATTTCCAACGCATTCAGCAACTCGGCTATCCGCTCACGCTGGTCAATTGGCGGTGACGACCACTGGCCTCGTAGAACTGAGTGATCGAATGCTTGAAATGTCTCCAGAGCCCATGTCCTCTCAATACCGCTCCAAATTCATTGGCCTCTACGTCCACGGCTTCGGATCGAAGGACGGTCAGTGCTGAAGGCTCTCACGCCCCGGCTCCAGACGACACGCCGCGACGCCCCGAGCCGGTTCGCAAGCCGCCTGTCGCAAATCGAGCGGATTTGTTATCACGTCGCGGACGCTCCGAGCCTCCGTCAAGCCGAACGGAACGGATCGGATCGGAGCGTGGACCGGGAGCCACAGGGACGGCTCCCGACGTGATTCAAGGAGGTATCGCGATGCGACGGCATCTCCGCGGGTACGGGGTGGCGATAGGGTTTCTGACCGCGTGGGTCTTATCCCCAGCCCAGGGCCGCGCCGACGACTTCGGCAAGTTCCTGGAGCGGGCCGCGGGCGATCGGCTCCGCCAGGCCATCGCCCCGCAGAATATCCAGCGGGCCCTGATCCCCTCGGCTCCCCAATCCCGCCAGGGACAGCCACCGTCGCAGCTGTCGTCGGGACGACAGCCCCAGTCGTTGCTCCCCTTTGCAGCGGCGGCCTCGCCCAAGTCTCAGGCGGGCGAGCCGTTCGTCATCAAAACGCCCGACGGCTGGTCGCTGGTCGCCCAGCGCTATCCACCTACGGGCCAGCCTCGGCCGGGGGCGATGCCGGTCATCCTCTGTCACGGCCTCACCTATAACGCCCAGTTCTGGGACCTCGACCCCTCGGTCAGCTTCGCCCAGTACCTCGCCCAGCTCGGCTTCGACGTCTGGGCAGTGAACCTTCGAGGCTGCGGACTCAGCCAGAAGTGGGTCTGGAACATGGACGACGTGGCTGGCAGCCTGATCGGCTCCGCCATCCGGAAACTCAACAACGGCAAGGTCGGGCCGACCGGGTTCGCCACGGTCGACCCGAAGTACGCCAACTGGACGATGGACCATCACATCGCCTATGACGTGCCCGCCTTCGTCAACCTGGTGCGGCGACACACCGGGGCGCCCGAGGTCGCCTGGGTCGGGCACTCGATGGGAGGGATCGTCGCGATTGCCTGCCTGGCTCGCTACAACAACCCGGGGATCGGCCGTCTCGTCACCGTCGGCAGCCAGGTCACCATGCCCGAAGGACAGGTCGCCGCCCGGTTTCTGACCGAGATGCTCAGCAAGCGGCAGCTCCAGCTCTCCGGACAGTTGACCGGCAAGGACATGGTGGACCAGACCCGCACCAGCGTCAACAACCTGTTCTTCAACGCCAACAACGTCGATCAGAAGATCTACGAGGCCCTGACCGGATGGGCCACCGACGTGCCCGCCATCGGCCTGATGCAACAGTACATGCTCCTGACCAGCAAGGGGGAACTGGTCGACTCCAAGGGCCAGTACAACTACGCCCGCGCCATCGGCAACGTCAAGGTTCCCATCTTCATCAGTTGCGGCGAGCAGGATAGCTTCGCCCCGCCCAAGGTCCAGCGCTACCTCTACGACCACGTGGGATCGACCGACAAGACCTTGTTCATTTTCGGCCGGTCGCAAGGGCTTCCGGTGAACGCCGGCCACGACGACGCCCTGGTCGGCCTCAACTCACGCGCTGTGACCTACCCCATCATCGCGCGCTGGCTCGCCAACACCGGCCAGCAGCCGCCCCAGCAAGCCCAACCACTCCCGCAGCAAGCCCAGCAGTTTCCTCAGCAAGGACAACAATTCCCTCAGCAAACCTTACAGCCACCACCCCAACCCCGGCAGGCCACGCAGCCCTCGCCTTTCTCTCCCCCGTTTCGCTGACTCGCGCGAAATTTCGGGCACCCACCTCCTCCTGAACCTTTGTATGCTACAGTAAGGTTCTCGAGGAGGAATGAAGCCGATGCGAGACCGAGACGATCGAACGTCGATCCACGGCCGGGGAGCGGCGGCCAATCCGCCCAACCGGTTCGAATCGAGCTGGCATGAGGTCGAGCCTGAGGTGGGCTGGGACCTCGACGAAGTCCCCGCGCCGAGGACCCAGCTTCTCAAAGATGCGTCGCGATCGATCATCGCCACCAACGACAGCCCCGACATCGCGTTCGATGCCAGCATCAATCCCTACCGAGGGTGTGAGCACGGCTGTATCTATTGCTACGCCCGCCCGACCCATGAGTATCTCGGGTTCTCGGCGGGGCTCGACTTCGAGACGCGAATCCTGGTCAAGGAGGACGCCCCCGAGCTCCTCCGGCGCGAGCTGTCGTCGCCCCGCTGGGAACCGAAGACGATCGCCCTGAGCGGGGTGACCGACGCCTACCAGCCGATCGAACGCCGGCTCCGGCTCACCAGGGGATGCCTGGAGGTGCTGGCCGAGTTCCGCAACCCGGTCATCATCATCACCAAGAACCGGCTGGTGACCCGGGACGCGGACCTCCTCAGCGAACTGGCCCGTCATCAAGCGGCCGCGGTCTACCTCTCGGTCACGACGCTCGACCCAACACTGGCGCGAATCCTCGAGCCCCGGGCTTCGATCCCGGCATTTCGCCTCACGGCGATCGCCCGCCTCGCCGCGGCCGGCGTGCCGGTAGGCGTCCTCGTTGCTCCCGTGATCCCCGGGCTCACCGATCATGAGCTCCCCGCGATCGTCGCCGCCGCCGCCGAAGCCGGCGCCCAGTTCGCCGGCTTCACTCCGCTCCGGCTCCCCCTCGGCGTGGCCCCCTTGTTCGAAGACTGGCTCACCCGGCACCTCCCCGACCGCAAGGAGAAAGTCCTCCACCGGGTCAGGGAACTGCGTGGGGGACGACTGAACGACTCCCGATTCGGCGTTCGCATGCGCGGTCAGGGCGAGTTCGCCGACATGATCGCCCAGATGTTCGCCGTGGCCTCTCGCAAGGCGGGCCTCGCCGGCCGTAGGGCGGCTCTCTCCACCGCCGCGTTCCGGAAGCCGGGGAAGACCCAGCTCTCGCTCTTCGAGTGAGGACGGACTCGCTGCACGCTGTCCCTTGACTGGCGTTTCTTACCAGGGTAACGTAACAGCTAACGACAACCGTAAGAGACATTGGTTCTCTATGCGGCCATCGCAATGTCAACTCTTAACCATACCATCACGACCTCCACTGAAGCCGAGTATTACCGATCAAGTCCATGTGAATGGTGACCGCCAAATCCATCAGGGTCCAGTCATGAGACGACCCCGCGTGCGGATTTCGCTCCTGAACCTGATGATCGCGATGGCATTACTCGCCATCACCTTCGCCGTTACCAGGCCGATCACGGTGATCCGGCCCACGTACATCGCGGTGACTTGGCTTCTTCTCACCGACACGAACCATAACTGGGACACTCACGCGGCATTGAGCCGGGATTTGACCTCCGACGCCGTGATCCGCGACATTTTCAACGATCCGGATCTCTCCGAACGACCCCAATTCCAAGAGATAGTCGACGCCCCTGGGAAGCTCCGCAGGAATCTCCTCATCAGGGTTCATCCCAGAGTTCAAGGCTACATCGACCCCGCGAAAGAGCTGGTCTGGATCGCCGTCGAGTCAAGCTCGGCATCGGAGGCAAATCTCTTGAAGAATGCCTTCGTCCACGCATATCTCGAGCGCCATCGATGGGGCAGAGTTATTACCGTGACCCCAGTGACTCCTGAGAGGAGCAATCCTCCTGTCTTCGATCGCCCCTGGAAGTTCGGGGCCGCGATGAGCGTCGGCTTGTCTTTTTGCGTCGTATCCCTGTTTTTACCATTGAAGCGTGTTGGCGAGAGGACGTGGCGGATGCTGGCTGCCGCGGCGGCAGTCGTATTGGTCGTGGGGGGCATCGTCTGGTGGCTCCTTCACCATCCCGAGTTCTCCTGGCGCATGGGCGGAATCCGAGTCTTCTGACATCGTGTCAGGCGGCCATCGCACGCACTCGGCTGCGATACGCAACGCTAACGCGGCCTCAGCAACAGAACTCTTGAACAGCGCTCACCTCAAGGCCCCCTCAGTCGCGGAGCGAAAGCTCATCCGCGTGCAGCAAGTAGCACGGGTGATTCAGCCCTGTTTGCGGCATGAATTGGTCGTGGGTGTAGCGAAACCCCAGCTTGGTGAGGACACGCCCGGAACCGTGATTGTGCGGGTTGTGGCGAGCGAACAAGGCCTCGGCCCTCAAGGTCCCGAACGCGTAGGTGAGAACACAGCGCAGAGCCTTGGTCGCGTAACCTCGCCCCCAGTGCTGGGGCAAGATGTGGGCTCCAACCTCGAAAACCGCGGGTTGGTACGGCCGGAGGCCGCAGCACCCGAGGTGCGTGCCCGTCCGCAGGAAGATCGGCCAGTATTGGACACCATAAGCCGCCTGGTTCCCCAACTCCCGAGCGAGGCGGTCGCGAGCCTGCTGCTCGGTGGGGTTCCCAAGGTCCGCGATGAGCCGGGTGACCTGAGGATCGGCCCAGATGGCGGCCGCCAGAGAGATATCTTCATGAGACCATTGTCGAAAGACGATCTCTTCGTTCCCTTGGGGGAGTTGCCGTTCGGCCAAAATGGGAGAAGCCTCCTTCTTGCGTCAACGATCCCAGACGAGATCTGCCACGCCAATCTCACCAGGCGGAACACGGAAAACCTTGACTTACAGAAACGCGTGGTTGGGATCGATGACCCCGAGAACGAACCCCAGCGCGATGATGAGAAGGACCGCACCGGAAATGGCCGCGAAAACGTAGTCTCTCTCAAACGCGAAGACAGCCGTGGTCAAGGCGACCCTCAACACCGGCAGAGCGATGAGCAGGATGATACCAATCGACAGACAACGATCCGCCAGGGTCACCGAGTTCTGAGAAACCGAAGCCGGGCCATCGAACAGGTCCAGCACGATTCCCAGGGCGATCCAGCCCGACGCGATGAGGGCGCCGTACCGCAAGAGACCGGCCAGCATCCCCTCCATGCGAACGAGATGCTGCCGATTGTCGGATTCCTGGCTCATTCTCAGATCCCTCCGGCCGACCCGTCGCCCTGAAACGCGGCCAGGAACATCTTGGCCGCCAGGCCGAGCAAAACGACGATAAATAAGAGACGAATCTTCTCATTCGAGGTTCGCATGAGGATTTTCGTCCCCAGGTACGCCCCGGCGATCGATCCCAGGGCCACGGGGGCCGCGACCTTGGCCAGGATGTCGCCCCGGACGTAGTAGATGCCCGCGCTGGCGGCGGCCGTGACACCGATCATGAAGTTCGAGGTCGCGGAGGCGACCTTGATCGGAAGCCGGAGCGCCGAGTCCATCGCAGGAACCTTCAAGACGCCACTCCCGATACCGAGCAGCGAGGACACGGCGCCGGCGGCATACATCAAGATCAGACCCAGCCAGACCCGGCTGACGCTGTAGACGACCTCTTGCTGCGTGATCGGCTCAGGGTAACTGGAGTTGAGCCGCAACGCGGTCGCCCACCGGTCCGGCTGCACCGCGACGTTCACGGTCGCCTCGGCCCCCGTTCGCTTTTGAAACATCTGATGGGCGGAGATCAATAGAATCACCGCGAACAGCAAGTACAAGCTCGACGATGGGAAGACTCCGCTGAGAACCACCCCCGTGAGCGCCCCGAGCGTCGTGCCGATTTCCAGCAGGATGGCGAGCCTCACGTTCGTGAGGCGATTCTCCATGGCGCTGGCGGCACTGCCACAGGAACAGCCGATGACCGAGACCAGGCTGGCACCGACGGCATGCCGGATATCAAGACCAAAGAGCAAGGTCAGGGCGGGCACGATGAAGATTCCTGACGCCATCCCCAACATGCCGCCCAGCGTGCCCGCCGCCAGCGAGGTCAAGCCGACGAGGACGGAGAACTCCGGACTGCCAATATGCATGCGACGCGTCCCGCTCCCTGGGGCCTAATAGACGGTGTCTTCCAGAAAACCCGGCCGCGGACGTTGGCCCCGCTCACCCTCGGGCAAGCGCCGACTCGTCGAGGCGACCACAGCGAAATTCGGGGACCATCGTCCCTTCGATGAAAGGAACGCTCCCTCGATCGGTCAGGCGGACCGTTGTCGGCAGACTCAGCGTCCCTTCAAAGCGATCTGCGGCATCACCTCGAGCGGGAGCGGAGACGGACGCCTTCGGAGGCGCGTGGTGAGCCGAAGCTTGTCGCCCCGATAGAACAGTTTTTCGTAGTCCACCGGGCTTTGGTCGAGCGAGTAGGAAACCCGCTCGATGAGCAGGATGGGGGCCTTCTCTTCGACCCCAAGGGCCTCAGCCACCGAGGCATCTGCCGAGATCGCCTCGATTTGATAGTCGGCCTCCAGCAGTGGCGTGTCGTACTTTCCCTCCAGCAACGAGAAGATCGGGTAGATCTCCAGGTCGTTCTCCACGACCTTCTGCCCAAGGGGGAGTGGCAGATACGTTTCATCCAAGGAAATGGCCACCTCTTCAGCCATCCGGACCCGCCTGATCTGCATGACCTCGGCACCAGCCGACAAGCGAAGCCGCCTCGCGACCTCCTCAGTCGCCGGCACCGGCCCCTTGCCGAGCAACCTGGCTGAGGGCTGCAAGCCCAATGCCACCATGTCCTCGACGAAGCCGGTCAGGGCGGTCAACTCCTGGGTGAGTTTCTCCTCCCGAACGAAGGTCCCCTTCCCCCGCCGAATCTCGACCAGTTCGAGGCGTTCCAGGTCCTGAACCGCCTTGCGGATCGTGGTCCGGCTGACGCCGTATTTCTGGACCAACTCCTCCTCCGAGGGGAGCCGAGTGCCGGGCGCAAGCGCGCCAGTGGCGATCAACGTCGCGAGGTCCCGTTCGACCTGAAAGTACAACGGAATGGCGCTCTCCGGGTTCAGGCTCATACGGTCATTGTGACGTCATGATGTCCCGTCGTCAAGACAACATCCCCAGGTAGCTGACGGGCAACGTCTGGTCCGTGGCCGACCGGTGAGGGGACTTTGAGAGAATGGTCGAATTGGCGAGACTGGAGAACGGTTGATGGCCGGAATTGAAGGCGTGAGAACTTCGGATCATGGGCGGCACGAGCGATTGTCTTATTGTTCACAAGACGGAGTCATTGAGGACGGCTGGGGTCGTTCCACGAAGTCGCCGAGATCATCGCATCAGCGCCGATCGGCCTCGAGCGTTTCGCAGACCGAACGAGCCCAACGCATAACACGGCCGGCATACTCTTCGTAGCTGTCGTAGTCGCCGTACGTCTCCGCCGTACAGAGATCCGCGATCGTCATTGGCCAGTTCCCCCGCCGCCAGGACGCCGTAGGATCGCCCGCTCGGCGGGTGACTCGTACGGTTCCGTCCGTCTTGCGCCGCGTACGGGTCCGAAGGCTCGCGAGTGTGACCCGTCCGTCCAACGCGTCAATGACATCTGCATGGAGGTCGGCGAGGGCCTCGGCGGTGTAGTTCATGCTGTCGGGGTGCTGAAGGCCATAAGCAGCGACCGCGTAGAAATGGAGGATGGACCCGGGGACACCGGGGATTTCCCCCTCCAGCAAGAGAAGAGCATGGAAGTGGTCGCGGCACGAGCCCCCCTGGGGGACCGGGGCACCACACTCGGGACAGCAGGCCGGCATGCTCATGCTCGTGATCCTCTCGAACTCCGCCGTCGTTTGCGTCTCGGAGGACACTCTTGCCATACGCCAGGTTCGTCCT
>Ga0182739_1004010_pt1 | contig 12449 bp, 11 predicted proteins | sample eDN5th30CBELigBY_FD_128873 | JGI IMG/M metagenome (GOLD analysis project Ga0182739, IMG submission 128873) | Enriched backyard soil microbial communities from Emeryville, California, USA - eDNA 5th pass 30_C BE-Lig BY (version 2) (version 2) | ecosystem: Environmental > Terrestrial > Soil >... | reverse complement strand
TCGCCGGCAGGGCGGGCTCGTGGAGGTCGAGACCGACCAGGGGGTGACGGGGATCGGCGAGGCATTCGGCAATCCGTTCGTCACGCGGGAATACTTCCGGATGGTCGAGCCGATGTTCGTCGGCAGGAGCATATTCGATTTCGATCACGTCGAAGCCCGCATCCGCAATTCGATGTATCACCTCGGTGTCGGCAACCAGCTCACCGCGGCGCTGGCCGCCATCAACGTGGCGCTGTTCGACGCCATCGCGCGCGGCTTCGGCGTGCGGGTCTGCGACCTGATCGGCGGCTGCGGCACGACCCGCATCCCGGCCTACGCCTCGACCGGCTTCTTCTCCGATGACCCCGACCGCCAGCTCTCGCACATGCTGGCGGAGGCGGCCGGCCATCCCTACGCCGGCGCCAAGATCAAGATCGGCCGCGGCATCAGGAGCGACGTCGAACGGGTGCGCCAGAGCCGCGAGGCGCTCGGCCCGGACAAGCTCCTGCTGGTCGATATCAACGGTGCCTACACGCCCGACGTGGCGCTGGAGTGCGCCCGGGCGATCGAACCGTTCGGCATCCACTGGATCGAGGAGCCGCTGCCGCCGGGCGACCTGCGCGGCTATGCCGAGCTGCGAGCCCGCTCGCCGATCCCGATCGCCGCCGGCGAGGCGCACCACACCGTGCGCGACTTCCGCGCCCTGATCGACGGCCGCTGCATCGACATCGTGCAGCCCTCGATCCCGACCGTCGGCGGCCTGACCGAGGCCAGGCGGATCGCCGTCCTGGCGCAGGCGGCCAACCTGCGCGTCGCGCCGCACGTCTGGGGCGGGGCGGTCGGGCTGGCAACCGCCTGCCACCTGATCGCCGCGCTTCCGGCGACGCCGCACACGGCGCATCCGCCCTGGCCTCAGATGCTCGAATACGACATGAGCGACAACGCGCTGCGCACGCAGCTCCTGAAGCAGCCGCTCACCCTGGACGCCGGCCACGTGCTGCTGCCCGAGGGTCCGGGGCTCGGCATCGAGCTCGATCCGGCGGCGATCGAGCGATACCGGGTTTGCTGATCGCGCCGGCTCGTGCCAAACTTTCGCATACGGATAGAAAAAGACACTTAGGCTTCTGGGGGAATGCGCATGATCAAGACCACACGTCGGACGACGATGATGGGCGCTGCGACGCTGGCGGCGGGACTGATTCGCCCGGCGATGGCGCAGGACGGCGCCGTGAAGATCGGCGTCATCTATCCGCTGAGCGGCAACTCGGCGACCGCGGGCAACTATTCCAAGATGGCCATCGAGCTCGGCGCCGACGTCGTCAACAACGGAAACGCCGATCTCGCCAAGCTCATTCCGCTGGCCAAGGGCGGTGGCCTACCGGGCCTGAAGAACGCGAAGATCCAGCTCATCTTCGCCGACAACCAGGGCACGCCGGCGGCCGGTCAGAACCAGGCCCTGCGCCTGATCACCGAAGAGAAGGTGGCGGCCCTGATCGGAGCCTATCAGTCGGGCGTCACGCTGACCGCCTCGGCGATCGCCGAGCGCCACGGCATCCCCTTCGTCAACGGCGAGTCGGTAGCGGCCAACCTCACCGAGCGCGGCTTCAAGTGGTTCTTCCGCGTCACGCCGGTGGCGCTCGATTTCGCGCGCGCCTACTCGGCCTTCCTCAAGGCGCAGAAGGCGGCCGGCCGCAAGACCGAGAACATCGCGCTGGTGCACGAGAACACCGAGTACGGCAACTCGGTCGGCAGCGTCATCGTCGACCAGTTCAAGAAGGACGGATTCACCGTCGGCACCAAGATCGCCTACTCCGCCAACTCCTCGGACGTGCAGCCGCAGGTGCTGCAGCTCAAGGAGAAGAACCCCGACGTGCTGATCTTCATTTCCTACACGTCCGATGCGATCCTCTACACCAAGACGATGAAGGAGCTGAACTGGAAGCCCGGCATCCTGATCGCCGACAACGCAGGCTTCAACGATCCCGCCTTCGTGAAGAGCCTCGGCACCCAGGTCGAGGGCCTGATCAACCGCTCGGCCTTCTCGCCCGGCAAGCCGGGCAGCGTGCCGGACCTGTTCAACAAGCTCTACGTCAAGAAGACCGGCGGCGACGAGCTCGACGACGTGTCGGTGCGCGGCCTGCAGGCCTTCATGGTGCTGGCCGATGCGCTGAACCGCGCCGGCTCGACCGAACCCGCCAAGATCCAGGCGGCGCTGAAGGCCACCGACCTGCCGGTCGCCCAGATGGTCGCGGGCTACGACGGCGTGAAGTTCGACGCCAAGGGCCAGAACATCAAGGCGGCGAGCGTCGTGACGCAGATGCGCGGCGGCAAGTACGTCACCATCGCGCCCAAGGACCGCGCCACCGCCGAGGTGATCCTGCCGTACAAGGGCTGGTGAGCGGGAGGCTTCGCGTCGGACCGACCCTGTAGAATGTCTCCCACGCTCATTCTCAGTGGACCGCGCGCATCCAGCGCGCTCGTGCTTATGAGCGCGCTGGATGCGCGCGGTCCACTGGGCAGGTTCGTGAAGCGGCCGGCATGTCGCTGACTCTGCTGCAGGTGATCGTGTCCGGGCTGCTGCTCGGCGCGGTCTATGCCCTGTTCTCGTCCGGCCTCACGCTGATCTGGGGCATGATGAACGTCGTGAACTTCGCGCACGGCGACTTCGTCATGCTCGGCATGTACAGCGCCGTGATGGTCTGGACGGCGCTGGGCGGCGGACCGTTCGCCGCCGTTCCCGTGGCGGCGATGCTGATCGCGACGCTGGGCGTGCTGAGCTATTTCCTGCTGGTGCGGCACATCATGAAGGGGCCGATGCTGGCCCAGATCCTCGGCACCTTCGGCCTGGCGCTGTTCCTGCGCTATGCCGCCTTCTGGTACTTCGGCGCCAACTTCAAGACCCTGCCCGACACGCTGGTCGGCGGCTCGTTCGTGTTCATGGGCCTGCGCTTCGAAGGCTCCAGAGTGCTCGCCGGCGTCATGGGGCTGGCGATCACGCTGCTTCTCCATTTCATCCTGACCCGCACCGCGGTGGGCAGCCGCATGCTCGCCGTATCGGAGGACGCGACGGCGGCGCAGCTCATGGGCATCCGGCCGCAACGTATGCAGGCGTTGGCCTGGGGCCTGGCGGGTGCCGCGACCGGCATCGCCGGCGCGCTGATCGCCAACTTCTTCTACACCTCGCCCACCGTGGGCGAGACGCTGGCCATCCTCGCTTTCGTCACCGTCTCGTTCGGCGGCTTCGGCAGCGTGCTGGGCGCGCTGGTCGCGGGGCTGATCATCGGCGTCGTCGAATCGCTGTCGGCCTATCTCGTCGGGCCGGTCTACAAGGACGTGATCGTCTACATGCTGTTCGTGCTCGTGCTGTGGTTCCGGCCGCAGGGATTGATGGGCAAGGCGTGAACCGCTTCCTGATCCCCGGCGCGCTGCTGGCTCTGGCGCTGGTCTACCCTCTGCTGGTCCAGAGCCTGCCGGTCTACGAGCGGCTCGGTGCGCTGGTCCTGCTGGGCGCCATCGGCGCCTCGGCCTGGAACATCGTCGGCGGCTACGCCGGGCAGGTCTCGATCGGCCATGCCGTGTTCTTCGGCTTCGGCGCCTATTCCTCCGTCGTCGTCTACACCCATCTCGGCTGGCCGCCGATCGCCGGGGCGCCGCTCGGCATGGCCTTGTCGGTGCTGCTTGCCGCGGCGATCGGCGTGCCGACGCTGCGTCTCTCCGGCCACTATTTCAGCATGGCGACGATCGCCGTCGGCGAGCTGGTGAGGGTGCTGTCGTCGACCAGCGAATTCCTCGGCGGCGCGCAGGGGCTCGGCGGTCCGGCCATCCCGCGCACCGTATTCGATCTCTCCTTCCTTTCGGCAACGCCGTTCTACTACATCTTCCTCACCGTGCTGCTGCTGCTGCTGGGGCTCACCTGGACGATCGAGCGCGGCCGCATGGGATATTATCTGCGGGCCATCAGGGACAGCGAACGTGCGGCACGGTCGCTCGGCGTCTCCGTCGGGCGCTACAAGCTCTACGCCTACATGCTGAGCGGCGCCTTCACCTCGCTGGCGGGCTCGCTCTATCTCTGCATGTTCGGCTTCGTCGATCCGGAGTCGGGCTTCGGCATCCTGATCTCGGTCAAGATGGTGGTGATGGCCGCCCTCGGCGGTGCGGGCCAGCTTTTCGGTCCGCTGGTCGGTGCGCTGATCCTGGTGCCGCTCGAGGAGCTGTCGAACAGCCTGCTGGGCGGCCAGGGCGCCGGCCTCACCTTCGTGGTCTATGGCGCGATCATCGTGATCATCGCGCGTTTCCTGCCGAGCGGCCTGCTGTCGCTGCTCGATCGCCGCAAGGTGAAACGTGCTGATTGACGCGAAGAACGTCGTCAAGGCGTTCGGCGCCTTCAAGGCGGTCGACGATGCCTCGGTCGCCGTCCGGGAAGGCGACATCCTCGGCCTGATCGGACCCAACGGCGCGGGCAAGTCGACCTTCTTCAACTGCCTCACGGGCGACCTGCCCGTCACCTCGGGCACCGTTTCCTTCGCCGGCGCCGACGTCACCCGCCTGCCGCCGGAAGCCCGCGCGGCGCTCGGCCTCGCCCGCACCTTCCAGGTGCCGCTCACCTTCGAATCGATGTCGGTGCTGGACAACGCCATGATCGGCGCGCTTCTGCGCCACCCCCATGCGGGCGACGCACGGGCCAAGGCGCGCGAGGTGCTGCAGCGGGTCGGTCTCGGCCCCGTCATCGACACCCCGGCCCGCAGTCTCGGCACGCCCGGTCGCAAGCGGCTGGAAATCGCCCGTGCGCTCGCCTCCGAGCCCAAGGCGCTGCTGCTCGACGAGGCGATGGCCGGGCTGACGCCGACCGAGGTGCTGGACGCGATCGAGCTCGTGAAGCGCATCCACGGCGACGGCATCACCATCGTGATCGTCGAGCACATCATGGAAGTGATCGTCTCGCTGGCGAGCCGGGTGGTGGTGTTCCATCAGGGTCGCGAGATCGCCCGCGGCACGCCGCGCGAGGTCACCGGCAATCCCGCGGTGATCGAGGCCTATCTCGGCCGCCGCAAGGTGCGGCACGCATGACCGCGCTGCTCAGGATCGAGCATCTCGAGGTCAGGTACGGCGACCTGATCGGCGTGGCCGACGTCTCGCTCGAAGTGCCCAAGGGCTCGGTCGTGGCGCTGCTCGGCTCCAACGGCGCGGGCAAGACCACGACGCTCAACGCCATCGCCGGCATCGCGCGCGTCTCGAAGGGCAGCGTCACCTTCGCTGGCGAGAACATCGCCGGCCAGCCGGCCTATGCCATCGTGCGCAAGGGGCTGGCGCTGTCGCCCGAGGGCTGGCGGCTGTTCACCCAGCAGAGTGTCGAGAACAACCTGTTGCTGGGCGCCACGCCGCTCGCCGACCGGAGCCGCATCCCGCACCTGCTCGAGCGCGTCTACGCCGTCTTTCCACGACTGGCGGAGCGGCGCCTCCAGCGCGCCGGCACCATGTCGGGCGGCGAGCGCCAGATGCTGGCGGTCGGCCGGGCGCTGATGAGCGAGCCGCAGCTCCTGATGCTCGACGAGCCGAGCCTCGGCCTCGCACCCGCGATCGTCGATACGATGTACGACAGCTTCGCCGCGCTCCACAAAGAGGGCCTGACGATCCTGCTCGCCGAGCAGTCGGTCGATCTCGCGCTCGAAGCCGCGCAGCATGCCTACGTGCTGCAGGTCGGTCGCACGGTGCTCGAAGGACCGGCCAGGACGATGGCCGACAATCCCGACGTGCAGCGAATATATCTCGGCATGGAGTGACCACTCGCGGCGTTGCACATCCCAGCGAACGGCGGCGCCGGCGCCGGCTGATCAGTAGCGTACCGTGACGCCGAAGGTGACGAAGCGCGTGGTGCCCGGATCGAAATAGTTGGCGACCAGCAGGTCGAAGTCGATCGGGCCGTTGTTCGGCGTGAATCGCAAGCCCATCTGGATACCCGGAAATCCCGGGGCGCGACCGAATGATTCGACCATCAGCTGGACATTGCCGCCGACGTCGATCTCGAACTGGGCGCCATAGAAGAGGGCATTCGGGGTCTCCGCCGCCGCGAGATAATTCCAGCCGGCATTGGCGTTGAATCTGACCTTGTCGTTGATCGGCAATGTCGCGAGCAGGACCGGCATCGCGAACGCGAGTTCGCCGGTCCCGAGATCCACGCCGCTGTTCAAGCCGAGCCCGATGCCCAAGCCCGTGGTTTCCGACCGGAAGTTCACCTTCATCGCCGGGCCGAACACCGGAGCGTTCACGCTGCCCCAATAGTGCTCGTAGGCTGCCCCGATCTCCAGCCAGGGGATCCTCCTGGTCGTGCAGGCGGGCGCTGCGTTGAGGATGCCGTCGGCCTGAAAGAACGTCGCGACCCAGGTCTCGAGGTGGCAGGCGCCGGGGGTCTCGGTCTCGGAATCGTCGACGAAATGCGCACCGCCCGCCGCCCAGGCTTGCGGCAGAAAGGCCAGGGTCCAGAGCAGCAGGCCGGCTGAGACAGTGTGTTTCACGTCGCGCGACCATCGCTGCCCTTGATGACGGTCACGAGACTGGCGACCCGGCGCCTCGGGCCGACCAGGCGTGCGGTCTGTTCTCCGTGCTCAGGACGATCGGAAGCGAGGCTGCACATTCGCCCTCGAGAAAATTTGATGCATTTCGAGGCCTCGAGCGGAGCTAGAGACGCATCAGCTCCCGTACATGGGCTCGTGCGGCATCCGCCAGCGCATCGAGATCGTAGCCGCCCTCCAGCGCGGAGACGAGCCGGCCCTGGGCGTGGCGGTCGGCGATCGCCAGCAGCTCGCGCGTGATCCAGGCGAAGTCCTCGGTTTCGAGATCGAGCTGGGCCAGGGGGTCGGCCGTGTGGCCGTCGAACCCGGCGGAAACGATCACGAGCTGCGGCGCGAAGCGATCGAGCTGCGGCAGGATGGTGTCGCCCCAGGCATGCCGGAACTGGGCGCTGCCGCTGTTGGGCCGCAGCGGCACGTTGGCGACGTTGCCGTCGATGCCGCGCTCACGTGCGTGGCCGGTGCCGGGATAGAGCGGATACTGATGGGTCGAGCCATAGAACAGCGACGGGTCGGGTTCGACCACCGCCTGGGTGCCCTGGCCGTGATGGACATCGAAATCGAGGATCGCGACCCGCTCGACGCCGTGTCTTGCCTGCGCATGGCGCGCGCCGATCGCGACATTGTTGAACAGGCAGAAGCCGCCAGGAATGTCGGGCGTCGCGTGATGGCCGGGCGGCCGCACCGCGGCGAAGACGGCGTCGGCCTTGCCGCCCATCACCGCGTCGACCCCGGCGACGACCGCCCCGGCGGCGCGCAGGGCAGCATCGATGCTCCCGTTGCTCATGATCGTGTCGCCGTCGATCATCGCGTACTCGCCCGGTGCCGGCGCGGCGCCGATCATGGTCTGCACGTAGTTCTCCGGATGGATACGCAGGAGCTGCTCGATCGTGGCTGCCGGCGCTTCGGCGCGCGCCAGGCCGGCGAATGCCTCGTCGTCGAGCGCCGCCAGCACCGCGCGCAGGCGGTCGGGCCGTTCCGGATGATGAGGCCCCGGCTCGTGGCCGAGGCAGGCGGGATGGGTAAGCAGGAGCATCGACATGTCAGGCCACCGTTGCGGGATGCGGCCTGGCGAATAGGCCGAGGGTCAGGGCCGCCAGGATCGGAGCGATCAGGGCGATGAAGCCGATCGTGAGATAGCCGACCGCGCCGCAGAGAGCGCCTGCGGAGAAGGAGAGCATCAGCGGGACCAGGTTGGCCAGCCGCGCCCGCTTGGCGTCGACGGCGCCGTGACCATGAATGATATCCAGGATATCGACGATGATCTGCATCAGGTTCCCCGTCATGACGGTGGTCGGGGGCAGGCCGTTGAGGAAGGTGCGGGCGGCCGTATTCTGGACCGCCATGGCGGTGGCAGCCAGCAGGCCTGTGGCGATGGCGGCAAGGCCTTCCTGGTGCTCGAACGGCGTCGCCGCCAGGGCGGCCGCCATGAAGAGGGCGAGCAGCACGGCCTCCGCGACCAGGATGTGGGGCGAGGCATCGCGCGAATGCCGCTCGTGATGGATCAGGTACAGGCGCGTCGCGATCGCGGCGGCGATGAAGGTCGGAATGGCGAGGAGCTTGAGCAGCAGGCCGGATCGGTAGTCGACGAAAGAGGCGGCGAGCAACACGAAGTTGCCGGTGATGTGGGCGGGAAACAGCCCGAACAGCGCGATGAAGCCCAGCGTGTCGACGAAGCCGGAGATGTAGGCCAGCAACGACATGGTCGCACGGGCACTCAGGATGGTCTGCCTCTGCACGCCGTCATCATAGGACGCGTCGAACATCGGAGCATCTGCGGGTTGACGCTGGTGTCGCGGAAAGCCAACGTGCCGGCGCCATGCCTGTACCCTCTGCGCTTGCCTGCGTTCGTTGCGGCGCCCGATATCCCGTCGACCACTATGCCCAGGACTGTCCGGTCTGCCGGGCGCGCGGTGCGCCCGCCAATCTCGGCGTGGCCTATGAGTCCGTTCCTGGTATCGGTACGGATCGCGCCGCCGTCCGTCACGACCGCGGCTCGATGTGGCGCTGGCAGGGTTTCCTCCACACTCCGGCCGCAGAAGCGGTGACCCTGGGGGAGGGCAACACGCCACTCCTGCCCGCCCCGTCGCTCGGCCTCGGCGATGTCTGGATCAAGGACGAATCGCGCAACCCGACCTGGTCGTTCAAGGATCGGCTCGGCTCGGGCGCCCTCTCGATGGCCAAACGCTTCGGCGCGAGGGTCGTCGTGTCCAGTTCTTCCGGCAATGCCGGGGCGGCCGCCGCGGCCTATGCGGCCAAGGCCGGCTTGCCGTGCGTCGTTTTCACCTTCGTCGGCTCGGCCGGCCCATTGGTGCTGCAGATGCGCGCCTATGGCGCCATGGTGGTGAAGGTGACCGACAAGGCCGACCGTTGGCGCCTGCAGACGCTCGGCGTGCGCGAACTCGGCTGGTATCCGACCTCGCCGTTCTTCGGGCCGGTCGTCGGCAGCAACCCCTACGGCATGGAAGGCTACAAGACGATCGCCTACGAGGTCGCCGAGGCCTTCGACTGGCGGCCGCCCGACTGGTGCGTCCTGCCGGTCTGTTACGGCGACGCGCTCTACGGCATGTGGAAGGGATTCGAGGAGCTGAAGGCGCTGGGCTGGATCGACCGTACGCCGCGTTTCGTCGCGGCCGAAGTCTCGGGCTCGCTCGCCGCCGCCCTGGAAGGCGGTGATGCCATGCCACCCGAATCGCCGCGCAACGCCCCCTCGATCGCGACGTCGATCGGCGCGCTGCAGGGGACCGTCCAGGGCCTTGACGTGCTGCGCAAATCGAACGGCGCCGCGGTGACGGTCGGAGACGACGAGCTGCGCCGCTGGGTGCTGACGCTGGCTGCAAAGGAAGGCCTCTGGCCCGAAGCCTCGTCCGCCGCGCCGTTCGCGGCCATCGAACGACTGCGCGCGCAGGGCACGATCAAGCCGCACGAGCGCTGCGTGGCGCTGATGACTGCCGCGGGCATCAAGGATCCGGGCCCGATCGAGCAGGCGCTGCCCGATCCGCCGATCGTCCAGGGCGGCCTGCCCGAGCTGCTGGAAGCGCTGAAGAAGAGTTACGGATTCACCAATGGCTGAGTACGGAATCGCGATGGATGGCCGCGCGCCGATCGCCAGCATCGCGGCGCAGGCGCAGGCCGCGGAAGAGGGCGGCGCTTCGACTTTGTGGATCGCCTGCCATCTCTTCCTGCGCGATCCGGTGACGACCGCGGCGTTGGCGCTGGCGGCGACGAAGAAGATCAGGATCGCCCTCATGGCGATGAGTCCTTATTCGACGCATCCGGTCTACATCGCCATGGCGGCGGCGAGCCTCGAGGAGATGTATCCTGGCCGGGTGATCCTGTGCCTTGGCGCGGGCGCGCCGGCGGACCTCGCGGCAGCCGGCATCGATTCGCCCAGGCCGTTGGTGACGATCGCCGAGGCGGTGAATATTTGCCGTCAACTGTTCTCGGGCGAGATGGCCGGCTTCGAGGGCCAGGCCTTCAAGGTTTCCGGCCGGCGGCTGGCCAATGGCGGACGAGATATCCCGATCGTGGTCGCCGCCTCGCGGCCGAACATGCTGAAGCTCGCCGGCCGCGACAGCGACGGGGTGCTGATCTCGGCCGCGACCTCGCCACCCTTCGTGAAGGCTTGCCTGGATCATGCTGCGCCCGCTGCGGGCAAACCGTTCCTGCGCGCCGGCATCGTCTATACCCGCCTCGGGCCGGCCGAATCGATCCGCCGGCCGATCGGCTTCGTGCTGCGCGGCGCCCATCATGCCGAGAACATCCGCCTGGGCGGTGCCCGCCTCGACCAGGCGGCGCTGGCGGCGGCCTATGCGGCAGAGAACTGGAGCGACGTCGACCGGCTGGTGAGCGACGATGTCATCCGTCGCCACGCCGCCTGCGGCACGCCGGCCGAGGTCAAGGCGAAGCTCGAGGAATACCGCGCGATCGGGCTCGACGAGGTGATCATCGGCGGCATGGACGACGCGTCTTCCATCGCGCAATCCCTGAAGGCCGCAACATCATGAAATTCAGCGTCAGCCTGCCGACCGGCTTCGAAGGGGTGATGTATCCCGTCCCCTTCGTCGATCCGTCCGACTTCGTGCGCATGGCGAAGCTGTGCGAAACGCTCGGCTACCATTCGGTGTGGGGCAACGACCACATCCAGAGCCAGCATTACGTGCGCGAACTCCATCCGGACTCGCCGCCGAACTTCTACGAGCTGCTGACGGTGCTGTCGTTCTGCGCGGCGGCGACGACGACGCTCGAGGTCGGCACGGCCCTTGCCGTGCAGCCGATGCGCGATCCGTTCTGGCTGGCCAAGACGGCAGCGACCATCGACCAGCTCTCCAACGGCCGGCTGATCCTGGCGCTGGGCATCGGCGCTTATCGCGAGGAGTTCGCCGCCTGGGCGCCGCGCCTCGCGCCCACGGCGCAGCGCGGCGAGATGATGGACGAGGGCCTCGATCTGATGCAGCGCCTGTTCAAGGAGCGCCGGGTCACGCACGAGGGCAAGTACTACGCCGTCAAGGACATCGAGATGTATCCCAAGCCCAAGCGCGATCCCTTCGCGCTCTGGCTCGGCGGCCACAACAAGGCGACCATCGAGCGCACCGCGCGCCTCGCCACCGGCTGGCTGCCGGGCTGGCGGCCATGGCCGGAGCTGGCCGAATGGATCAGGATCCTGAAGGACCGCGCCGCCGAGCTTGGCCGCGATCCGAAGGAGATCGAGATCGCGCCGCAATTCTCGGTGACCATCGCGAAAACGCCGGAGGAGGCCGAGAAGCGCTACATGGCCTCGGGCCTCGTCGCCCATCGCAAGTCGCTCGCCTACACCGGCCGCGATCTTTCCAAGCAGGTCGTCGCCAATCTCGTCGGCTCGCCCGACCTGATCCGGGAGAAGGTCGCTGGCCTCAAGGCGATCGGCGTCGACCACGCCTGCGCCCTGATGATCCCCGCCGATTCGATGGCCGAGTTCGAGGACCAGGTGGAGTGGTTCGCCAAGACGGTTCTTTAGTCAGCCCTGCTCGGGAATCGACGATGGTTCCGGCTTTTCCGGGAGGCCCTCCACCGCGGCGGTCAAAATGAGGCGCACCTCCTCTTCGACGGACCGAGCAGCCTTGGTCGCGCGAGCAGCCAGCGCTGCCATTTCCCAATCTTCAAGCCTTCGATCGTGAAATTGGCAGTCATCGCTCACCTTCCAAAAGTCTACGCCGATGAGTAACAGGCGTATGGCCCCTGCGCTTATTCTTGTCATCCTGAGCGTAGCGAAGGATCTCACCGAACGATCAAACACAGTCCGTGCGGCAGGCGTGAGGTCCTTCGCTGCGCTCGGGACGACAAGCAGGAAACTCACCATCCAACGACTATGACCATATTCTGAGTGGAGATTCCCTCGAACGACAAGGGCCGCGTTAGATCGAGTAAGGTCGGATGATCTCCTCGCCGAAGCGGGAGAGGTTGTCCTCCAAATCCGGCTGGAATCGCGGGAGCGGCAGGATGATGCGGCCGACGCCTTGCCGCGCGCGTTCCTCGATCGCGGGGCGCGGGTCCTTGCCCGAACCGGGCAGGAGGTCGGGACAGCCGGCCATGATCTCGACCGACTTCGGATCGCGACCGGCCGCTTCGGCCGCGTGGCGCATCACGTCGAACAGGGGCACGGTGTCGACCTGCGCGCCGATCGAGGGGAAGAAGCCGTCGCCCAGCCGGCCGGCGCGCCGAGCCGCCGCTTCCGAATGGCCGCCGATGACGATCGGCACCGCGCGGTTGACCGGTTTCGGATTGGAGCTGACCTCGTCGAACGACACGAACTCGCCTTTGAAGCTCGCGCCGTCCTCGGCCCACAGCTTGCGCATCACGGCGATATACTCGTCCGAGCGCTTGCCGCGCTTCTCGAACGGCACGCCCAAGGCCTCGAACTCCTCC
>Ga0182739_1004009_pt1 | contig 12451 bp, 8 predicted proteins | sample eDN5th30CBELigBY_FD_128873 | JGI IMG/M metagenome (GOLD analysis project Ga0182739, IMG submission 128873) | Enriched backyard soil microbial communities from Emeryville, California, USA - eDNA 5th pass 30_C BE-Lig BY (version 2) (version 2) | ecosystem: Environmental > Terrestrial > Soil >... | reverse complement strand
TTCCCTCAAGGAGGCGCTGGCCGGCACCTCGATCGAAGTCGCGGCCGGCCCCGAAGCGGTCGTGGAAGCCGCATCGCGCCCGGCCGAATGGGTGATGGCTGCCGTCGTCGGATTCGCAGGCCTGGCGCCGACGCTCGTGGCGGCCCGCCGCGGCGCCATGGTGGCGCTTGCGAACAAGGAGGCGCTGGTCTGTGCCGGGCGTCTGCTGATGGACGCGATCGAGCAATCGGGCGGAGTCCTGCTGCCGGTGGATTCCGAGCACAACGCAATCTTCCAGGTGTTCGAGCCGGCCCAGCATCGCGCGGTCGACCGGCTCATCCTGACCGCGTCGGGAGGACCGTTCCGCAACTGGTCGCTGGCCGACATGGCCGAAGTGACGCCGGAGCAGGCCCTGGCCCATCCCAACTGGGACATGGGCGACAAGATCTCGATCGATTCAGCCACCATGATGAACAAGGGGCTCGAACTCATCGAGGCGCAGCTCCTGTTTGGACTGCCGGAAAGCCAGGTCGACATCGTCGTGCACCCGCAATCGGTGATCCATTCGATGGTCGCCTACTGCGACGGCTCGGTCCTCGCGCAACTCGGGACCGCCGACATGCGCATCCCGATCAGCCATGCGCTGGGCTGGCCGTCGCGCATCGACGGGCCGGCGGCGAAGCTCGATTTCATGGGCATTCCGGCCTTGACCTTCGAGCGGCCCGATTCCGGCCGCTTTCCCGCTCTAAGGCTGGCAAGAGAAGCGTTGATGACGGGCGGCTATGCTCCGATCGTTCTGAACGCGGCGAACGAAGCGGCGGTGGCGGCCTTCCTCGCGCGCCAGATCCGCTTCCTCGACATCGCCCGGACCGTCGAGGATGTTATGTCCGGTTGGAACGGCCTCTCGGAGCCGGTCGAAGGCCTGCAGCAGGTCGAGGCGGCCGACCTGGAGGCGCGCAGGCTGGCGGAGGACATCTGCCGGACGAGACTGCAGAGTGGTTGAAGTACTGTGAGATTTGAGGTCGAGTAGGGCATGCAGAGTATGGTCAGCCTGTTTACGACGTATCTGCCGTACTTCGTCCTCGTATTGACGTTGCTCGTCTTCGTTCACGAATACGGTCACTACTGGGTTGGACGTCGCTTCGGCATCCATGCGGAGGTCTTCTCGATCGGCTTCGGTCCCGAGATCTTCGGCTGGACCGACCGCAACGGCACCCGCTGGAAGATTTCGGCGATCCCGCTTGGCGGCTACGTCAAGTTCCTGGGCGACAGCGATGCAACGAGCGCTACGCCGACCGACGAGGCCCTGTCGCCCACCGACCGTCGGCGGGCCTTTTTCAGCCAGCCGCTCTATGCCCGCGCCGCGGTCGTGCTGGGCGGGCCCGTGGCCAATCTCCTGTTCGCGTTCGTCCTGCTGACGGGCGTCTATTTCTTCGCCGGCGAGCCCTTCACGCCGGCAACCGTCGCTGTGCAGGCCGATGGCCCGGCGGCCAAAGCGGGCCTGCGTTCTGGCGACGAGATCGTGCGTCTGGCCGACAAGCGCGTCGACCGTTACGAGGACATCCAGGAATCCCAGTTCCTCTACTGGGCCAAGCCGATGTCGGTCGAATACCGCCGCGGCAACCAGCTCCTGCGCGGCGAGATTCAGCCGCATTACTGTGAGCGCACGGATCGCTACAACAATACGCTGCGCTACGGCGATCTCGGCATCGATCAGTACATTCGCCCGGTCGTCGGCGGCTTCACGGCCAACAGCCCGGCCGAGGCGGCCGGCCTGAAGGTCGGCGATCTCCTGGTGGCGATCGACGGCAAGCCGGTCGACTATTTCTCGCGCATCCCGGAGCTGATCGGCAGCCGTGGCGGCGAGCCGGTGACCGTCAAGTACGATCGGGACGGGCGCTTCGGCGAGACGACGGTGGTGCCGATCGTCGACAAGGTGGTCGATTGCGCCGGCAAGGAGCAGATCGTCGGCCGCCTGCGTATTCGTCCTGCGGCTGTGACCGAGCTCCGTGACCATGGCGTGATCGGCGCCATGGGGGCAGGGGTGCGCGCCGTCTGGGGGATGACGTCGATGTTCTACACGTCGATGGGACAGATCCTGACCGCGGCCCGACCTGTGGATGAATTGGGCGGGCCGATCCGCATCGCCAAGGCGGCGGGCGAGGCATCCTACGCGGGCTGGGCCGGAATCCTCAATCTCGTCATCGCCTTGTCCGTAGTACTGGGCATCTTCAACCTTCTGCCGGTCCCCATGCTCGATGGCGGCCATCTCGCGATGTATGCTTACGAAGCGGTGCGCGGTAAGCCTCTCAGCCTGCGGGCCCAGGAGATCGGATTGAAGCTCGGATTTGCACTGGTGATCGGCATGGCGCTGATCGCAACTTTCAATGACATCAGGCTTTTGCTGCGCTGAGTTGATGCGTTGTCGCGACTTCGGAACGGGGGACAAAAGGGGTGGCTTAGTCCCCTTTGCCGGTCTAGAAAGCTGCGTTCACGTCTTTGACCATCGGCAGGTCTGACTGGCGCCGGGGGTGAGTTTGATCGTTCGTTGGGCCGTACTGGCCGTCTTCGCAATCCTGGCCTTCACCGCCCCGGCACACGCGCAGCGTGGCGCTGCCGTAAGCGGTGCGATTTCCGGGATCCAGATCCAGGGTAATGTCCGCTCGGAGCCGGAGACGATTCGGTCGTACCTTCAGCTCAAGGTCGGCGAGCCGTTCGACGCGGCCGCGGCGGACCGTTCGCTGAAGGCGCTGTTCGCGACGGGATTGTTCGCCGACGTCGTGCTCGAGATGCAGGGCACGACCCTCGTCGTGAAGGTCACGGAAAATCCGATCATCAATCGCGTCGCCTTCGAGGGAAACAAGAAGATCGACGACGACAAGCTGCGCGACGAAGTGCAGTCCAAGCCGCGACAGGTCTTCACCCGCGCGCGCGCGCAGTCGGACGTCGACCGGATCCTGACCATCTATCGCCGCAGCGGCCGCTATAACGCCTCGGTCGAGCCGAAGATCATCAGGCTCGAACAGGGACGGGTCGACGTCGTGTTCGAGATCAACGAAGGCGATGTCACGGGCGTGAAGCGCATCAGCTTCGTCGGCAACGAGGCGTTCGGCGACGGCACCCTGAGAGGCAAGATCCGGACCTCCGAGAGCGCCTGGTGGCGCTTCCTGAGCTCGGATGACCGCTTCGATCCCGACCGTCTGAACCTCGATCGCGAGCTTCTGCGCAAATTCTACCTCTCCGAAGGCTATGCGGATTTCCGCGTGGTTTCGTCGGTCGCCGAACTTGCTCCGAACCGCGAAGGATTCTTCATCACCTTCACGATCCATGAGGGCGATCGCTACAAGTTCGGGAAGGTCGACGTCACCAGCCGCTTCCAGGGCCTCAACGTCGACGTCCTCAAGTCCTTCCTGACCATCGCCGAGGGCGACTGGTACGATGCCAACGCGGTCGAGAAGTCGGTCTCGAACATTTCCGAGGCGGTCGGATCGCTGGGTTACGCGTTCGTGGACGTGCGGCCGAACATCCGGCGCAACCGGGACAACAATACCGTCGACGTGACCTTCGATGTCCAGGAAGGGCCGCGCGTCTATGTCGAGCGCATCAACATTTCGGGCAATACGCGCACCCTCGACAAGGTGATCCGCCGTGAATTCCGCCTGGCTGAGGGTGACGCCTTCAGCACGGCCAAGGTGAGGCGCAGCGAGCAGCGTCTGCGCAACCTCGGCTTCTTCGAGAAGGTCGATATCGCTGCGGCACCGGGCTCGGCGCCCGACAAGACCAACCTTGAGGTCCAGGTCGTCGAGCAGAGCACGGGTGAAATCTCCCTCGGCGCCGGCTATTCGACCACCGCCGGAATCGTGGGCGACATCTCGGTCAAGGAACGCAACCTGCTCGGCAAGGGCCAGGAAGCGCGAGTCGGCCTGTCCATCGGTACGCTGAGTACCTCGATCGACCTTGGATTCACCGAACCCTACTTCATGGATCGGCAGCTTTCGGCTGGCATCGACGTCTTCAGGACATCGAACGATCGCCAGAACATCGCGAGCTATAGCGATCGGAGCGTGGGATTCGCCCTGCGTGCCGGCTGGGCCTACTCGGAGGAAATCCGTCAGTTGGTTCGCTATACGCTGCGGCAGACCGACATCTACAACGTCCAGCCCTGGGCTTCCTACATCATCCAGCAGAACCAGGGCACACAGGTCGTGTCCGAACTGTCGGAGACGCTGATCTGGGATACCCGCGACCAGCGCCTGAACGCCACCAAGGGCTGGCTGGTGCGCAATTCGATCGCCGCGGCGGGCCTCATCGGCACCGAGCAGTACATCCGCACCACCGCCGACGCGGTCTATTACAGGTCGCTTTTCGAGGATGTCGTGCTGTCGGTCGGCGGCTCCGCGGGTCTGATCTTCCCGTTCAACAACTCCTACATCCGCCTGAACAACCTGTTCTTCATCGGCGGCGACACCATGCGCGGCTTCACCGTGGGCGGCATCGGGCCGCGCGACGCCAACACGACGGATTCGCTGGGTGGCCAGTTCTACTACACGGGTACGACCGAGCTTTCTTATCCGCTGCCGATGGTTCCCAAGGAAGTGGGACTGCTGGGTAAGGCGTTCGTGGACGTGGGATCGCTCTGGGGCGTCCAGGCGCAAAGCTACGGTCTGGCGTCCGTCCTGACCAGCCAGCTCATGCGCGTCTCGACCGGCGTAGGCGTCCAGTGGATCTCGCCTTTCGGTCCCATCCGGATCGACTATGCGATACCCCTGCAATATGAATCGTGGGACAAGCAGCAGGCCGTGCGTTTCAGCTTCGGCACGCGCTTCTGAGCGGAGAGGCCACGGTCATGAACGTCCAGATTGAGAACAGCAGCCCCGCCACAGCCACCTCCGTCGACATCAAGCGGATCCTGGAGATGATCCCGCACCGCTACCCGATGCTGATGGTCGATCGTGTGATCGACATGCAGCTCGACCGGAGCGCGGTGGGGATCAAGAACGTCACCATCAACGAGCCGTTCTTCCAGGGCCATTTTCCTTCCGAGCCGGTCATGCCGGGGGTTCTCGTCGTGGAAGCGATGGCACAGACGGCGTGTGTGCTCGTCGTCTCGACATTCGGCGCCGAGTCGGAAGGCAAGCTCGTCTATTTCATGTCGATTGACGGCGTGAGGTTCCGTCGCCCGGTGGTGCCGGGCGACCGTCTCGAGCTGCACGTGACCAAGGTGCAGAGCCGCGCCAATGTCTGGAAGTTTTCAGGCAAGGCGATCGTCGACGGCAAGCTGGCGGCGGAAGCGACGTTCGCCGCCATGATCCGCGACCGCTGAACCGCGAACGAGCAGGGAGGGGATGATGCCCGATACCCAGTCCAATTTCCGCATGTTGCACACGATGATCCGCGTCGTGGATCTCGACAAGTCGCTGGCCTTCTACACCGGTCCGCTGGGCATGAAGCTCCTGCGCAAACGCGACGTGCCGGACGGTAAGTACAGCCTGGCCTTCGTTGGCTACGGCGACGAGCCCGAGCATTGCGTCGTCGAGCTGACCCACAACTGGGATCAGGCGAAGCCCTACGAACTCGGCACCGGATTCGGCCATCTCGCGATCGGCGTCCCCGATGTCTACAAGCTGTGCGAGGACGTCACGAAGGCAGGCGGCAAGGTCACTCGGCCGGCCGGTCCGGTGAAATTCGGGACGACCGTCATCGCTTTCGTCGAAGATCCTGACGGCTACAAGATCGAACTGATCGAGCGCAAGGGCTGAGAGGGCTGAGCGAAGCTTAGCCGGCGGAGCGACAAGACAGTGCCTGCGGCAATGTCCAAGAGCGCCGAATGAAGAACGGCACACGAATCTCGTAACCTTCCACACCCGCGCACAGAAAAAAGGCCCGCATCGCGGGCCTTTTTCATTGGAACGGCTCGATCCTAGAAAAATCGCCAGTTCGCGGCCACCAAGGCCACGGCTGCGCCGACAAGCCCGGCCACAAACATCCAGGTCCGCACGCCGGGGCGGCGGAAATTGTCGTTGGCGGGACGGCCCACCCGCACGATGCGCGGCTGGGCCTTGGGTGTGTGGGTGGCCGCCCAGGATGTTTCCCCCTGGCGCGGCCCGAACGATGATCTTGCCATGTATTTCTCGCTTCCCTCCCGGACAGCGATTTCAGCCCCGCATATGAAGCGGCTTGTAGGGACGCTCGGTGTGGCCGTTGTAGAGCTGACGGGGACGGCCGATCTTCTGGTCCGGATCCTCGATCATCTCGTTCCACTGCGAAATCCAGCCGACGGTACGAGCCACCGCGAAGAGAACGGTGAACATGGACGTCGGGATGCCGATCGCGCGGAAAATAATGCCCGAGTAGAAGTCGACGTTCGGATAGAGCTTCTTCGAGACGAAATAGTCGTCCTTGAGGGCGATCTGCTCCATTTCCATGGCCAGCTCGAGCAGCGGGTCATGGGTGACGCCCAGCGAGGTCAGGACCTCGTGGCAGGTCTGGCGCATGACTTTGGCGCGCGGGTCGTAGTTCTTGTAGACGCGGTGGCCGAAGCCCATGAGGCGGGTGTGATCGGCCTTGTCCTTCACGCGCGACAGGAAGCCCGGGATGTTCTGCTTGCCGCCGATTTCGTTCAGCATGTTGATGACGGCTTCGTTGGCGCCGCCATGGCTCGGGCCCCACAGCGAGGCGATGCCCGCGGCGATGCACGCGAACGGGTTGGCGCCCGAGGAGCCGGCGAGGCGGACCGTCGATGTCGAGGCGTTCTGCTCATGGTCGGCATGGAGCATGAGGATGCGGTCCATCGCCTTTTCGACGATCGGGTTGACCTCGTATTCCTCGGCCGGAACCGAGAACATCATGCGCAGGAAGTTGGCGGCGTAGGACAGGTCGTTGCGCGGATAGACGAACGGCTGACCCACCGAATACTTGTAGGCCATCGCCGCGATCGTCGGCATCTTGGCGACCAGGCGATAGGAGGCGACCATGCGCTGATGCGGATCATGGATGTCGAGCGAGTCGTGATAGAAGGCCGACAGGGCGCCGACCACGCCACAGCAGATCGCCATCGGATGAGCGTCGCGCCGGAAGCCACGATAGAACTGGCTGAGCTGCTCATGGACCATCGTGTGGTTCGTGATGTCCTTCACGAACTTGTCCTTCTGCGCCTTGTTCGGCAGATCGCCCTTCATCAGCAGATAGGCGACTTCCATGAAGTCGCTCTGCTCGGCGAGTTCGGCGATGTTGTAGCCGCGATGGAGCAGCAGGCCTTCGTCGCCGTCGATGTAGGTGATCTTCGAGCCGCACGAGCCGGTCGAGGTGAAGCCCGGATCGTAGGTGAACATCCCCGACTCGCCGTAGAACTTACGGACGTCGACCAGGCGCGGGCCGAGGGTGCCGTGGATGATCGGCATCTCGTAGGTCTTGCCGGTTTCGTTGTCGGTCAGCGTCGCGGTCGATTTGGCCATTGGTGAACTCTTTTCCAGGCTCGATTCAAGCAAGGCGCGCGCATCCCGTTGGATGCCGTTCGCCGGTTCGGCGGCACCCTAACAAGCCCCTAAAGAAGGCGCAATTGAACAGCCGGGGCGCTATTTCGCGGGGCGTAGAAAACGCACGATCCGGCCGTCGATCGCGGCCAGCGAAAGGCCGATCAGGGCCATGCCGGCGAAGTGCCGGGGCGCCAGTCGCTCACCGAGGATGAGGGCGCCGAGCAGGATCGCGGTGACCGGTATCAGAAAGGTAACCAGCAGGAGGTTCGTTGCCCCGGCAGCCGCAAGAATGCGGAAATACAGGACGTAAGCGAGCGCGGTCGAAAGCAGGGCAAGTCCCGCGAGTGCAGCCCATGTCGCGGGGCCGGGAGGGACGGGCTGTATCCAGGGTTGGTCGACGACCAGCATGATCGGCAGAATCAACATGGCGCTCAGGGTGACCTGACCGGTGGCGGCCTCGAGCGGCGCCACGCCCATCCTCGCGAAGCGCCGTCCGTAGACACCGGCGAAGGCATAGGAGAGGGCGGCTCCGAGACAGGCGATCTGGCCTGCCGTGCCCCGGCTGGTGCCGATCGCGTCGGCTCCCATCAACACCGCGACGCCTCCGATGCCGATGAAGAGCGCGCCGAGCTTGAGGCCGCCGATCCGTTCGTCATGAGTGACGAAGTGCGCAACCAGCAGGGTGAAGAGCGGCGTGGTGGCGTTGAGGATCGAGGCCAGCCCGGATTCGATCTGCGTCTGGCCCCAGAAGATCAGGCCGAATGGGACGAGGTTGTTCAGCAGGCCCATCGCGGCGTAAGTGCGAAGAGGCGCCCCGGCGCGGAACAGGTTCCGGCCGGATGAGAGCAACACCAGATTGAGCGCGAGCGCGGCCAGCGCCACACGACAGAACACCACCGTGAGCGGCGCGAGCTCGACCAGAGCCACCTTGGCGAAGAAGAAGGAGCCGCCCCACAGGACGGACAGCGACACCAGCCAGATCCAGATACGCAGGCTCATGGGGGTAACCTGCCGGCATCGCGCGGACCGATCTATCCGGCTGCGGACAGCAATCGCGCTTCGTCTCGCGGCAGCGCTACTCCTAACTCTGGACCTGCACCTTTGCCCAGCTGTCGCGTAACTCGATCGTGCGGTTGAACACCAGAGCCGTCGACCGACTCGCGAGGTCCGGGCAGAAATAGCCCAGCCGCTCGAACTGCACGGCTTGCCCTTCAGGTATCTCCGCCAAGGAGGGCTCCAGCAGCGCGCCCGACACGACTTCGAGCGAGCCCGGATTCAGGTCGGCGTCGAGATCGCCACCGGCGCCCGGATCAGGACGGTTGAAGAGCATGCTGTACAATCGGACCTCGGCGGGAAGTGCATCCCGGGCGGACACCCAGTGCAGGGTGGCCTTTACCTTTCGACCGTCCGGCGCGTTGCCGCCGCGGCTTGCTGGATCGTAGGTGCAGCGCAGTTCGACCACGTTGCCGTCTGCGTCCTTGATCACCTCGCGGCAGGTGACGAGATAAGCGTAGCGCAACCTGACCTCTCGGCCGACCGCCAGCCGGAAGAATTTGTTCGACGGGTTCTCCATGAAGTCGTCGCGCTCGACGAAGATTTCCCGGCCGAAGCGAAGGGTACGCGTGCCGGCGGCCGGATCCCCCGGATGGTTGACGGCCTCCAGCTCTTCGACGTGGTCTTCGGGAAAGTTCTCGATCACGAGCTTGAGCGGCCGCAGGACCGCCATGCGCCGATGCGCCACCTGATTGAGCTGGTCTCGGATCGCGTGATCGAACATGGCGAGATCGACGACGCTGTTGGCCTTGGACATGCCGATGCGCCGAACGAAGTCGCGGATCGCCTTCGGCGGCACGCCGCGGCGGCGCAGGCCTGCGAGGGTCGGCATGCGCGGATCGTCCCAGCCGCTCACGATGTGGCGCCGCACCAAATCCGTCAGGTGGCGCTTGGAAAGGACGGTGTAGCCGATATTGAGGCGGGCGAATTCGGTCTGGCGCGGCCGCGCCGGCACCGGCAAGTGGTCGAGGAACCAGTCGTATAGGGGACGATGGTCCGCGAACTCCAGGGTGCAAAGCGAGTGCGTGACATGTTCCAGGGCGTCGGACTGGCCATGTGCGAAATCATAGGTCGGGTAGATGCACCACTCAGTGCCGGTGCGCGGGTGAGACGCGTGCAGGATGCGATACAAGACGGGGTCGCGCAGGTTCATGTTGCCGGACGCAAGGTCGATCTTTGCGCGCAACACGCAGGCGCCGTTGGGAAATTTGCCGGCGCGCATATCGCGAAACAAGCCGAGATTCGTTTCCACCGAGCGGTCGCGATCTGGCGAGGCGCGTCCCGGTTCGGTCAGCGTGCCACGCATTGCTCGCATCTCGTCGGGCGGCGTGTCGTCGACATAGGCGAGGTCGGCGCGAATGAGGTGCTCGGCCCAGTCGTACAGCGTCTGGAAATAGTCTGACGCATGGTACAGATGTTCGCCCCAGTCGAAGCCGAGCCAATTTACGTCCCGCTTGATGGCGTCGATAAATTCCTGCTCCTCCTTCACGGGGTTGGTATCGTCGAAGCGAAGGTGGCAGCGGCCGCCATACTCGGTCGCAATTCCGAAATTCAGGCAGATCGACTTTGCGTGGCCAAGATGCAGGTAGCCGTTCGGCTCCGGCGGAAAGCGAGTAACGATGCTTTGCACTTTTCCGCTGGCGAGATCCGACTGAACCAGGTCGCGAATGAAATCCCGCGCCTCTTCGTTCGCAGCGGCCTCCGGCATCGACTTCTTGTCATCCATTACCTGTCTCCCGTTCAAGCGGCGGCCGCCAGCAAACGAACCTTGCTCTCGGCAGGCCCCAGCACGGCCAGCACTTCGAAGATGCCGGGCGAAGCGGTCGAGCCGGTCAGCGCGACGCGGAGCGGCTGAGCGACCTGGCCGAGCTTCAGCCCGTTCGCCTCGGCGAACTCACGCACGGCGTCTTCGAGCGCCTTTTCGCTCCAGTCGCTTGCCTGCGTCTCCAGCGCCGGCGCGAGATTCGCCATCACGGCACGGGCGTCGGGTGTCAGCAGCGCGCGGGCCTTGTCGTCGGCGATCGGCGGCGCGCCAGCGCGGGCGTAGAAGGCAAGACTGTCCGCGAGTTCGATCAGGGTGCGCGCGCGCTGCTTCACGCCGGAGAGGCCGCGCACGATGCGCTCGCGGCCAGCAGCATCGACGGTGCCGAGCTTCTCCTCGATGCGCGGTAGCACGAGCGGCACGAGCTCGGCATCCGGCGTCTCGCGCAAGTAATGGGCGTTGAGGTTGGTGAGCTTGGCCAGATCGAAGCGCGAGGCCGAGCGGCCGACACCTGCGAGGTCGAACCATTCGATCGCCTGCGCCGTCGAGATGATCTCGTCGTCGCCATGGCCCCAGCCCAGCCGCAGCAGGTAGTTGCGCAGCGCCGCCGGCAGGAAGCCCATGTCGCGATAGGCGTCGACGCCCAACGCCCCGTGACGCTTGCTGAGCTTGGCGCCGTCGGGCCCGTGGATCAGGGGGATGTGTGCATAGACCGGCTCCGCCCAGCCCATCGCGCGGATAATCTGGAGCTGGCGAAAGGCGTTGTTCAGATGGTCGTCGCCGCGGATCACATGGGTCACGCCCATGTCGTGATCGTCGACGACGACGGCCAGCATGTAGGTCGGCGTCCCGTCGGCACGGAGCAGGATCATGTCGTCGAGCTGCGCGTTCTCGACCGTGACCTCGCCCTGGACCGCGTCCTTGATGACCGTCTGGCCGGACTGCGGCGCCTTGAGACGCACGACCGGCATGACGCCCGCAGGCGCTTCCTTCGGGTCGCGGTCGCGCCAGCGGCCGTCGTAGCGCATTGGCTTGCCTGCGGCCTTCTGCGCCGCGCGCATCTCGTCGAGCTCCTGCGGCGAGGCATAGCAATGATAGGCATGGCCCTTGGTCAGCATCTCCAGCGCAACCTCGGCGTGTCGGGCGGCGCGCGAGAACTGGTAGGTGACCTCGCCATCCCAGGGCAGGCCGAGCCACGACAGACCGTCGAGGATCGCGGCGATCGCCGGCTCCGTCGAGCGCGCGCGGTCAGTGTCCTCGATGCGCAGCAGGTACTTGCCGCCGTGATGCTTGGCGAACAGCCAGTTGAACAGGGCCGTGCGGGCGCCGCCGATATGCAGGTAGCCGGTGGGTGAGGGGGCGAAGCGGGTAACGACGGTCATTGGCCTGGGATCATGCTCGGTAAGCGCGGGTTTTGCCGCAATTTGGGCGGAAAAGCGCGCCGTAGGTAGGGGAGCGTCCAGTTAGTGTCAAACCTGCGCACCTGGATCCTCGAACAGCTGGACGCCGAGCGCGGCCGATGGATGCTGTGGCTCCCGGTGGCACTGGGTCTGGGCATCGCGATCTACTACGAGCTGCTCGCCGAGCCGGCCTTGTGGGTGGGGCCGGCGCTCGCCGCAGGGTCCTTGCTCATCGCCGGCTTCGCGCCGTCCGGCAGCTTCGCCCGTGCGCTGGCCATCGGCGCGGTCGCCGCCTCGGCAGGCTTCGGCCTCGTCGCCTGGCGTACCGCGAGCGTCGCCGCGCCGACGCTCACCCGGCCACTGTTCAGCCTCAACGTCGAGGGCCGGGTCGCCGACATCCAGCGTCTGCCCGAGGGCGTGCGGGTCGTGCTCGAAGCCGTCCGGCTCCGCGGCAATGGCGTGCCGCCGCCCGAGATGATGCCGGCCAGGGTGCGCGTAACCCTGAATCGCGGCGCGCCGCCGCTGGTGATCGGGGACCGTCTGCTCGTGCTCGCGAACCTGTCGCCGCCGGCCGGTCCGGCGGCGCCGGGTGCTTTCGATTTCCAGAGGGTCGCCTGGTATCAGCAGCTCGGTGCGGTCGGCTACGCGCTGGCGCCCGCGACCGTGATCGAGCGCGGCCGGCCCGACGGTTTCGTGCGCACGATCGACTCGCTGCGCGCCGACCTTGCCGCCCGCATCCTCCATGTGTTGCCCGGTCCTGCAGGCGGCGTGGTCGCCTCGGT
>Ga0182739_1004007_pt1 | contig 12454 bp, 12 predicted proteins | sample eDN5th30CBELigBY_FD_128873 | JGI IMG/M metagenome (GOLD analysis project Ga0182739, IMG submission 128873) | Enriched backyard soil microbial communities from Emeryville, California, USA - eDNA 5th pass 30_C BE-Lig BY (version 2) (version 2) | ecosystem: Environmental > Terrestrial > Soil >... | reverse complement strand
CGAAGCGATGATCTATATCGCTATGAGTCATATCATGCTCCGGCGGCTTGCACGCGAAAAACCTTAATTCCCAGACACGCTCTAAGTGGATCCGCAAAACGTTTTTGACACTGGGATGAATCTTGGTAGCCTGCGGATGGAGGGCTGCCATGATCGACGTTCGCCTGACGTCGTCGCGACGGCGTCAATTCTCCGCCCGGCTTCGGGCGACCGACGATGCTAGCTACATCCGACGCCTGATGGCCATCCTGGCGTTGGACGAAGGCGAATCCGTCTCCGAGGTCGCGGAGAAGCTCGGAGTGGTCCGGCAGACCATCTACAACTGGGCGCGCGCTTTCGAGAGCGGCGGCGATGCAACGGCCCTTGAGGACCGCTACGCCGGTGGCCGACCCAGTGTCTGGACGGAGCAATTGCGAACGCTGCTCCTGGCCGCCCTGCGGCAACGCCCCAACGAATTGGGCTTCCCCGGACCGAATTGGACCGTCCCCCTTCTCCAAGCGCATCTGGAGCGGTGCAGCGGCCGGCGGTTGTCCGACGACACCATCCGCCGCCAGTTGGAGCGATTGGACTACGTGTGGAAGCGGTCTCGCTACGTTCTGCCGCCCGACCCCGAGCGCGAGAAAAAAACGCGCCATCCGTCGGCGATTGAGGAGCCTGCCCCCGCGGAGCGTGCTCCTGGCTGAAGACGAGACCGACCTGCGGTTGTTCCCGCCGTTGCACGCGGGCTGGGCCAAGCGCGGCCAGCCCGCACCGGTGGAGATCCGCGGCAGCAATGCGAAGCGCGTCCTCTTCGGGTGCATCAACATCCTGACCGGCCATCGGTTGTTCCTGGTACGCCGGCGGCAACGGGGCATCGATTATGAGGCCTTCCTGGACCAGATCCGTGAGCACTACCGCGGGTGGCATGTCGCCCTGTTGCTTGACGAGGATTCCAGCCATACGGCCGGGGACTCGCAATCCTTGGCCGACGACTACGAGATCGAGTTGCTGTGGCTGCCCAAGCGTTCTCCGCACTTGAACCCGATGGATCACCTGTGGCGTCATGGCAAGGAGGTCATGTTGGCCAATTATCAGTATGACTCCATCGACATGCAGGCCAACCGCTTCATCGACTACCTCGCCAACCTGCCTGCACGGGAGGCGCTACAAAAAGCCGGCGTGCTTTCCGAAAGGCTTCTGGCTGAAGGTTTAGTGTCCAAAACGTTTTGCGGGTCCACTTAGGGTCATTGTGGTTGTGTTTGATATTATATTGACTTGGCTAAATGCTTTCACTGCCGAGCCAGTCTGTTCGCACCGTGCTTGTCAACAAGGCGTCTGACGACCGCGATGTCGGTGCTAATGCCGCGATCGCCCACCGAACGGCTTCCGCTTTGGCGATCGTCCTAACGGACTGGGCGACTGATGCCCGTTTGGCTTGACGAGGCTCCTCCTACGCCTTGTACGAGCAGATCGTCTGATTCGGGATTTCGATCTCGTCGTGATTTTAATGAATTCGGCGATGCCACCGGGTGATTCAAGCCCATCGGCCGAGGCGTCTCTCACTGCACCCGCCTTGGTTTAACCGTTCTGTCGACTTTGAAAACGGCGATAGGGGGCAATGAAAAAGGGCCTGCGTCGATTTGACGCAGGCCCTTAAACTACTGATCTTTAAGCGGAGAGGGAGGGATTCGAACCCTCGGTACCTGTGACAGTACACAGCATTTCCAGTGCTGCACCTTCGGCCTCTCGGTCACCTCTCCGTCGTCGAAGGAATCCGCCGAATCGAGTTGAGGCCAGGGATTTCCGGCGAGAACTCGTGACGACCAAATGTTCCCTTGGGGTTTGGGCCCGGCTGGGTTGTTTGGTCGATCGTGTCGGCGGGGTTCCTATCTTAACGGGAAGTAAGCGCGGGTTCTAGTCGGTTTCGCCCTGCAATCGGCGGAAAATTTGTCGGGGATCTCGACCTAACGGCGAAGGAGCCAAAGCAGTGAGTGACGACTCGGGCCAGGTGGTCATGAGACGCCCGCGGCTTCGAGTAGCTTGCGGTAGGCGGACTCGGGTCGGAGGCCGACCAGGCGGCCGACTTCCTGGCCATTGCGGTAGGCGACGACCGTTGGGACCGCCGAGACCGCGAGGCGGCCGGCGAGTTCGTAGTTGGAACCGGTGTCGAGCATGAGCACTCGAGCCCGGCCGTCGTAGGCGGTCGCGAGCCGGTCGATGATGGGGGCGAGTTGGCGGCAGGGGCCGCAATGTTCGCCGTAGAGGTCGAGGAGCACGGGGACCGGCGAGTTGAGCACCTCGGGGTCGTATTGAGCCTGGTTGATTTCGCGGGCCATCATTTGTCTCCCTGTTCGGGGTCGAGTCGTGGTCTGGAGCCACTCGCGACTTGCGGGACTGGCGTCAGGGTTACGAACGACTCTGATCGTCGTCCCTGTGAGACCTTGCGAGAGCGGAGCGTCGATGCGGACAGCGGGTGGAGAATTACGAGAGGGAGTGGGGCCGGCCCAGGGCGGCCGGCGGCATGTCCGCAGGCCGCCGGGTCAGCTTGGCCAGCGCGATACAATGGGATGACTCAAAAGAGGCGTTCCGGCTGACGTTGGGAGCGTCCGGTCGCGGCGGAGCCAGGGGGTGATCATGGGACGGACGGCCGAGGCGGGGGGGCTGCTGGAACGGCTCCGACAAGGGGATGGCTCGGCGCGGGATCGATTGGTAGCCCTGGCGCAGGAGCGATTCGTCCGGTTGGCGCGGACCATGTTGCGGCGGTATCCGCAGGTGGCGCGTTGGGAGCAGACCGATGACTTGCTCCAGGCGGCCTTGTTCCGCCTCTACCGGAGTCTGGCGGAGGTTCAGCCCGAGGGGGTGGCCCATTTCGATCGGCTGGCCGCGGTGCAGATCCGTCGAGAGTTGATCGACCTGGCGCGGCGGTACTCGGGGCCGGAAGGCGAAGGGGCGAACCATCATACCGACGGCAGCGATCCCAGGGAGCGACTCGCCCAACTGGAGGGGGAGGCGGCGGCATCCGATCGTCCCGAGACGCTGGAAGACTGGACCGCGTTTCATGAGGCTGTGGGCCGCCTGCCCGAACCGGAGCGGCACGTCGTGGAACTGGTCTGGTACCGCGGACTGAGCCAGGCCGAGGCGTCCGAGGTGCTGGGGGTCGCGCCCAAGACCGTTCAGCGGCGTTGGGCGTCGGCACGACTCTTGATCCGCGAGGCGCTTCAGCCAGAGGCCCTCGAGGAAGGAGTGTAGACGATGTCGGAGGAAGCCGAGAGGGAGCGAATCCTCGATCTGATCGTGCGCTGGGAGGACGCTCGGGCGCAGGGCCAGAATGCTGCGCCGGAGGAGATCTGCCGCGACTGTCCCCAGCTTCTCAGTGGGTTTCTCCGGCAGGTCGAGAACCTGGAACAAGTCGATTGGCTCAACCTGCCCGTCGAGACGGGTTTCTCAATGGGAGGGGGAGCGTGGCTTGAACCACCAGGCGCACTCAGCCTGCCTCGACTGCTGGCCCAGCGATATCAACTCGAGTCCCTGGTGGGAGAGGGGGGCTTCGGGCGGGTCTACAAGGGGTTCGACACCTGGCTCGAACGACCGGTCGCGGTGAAGATTCCACGGGGCAATCGACTGATTACGGCCGGGGAAGTCGATCAGTGTCGAATCGAAGCGCGGAAAGTGGCGAAACTGCACCACCCCCACATTGTCCCCGTCCATGATGTGGGGCGTGAGGACGACTCCTGCTTTATCGTCGGTGAGTGGGTCGAGGGGACCAACCTTGCTCTCCGACTCCAGCGCGAACGGCCAAGCCCTGAGGAGTCGGCCCGGGTCGTGGCCGAAATCGCCGACGCTCTCGAGTATGCCCATCGGGCCGGCTTCGTCCATCGGGATATCAAGCCCGCCAACATCCTTATCGATCTCGAAGGCCGAGCCTACTTGACGGACTTTGGGATCGCCGTGGCGGAAGGGGACCACGAGTCCAGTCGTAGCGGTGTGGGGACGCTTCCCTACATGGCCCCCGAACTCCTGAGCGACACGCTGGGACCCGTCGACCACCGGGCGGATCTCTATGCTCTTGGTATCGTGTTCTTCGAGCTCTTGACCGGCCGCCGACCATTTACCGCTGCGCACGCTGTCGACTTGCGCGATCAGATCCTCAACGCGGTCCCCCCTTCACCTCGATCACTCCAGCCTGGGGTGCCCGAGCCCTGGGATGGCATCTGCCGCCGTGCGATCGCTCGACACCCCGGCGATCGATACCAACGGGCTGAACACCTGGCCGCAAACCTTCGCGCCGCGCTGGCATATTGATCGCTGGCCGTGGCATTGGATTTGCTGTCGTTTCGCTGGGCGCCGGCTCGAGCTCAGGGAATCGAGCCGGCGGTCAGCGATGCGAGGAGCGGAGGTCAGTCCGACTTCTGGGCCTCTTTGGCCTTGGCTGCCTTGGCGGCGGCTCGGGCCTTGGCGGCGTCGGCCGCGGCATTGCGACGCGCCTGGAGGGACTTCTTCTGGGCCTCGTCGAGGAGGGATTCGCACTCCTCGACCATCTTGTCATTGGCTTCGGCAAGTTCTTTCTTTAATTCGTCGATTCGCGCCTGGTGCTTGGCGACGACCTCATAGATCGAGTCTTTCTGCTCGCGTGAAAGCCCGAGTTGGCCAAAATAGTTCGGCACCCGGCGTGGGGCTGCGACACTTGTGGTCTTGGTTGCGGGGGCTTTTGCTTTCGGGGATGGACTTGAGTTTGAGGCGTCCTGGGCGACGAGTGGGAGGGCGGCCAGGAGAACGAACGACACAACGCGCAGACCGGTCGCCGCGACGCGAGACAATGACATCATCCTCGATCACTCCTGTAGTGGAACCATTAATCGTTGATTTCGAGAACGTGTTAAAACTACGTCGGCTGTGACGATCTGTCCAGTATTTTTTTGGACACCAGGCTCAGAATCTTCCTTTTGAGCATGCGCGACCAGGGCGATCCCGTTGAATGGCTCGGGGCCTGGGAACGTTTGTACGATCGATTATTTGAGATTTGACGCTTGTCATTGAGGCCCGGCTTCGACCCGGACCCGCCAGCCTGGTGGCCGGCACAAGTCCTCAAGTTGGTGCCACCGTCCTGGAGGGCTGGGAAGGCATGGTGCTCGGTGACTTTATGCCAAATGAAACCGGGCGTTGGGCGAACCACTCTCAGGAATCTGGGGAGGATTTCGGTCGAGTCTTGATACCGATCCCCTTAGGCTCGGGGACTTTACCGTGGGCTCGCCGGGCGTTACGATGCCCTGGAGCCGAACACAACCGACGTCGGGACGAACCATGCGGCGAGGGGCCGCTGGCTGCCTCGCTCACGATGTCCGGTCCTGGAGAATTTCCGACATGGCCTCGGATCCGAAAGCTGTCTCTTCGTCGAACGCGGGCGTTGTGCCCAAGCCACGTGATCAAGGGATTCGGATTTTTACGTATCCGAAACTCATCTTCATCTTCCCGACGATGGTGACCGCCTTGATCTGCGGGATCGGCATGACCCTGATCGGGAATCGGACCGACGACCCGATCAAGAAGGAGAAGGCCGCCGCGAAGGCGGCGGTGGCGGCCGCGGAAGCCGCCGGTGAAACGCCTCCGGCGGAGCCGGCTCCCACCACTCTGAAGCATGAACGGTTCATGACCGCTCAGAACTTGCTCGGGGTTCTCTTCCTGGGCATTCTGTTCTTCAACATCCTGATCATGGGGATCGACTTCCCCCGGTTCACGGTGGTCGCCATCGTCTTGCTGGTCTTGCTCGGGCTCTTCATCTTGCTATGGATCGCCGCCTACTTTGAAACGGACCTGCTCAAGCAGTTTCGGCAGATCTTCGGCGTGGTCTACACGGTGGCGAATTCCGGCTTCTACTTCATGTTCGCCGCCATCCTCGCGGTGAACTTTGCGATTATTTTCCTCACCCGGTACCTCGATTACTGGGAGATCTTGCCCAACGAAATCCTGCACCACCACGGTCCGTTGAGCGATCTCGAGCGGTACCCGACTCTGAACCTCAAATTCGACAAAGAGATTCCGGACGTCTTCGAGTTCCTCTTCCTGGGGGCGGGCCGGTTGGTGTTGCACGTGGCGGATGAACGCAAGTCGATCGTGCTGGACAACGTCCTCTTCATCAATCGGAAGGAAGAATGGCTCAAGCGGTTGATGAGCCGGCTCGAGGTCCGGGTGACGACCGACCAGGAAATCCCTCCGCCGGCCTGAGCCCCGGGGTGGGCTGACCCTGCTGCACGCCAAAAAACAAAGAGCCCCGGCTTCCGTTGGGAAGTCGGGGCTCTTTTTGGTTGGGCGACTGTGCGGGTGTTCGTGGACGTCGCTTCGGTCGAGGCCGGGCTGTCCGCGGGTCATCGGGATTGGGGAACGGCCTTGTCGCTCCGGCCCACTTCATCCTTACCGCTCGCTCGGCCCATCATGAAGCAAGGCCCCGGCCACCCCGATCTCACGCGCGAGGGTGGCGGGGCCTTTTGAGTCTCAGACGGCGTGGCCGGGTGGGGAATATCCTTCACGCTGGCGGAGCTCGACGGGGGCTTCGAGACGCGCGGGTCGATGCAGCTTCAAGGAGATCGGGGCCGGGATCGCGGACGGTTCCGGCCGGTCGATGTCCAGGAACGGACCTTCGCGAAGCTCGTCGAGGATGGCCCCTTGAAGGGTCGCATCAATGTCGCTGAGTCGCCGAGCGATGTAGGCGCCGTCGAGAACGCGGTGATCGTAGATCAGTTTCACCACCACGTCCCCCGACGGTGAGATTGGCCCGAAGGTCAAGGTCGTCGTGAGGGGCGAGATGGGGTGAAGGGACTCCGCGCCCAGGGCGCCATAGCTGGTCAGGCCGAAGGTCCCGAACCGCTTGGCCCTCTTGTATCCGGAAACGTTGAGCGTGCTCCACCAGAAGAGGCGGCGGATCGGCCGCGGAACGCGGCTGAACTTGAGCGCGCGACGATAGACTCCAACCCGTTCGAGGGGCTGATTTTTGTAGAACTGAAGGGCTTGCTGGAGCTGGCAGATCGACTGCTGCTCCGGGGCCCGGAACAGCCCGACGAAGACACCGTGGTCCCCTTGGAAAGAACGCTCGATCGCGAGCGCGCAGTTCATCCACGGATGTTCGTAAATCCGTGGCCAGGGGAATTCCAGCAACGCCCGTCTGAGGGGCGGATGCTGCATACCGACCAACGCGTACGCCTTCATGAACAGAAGTGCCCAGGAAGGTCGAAACGGATGGTGTTCGCGGGGTTCCATCAACGCCGAAACGTTGACCACTCGACTAACGGGTGTCGAAGGAACCTGACGCGCGAAATGCACCAGATCGATAATGAATCGTCTGGGCCCGCTAAGTGGGAGAATCCTTCCCTTCGGCTCGTGCATCCATGCACCTCGCCCAGGCTGAATCGGCTGCTTCATTCCCTGCGCGACCCGGATGGGAAATCGAGTCGCCTAGAGGGGCGAAGAGTACCGCAAAGCCAGCGCCTTGGGAAGGCGAAGGTTAACGATTGTCGCCTGGAGGATTTGGCCGGGAAGGATGGAGAGGCTTGGCCATTCTGGGGGACCAGTCCGGCGATGACGAGGCAATGAGGACTCCACAACCGGGCGTGCGGCATGCCATAATCGTAGCGGAAAACCGCCGGCTCCCAGAAACGGCCCGTGAGAGGATCCTCGTCGATGACCGAGACCGAGCAGCCCCAGGTGTTCGTCCATCTCCTCCCCAGTCTGATTCCCCCTGGTGGGTTGAAGGGGGGGGTGGCGGTGGTGTTGGACGTGCTCCGGGCCACGACCGTGATGGTCCACGCGTTGGCGGCCGGCTGTGAGGCAGTGATCCCCTGCGGCGAGATCGACGAGGCCTATCGCGTGGTGAGCCGGCTTCCCGCCGGCACGGGGATCCTGGCCGGGGAGCGGCAAGGGCTGCCTATCGAGGGGTTCGACCTGGGCAACTCCCCCTCCGCCTTTACCCCCGAGCGATGCCGCGGCAAGACTCTGGTGATGACCACCACCAATGGCACCCGGGCGATTCTCGCCAGTCTCCAGGCGGAACGGGTCTTGATTGGGGCGTTTCCGAACTTTGCCGCCACCTTGCAGTTGTTACATCTCGAGCGTCGCGACGTCCATGTCGTGTGTGCCGGGACCGACGGGGCGATCAGCCTGGAAGATAGCCTCCTGGCCGGGGCGATCGCCCAGCATCTCAAAGACATGGGCTCCTCGCTCCGAAACGACGAGGCCGAGATTGCGGCGGGGGCCTGGTTGAAGATCCAGAACTCGTTGTGGTTCAAGAACGGCGATCCTGACGCGGAGAGCAATCCGCTGGTTCGCTACCTGAGCCGTGGTCGCGGAGGACGCCGGGTTCGGGAACTCGGCCTGGCGGCCGACATCGAAGACGCGGCGCGGCTGAACCGATCGGGGCACCAAATCGCCGTGGAACTCCTCCGTGACCCACTCCGCCTCGTGGCGTCGGCGGTCGGAACCTGACCGGGCAGGGCAGGGGCCTTCAACCTCCGAGAGCGAGGCGAGCGGATTCGGTCCGCTCTGAATCGCCTCCGGTCCCAATACGATAGGCCCCGGTCGCGGCTCGGCCGGCCCGGCTGAGTTTCTGATACCTCTCTAGCAGATGCACCTCGAACAACGCAAAGAACGAAACACGAGACAGGCAAGACGATCGGTCGACCCGCAACGGGCTGCGACCGCGACCATGAGGAAGACGACGCGATGGACATGGACAAGCTGGTTTCGCTCTGCAAGCGGCGTGGTTTCATCTTTCCGTCGAGCGAAATCTACGGCGGAATCAACGGCTTCTGGGACTACGGCCCGCTTGGTGTTGAGCTGAAGCGAAACATCAAGGACGCCTGGTGGCGCGACAACGTCCAGCTTCGCGACGACATGGTCGGGCTCGACTGTTCGATCATCATGCACCCCAAAGTCTGGGAAGCCTCGGGGCACGTCGGCGGGTTCAGCGACCCGATGGTCGACTGCCGCGAGTGCAAGGGGCGGTTCCGGGCCGATCAGATGACAGCCCTGGTTTTCACCGATCGCTCGGGACCGGCCGGGAGCACCACCCCGCGCCTTGTCGTCTTCAGCGCGTTGGGGGAGCGCGAGGACGCCGAACGTGAGAATGCCAAGGCGATCGAGAAACTGAAGAAGGCGAACGCGGCCCAATCCGCGCCGCTGGAGCCCGACGTGATCCGGCTCGACCACGCCGCGATCACCGAAGAGCTGTACGCCCAGGTTCCTTGCCCCGCCTGCAAGGCCCGCGGGGGCCTGACCCGACCGCGATCGTTCAACCTGATGTTTAAGACGAACGTCGGAGCGCTCGAGGACGCGACCAGCACGGCTTACCTGCGGCCCGAGACGGCCCAGGGGATTTTTGCCAACTTCAAGAACGTGGTCGACACGGGGCGGGTCAAGACCCCCTTCGGGATCGCCCAGGTCGGCAAGAGCTTCCGCAACGAGATCAACCCCAGGAACTTCATCTTCCGGTCCCGGGAATTCGAGCAGATGGAGATCGAGTTCTTCTGCCATCCCGAGGAGTCGGCGAAGTGGTACCAGTACTGGCGCGATCAGCGTTTCCAGTGGTACGTCCGGCACGGCCTGCGGAGCGACCGGCTCCGGCTCCGTGAGCACGACGCGAATGAGCTGGCCTTCTACTCCACGGGCACGGCCGATATCGAGTATAGTTTCCCGTTCGGAGTCAGCGAGCTGGAGGGGATCGCCGATCGCGGGGCCTACGACCTGACCCAGCATCAGAAGTTCAGCGGCAAGGATCTCAGCTATTTCGACGAGGATCGCTGGGAACGTGACAAGGCGGGACTGGGCCTGACCTCGTTCAAGGAGTACGTCAAACGACGCGAAGGGGAGCCGGCGCCGGGGTATCCGTATCAGTACATCCCCCACGTCATCGAACCGTCGGCAGGGGCCGACCGGGCGACCCTCGCCTTCCTGTGCGAGGCGTATACCGAGGACGAGGTGGGGGGCGAAGTTCGGAACGTCCTGAAATTCCACCCGCGGTTGGCTCCTATCAAGGCGGCCGTTTTCCCGCTGGTCAAGAAGGACGGGATGCCGGAGAAGGCTGAGGGCTTGTACCGGGAGCTGAAGCGGCACTTCCCGGTGTTCTTCGACGAGAAGGGGGCCATTGGGCGACGCTACCGCCGACAGGATGAGGCGGGGACGCCGTTCGGGATCACGGTGGACGGTCAGACGCTCAGCGACGACACGGTCACGTTCCGCGACCGCGATAGTTGCCGACAGTGGCGGGTGCCGATGGCCGGTGTGGTCCAGGCGCTCCGCGATCTGCTGGACGGGGGAACGATTCCCGCGGCTCCGGCCGCCGAGGAGCAAGGCGCGTCATGAAACCCTGCATCAGTCAGGCGACGACGCTCAGCACCAGCTTCGAGGGGGACCTGAAAGCCTACGGCCGCACCGGTTGGTCGGCCGTGGAGCTCTGGTTGACCAAGCTGGAGACGTTTCTCGAGACCCATTCGGTTGCCGACGCGCGAGCCTTGCTCGCGCAGGAGCAGCTCGAACCGGTGGCCGCCGCCTCGCAGGGGGGGCTGTTGCTGGCGCGAGGTCCGGAACACGACGTGCACTGGGACCACTTTCGACGTCGGCTCGCCTTGCTCCAGGAGCTGGGGGTGCCGACCCTGGTCGTGGTTCCCGACTTCGTTCGCGATATGGCGGCCGACGACTACGGTCGGGCCGTCGAATCGCTGGTCAAGGCCGGCGAGCTGGCCCGGGGATTCGGAGTGCGGCTGGCGCTCGAGTTCCAGAAAGGGGCAAGCTTCTGCGCCAGCCTCGACACGACCCTCGCCCTGATTGCTCAGTGCGGCGGCGAGGGCTTGGGGGTTTGCCTCGACCTGTTTCACTACTATACCGGTCCGAGCAAATTCGAGGACCTGGCGTACCTGAGCCTGGACAACCTGGGCTGGGTGCAGCTCTGCGACCTGAGCGGGATTCCCCGCGAGCTGGCTGGTGACGGGGATCGGATCTTGCCGGGCGAGGGGGATTTCCAGATCGGGCCGATCCTCGACCACCTCGGGCGGATCGGCTATACGGGGTACGTGTCGCTGGAAGTGCTCAATCCCCAGCTCTGGCAGATCCCCGCCGATCGGGTGGCAGACGCCGGCTATCAGGCTCTCACCCGGACCTTGGGGGCGTGGGGCCAGAACGTTGAACCCTCGCAGCCGCAGGGAGGAGCCTGAGCGTGGCGCTGGCGGCATTTCCACCCCCTGTCGTCATCTATCGCGAGGAGCAGAACTTCGACTGGCGCGTCTACGGCATCATCGCCGTGGCGGAGGGGCTCCTCTGGTTCGCCCTGTTTTGTGCGTACGCCACCCGGCCAAATCTGGGGGTTCCCGAGAATGCGCTGTCGGCTCAGCTGGCCGTCGGTCTGTTCGTCGGCCTGGTCTTACCGGCGATCCTCGTCATCGGGCTGCTCCGGATGACGACCGAGGTGGCGCCGACCGGGCTCCGGGTCTGGTTCGGCTGGATCCCGACGTACCGTCGCGTGATTGCCATCAGCACGATCCAGAAGATCGAGGTCGTCACCTATCGACCCATCGCCGACTATGGGGGGTGGGGAATTCGGCTGGGCCGAGACGGGGTGCGGGTTCTGAGCGCCCGGGGCAACCAGGGAGTTCGGATCGAGCTGGTCGACGGTTCAAGGTTCCTGATCGGCAGCCAGCTCCCCGAGGAGCTGGCCCGGGCGCTGGAGCAGGCCCAGTTGCCCGGAATCTGAGCCGGCGCGACCCCGGTTGCCGGCCCGACTGTGCGCTGCGTCCAAGATGTCGTGATTTGTGAATCTCCAGGACCCAAACGGAATTGCGACTCCACGACATGACGGTTGATGAACGGGTTGACACGCCCAGAGTGGCGTTTAGACTGGATGCGACAAGGTCTTGCGCGGGAAAGTTCGGACGTGGCCCTGAATCCGCCCGAATGTTTTTTGAACCGCGAGTCCGAACCTTTCGGCGTGGCGGGCCGTAACGATGATGAAGGCACCCCAGACTGATTCCGTGGAAGCGCTCGCCCCAACGACGGACGAGGAGCTTCTGAGCCGATACCGCGACACGGGGCAGGCCGGGGACTTCGATGCGCTAGTCCACCGCTATCAGAACGAACTTTACCGGTACCTGGTGCGTTACCTGGGCGACTCGGCGCTGGCCGAGGACGTTTTCCAGAATACGTTCCTCCAGGTCCACCTGAAAAAGTCGCTCTATGAGGATGGACGCCCCGTGCGTCCCTGGCTCTATGCGATCGCCACCCACCAGGCCGTGGATGCGTTACGAAAAGTGGGGCGGCACCCGACCGTCAGTCTAGATCAGCGCGTCGCGTCTACCGAGAACGAAGCGGGGAGCCTGGTCGACCTGATGGTCGGCGACGACTCCGGTCCGCTGGCGCAGCTTCAGGGGCAGGAACGGGCCGAGTGGGTACGCGAAAGCGTGGCGCGGCTGCCTGATACGTTGCGGGAAACCCTGATTCT
>Ga0182739_1004001_pt1 | contig 12474 bp, 11 predicted proteins | sample eDN5th30CBELigBY_FD_128873 | JGI IMG/M metagenome (GOLD analysis project Ga0182739, IMG submission 128873) | Enriched backyard soil microbial communities from Emeryville, California, USA - eDNA 5th pass 30_C BE-Lig BY (version 2) (version 2) | ecosystem: Environmental > Terrestrial > Soil >... | reverse complement strand
TCCGGGCATTTATGATTTCGGGCGCAATTGCGATGGGACTTGTATTTGCGGAAGTTATGATGCAGATTATCCTGCGCTTAATGAGAAAAGGGAGAACTTCGATTCAATCTTTTACAAAAGTAAAAAAGAGAAGCTCGTAAAGCACTGAATATCAGTTGCCTTACGAGCTTTTATTTATCCTAATAATGATGAAATTTCTTCTGTAGAGCTTGGTTTGCTTACGTAGTAACCTTGGATGACCTCGCAGCCGATGCTTGTCAGGAACTGCATTTGTTCTTCTGTTTCCACACCTTCTGCAACGACCGTAAGATTCATTGATTTTCCTAGCTGTACCATACCGTTTACGAGCTGCTGGTTTTTTTCCGATTTCAGCGAGCGGATAAATGTCTGGTCGATTTTTAAAATCGAAATCGGCAGAAGCTGCATGTAGCGGAACGAACCGTAACCTGTACCGAAGTCGTCTAGCGCAAAGACGATGCCTTCATTTTCAAGTGTCCGCATTTGCTTAATAATGCCTGTTTCAGCTTCAGCTTCCAATGCAAACTTTTCGGTAATTTCGATTTGCAGTAAATTCGCCGGGCATCCAGTACGTTCAAGTGTTTCCAAAATGGACTTGGCCATATTTTTATCACGGAACTCGCGTACAGAAGAGTTGATGCTCACTTTGATCGGATGGCCCGCATTTTTCCATAGGACCGCTTGTTCACATGCTTTCTCAAGCATAAACGAACCGATATTATTAATGAGACCTGTCTCTTCCGCGATAGGGATCAGTTCATCAGGCGAAACAGTGCCGATTTCTTCATCATCCCAACGGACTAATGCCTCGACAGCAGTAATTTTACCGCTTCTTAAATCAAGTTGAGGCTGGTAGAGAACATGCAGGTTTTTTTGATCTAATGCAAGCAGTAATCGTTTTTCGACAATCGATCTGCGGTTTAATGCAGCATGCGAAGATTTTGATAAGGAAACGATGCTGTCACCGCCCGCGCTCCGTACAGAAGCGATCGTAGCCAAAGATGCCTTCATCAATTGGGAGAATGTCATTTGATCTTCCGGGAAGCGTGTAATCCCGCCGCTTAATGAAAGTGGTACTGCTACGCTACCGTTGTATATTGGATTTTGCTGTAAATAATTAAGAAAACCTTGTGTAAACCATTCTGGTAATGGTGTAATTACGACAAATTCACTTTCATTAATACGAGCCATCGTACTATCTTGGAAATACATTTTCATCCGTTTCGTAAATTCTAAGATAAGGGATTTTTCGGCTACGCCATCATGTAAATCCTTAATTGTATAAAACTTATCGATACTTAAGTAAACGAATGAAAAATGGCGCTCTTCTTCAATCATTTCCCCGATAATTTGTTCGAGACGGTGGACATTCATCATTCCGGTTTCTGTATCGATATAGGCGATTTTTTCCAGTTGGAACTGGATATTTTTTTCGTTTGTAATATTACGCTCAATTAGCAAATACTCGTTTTTTTCAGATGTTTGACCCAACATTGGTATGGCTGTTAAATGTACCCAGTAAAGCTGCTCATCCTTTGTCAATTTCTCAACTTCACCTTGCCATATTTGTCCATTTTGCAACGTTTTCCAAATCTCCAGCACAAGCTTTTCCGATTCAGGATTTTGCGGGAACAATTGCCACAATGTTTTACCGATAACCCGTTTCGGTGTCCAGCGGCTTGTTGTTAAAAATGACTGGTTTGTCTGAGTAATAAAGCCGTCCTGGTCAAGTGTAACAGTCATGAATGATTGGTGAATCCCATTTTTAAGGTCGACTAAATGCTGCTGTTCTTCGTCCATCAAACGAACTTCATCATTTGGAATACAAAGAACAGAAATTGCCTGCTCTTTCGCAAAGACTGTCGGCTTCGTATAAAGGGTGCATGTTGTGGGAGATTGCCCTTTTAGCGAAAGAGGAATGTTGTGTAAACATAACGCTGCCGAACTTGTTAAAATGGATTCAATAACATCATCACCTACTTCTGAGAATAGCGTGTCATGTATGGAATTCCCGATTAGTTCTTTTGTCTCTTTTGTCGGATAGTCTAAATGATGGAGATTTCCATGAACGAGTGTACCATTAGGTAAAAGTACAAAAGAAGGGAAAGGGGTATCTAGTAGTGGCTCAGTACTAGTAGAATAGATTTGTTCTTTTGTCATAAGTTAAGTCTCCTTAATTAATTGATTCATTATTGCAATTATAATTAAATAACATCGTTTAGTCATTTAAGATGAATTTTTATTTGTAAAAAATAATCATGCATAGGATTATTATACCTTATTATTGGGTAATAAGTAGTTAAAATTATGCATCTTTACTAGAAAAATTGTATCATGAATTTGTTTTATTTTTAATGAAAATAATATTTAAGGAAAGAGAAATTTAACGGATTTATGCGTGAGTATTGCGTTACTTCAATAGCTTTACTAAAATAAAGAAATTATAGTAGTTAGAATTGGAGTAGAAAGAATGAATTTATCGGCAATAACAGTGTCGTTTCCTTTAGATGAAGAAACATATGAAGAAGTACAGCAATTATGTAAAACTGCGGCCGTTTGTGATGGCGTACTATTAAATCAAGTCATGAATTTACCGATAGCAAAAAGCTATGAAATGCGAGGATTTTATGTTCTTGTATATGATGATGAAAAGAATTTGCTTGTCGGAGCAGGTACTGCAGTCGATTTAATGGGGTTGAATACGTATGAATGGTCAATGCTCGTTGCACCGATGTATCGTCAACTTGGAATCGGAAAAGCGATATTGAACGTGCTGAAAGAAGGACTAATGATGCGTGAAAGTGAAGGGGAGCTTGCATTAATCATGGAAGGCTCGCATTATGGTAAAGAATTTCTTCAAAAGAACGGGTATTTATACAGCTTTTCCGAAGCCACATTGGAAGCCCAGGCGGAAGTTCTGGCAAAAGAAGGCCCTGTTACTTTACGCCCGTTCATGCAAAAGGACACGGAAGCACTTGTCTCGATTTTCAGCGAAGCGTTTGGTGATATTCGTGAGGAATCGCTGGAACTGATTGAATTTAATACAACGACAGAGGGCCTAGTTATGTGGACAGCCGAAATAGAAGGAGAAGTTGTTGGAACAGTGACGACCCGTAAAGAAGGCGAAGTACAGTGGATTACGGCATTTGCGGTATCCCCGAACAGACAGCGCCAAGGAATCGGCACGCAAATTTTAAATTTGGTGAAAGACTATGCGCTTCGGTCGGGTGACAAAACTATTTTACTCGATGTGGAAGTCGAAAACATGGCAGCCCTTCACGTATATGAAAAGGCCGGCTTTATGAAGTCGTCCCAGCTTGATTATTACATTTATATTGGATCGTAAGCGAGAAGATTCAACGGCTTACAAAGTAAACGTTCAGGATTACCTGAGCGTTTTTTTTATGCGGAAAAAGAACGGTTATGAATGCTCATTACTAAAAAAAGCACCAATCGCAGTAAAGGCATGCGATTGGTGCTTTTAAGTTGTAACTTCGCTCACTTCATCAAAAAAGCCTCTTTCGATGGACCGATGAGATAAAGCTCATGCATGGCACGGGTTAAGGCAACATAGAGCAGTTTCCGGTCAAGCGGATTGTCATCATAAGGTGTGTCAAATGATGTGAGAATAACCGCATCAAACTCCAACCCTTTTGCCAAGTGACTTGGAATAACGAGAAGCTTTTGCTGATCGATTGCTGAATTTTCATCGAGCAGCTGTGCGGGGATATCCGAGTTTTCCAGCTTTTCGATTAACTGAACGGCTTCTTCCGTTGTTTTACAAATAAGTGCAATGGATTGATGCTGATTGGCGCGAATTTTTCCAAGGACATCTTGAATAATAGAGCCATCAAAACTTTCTGCGGCAATAAATTCCGGCACTTTCCCATGACGGACAACCGGTTCAACAAGCGGTAAATCCTCATCCATCTGCATCAGAATTTCATTGGCGACATCCATAATTTCAATTGTTGTTCGGTAGCTTTTTTGAAGTGTTGCATATGTTGCGCGCGGAAAAAGAGAGAGTACCGGCTGCCACTCTGTCAGTGACCGATAGCTGTGGATCCCTTGTGCAAGATCGCCAACCATTGTGAACATATCCGTTTCGAGGCCGGCTTTTAAGGCAGCAAGTTGAAAATAGCTGTAGTCCTGAACTTCATCGATAAAGACGACGCGCATTTTCCACTTGTCATCGATGCCTTTGATTTTAGCCTGTAAATAGTAAAGGCCCGCCAAATCCTCCAGCACCCAACGTTCTTTCTGATGCGCTTTTATAAAATGTGCCACTTCTTCGAAAGGCCATTCAGGAGCAACTTCCCCAAGCAAATCACGATTCGTCAAAAGCTCGCGGTACATCTGCTTCACTTTTACTTTCTGGAATTTTTTCATATAAGCTGTTGCAACGGATTTTGCTTCCTGCTTAATTTTTGGAATGCGGGCATCCCGTTCATCGATCAGTTTTGTAACTGTACGACGGCGCTTGTCTGCGTCACGCATGCCATTCAGCGCACGGCCAATCGCATCTTCATAGCGCGTATTCAGTGTCGCGAGCACCGCTGCCGTTTTCCGCTTTACCTCTGTTTGAATCACCTTTTTAATACGTTCAAGCCGTTTTTCGACAGGCATATAATGAAATTCCACCAAAAACAGCTTTCGTAAATGCTCGCCCTTCATAATGCGGTATTTTTCAATGAATACATCATCAAACAAGGCGGCAAGCTGCTGTTCATGGTGCTCGATATAGCGGTTCATCATAATCTCATAAAATGGACTGCCTTTTGTTTTCGATATCATGGCACTCTCTTGCTGTACGGAAGGGTTCGCAATGAGCTGCTCGAGTTGTTCATTCGGATTTTGCAGTTTCAGTTTCAGGTTCAGTGCATCAAGCACATATTGCGCATACGTAGTTTGGCAAATTTTATCGACGCCAAGCTCCGGTAATACATCGGCAATATAGTCGATAAATAGCCGGTTTGGAGCAAGAATCATCAACTGTTCGGGATTGAAATGTTCGCCCATCGTGTAAAGGAAATACGAAATCCGGTGCAGGGCGATCGTTGTTTTCCCTGAACCTGCTGCACCTTGTACAAGGATCGGCTGACGAAGATGCGCGCGAATAATTTCATTTTGTTCTTTTTGGATGGTGGAGACAATTTCCGTTAACCGGACATCGGCTTTTCCTTCGAGCGCTTCTTGAAGGAGCTCATCATTTGTTGTTAAATCGACATCGCGGTAATTGATCAGCTCACCGTTTTCAATTTTATATTGGCGCTTGGCAAACAAATGACCGGAATGTGTTTCATCCCGGACATCATAAGAAATATCGCCAAGGCGGCCATCGTCATAGACGTTTGCGACAGGGGAGCGCCAATCAACGATAATCGGTTCATGGGTCTCACTATGGAAAAGTGAAGTCTTTCCAATATAAAGGTACTCCTCGTTTTCGTTTTCACGCTGGAAATGGATTCGTGCAAAATACGGTTTTTGGCGAATCGCTTCCAACCCTTCTTTTTGATTGCGGGCAAGCTCGAAAAAACGTGTATTCATTAAAATATTCAGGAAGCTGTCACTGGAGTCCAAATATTCCACATTGGCCATCGCAGTACGGATATTTTCCTGTGCTGTTTCAATATCTTTTTTCGAGCTGTTTAATATCTGGTCCATATAATGAATCGTTTCGTGCAGACGCTGTTGTTCCTGCTTAAAATCTTGAGCTGACATTAAATTTTTCCCCCTAACGCGTTACCACTTTGCAACATGTTCTTCAATGCAGCCAAGCATTTGTTGGATATGCAGTGTTTTGCCATCATCGAGCTGAATAAATCCATCGTAATAACCGACCATTTGATGAACAGAGGAAATGATGAGTTTCGCATTCGTTTCTGCCACACGTTCAAAAAATGGAGTGAAAGTTAAGTTGACGCGACCAGTAAATTTCGTTTTGATCGTCCACGGATGCATGAAATTAGTGCGGTCATAGTGAAATAAAACATCTTCATGTATTTTCGTCATTTGACCGTCGATAAAGATGGCATTTTCAGTCATGCCTGTTCCATCTGTCCATTTCCCGCCAAAGTTTAATCCAATCCGCTGCCCACGAACGCGCTGTGATGCCATGCCCCAGTTCCATGTTGCTTCACGCGGCCATACACCGCGGCCGTAATCAAGCACAGCAAAGCTTTCTTCCGGTGTGAACGTAAAGGTACGATTGCCGATTTTTACAGTTCCCGTAGTTGGTAATGTGTGATGTTTCGCCGTGAATTGGAAAGTTCGGCGATTCCATGGAATGACTACATTTAGGGAGTCATCGTCTTTCGGATGTGCAATCGTCAGCTCAGCGTGTAAAGGATCACCGTCAAAATCAGGAGCGGTTACGGTTAAATGGGTCTCGCGGTTGAAGTATGTAAGTTGTATGGACATTTCGGAATTTTTATATTGAATTGTTTCCAGCACTTGTGTCGGCATTTTTACTTTTGCCCCAAGCGGAATTAAAATTGTTTTTTCAAAGTAGCGTTGTGTTTCGTATTCGAGGAAATAGACAAAGCATACAGCCGCGTAATCCATATGACTGATTGTCGCGGAAAATAAAATCTCCTCGCCATATACACACCAGTAATTCCATTTTTTCTTGCGCATAAAATGCCCTGACAAATTACTGTCGATAATAGGTCTTCGTGCAAAACCGATTGCTTCCGGGTTTAAATTACCTTTTTTATCGCAAAGGGCTATAGGAAGAAAAATTTCCCTTTCTGCATGTTGTGTCATTCATAATTCCCCCTAACCGTTTCATAATTTCAATAAAATAATTGTAGCAGACATTTACAAAAACAGGGGATTTTTGCTCTACATTCACAACACTTTCATAATTAGAAAGTACTCGACATACGCTGTGAAAAAAGGAGAAGATCGTTGTCTACTTATAATCGGACGGCTGCTGTTGATTATGCAAATAGATGGTGGGACAGCTTTAATCCTGAATATCCGGTATTCCGGGATGACTGTACAAATTTTATTTCCCAATGTTTACGTGCTGGAGGGGCACCAATGCGAGGAGCGCCGAATCGGGGGCAGGGCTGGTGGATGATCGGGCAACCGGAGCGCTGGAGTTATAGCTGGTCTGTTGCACACTCCCTTCGCTGGTATTTGGAAACATCCACACAAGGCCTTCGCGCGACAAGGGTAAACTCGGCAAGTGAACTGCAGCTGGGGGATATTATTTTTTACGATTTTACGGGGGACGGCCGCATCGATCACAGTACAATTGTGACGCGTATCAAGCAGGGGGTTCCGTATGTGAATGCTCATACATCGAACAGCAGCGATCGCCTCTATACGTACGAAGACTCCACTGCCTACACGCCGAATATGCAGTATTATTACTTCCATATAGCGGATCAGTTTTGATCGTTCTTATTGTGGTGAGAGCGGTGAAATAAGCGGAGTTTTTCTGCTTTTTTAAAGCCGTTACTTTACCGTATTGTGATTGCCTGCTTGAGAATGAACTTTTTATATAGAATTCACACCATGTTATATGTTAAATAGAGATCATTCATGCTAATGTAATAGTAGTAATTGAAGGAGGATTTGGCGATGACTTTATCAGTAAGAGACGCAGTATTGCAACGCCGTTCGATTAAACTATTTAACGGACAGCAAGTTGATAAAAAGGCAGTAATGGAAATTTTGGATGATGCAAAATGGGCACCGAACCACGGCAACCGTCAGCCATGGCGCATTGTAGTAGGTGCAGAGGAGCAGCTGCCAAAAGTACATGAACTGCTACGAGACATGGCAGTACCAAAATGGCAGGAGCTTTCAGAAGATGCCCTTGCGATCCAAATGAAAAAATTCACATTGGCTGGTGCATACGCATTTGTGCTTGTGACAGAAGATGTTCGTCAAAAAGAACGATTGGAAGACTATGCGGCAGCCGCTTGCTATTTACAAAATGTGCAGCTACTTGCATGGGAAAAAGGCATCGGTACTTGCTGGAAAACACCGGGCTTCCTGGATAACCCGAAATTCCGTGAAGCATTAAACGCTAAGCCACATGAACGTGTCATTTCAATGTTCCAGTTCGGCTATTACGATAATGTACCAAATGTAAGAACACGAAAAGAGCTTTCTGAATTCGTAACGGAATTTGGGCAATAATATGATGGAATGCATGAGGAAACGATGATTTCCTTGTGCATTTAGCAAAAGGAGTTGCCGCATTGTGTTGGCAGCTCCTTTAATTATTCCCTGACGAATAATTTGCATGGATTGATCGCAACCTATTATACAATTCATCTTAGAAAGGATGAGATATGTATGAAAAGAGTATTATTTCTGTTCGGGCTTCTATTATTGGCAGGGTGTTCGGAGGAAATAGTCGCGTATGAGGGAATGCCGTTAAAAATTGCTGTTTTAGGGGAATTCCAAGATCATTACAATACAAATATAGAAATTGTAGAAATTACATTCGACGCACTTGAAGAAGCAGTTACGGATGCCACTTTACAATTTGATGCACTTTTTATTACGCCAACTGTATTTGGACAGGCATCCCAGGATGAATACATTCAAGTTTATAAAGAGGCAATCATTCCAATCATCTATTATGATGCAGCAAAAGGGCATTTTGCTTTTACAAAAGAAAACATAACGTACGATACACTGCATTTTCAAAAACTTATAAACGGTTCACATTCAACACTTTATTTACATAACGAAATACCGGTAGGGGAAGAATTTGCAGAGAGAAAAAGAGGGATTTATGTTTTCAATTTTTATTTAAACAGGGATCGTTATGATATTATGCTGAAAGAAATTTATGAGAAAATCGAAACACTAACTTTATATATGTAAAAAAATCCCGTACAAAGTAGCTTTGTAACGGGATTTTGCTGTTTTTATATGGCCATTTCTTCAATAGAAAGCTCTTCTGACTTTGGTGCGCGTTTACGGTTAGAGATCACGCCGGAAAGAACTGTCATGAAAAATACACTAGCAACAGTTACGATAATACAAGGCACTAAGTACTCGCGGTTCATTGCAAGCAGGATATCTGTACGGAACCAGTTTTGAAACGGAATACCACAGCCAAGAAGAACGGCAAAGAATAATACTTTTACTCCGACAGGTTTACCTTTCATCTTTTTAATCATCCCATTAATAAAGAGGCGCAGCATAGCTAGCCCTAATCCGACAAAGGAGAAGATGATTAAATACATCTTGCTGGACTCATCCAAAATAAACGCTTTTCCAATCATAAAAGCAATAATGGCAAGTGAAGCGGCTAAAATAATTTTTGATTTTTTATTCATATATAATTCCTCCTGAAAAAGTATTGAACAACTTGTTGATTACTGTGTTTAGTTTAAAATGAATCGACATATGAAGCAATCAACAGAATATTTTAAGGTGTTGAGTAGAGAGGGAGAAATGGTGTTTTTGAGTAAATAAGTACTAAAAAGAGCGAAAAAATGCATTTCGATTTAGCGGTAGAACGACCGGATGCTATTTTAAAATAAGTTTTGTATGGGGGAGATGGGGAAAAGGTACTTACGAATAATTTATTTGGAGGGATGCAAATGTTTTTTGATGAGCCAAAGCAGAAAATTGATGTTGCCTATACGAAACAGGAATTGCTAGAGAAACTCCAGGAATTACGTAGACCGGACAATGAGTTGGAAGGTACGCATATTTATTTATTAACAAAGGATGTAGACGAATTTCACTCCATCGCACGTGATCAGCAAGTATCACTTATTACAACAAATGGTGTCCGCAGCATAGTGAAAACTGCATTGACAAATGAATCACCGATTGAAGAGAAAATTCGCCGCCTCGGTTTACCTGAAAATAAGCGGCTGGAATACGAAAAAATCATTGAAGAGGGCGGGAAGTTGCTCATAACAGGTACAGACCCATTTGATGAAGAAGATTGGACAGGCCATACACTCGATGACTGGATTACGAACCGTTCCAATCCGTCAAACCTCATTAATAAAGAGGTAATGGATGAACGTCCAGTACCATTTGAACCTGAGAAAAAGTATGAACCGCTGCCGAATACAACTGTTGCAGGAGATTTTGGCCGGAGCAGTGATGCGGAAGATCCGGATATTATTCCGTTAAAAGACGATCAGCGCATTGTCCGCGACCCGAATACAAAGGAAATCGGCATTTACCAAGCACCGCATGAAAAACAAAACTAAAAGCAAAGTCAGACTGTTCAATTAGGGCAGTTTGGCTTTTTTTGTGGAGTGGAGATTTATTAGAACAATTGAATGAGTTATTAGAAGGTGTGAGAGAGTTATTAGAAAGTTTGGCGAGGTTATTAGAAGATGGGTTCGATTAAGGGCAAGAAGCCTTCAATTTTTTCTGCATGAGGGGGCAGGAGGAGACGGGAATCGATTTTATTAGAACAGTTGAGCGGGTTATTAGAACAACGCCGATAGATATTAGAAAATGCGTCGAGGATATTTGAACAAAGCGCGGGCTTATTAGAACATCTCGGTAATATATTAGAAAACCGGCAGTTTATTAGAACAAATAAAATTATATTAGAACATATCAAAGTTTATTAGAAAATCCACGACCCACCTAAGAAAAACAGATTTTTAAAGGGAATCTCGTCTTTTTGTAGAATATTTTGTATGGATGTGAAAGGGGATAAGGACATGGATAAAGTAGTAGCTTCTGTACAACAGGCGATTCAGGCAATAGACGATGGAGCTGTATTATTAGTAGGGGGATTCGGGTTATGCGGTATTCCGGAAAATCTAATTCAGGCAGTAAAAGATAAAGGTACAAAAAATTTGACGGTTGTCAGCAATAACTGTGGTGTCGATGATTTCGGGCTCGGCGTTCTGTTGCAAGACAAGCAGATTACGAAGATCATCGCTTCGTATGTAGGGGAAAATAAAACATTCGAACAGCAATATTTAAACGGCGAGCTGGAAGTGGAATTGACACCACAGGGCACATTGGCAGAACGCATTCGTGCTGGCGGTGCGGGCATACCAGGATTTTATACGGCAACAGGTGTTGGTACGCCAATCGCAGAGGGAAAAGAGACAAAAGAATTCGACGGCAAAACATACTTGCTTGAACGCGCGATTACTGGGGATTTTGCGCTTGTGAAAGCATGGAAAGCGGATCGTTCCGGAAATCTTGTGTTCCGTAAAACATCGCGCAACTTTAACCCGCTTTGTGCGACAGCAGGTAAAGTGACGATTGTCGAAGTGGAGCAGCTTGTCGAAACAGGCGAACTGGATCCGGACGAAATTCATCTGCCGGGCATTTATGTACAGCATATTGTCCATAGCGAGTCATTTGAAAAACGCATTGAACGCCGCACTGTAAGGGAGGAAGTATAGTGGATGCACGCATGAAAATTATCCGACGCGCAGTGAAGGAAATACAGGACGGAACTTATGTAAATCTAGGAATCGGCATGCCGACTTTGATCGCTAATGAAATACCTGAACATTATAACGTGATGCTGCAGTCAGAAAACGGGCTGCTCGGAATCGGGCCGTACCCGACAGAAGCAGAAGTTGATGCAGACTTGATCAATGCCGGGAAGGAAACGGTCACAGCAAAAGTAGGCGCAACCTATTTTGATAGCGCAGAAAGCTTTGCGATGATTCGCGGCGGGCATATTGATTTGGCGATTCTAGGTGGAATGGAAGTTTCCGAAGGGGGAGACTTGGCCAACTGGATGATTCCCGGAAAAGTAGTTAAAGGAATGGGAGGGGCGATGGACTTAGTTGTCGGTGCGAAAAAAGTCATCGTCATTATGGAACATACGAACAAATACGGTGAGTCGAAAGTAAAACGTGAATGCTCACTGCCGTTGACAGGCAAAAGTGTTGTTCACCGGTTAATTACTGATTTGGCGGTCTTTGATTTTCAAGATGGCAAGATGCAGCTGGTGGAGCTTCAGGACGGGGTAACGCTAGAGGAAGTACAGGAAAAAACAGAGGCAATTTTTGAAGTGAACCTATAAAGATAATGCGCAAAAAGCAGATTAGCTTTTTGTGCATTTTTTTATTTCCGGGCAACAGCTAAGTGACTTTTACTCTATAAAAAATGAAAGGAACAGCGAAAGAGTGAGTAAATAAATATACACCATTAATGGAAAATTAAAACAATCGCTCTATATTGAATGCAAGTAAATTGATAGATTCCCTCTATATACGATTAACAAATTGATAGATATGCTTAAAGTATAAATTATTATTTCAATAATTTGAAAATTAAAGTGATGGAGGGGTCTTATGAAAAAGAAAGCATTAGCACTATCCTTAACCGGCATTTTGGCACTGGGCGCTGTGGCACCAGCTTCGTTAACTGCCTATGCTGTAGGTGAAGGACCGAACTATGGTGGAAATGAATCGATTCAAACGTCAATCCTATATACTTACGATGAAATGGTAAATTATCTTAAAAAGCAGGACGCAAAAC